>Ga0214473_10007948_pt1 | contig 12568 bp, 17 predicted proteins | sample RVTome_7_FD_203509 | JGI IMG/M metagenome (GOLD analysis project Ga0214473, IMG submission 203509) | Soil microbial communities from uranium-contaminated site in the Upper Colorado River Basin, Wyoming, United States - RVT98D197 | ecosystem: Environmental > Terrestrial > Soil > Contaminated >... | reverse complement strand
CTCCGCCAGCAGGAGGCCAGGGCGCTCGGGCGCCAGGCGCAGGTGAGCGACGATCGTTCCCATGCCGCGTACGCGCCAGACCAGCTCGGCTCCCAGGTCCTCGACGCAATAGCGGAGGATCGCCTCGAAATCCCGCGCCGGCAGATAGATGAAGTCGAGGGAATCAAACACAACAGGTCAGGCGGGCGCTGGCCGCCCAAAGTCGATCCTGGACGGACTCGTCGCGGGTGTAGGGCGGAGGGTGGATCTCTTGCCCCCGAAGGTAGAAGCGCCCAGTCTCGTGGCAACCACATGAGGCTCAAGGTTGCACTCTGCAGCGATCACGCCATTCAACACTACCGCCGGCATTCCAGCCTGCAAGATGGCAATATCCCTCATCAGCGTCTGCCATCCGAACAATGGGCAGAATCTTGCGCGACGAGCGGGGATGCGAGCAGGCGAAAGCCTGCCGAGAGTGAAAGAATTCGCTATTCCTCAGGCTTGCTATTCTCAGCCATTTGCATCGCGAGCAGAATCTGCAGGACTGGAATTGGCCCCGCTGCGGTGGAGCCATAAGACTTCGGGACGTTACCCATCCGTAGAGATGTGGTCACAATCTTGTGCAAGTGCGAAAAGAGATCGGACATCGTTGTATCTTCCGTATGATCGTCATCCAAAATCCTCAGCGAATGTGAGTGGGTCTGGCCCGAGACGATGCCCTTGATCAAGTGCATCGATGCGCGCAAGATCCCCTTCCTCAAGTTGGAAGTCGAAGATATCAGTGTTGTCCTTGATTCGGACTCGATCCTGCGATTTTGGTATCACAACGATATCCCTTTGGAGAAGCCAGCGAAGGGCTATCTGCACGGGGTTCTTGCGATACCTCCTGGCGAGTTCAATCAGCGTGGGGATCTCATGCACTTGGCCCTGCATGATCGGCCGCCACGCTTCGATTTGAATCCTGTGTTCCCGGCAGTAATTCACGAGTTCCGTCTGCTGCAAGTACGGATGCAGCTCAACTTGATTCAGCATCGGAGGGATCTCAACTTCAGCTAGCAGCTTCTCAAGATGCGGGATTTGGAAATTGCTCACTCCGATTGCCCGCCCGCGGCCAGTGAGATAGATCGATTCAAGAGCCCGCCAGGTCTCCAACGTCCTCTTCGGATCTGGACCAGGCCAATGAATCAGATAAAGGTCAATGACGTCTACCCCCAAACGATCAAGGCTAGATTGGAAAGCGTTCATGGTCGATTCGAATCCTTGATCCGAGTTCCATACCTTGGTTGTCAGAAAGACATCCTCTCGTGGGACTTGGCTTGCCCTTAGTGCCTCACCAACTCCTTGTTCGTTCCTGTAAATGGACGCTGTATCGATTAGACGATAGCCATATTCAAGAGCCCATTTGACTGCGTTGGCAATGTCTGGTCCATCAGGAATGTGCAACACACCCAGGCCGAAGCGAGGCATCTTGACACCATTGTTGAGGGTTACTGTAGCTGGCATGTTGGTGACCATTTGCCGACCCTTTCTCGAGACTCGTCTTACTATGTGTCAATGAACTTGTCGAAGCGAACATCCCTGCTCGACTATTGCCAGTCCTTCATAACGCATGATCCCTACCGTTGACTGCAAGCCGGCGTCTCGTATCCGTGGCAGGTGTTCTTCTCAAGGGACGATGGATAGGACAATGAACCCCTTGCAAGGATGAACTGCTTGCCGACCCAAGTTCTCATGAGTCGGGAGCATGGGCTTTCGAGGTTATCATAGGAAATCGAACTGTCCAGCCCCTGACATTCTTGAATAGTCGGGGGCTGGCACACAGGGAACTGGCACTCTCTGCCGGCCTTCCGATCCAAAGCGCTTGATCATTCACAAGTTACATCGACGCGCGGAGGTCTTCATGTCGATTCAAGAGGCGATCATGAAGTACATGAATAAGCTGCCTGGGTCTTTCCGCCCAAACAAGAGCGGCGGATTGGAGACGGACATTCAGTTCAACTTTACGGATGCGTTACTTGGGTCTTGGGTGCTCGAGATCCGTGAACAGCGCTGCAATGTCCGGCGAGGGACGGTCGCGAGTCCGTCAATTACCGTTGATGTTGATCCCAGGGTTTTCATGGACATTCAAGAAGGTAGGATTATGGCCAACATGGCAGTAAGTCGTGCGCGAATGCGTCTTTCTGGAGATCTGAACCTGGCATTTCGGGTGGGAGGGTTTTTCGAACTTCCGGATGGCTACAAGCTAAGCTTGCTATAACCGTAGTGCCCGAAGAGACTGCTGATTGCTGCAGCGCTGACGCGGAGTCCGGTTGTACCAGCCTTCGATGAATTCGAACACGGGCCGGCGAGCCTCCTCTTGGGAGTTGAACGAACGGCGAGCCAGGGGATCCCACTCGAGGGGGCAAAGAGACTCTCGCACCCAGCGGTGTCGTGGCACCCTCCCAGCGACCCCATGGAAGGGCGGCTCCCGGCCAGGCGACAACGTTCCCCGACAGCCAGCGAGCTATATTGGCTTTTGGTGTCTACCCAATCGGACTTATTTGTTCTGTTTCGGACTTAGATGTTGGATTGGAATTCATTCGCGGTCTGAATGAAGAGGGAAGCCAGCCGAGCATGTAAGCCAACCTCATTGACCACCTGCGCTCGAGTTCGCTACATAGGCTACGATCTCCCTCAATAGCAATCCTCGTTGTTCGCAAACGAATGGGAATGGCAGCCACTGAGGATTTGCCTGGCGTGAAGCTTCCATTGGCAGAGGATGCCGGGTAATGCGGTGTCATCCACTCGAGCCTCCCCGCGCTGCGGACCTGGGTGTTGACAGTTCCACATGCTACGGCCTATCGAACAATCTCCTTCGGACGTGTACCATCCACAATCCGATTCGTTATGCTGGCGAGCTTTGGATCACCCGAGAACATTGACGATGGTCTCGACACGAAACACTCCTTCCCATATCTCGTTGCCATCGGTTACGATCAAGCCGTCTTCGCCCAAACCGAGAGCGATGATCTGAGGGCCTTTCCCCTGAAGCGTCAGGACAGCCTCCAATTGATCGTGCCGTCTATCTAGCGGATGGGAGTAGAGGCCGCCAAGTTCATATCGGTTGACTTTTGACCATGCAGGTCTGGCATCGACGCCCAAACGAGGGCTTCGCCGGAGCTATCCTGCGAGGTTGGCACCTGTGCCTTATGTGCCATTTCAATCATGCGTGCGTTGGCGGAAGCAAGGAGCTTGGTTTGGCCCGAACCGCATAGGAATCGGGACCATGGTGGCGTCGGCTAAGAGACTGTGGTGACCTGGCCGGGTTCACAAAGCGCATATGTGTCACAGCTGTCATCTACTTGCCGAATGGTAGACGTTCGGGCCGGTTCCTGGCATTCGACGAAGGATGTCGACATCCCCTCGGCTTCCATCTTATCGGTATGTGTGCGCCGCATCAACTTCTCGGGAAACCGGTGGCAAGAATGGGCACGTTGATCTGAATGAGCGCCGGGCAACCGGACTAAGTGAATTGTCCATGAGGGAACTTGCAGGTGTGGCAGTCTTCGACCCGTGTCGGTAGGGTATTCGATTTGGATTGGTTGCCTGAGCCTCTTTGTTAGTGTAGGATCAATTTGCCAGGTGATTTGACTGGTTCAAGAATGACTCGGGAGGAGGGCACATGGCACAATGCGTACTTGGAGTCGATATCGGCGGTAGCCAAATCAGATCTGCGATATTCGACATCGAAGGCCAGCTCCTCTTTCGGACGCAGACTACAACGCCAGGCGAGAGTGGCCCTCAAGCCGTGATTGACTCTGTCCTAGACAGAATCGCCCAGGCCTTGAGTAGTGGTCGTGGCGACGTGGCTGGAATCGGTATCGGTGTACCAGGACCTGCAGATCCGGACACGGGCAAGATCTACTACCCCCCCAATCTTCCGGGCTGGGGAACACGATCCATCCTCGATCCGGTCAGGGATCAGTTCGGACTTCCAACATTTGTTGGGAACGATGCTAATGTGGCCGCGCTGGGGGAGCAACGATTTGGAGCTGGAAAAGGAATACTAGATCTGTTGTATGTAACGATTAGCACCGGCATCGGAGGGGGAATTGTTAGTGGCGGTCGATTGCTAACCGGTTGGCGAGGCTTCGCAGCCGAAATCGGTCATCAGACACTTGTGATCGATGGACCGAAATGCAGTTGTGGACAGCGCGGGCACCTGGAAGCACTGGCTTCTGGTCCGGCTATCGCTCGCTATGTCATAGACGCTGTTCGTGATGGCAGGAAGAGTATTGTGAAAGGTCTCACAGAGGGGCCAGAGGAGATCACGGCTGCGCACGTTGCGGAGGCTGCCCAGCAAGGTGATAGCCTCGCGAGCGAAGCTTTTCAGACCTGCGGGATGTACATCGGCATTGGACTCGCCAATTTGATCCACATTCTTGAACCACAGCTCATACTCCTGGGCGGAGGAGTGACGAACGCGGGCGATGTCCTTTTTGACCCGATCCGTTCAACCGTACGAGAGCATGTAATGTCGGAGATCTTCCAGAATATCGCCATCGAGCGGGCTAGGCTTGGTGATGATGTGGGACTCTATGGTGCAGCCGCCTTGGCGCTCGTTGGGATAGAAGGCTAGAGGCGCGGAGGAAAAGCTCGAATCCCGGGAAGAGTGGGCCGGAGCAAGCCCATTGAAGCCGGACTTGCGGATGGCCTCTTAGGAATGCGTCGGAATCCGGGCGATCCGAGTCATGCTGTCCCGATGCGTATCGCAACAAAACACGGTATCGTGACAGCAAGAGTGGGACGAATCGAGGCTCCAGCTGTAGGCCCACTTCAGTGGTCTGGGCGGTCATGCGGCGATCCGCAGCATCCGCGTGTGCTGACGCCGCTGCGCCTCCGGCGTTCTGCGCTTCACCTCTCCTCGTCGAGACTGGACCTCCTTGGCTCTCGCGGAGGAGACGTCCGCCGGCGTGACGTTGCCCAGCGATTCGCGGAACCGCTGCTGGTCTTAGCAATTCACGAAGCAGTCGATCTCGCGCTCCAGGTCCCATAGGTACGCGTAGTTCTACAGTTCGACCAGGTTCTTCCTCGAGGGATGGTAGCTCGATCTTGCCTTGCATCATCGGATGATACGGTGCGCCCGGGTGTGCGCGATCTGTCTACTTTCCAGGAAGAGGCGCAGCTCACCAGACACGTTGCACGGCCCGTTGTCCGAGAGCAGCCGAGGGCAATGCCGAACACGCACCCGGTCAAGCGCGGCGCGCGCAGGGCGGATAGGGTAGGCGAACCGATCGGCGGCGGTGACCAGCTAGAAGGCGGGGCTTTCGACCGACTCGGGGCCCTTCAGCAGAGGATATGCGCCGGGTTCCGAGGCGAAGTAGCCTTCGTGGTCAGTGAATAGCCATGCCAGCCGCCGGGCAGGCTTCTCCGGCTGAGCCGGCGATGGCTGAACGATCTGGTCGCAAGCCGATCGGGCAACCGGTTGGACGGCTGCAGCTGCGGCCCCTTTTCCCCTCCTGCTGGTGCCAGCGGTAAGAGCTGCGGCGCGGCAGGTCCAGCTCAGCCAGGGTACGGCCGATTCGGCAGGGCCGAGTGTTCCACCAGGCCGATGATCTGCTGCTTCTCAGCCGCCTAGGGACGGACACCTGCCCTGCGCCGCACGCGGTGCGGTGCAAGTGTCATTTCTCCCACGGCGGGGCGGCTCCTTGCCGAGCAATCCTCCTTTGAGCACGCGGTTCTTCAGCGACAGCCGTTCCCCTCCACGGCAGGATCTCTGCTTGTCGTCTTCTCCTATTCTTGGAGCACGCTCTATCCACCTTCCGGGTGTAGTACTTGATACAACAGCGGTGCGAGCGCCGTGACGAGGATGAAGAACAGAAAGCCAATCAAGACGGAAAACGAGAATGCACGCCCTCGGTCTTCAGCCGGATCGCGCAGGAAGGCCATCGCGATCGTATACAATGTCGGCATGAAGAAGAGAGTGGGAACGGTGATCCCCAAGCGAGGGCTAAGCACGGCGAAGGTCCAGATGCCCAGTGAGGTCACAATTGTCAGCACGAGATGCTTCCAATAGAGTTTCGCCAGGTCTACCAGGGCATCCCTGGAAAACCGCTTTTCCGTCGACTCCTGGCGGCTCTTCGGCAATTCCTTTGGTTTTGGCACGAGGTCCACTCCTCAATCCATTCACAAACCTGAACAAGCACCGTCAATATGGCGGTGAAGTGTCCAACTCTAGGCCGATGAGGAGAGCTTGTTCGGGGGATGAAATCCTATGACAATCCTCATCGACCTTGAGGACGTCTCCGATCGAGCTATTTCTTTGCCTCGGCCCAACCGTACTCAACTGCTTTGGCGACCATTTCATCTTGGACATCTTGTGGGATGAGATCGGGCTTGCCTCGATTCAGACACAGCGCCAGGTAGTACACGCGCGCTGCCTGCTCGGCCGCCATGCAGCGTTTCAAAGCCAAGATGATGTCAGGTCCAACACAGAAAAGGCCATGGTTCTTCCAAACGACACCCATACGGTCTCGCATCGCATCCAGCGTCTTGTCGGCGAAATCCTGGTTTGCACTGCGGATCGCCGGACCCATGGCGAGGCCTTTGCCTGCGAAGAGGTAAGTGAAGTTGCCGAGGATATTGGGGAGTTCGAGATTGAGGGTGTAAAGCGCATTCACATAGGGCGACTCCACATGCGCACACCCACCGACCTTGGGGTCTCGACGGTAGGCCGTCGTGTGGATCGGGGTTTCCGAGGACGGGGCGCGTTTCCCGGCTACCTTGTTCCCACGGAGATCGACTTCGACGATATCGTCGGGGTCCATCGTAGAGTAGGGGGTGTCGCTGGGGGTGATGAGCACGCGGTCGGTCCCAGGAATGCGCGCACTGAAGTTGCCCTGCGTGTAGACCAACAGGTCTCTGGCCTCGCAGAAGCGGGCGGCGTCAATGAGCTGTTGACGCAGTTCGAGTTCAACGGCGTTCATGGTGTCTCCCTAAGGACCGTTCGCGCGAAGGGGGCTGACCCTGTCAGCCCCCTTCGCCGTTGTCGGAATGTCAGCGTGCGGCGGAGGCCGGGGCGTACTTGCCCTTGCCCAACCTCTGGGCCGACTTGTCGTTCTCCTCGATCAGGAACCGCCTCGAGAAGAAGTAGAGGGCGACCACGATAGGCCCGATGATGATGCCAGGCATCAGCTGGCCCTTCGTGAAGATCGCGCCCACGGTGCTAGCAGCAAGTCGGAACGAGGGCATCTCCATGCCGATCCACGTGATGTATTGCACGTTGGCGGGGATTTCGACGGTGCCAACGGCGCGACCCAAATCCGTGATCGCTGCAGCAAAGAAGGTGCCCGCGTATATCCAGAGAGGCTGTGAGATCCATGTAAGAAGCGTAGTGCGGACCACATCGTTGCGACACACGATGGCGGCGGTGATGGTGGTGGCCAGTGCGATGATGCCTCCGAAGGGCAACCCGATATTACCCGGTAGGACGATCGACCAGAGGATCAGCACAGGCACATTCAGGATCGCGGCAACCCAGATGCTCGAGAGACCGGCGGTAAACGGCCAGTCGAGCCCGATGTGGAAGAGCCGGCCGGGGAAGCGGGCTGCCATGAACGCCTTCGCACCATCGGCGATTGGCATCAGGGCTGTGATGAACAGCGTGGCCACCATGGGGAACAAGGTCAGGGCCGTCCCGGCCTGGATGCCGAGAAGCAGCGTGGCCTTGACGTCGTAACGGGCCATCAGGGCGATGAACACGCCAACAAAGAAGCCGATCACGTGGTTCTCGCCAAGGACACCGATTCGCTCGCGAATCGCCTCCGGCTCGAAGTGGTTGTTGGCGAAGAACGGAATCTTGTCCATCAACCTGTTTAGCGGTGCGAAGATGATCCACTCGAAGAACAGCGAGTGCGGCAGGGAGACGCCGGGGATGTGGGTTTGCTCTTCCACCAGGTAGACCGACCAGTCCGCCTGCTTCAGCTCGACGACGACCTGGACTGCGCACACGAGGAAGGCCATCCAGACCTGTCCACTCACGTACGTAACGAGTACGCCGGTCAACACTTTGTTCCACACGTTCCACATGTCAACGTTCAGGCACTGGGTCCAGTTGAATCCAAGCATGACCAGATTGATCGCGATCTGGAGCGGGAACATCAGGAAGGCGTAGGGCCAAGCCCACGCAATTGCCGCGGTTGGCGTCCAGCCCAGATCGATTGCCGTGAGTTGAATCCCTGTGTTCTCGACAAACGCTGAACCCGCGGGTCCGATCGCGCCAAACATGAAACCGAGGATGACATTCATGCCGGCGAACGCGATACCTAGCAGCAGGCCAGCTGAGAACGCCTTACGAAATCCAACTCCGAACAGCAACCCGATCAGAATCATGATGATCGGCAGTACGATGGGTGCGCCTAGATCCAACATGCCCTGGATGAGGTTCTGCAGGGTTTGCACGTCAGCATCCTCTCCTCAGCGACTGGAACATCGATCCGAGTACAACGACGGCTCATTCTCTCTCAGTCAGCCTTCTTCAATAGGGCCCTCCTTCTGGAAACGGCTTTGGGACGTTTGGTCGGCTAGGCTCCTTCGGGGAAGAGTAACTTCTTGATCTCGGCCATGGCTTCATCCATGCCAAAGCCTGTCATAAAGGGGATGCCGCTCACCATCGGACACGCGTATTTCGTATCGCCGAATGGGGAGATGTTGACGAACAGGTCAGCGTTCTCGGCGTGCATCTTTGCGGTCTTGAAGTCAACCACATCGACTTGAACATTCCTCATTCCGAACTTGGGCAGCAGGTCCTTGATGCGATTCGCGGAAAGCTGCGATGATGCTACACCGGAGCCACAGGCGACGATGATTCGCTTCCTCTTCTCTGACATGACTTGAATCTCCTCCCTGCCTCAAGAAATTCCCAGCGTACCGACCTCATGATGGCTGAGAGCGTATTCGAGGATTTCGATGAGACAGCTCTTCACCTCCTCCCTCTCAGTGAAGCAGGCTACTTACCTGGCGCTCTGGCTTCGCGCGCGCGCCTATTCACGTAGTACAGAATGAAAGTGAGAATCCCTGCCGCGACTGAGAATTCAAAACTGGGCAAGAGAATCCCGGCTGCGAAGAGGGCAAGGGCCACGGCAACGAGGGCAGGGAAATACCATTTTCGAACGTGGAAGATCGCCCACGGATGGTGTTGCATGACCTCGCGAGCCCGAATCCAATCCTCCGGAATCCTCTCCTTCGGAACACCATAATTTGGCGAGCGGTCGACCTGGGGATTTCTTTTCTCAGCCACCACCTAAGCCTTCCTCCAAGACGATCTTGAGGGATTTAACGCCATCACTGGACACAAGTTTCTCCTGGTTCTCTGGCTTCACAAAGAAATCGATCACCTTGCGGAGGAAATGAACTTGAGCTTCTGGCTGGGTGATCGAGAGCAGCAGAACGATCTGAACTTGCTGCATGCGGTCCTTGGTACCCATTTCAATCCATGGAACGGGTTTGGCCAAGATGCCAAGGGCCAATGCCGGCTCCCGGCAGTACTCCGCCCACGTGTGAGGGATTGCCACCGCGTAGGGTTGTGTCGGAAGGGCCGTGGGGAATCCTTGCTCTCGCTCCTTGGTTTTCGCACAGTAGTCTTCTGTGACGTACCCTTTGGCCAGCAGTAGGTCGGAGAGGCGATCGATAGCCTCCCAGCGATCGGCGGCATCGAGGCCGGTCAATATGAGGTCGCTCTCGATCTTCAAACGGATCTCATCCGAGGGCATTTCTATACCCGGACTTATGCCCTGCGAGCCATGGCCAGGGACTCGTGGGACGCTAGACTCGCCTGCATCACGTCCTCGTAGGTTGGCAAAGAAGGCTGTGCCCCGTGTCGCGTAACCGCGATGGCCCCGGCGCAGTTCGCAAACCGCACAGCCTCGGCTCTCGACCTGCCTTCCAGCAGCGAGACGCACAATCCGCCAATAAACGCATCACCTGCCGCCGTCGTATCCACAGCCTCAACGTCGGGCGCGGGAAGATGGACGTGCTGCTCCTTGTCAACCAGGATGCTGCCGGCAGCTCCAAGGGTTATGACGATCGCCTCCGGGCCCAAGCCCAGGAGCCAGTCGGCCGCGTCAAACGCATCTTGATCGGATTCCAGCGCTATTCCTGTAAGCGTCTGAGTTTCGGTTTCGTTGAGAACGAGCACATCGGTCTTTCCCAGGATCAACCTGACTTCCTCCAGGGCCCTCGAGGGGGCGGGGTTGAACACCGTCTTGAGGCCGCGCTCCTTGGCCAGCGTGATCGAGCGCAGGACCGTGTCCAGCGGAACCTCGAGTTGGGTGAGGAAGACGGAGGCGTCCCGCTCAAGCTGGTTGAAACAGGCAGCGACGTCAGCCGGCTGCAATCTTGCGTTTGCGCCTGCGTAGACGACGATCGAGTTCTCTCCGGTGCGATCGACGGTGATGAGGGCCACGCCCGACGAGCTCTCCTCGAGCGGAAGGGTATGGGTCGTGATGACATTGTCCTTTTGCAGACCGTCGAGCAACACTGGGCCATAAGCGTCCGATCCTACGCGTCCGATGAGCATGGCTTTGTGCCCAAGGCGAGCGATAGCGACGGCCTGATTGGCGCCCTTCCCGCCCGGGAAGTAGTTCAGCCCAGTGGCCGAAATCGTTTCACCTGGCTCGGGGAAATGATCCACCGTCAGGACAATATCCATGTTGATGCTTCCAACGACGATAACCGTCATTGGCTTCTGGCCGCTGTTGACTTCCGAATGACGAGCTTCGTGGGCAAGCAGATCTCCCGGGTCTCCGCAGGTTCAAGCCCCTCAACTCTCCTCAGGAGCTGATCGACGGCCAGGTCGCCCAGTTGGTATGCAGCTTGGGCAACGGTGGTCAGGGGTGGGTCCACCAATGAGGCAAGGAAGATGTCGTCGAATCCTACGAGTGAGACATCATCCGGCACGTGGATCCCGAGCCGCCTCGCCGCATCGAGCGCCCCAATCGCCATCATGTCGTTGCAGGCGAGGATCGCCGTCGGCGGCTGATTCAGAGTCAAGAGTTCCTGTGCCGCCAGCTGCCCGCCTTCGAACCGGAAGTCACCCTCGATGATGAATGCCTCCGGCACGGGGAGACCCTCTTCTTCCATGACGGTTTGATAGCCCTCGAGGCGATCTTGGGCCGGGACAAGGTCCAATGGCCCGGTGATGATCGCGATTCGTTTGTGCCCAAGTTGCACAAGGTGACGGACGGCCTCGCGGGCTCCCTGGGCGTGATCCGAAAGGATCACATCCGCATCCACGCCTGGTACCTTCCGGTCAATGATGATGATCGGCGTGCCGAGGGTCACCAGCTCGTTGATATGTTCGGTGCTGACGGAGACTGCGCTCAGCACGAGTCCATCCACGGGATAGGAAGTGAGGTTGCTGATGTAGGTAAGCTCCCGGGCTATATCGTGCCGGGAGTTGCAGAGCAGGATGGAATACCCATGTCGGAAGGCGCAATCCTCCGCTCCCAACGCCAGCTCACCGAAGAATGGGTTTGTATTGTCAGGGATGATCAAGCCAAGGATCTTGGAGGACTGTATACGAAGACCGCGCGCCATCACGTTCGGCCTGTACTCGAGCTCTCGGACAGCTGCGGTGACCCTCGAGCTAAGTGTTTTGCTGACTGGCCTCGTGTGATTCAGGACATGCGACACGGTGGTCGTAGACACCTTCGCCAATTCGGCAATATCGGTGATGGTCGGGTTCTTCTTCCCGGACATCAGCTTTTCCGCAATCGATTGCCTAGCCGTTCGGTACTACTATAGGACAGGAATCTGTCAAATGCAACATACCGGTGGCCAACCCCCCAGCCGGCGAGAATAGGGGGTCTGGACCCATTTCCAGAGTGCTTGATCGCGTGGGCTTCGTTCAATTATGTGAATTGCCGTATGCTTCCACTACCGGGCCTGGGTGCGTCTCCTAGCCCTTGTTTACGGCTCCGGCTGAGGTAGCGCAGGTGGGTTGGGCTCTGGCCACCCACCAGCGTGCCGGGTTGGCCTGGGAAGCTATCGGGATGGCGAACCACAAGCGACTCTCGACAGTCGTCCACCGCTCCGACCAGGGAGGCGATTCGCCTCACCGCGGTCGGGAACCGTTGTCGCTATGCCGTGGGCACGCCCTTCCATAGGGCCGCGGACGACCGCCATGACACCGCGAACGCTGGCTCGTCGTTCGTTCCACTCCTAAGAGGAAACTCGCCGGGCCGTGTTCGAGTCATCGAAGGCCTGTACAACGTGCACCGGCGTCGTTCGGCCCTTGGTCACGCCGCACCTGCGCCATACGAGCACGTCCTCACCTTCCTGGTGTCCTGAGGGGGATGCCCATGCCGCTAGCTATCCCGCGCGCTCACGTATCCGCCAAATCGGGACAACCCCAAAGCGCTTCCCCTCTTCGGGTTGTGACACTGACAAAGGTCTCTGCACGTTGGTCGACGCAATACTGACGTGTGGTTATGGTTCTCACCATGAAGAGTATCTGAGATCCCAGCGGCTTCGCCAGCACCATTTGGAAAGCGGCCCGAGACGGGAAGTCGCATCGACGCGATTCGCCTTGAGGTTCCCGAGCGCCACATGC
>Ga0214473_10007947_pt1 | contig 12568 bp, 14 predicted proteins | sample RVTome_7_FD_203509 | JGI IMG/M metagenome (GOLD analysis project Ga0214473, IMG submission 203509) | Soil microbial communities from uranium-contaminated site in the Upper Colorado River Basin, Wyoming, United States - RVT98D197 | ecosystem: Environmental > Terrestrial > Soil > Contaminated >... | reverse complement strand
TGCCCACGTTTAGGTTTACAACAACCTTTTCGATGCGGGGCATACGCATTGGATGCTCTTCCCAAGATTTAACGAAGGCTTCCTCAGACATTTGCTGATACCTCCAATGTATTTACAAGTGGGGTAGCTTCACCTAATGAAAAGACAAAGTCAAGGATTGTTTGGTAGCGTTGACCTTGTGAGTCTTCAATCATTACTAGAGCTTGTCGACGTTTCTTAGCTTCAGTTTTCTCGATCTCGACGATTTTACCTTGTCTACCGATGTTTTTACCGCCGGTGATGACTGCAATGTTACCTTCTTTAGTTTTTAGAGTCTGCGTGACGGTTTTTTCTGGATATATTACTTTGAGTACGTCGAATGTTTCGTAGGTAACTTCGGCAGGGTTTTTGGGGTCAGCAACTTTAACTAGTATATTTGAGCCGTCGTGTAATGCAATTTGGACTCCATTGTGGACGGTTGATTTGTTTTCAACTCGAAGCAAAGATGTGTTGGATTCGTCTTTGCTGATTGGTGCTAAGTACAATCCCTTGTGTGATGGCATGATGCGGTAGTATTGGTTACTTTCGGGCATTGCTACAATGTCCATTAATCCGACTGGAACATCATCTTTTTTGTAGACTTTCCCGTTGACTATGACTTTGCCCTGCGTAAGGATCAGTTTACCTTCTTTACGGGTTTGTGCAACACCTAACATGTCACGTAAGATCAATGCCAGGGGTAAGCATTTTTCAAGTGAATGTGAACCTGACGATGGCTTAACTACCCATGGTAACTCTTTTCTGTGAATAGGCCAGAATGCTGGTGCTGGCTTACGTTTCAGCCTTGCAGTTTTTCCTTTTTTACCCATATCTATTGTACTCCTTTAGTTTTTTCAGAGGCTTTCTTAGCCTTTGCTTTTGGCGTGGCTTCCTTTTCCTCTGTCTTTTTTGCGGATGCCTTCTTTGCTGGTGCTTTCTTGGCAACTGGAGCTTTTTCTTCTTTTGCGGAGGCAGCTTTCTTGGCTGCAGGTTTTGCCAGTGCCTTCTCTATTACTTCTTCCGCGGGTTTTTGCACTTTTACAACTTCAGGCGCCGCTTCTTCTTTGGCTTCTTTAACCGTGGCGGGGGCTTTTTCTGCTTTCTTTGCTGGTTTAACTTTTGGTTTCTCGGCTTTTGCTGTTTTTTCAACAGATTTCTTTCTTTCAAGAATGTTCTTGCGCCATTTATCGTCAAGGTTGAGGCTTCGTATTTGGACCTTTGACGGGTGAACGGAGATGAAGATGTTTGTTCCGTCAACTTTTTCTCGGGTTAACCCTTCAAGGTATATACGGTAGGCTTTTAGGTCAACTCGAGAAACTTTGCCTTCAAAACCTTTGTTGTCGCCGCGTTTAATTTGGACGGTGTCGCCTTTTCTTACTGGAAGAGTTTTCGCTCCTTTTGATGCAGTAAGCTCTTTTGACAGAGGTGCTGCCATAAGCTTGTGCCGTATGTGAGCTGGAGCGTTAAAGAGTCTTTTTCTTTGTTTGCCAGGGTTCTTTATTCGTTTTGTATCTTGCATCAATCTACACCTACACTATTATGCTTGAGGCACTTGCGATTCTTGGCCAGCGTTCAGCTGCCTCTCTTGCTACTGGACCGCGAATTTCTGAACCCTTCATCTCACCGTCAGGAGTAATTATTACTGCTGCGTTATCTTCGAATTGAACCCAAACACCGTCGATACGCCTGAAACATTTTCTTTGCCGTACAATTACTGCTTGGAAAATCTTTTTGCGCATATCTGGTGAACCTTGACGTACGGAAACAGTAACTTTGTCTCCTACTGTTGCAGATGGGTAACGTCTTAGTCTCCCTTTATAACCCATAGCTTGAATTAAACGAAGAACTCTTGCGCCTGTATTATCAGTACATTTCATTTCGGAGCCTGCTAATAGTCCACGGCTGATTTTCTGCCCGTGGGATAACATGCCTTTTGCTGTTAGGGCTCTCTGCTTTGCCTTTGCCGCACACATTTTACTTTTCCTCTCCTAGTTTTTCTACAACAACAAACGATACTGTTTTGCTGACTGGTCTACATTCAACGATTTTTACTCGGTCGCCTTCTTTAACGTCGATACATGGCGGGTTGTGAGATGCGATGTGCCCATGTCTACGTTCGTAACGTACGAATTTTGAGGAGAATTGTAGGAATTCTCGGTCAACGATAACGGTTTTATCCATCTTTGCTGTGTGAACGATACCTTCTAGTACACGCCCGCGAACGGCAAGTGTTCCGTGGAATGGGCAGTTTCGGTCGTCACAGGTCTTTTTGGGTTGCTTGAAATGCATTGACATATTACCATAACCTCTTTACGCTTTTCTTTAACCGGTCTTCAGGTCTGCCGACTAAAAGTGAACCATCAACCTCAACTGTTGTGCCGTCGGCAAAACTAAAGTCGAAGGTTGATAGGTCTTTTATTACACTTTTTGGCCGACCTTGATGAATTAGAGTTAATGTGTTTTTTGTTTCCGCTACTACCGGTCCTGCTAACCCAAGGTAGCCTGTATGGATGCTTTGGGCGATTTTGGTGTGAGTACCGATTAACTCATAGCGGATGATGTCAGGAGTTATTTTCATTTAGATACATTCTCCTTTACGGGTTTCTTCGCTTTGGGGGCTTTAGCTAGTTTTTCAGCTTTCTTTTCTTGTTTTTCCTCTTTTTCTTCAGCAGTTTGCCTAATCCCTAGTTTCTTTTCGTTTTCAACGGTTAATATTTGAGCGATTGTTCGCCTTAGTTCTCTTATCTTGGTGGGGTTCTCTACGGCGCCGCCTGCATTAACCATGGTTCTGAACCGTGCTAGTTCTATGCGTAAATCTGCAAGTTTATTTGCTCTATCGGCAGTGGACAAGGCATTGATTTCTTTTATTCGCACTACGCCTTTGCCTCCTCTGGTTTTGGTTCCGCCGCCGGTTTAGGCTCATCAGTGACTTCTTTTGCCTGCACAGCCGGTTCTGGCGCTGGTTGAGGTTTAGCTTCAACTTGTGCTTGTGCGGGTGCTACTGGAGTAGGCGCTTGTGCTACGGCTATTGTTTCTTCCTCTGGAGCCGGTTTGACTATGGTAACTTTGTCTGGGAAGTATGCGTCTGGCGGCATGATTTTTACGCGTACCCCGATAATGCCTGGTTTTAGCTGAACATGTGCTTCAGCTGTTTTCATCGCTCTTAACGCTGGCTCGCCCACGATTGGGAAGTGACCTGCTTTGAATTTCTCAAAACGTGCGCGTTCGGTTGTAAGTTTGCCGCTTATTACTATTTCCGCGCCTAGTGCGCCTGCTTCCATAACTTGGTTTAGTGCCCAGAAACCTGCGCGTCTAAAGTGTACTCCTCGCTCGAGAGCTGAGGCAACGCGGTTTGCAACTACATGGGCGTTGAATTCTGGAACTTCTATTTCTGAAACGGAAATTTGAGGATTGCCAACTTTGAAGCTTTGCTCTAGGGCTGAAGCGAGTTCTTTGATGGTTTCTCCGCCTCTACCGATGACTAGGCCTGGACGCATAGCGTAAATAACAACGTGTGTACCCAACGGGGTTTTGGACAGGTTTACTCCACCGTATCCTGCGCGTTCAAGCTTCTTCTGCAAAAACTCATCAATTTCTGTTCTTTTAATCGATTCAGTGATAAAACGTTTGACTATGCTCATTTATTGTTCTCCTTGGGTCGGTTTCTCTTCTAGGACGATTTCGACGTGTGTTGTTTTGTCGAATTTTGGTGAGGCTCTGCCATGTGCTCTTGGCGTGAAACGCTTAAGTTTGATGCCTTGGTATGCAGCTGCATGCATAATGCGAAGACGATCAACATCTAAGCCTTTGTTTTCTGCGTTGGCTTGTGCTGCTTCGATAACATGGAGGATATGTTCAGCGGCTTTTATGGGAAATCTGCCGACACATCTACCGGCCATTCCGCCTTTGTGTCCTAGCTTTTTAGTGTATCGTGTGTAGGGTACGGGTTTTCTCTTGACCATCACGTCGCGTAAAAACTCTTTAGATTGAACAAGATTCATGCCCTTAACAGTTTTGCAGATTTCACGGGCTGCTTTGTGGGATACCTTTAGTTCTCTTCCGCTTGCTTTCGCTGTTTTTTCTGGATTGAGCATTTCTTCAATTATTGAGTATCCCCATTTTGGCATTATAATTTCTCCAGTGCGCATTCAAACACGTAAAAGCAATTTATATGGCTTTCCGTATCACAATTAAGATTTTGCTCTTAACAGACTAAGTGGGTGTTCCTGCGAGGGAACTATTCGAACGCGTGAGGTGTACAGTTTTGGGATTGCGTTTAAGCATTTATAGTTTGCCCAAAAATGCTATAGAAAACTCGAGTTGCCAATGAAGTACTAATTATCCGAGATAGTTTTTCAACTTACTTCAGAAAAAATGAGGCTAAAAATATCTACTGAGCAAGGTTCAGAAATCAAAAATAAGAATTAGAGTTTAGAAATATTGGGTAATGGATCCTTTAACTATTCAGCAAAATGTTTGTTCAATTGCCTTTGTCCCGAACGCTCTAATCTTTCCTTAAGCCGTCTGTCCCTTTCTCTTGTTTCAATCCCAATCAATGGAACCATAGCTAATGCAGTAAGATTCCACTCAAGTTTTTTGAAAAAATTCATAAAATTTCTCCTTCGCTCCAAATAGCATCTTTTTGTATGAAGCTACTCAAGATCGATGCTAACACTTACTGATAAAGAGCTAAATCTATTAAAAACAATGTTGTTGCTACAAAGCTATAACAAATCATAAAACAGGTCTTAAATGCAAGTTTTCTTGGCAATTCTTGTTTTTGCCCAAAAGCGTTTGTAGAAGCACTCAGTGACTTTGGCGATGTGTTTATTTTTTACGTTTAGGGTATAATGTATTCTAGCAAAAAATCTTGGGAGATCGCAATTCTATGGAAAAAACCAGCAAAATCACAATGCTGCATGGCGCAGGCGGCTTAGTCATGCATGACCTTGTCAAAAACTATATTGTAAAATACTTTAGAGGCTTGGGGAACGATGCCGAGGTGCCGTTGGAAGCCATGGATGACGCGGCAGTTATAGGCGACATAGTCTTCAAAAGCGACTCCCATGCAGTAAAGCCCATCTTTTTCCCGGGCGGCGACATCGGACGCCTCTCCATCTCCGGCACAGTAAACGATATTTCCTGTTTAGGCGCGATGCCTTATGCGTTGGCTTGCGGGTTGATTTTAGAAGAGGGTCTGGCGTTGTCAGATTTGGAGCGCATTCTCGCGTCCATGCGTCAAGCTTGTCTTGAAGCTGGTGTAGGAATTGTCACGGGGGATACGAAAGTTGTGGAAAAGGGCACCTTAGGCGGGTGTGTCATGAACATTTCAGGCATCGGTAAACGTACCCCTGCCTTAGAGAGCAACCTTGCAGTTGTTAGGAAGTATCGGGAACTTAAGGCCCGCTGGGCCCTTGACTCGAACTTTGCGGTGGGCGACAAAATCATTTTGTCAGGCACCATTGGAGATCATGGCTTAGCAGTGCTTTCAGCTCAGCAGGGCTTAAAGTTTGGCAGCCAAATCCTGTCCGATGTGAAGCCGCTTAACCGCATGATCCAAAGTTTGCTGGGCAGCACCGGCGGTGTTGTTGCCATGAAGGACCCCACCAGAGGAGGACTCGCTGATGCGCTCAATGAATGGACCGAAAAATCTAAAATAGGCATCCTAATCCAAGAAGACAAAGTTCCCATCCACCAAGACGTGCAAACCGCGTGTGAAATGCTTGGTTTAGACCCACTTGAGATTGGGAACGAGGGTAAAATAATCATCGGAAGTGTCCCAGAAAAAGCACAGGAAATCCTACAATTTCTAAAGCAAACATCAGAAGGCAAAGATGCCCAAATAATCGGCGAAGCCACCACCCAGTTTAAAGGTGTAGCCATGCAAACGCTGGTCGGCGGCAAAAGAATAATTGCAAAGCCAGTAGGCGACCCTGTGCCAAGAATCTGCTAGACTTCGGCAGCTACGTTTTTTGCCCAGACGCGGCATGTGCCTTCGCTGCTGACCATGCAGGCGCCGACAGGTTTGGCGGGTGTGCAGGTCTTCATGAAAAGGGGACATTCTTTGGGCTTGATTTTTCCGATGATTACAAGGTGGCATTCGCATCCGAAGTTGATGTCTCTTCCTTCTTTTATGTGAATGTCGAATTTTTCTCTGGCGTCAAACTCTTTAAGTGATTCGCGCAGTTGCAGGGCAGATTCAGGCAGTCTGCCTATGCCTCGCCAGTTTCCCGCAGTAACCGTGAAGGCTTTCTTCATCATTTCAATCGCCCGTGGATTTCCTTCAGGCTTCACCACCCGTGAATACTCATTCTCTAATCTTGCGTCGGTTTCGCTGACTTGTTTTAGGAGCAGGTAAATTGCCATCAAAACGTCGTTTGGTTCAAAGCCAGCGACAACCGTGGGCATACGATACACACGAGTGAACAACTCATAAGGTTTCAAACCTATGATGGCGCTTACATGCCCGGGCGCGATGAACCCGTCAATTTGCAAGTCGCCCACACCGAGCAAAAGCTCCATTGCAGGCGGGATAAGACGGTGAGAAACTAGAAAGCTAAAGTTTTTTGGCAAATCACCCATTACTTCAACCGCAGTGATTGGTGCAGTGGTTTCGAAGCCAACCGCGGAAAAAACGAATTCTTTTTGGGGCTCACGTTTAGCCATTTCAACCGCATCTGAGACCGCATATACGATCCTGACGTCAGCGCCAGCCGCTTTAGCTTCCAAGAGCGACAATTGGCTGCCTGGCACCCGTAGCACATCGCCAAAACATGTTATCACAGTGCCTCGCTGGGCTAACTGCACCGCCTCATCGATTTCTGCGGCAGGAACAATGCATACAGGGCAGCCTGGTCCAGCGATGACTTCAACGTTTTCAGGCAAGAGGCTGCGCAAGCCAAAGTGTGTTATGGTCCACTCATGGGTTCCGCAGACATGGCAAAACTTGACTTGCCCCTTCTTTGGCACCACAGTTTTGATTTTTTCGGCTATACTGTGTGCGAGTTCTGGGTTTCGGAACTTGAGGTTCTGCACCATAATCTCAACTTACCAATTTATTCTCCAGCAGATGCCAAAACGTCGTTCCAGAGGCTCAAGGTTTCTAAAGCTTCCTTTTCTTCCAAAACCTGAATAGCATAGCCTGCATGAACCAACACATACATGCCGACTCTGGCATCAACCAGCGAAACGTTAACCTCACGCAAAACGCCCTGACCAAAGTCCACATGGGCTTTAGTGCCTTCAAGACTCAGAATCTTTGCAGGAATCGCTAAACACATAGCAATCAGTCAAAATAGAACGCATCAAGGAGCGATAAAAACAGATTGGTCTAGAATTTGGAAAATCCAGCCACAACTGCTTGACCAAAGGAGACGCCGCCGTCGCCCGCTGGAACCGCTTGGTGGACAAAAAACTGTAGCCCTGCAGCTTCAATGGTTTCCCACATCTGCTGAACAAGGATTTGGTTGCAAGCTGCTCCACCCGAAAAACCCACATTTTTGACGCTTTTTTCGTTTGCGCCGTGAATTGCAAGTGCTGCTAAGCCCTTTGCCAAGTAAACGTGAGCAGAACGTGCTAAATCTGCAGCAGAAACCTTGCCCAAATTGCGATAAATTGCTTCTATCAGGCAGGTTGTATCTAAAACATCCCCCTGCAATATGGGCTCAAGTCCCATAATGTCCTTGCCAGCTAGCGCCAAGGATTCCAGTTTCATGGCAGGCTCCCCTTCATAACTTCGCTCAAAACAAATGCCCAAAACCGCCGCAACCGCATCCAGCACCCTGCCGCAACTTGTTGTCTCAACACCATTGCCTTTTTTGAGTTGTTCAAGGATCAGTTTTGCTTCTGTTTCGCCATGGGGCAGATGAGCGCTGTTTTGTATAAGCCAGTTTTCGACGTTAACTCTTGCTTTTTGTAGCATTCCAGCTGCCACACGTATTGGGTAACGGCTGGCTAAATCGCCGCCAAGCAAGGGTTGCGCCTCCAAATGCCCAAGGCGAGTAAACTCAGAAGATCCCAAGGCGCAATTTAGGATTTCACCGCCCCATGCCTCACCATCAGAACCATAGCCATATCCATCGCAAGTAACAGCAATAATCTCATCCAAACCATGCTCGGCCATCAAGGCCGCTGCATGTGCGTGATGATGCTGCACCTGAACCAGCCCCAAACCATCCTCCTGCGACATCTCTTTTGCCAGCATGGTTGTGTTGAATTTGGGATGCAAATCGCAAGCTACCGTTTCAGCGTGGAAGTTGGTTAACCGTTGTAGGTGACTTGTAGCTTCTTGAAGGAAATTTTGAGTTTCGATGTTTTCGACGTCGCCTATGTGCTGGCTAATGAATGCTTTATCCTCAAGCAACACGCAAGAAGTATTGTTTAATTCACCGCCCAGACCTACTACGCAACGCTTCGACTTATTTTTGAGTCTGATTGGTGCTGGAGCGTAACCGCGGCTTCTCCTAAGAAAAACTTGGCAACTGCCATTCACTCGCATGACGGAGTCATCGCATCGGTGGGCGATTTTGCGGTTGTGAAACAGAAAATAATCCACTGTGCCGCCCAAAATTTTGAGGGCTTCCTCGTTGTCTTTTACGATGGGTTGGTTTGCTGGGTTGGCGCTAGTCATCACGAACGCCTCGTCGCTGACTTTGTCAAAGAGCATGTAGTGTAAGCCAGTGTAGGGCAGCATTACGCCGACGTTATGTAGGTGTGGAGCAACCAGCCGCGACAGGTTGTAGCTGGGGCTTTTGTTTAGCAAAACGATTGGGCGTGCAGGTGATGTTAGAAATTCTCGTTCCTTCGAACCCACTTCGGCAAACCCTTTTACGGCTTGAAGATTTTTCGCCATGATGGCGAAGGGCTTTTCTTGTCGGTGCTTCGTGGATCGAAGCCTAAGTAGGGGCTGATCCAGCATTGTTGATGATGCAATGTGGAAGCCGCCGTATCCTCTCACGGCAAGAATATTGCCTTCCGAAAGCAACTTCCCAGCCAATCGCACCGGGTCTTTTGTTTGGACTAGTTCGCCCGTGTTTGTCGTCAAATACGCTTTGGGACCACAAGTAGGACACGCTACTGTCTGCGCATGAAACCGCCTGTTTAAGGGGTCCTCATATTCTGTTTGGCAAAAACCACACATCGGAAACTCGCGCATAGTTGTGTTTTCTCGGTCATATGGCAGGCGCTCAATGATTGTGAAGCGTGGACCGCAATCTGTGCAGGTGATGAAGAAGTACTCAAAACGGGGGTCTTTGGGATCGCGTAGTTCCTTCAGGCATTTGTTGCAAATGGCTATGTCAGGTGGGATGATTGAGCCTGAAGTTTCCGCTTCCTGGGAACTCTTGATGATGGTGAAATGTTTATGTTCCTTTTTGCCTGAAAGCTCGATGCGGTTTATTTTTTCTATTTGGGCTAGCGGTGGCTTCTGTACAGCTAAGTCGCGCATAAACCTATGGATTTTTTCTGCTTCACCCTCAAGTAGTACTTCAACGCCGGCGTCGCCTCTATTGCGTACGTAACCTGTCAGGCCGTTGCGTACAGCCATGCGGTAGATGAATGGGCGGAAACCGACGCCTTGCACGATTCCTGTGACGTTGAGTTTGATACGCAAAGATTAAACCTTAACCTAACTGAGAACTGGGTTTTTCTCTTATACATTTCGAAAAAAAGCGGCAAGCATAAACCAATCAATTTCCCATCAAGATGCATGAAGTGGGTTATGTTTGCTGTTGCTTTTCTTTTGACAGCTGCCTTAGTTGTAACAGGTGTCGTTCTTTATCCGGAAGTTTTGGGGAAAGCAGCAACTGCTAACAACGATTTTGTTTTCGCATTATTTTTAGGTCCGTTCTTTGTTGTTTTGTTTTTTTCTTGGATTGGAGAAAAAGTAGTGCTTAGGCTTAGGAAGAAAAAAGAGTCTGTTTAGAACTTTGACTCACCTTAAATTTTATTTACCTATTTGCTTTCTTAAAAAACATTCGAAAACTCGGCGCTATTTTTGTTTTGTCAACTTTGTTTTTTTTTCTTTATGAGGATGGGGGTTCTTCAAGTTGTCCCATCCCATCTTTTGGTTGTGTGGATCTTTACTTTTTTGGTTAGGCTTTTTTCCAGTTGCAGACGGGATGGGGAAAGTGATATTGTTACCTGCGAATCAACATGGCACCATGTTGGTGTGGATGGGATGAGGATGAGAAAGAATGTTGCTATCTAATTCGAAGGTACGTATAGAGTTACTTTCCTCGAACATTTTATAATTTAAACTTAGAACTTTTCGTGGAGCAGTCGCTTCAAGACTTTGCCCGCTGCGCTGAGGGGTAGTTCTTTTCTGAATTCGACTTCGCGTAGGGCTTTGTAGGGCGCCACTTTGCCGTTGACGAAAGACATAATTTCATCCGCTGAGGCAGCCACATCTTCTTTGAGAACAATGTAAGCCTTTGGAACCTCGCCCGCCAAAGCATCGGGTTTGCCCACCACTGCGCAGAGCTTCACCGCTGGATGCTCATAGAGTACATCTTCTAGTTCCCGCGGATAAACGCTGTAGTCCTTTGTTTTGATAAGGTCTTTTTTGCGGTCAGTGATGTGAAAGTAGCTGTCGCCGTCCATGTGTGCGATGTCGCCCGTGAGGAGCCAGCCGTCATGGAGCACCAGAACGGTTTCCTCAGGCTTATTCCAGTATCCCTTCATTACTTGAGGTCCCTTCACAGCGAGTTCGCCAGTTTCGCCTACCTTGAGCGGTTTGCCCGTTTCCAAATTAACGATTTGCGCTTCTGTATCTGGGAGGGGCAACCCGATGGAGCCCACTTTAACCGTGTTCATGCTTCTATCAACAGGGGTGCAATGCGTAACTGGAGATGCCTCAGTTAATCCATAACCTTCCGCGAGAAATCCACCTGTGACCTCCATGAATCGCTTTTGGATCTGTGGCGGCAAAGAGGAAGCACCTGAAATGCATACGCGGATGGAGGTTAAGTCGTATTTGCCAAGGTCGGGGTTAGCTAGTAGCGCAGAGTACATTGTTGGGACCCCGCAGAAAACGGTGACTTTTTGCTGTTGTATAGTCTCTAAAACTTTTGTTGGTTCGAATTTGGGAATCAACACCATTTTCGCAGCTAAACTAATCGGCACAGTCATGCTTGTAGTCATGCCGTAGATGTGGAAAAGTGGCAACGCCGTAAGAAAGGTTTCTTGGGCTATCATGCCCTTTATCCAAGCGGCAAAGGAAACTGCGTTTGAGACAAGGTTTCTGTGAGTCAGCATCGCACCTTTAGCTGTTCCCGTTGTGCCGCCCGTGTACTGCAGAGCCGCTAAATCTTCACAAGGATTAATGTTGACTTTTGGAGCTGTTTTTGAGCTGTTTTCAAGCAACCTGTCTAAAATCAAGGCTTTTGATACTCTTGAAGAAACGTTGTTTTCTACTAATCCCGTAATTATTACGTGTTTAACCCGGGTTTTTTCTCTAACTTTCTCCACAATCGGATAAAGTGAATCCAATGCAACTATAATTTCTGCGCCTGAATCTACCAGTTGATACTCAACTTCGCGTTCGCGATACAGTGGGCTAATCGCGGTTACAACCGCACCTGCTTTAAGGGCACCAAAATATCCAATAACGAATTGAGGGATATTTGGCAAAAAAAAAGCCACCCTATCGCCTTTCTCCACTTTCAACTTAACTAGAGCATTGGCAAACTGGTTTGAGAGTGCCTCCAGTTGGGCATAGTTGATTTCCCGTTCGCCGTAGGCTATGGCGGTTTTTTCTGGGTAATCCGCCCCAGTTTTTTTTAAGATTTCATGTAGAGAACCCTTTGGATACTCTATATGTTTTGGCACTCCAGCAGGCCAGCAGTTGAACCAAGGTATATCGTTTTTCATCGGGTTTTGCTCTTGGAATCATTTGGCAATTAAGGTAAAAACTCTTCCGTTAAGAGGACTTTTCCAAGTTTCGAAAGTAATTAAGTTTTAACGATTTTTCTTTGATTGAACAAGAGGCAGTTTTCAGCAGAGCTTGTTTTGGGGTAACTTTTCTTGCAGCGAGTCTTGCTTTTCTTTTAAACTCACCAAACTCTTGGGCGCCTATCATAGGATAGCTTTACGTCGGCAAGAAAAATCGGTGCACAACTAGCCAAATGTTAAACCGGTACGTTGCCACTTATTTTTTCGGGCTCAACTACCACAGCGGTTCCAGTAGCCGAAAACAGCACTATCCCGTTTTGAAGCCCCAAATCCGACGTCTCCACATCCAACCCAATAATCGCGTTTGCACCAAGCGCAACGGCTCGAGCTTTAACTCGTTCAATTGCTTCCCAACGTGCCTTTTCCATCTCAGAAGTAAACGCCGTCACTTCACCACCCACTATCGACTCAAAGCCTGCAACGAATTTTCCAAAGATCCCTCTGGTCCGCGGCGTCAAACCTGTGACTATGCCAAACACTTTTTTTATTTTGTAGCCTGCTATTGTGGGGGTTGTAACAATTAGGAACTGTGAAACTGGGGATAGTACGGCACCGCATTTTGAGCAGAAGCTACCGCCTTCTGGAACCACATTTCCACATC
>Ga0214473_10007946_pt1 | contig 12569 bp, 17 predicted proteins | sample RVTome_7_FD_203509 | JGI IMG/M metagenome (GOLD analysis project Ga0214473, IMG submission 203509) | Soil microbial communities from uranium-contaminated site in the Upper Colorado River Basin, Wyoming, United States - RVT98D197 | ecosystem: Environmental > Terrestrial > Soil > Contaminated >... | reverse complement strand
CGGGAATGCCCATGTACGCCTACACGACTCAGGAGGAGGCGGTCATCCAAATTCATGGGACGGGGCCTTGGGGAATCAACTTCCTCGATCCGGCGGACAATCCGATGAAGAAATAATGTTTTTCCTATCCCTGCACGGAGCAGACCGCCCGGGCTAGAAAAGGGGGCTGTCCCCTTGTGTTTGTCCAAGATCTATACCCACGTGCTGAACCGGGGAGGCCGCGGCGTGCAGAGTCCTGCGGATCGGTTACTGGCCGAATCCGGCGGGGAGCGTTAGGACGCACGATATGCGTGCTAACACACTTCAGCCCTTGCGTGAGATTCCTGTCATAAGTGCTGGATTAAAACGAGATGCTTCACTATATTTTGGTTGCGCATCATGAGCGATTATCAAGCGGTCCACGCTCGATTTGCAGAAATGATTGGGACGTCGAATTATAGTTAGACGGCCGAGTTGAAGAGGAAGCGGCATGGGCTTCTATATCAGAAAGGCACTGAGAGTCGGTCCGCTTCGATTCAACCTATCGAAGTCGGGCGTGGGCGTGTCCGCCGGGATCAAGGGCCTGCGGCTCGGCACCGGACCACGGGGGAACTATGTCCACATGGGCCGAGGGGGGCTCTACTTTCGCAAGAGCCTCAATTCGCCCAGCGGACGGGCGCCCCTTCCGTCGGGCACGCCTCAGCTGCTGCCTGGCGAGCCTCCTCACCCTGGGGAGCCTCTTGGCACGGTGGGACCGCTTCAGGATGTCGAAAGCGGCTCTCTCCACGACATGGTTGATGCGTCGAGCGCGGAACTCCTGCGGGAGATGAACGAGAAGAGGAAGAAGGCCCGACTCCTCCCGGGCGCGATCATTCTGTCCGTCATCGTGCTGCTGCTGTTACTGGCTGGTGGTATGCCCGCTTGGCTGGTGGTGCTGTTCGGTGCCTTAGCTGTCGGATTCTGCTGGTTGGCATCGCTGAAAGATGAGCTTCGCAAGACAACCGTCATCCTCTACGATCTCGAACCGGACGTCGAAACCGCCTATGCACGGCTCCACGATGCCTTTGGCATATTACGTTCTTGCTCTCGGACATGGCACATCGAAGCCCGAGGGGAAGTCCGGGATCGCAAGTATCACGCGGGGGCTGGCGGCGTTGTGAAGCGCAAGCAGGTGACCTTGGCCAGCGGCGCGCCTCCGTTTGTCAAAGCGAACCTTGAGGTGCCACTCGTCCCAGTCGGCAGGCAGGTGCTCGCGTTCATGCCGGATCGGCTCCTCGTTTTCGATTCGGCCGCAGTCGGCGCTATCAGGTACTCAGATCTGGCACTCGATGTCGCCGAGAGCCAGTTCGTTGAGGAGGAGGCTGTACCTCAAGACGCAACGGTGGTCGGGAAAACGTGGCGGTACGTCAACAAGAAGGGCGGTCCCGATCGTAGATTCAAGGACAACCGCGAGATCCCGGTCTGTGCCTACGAGCAGATCCACTTGTCCAGCACGACGGGGCTCAACGAGGTAATCCAGGTATCCCGGCGAGGGGCCGGCAGTGCCCTGAGTGTGGCACTGTCGTCGATACGGGACCTTCGGACAGATGAAAGCGCCGCGCCGGCCGTCTAACAACAGCATGCAGCGAACGGCGCTTCGCGCCGCCGCTGATGCTGAGCGTTAGGCAGCAACATCCATGTCGATGTAGATCATGAGCATTGAAGCAAACTACATCCTCGGTGCAATTGCCATTGGTATTGGCGCAGCTCTGGTCATGGACCTTTGGAATCTGTTCCTGAAGCGTACGTTCAGCATTCCATCGCTCAACTACTGTTTGTTCGGACGCTGGCTTCGCCACATGCCGGGGGGCACTTTTAGGCATGCGAGTATCACCGCCGCGCCACAGAAACCCTTTGAGTGCACGGTTGGTTGGATTGCCCACTACCTTATTGGTGTCGTGTTGGCGCTTGTGTTCGTCGTTCTTACATCAGGTGACTGGCTTGCGCGACCAACTTTGCTGCCTGCGCTGCTCTACGGCATTGGCACCGTAGTGTTCCCGTTCTTCATCATGCAGCCGTCGTTCGGCCTCGGCATTGCTGCCTCAAGAACGCCCAAACCAACGCAGGCCAGGCTGAAGAGCCTTGTGACACATACCGTATTCGGAGTCGGGCTGTATGTATGTGCACTTGGCGTGAGCTACGTGCTGCGGGTTCATGCCTAACAACGGCATGCAGCCGACGCCGCAATGCGGCGCGGCTGATGCCGGGCGTTAGCGCGCATGACCAAGACCCGCCTCACGACAGGAGTGTTTCCATGAGAAAACTCATAACGCAGCTAACGGGGTCAGGTCTATGGATTTGACTTTATCGGAGAGCCGCTAGTATCGTTGCGTTCGAGGGGGAATGGGGCGATGGCGCGACCGCTGCGGGTGCAGTATCCGGGGGCCGTGTATCACGTCACGGCGCGGGGGAACGAGCGGAAGCCGATCTTCCGGAGCGAGGCGGATCGGGCGCAGTTTCTCGCCGTGCTGGCCCACGCCGTGGAGCGGTATCGGCTGATCCTTCACGCGTACGTCCTGATGGACAATCACTATCACCTCTTGGTGGAGACGCGGGAGGCCAACCTCGCCCAGGCCCTGCGGCATCTCAACGGCGTCTACACGAGCGCCTTTAACCGGATACACCGCCGGGTGGGGCACCTGTTCCAGGGGCGATACAAGGCCGTCGTGGTGGACAAGGAGAGCTACCTGGCCGAACTGTCGCGCTACCTGCACCTCAACCCGGTCCGCACGAAACAACCGCGGGCCCTGGCGCGGTATCCGTGGAGCAGCTACTGGGCCTATATCGGCCGGCGGCCGGCGCCGCCCTGGCTGACGCGGACCATGGTGCTCGGGACATTTGGGGGGCCGGGGCGGACCGGCGAGCGGCGGTATCGGGCGTTTGTTGAGGCGGGCGCGAAGACGGGCGTGGCGAGTCCGTGGGACCGGGTCGTCGCGCAAGTGGCCCTGGGCGACGAGGCGTTCGTGGCCGGGATCCGGCGCCAAGTGGCGCGCGCTGCCGTAGCGAGCGACCGCGAAGTGCCGAGCCGGCGGCACCTGGCGGCGCGCCCGACGTGGGAGGCGATCGCACGAGCGGTGGAGACGGCGCAGCCGCAGTTGGCCGCGCTGACGACGGGGCGGCGGAGTGACCCGGGGTGGGCGGTGTTGGTCTATCTGGCGCGGGAGCGGGGCGGGCTGTCGCTGAAGGACGTAGGGCGGCGGATCGGACGGGAAGACGCGACGGTGAGCCAAGTGGCGCGGCGGGTCGCCGAGCGGCGGCGGGCGGACGCCCGCTGGAACCAAACCATCGGGCGCATCGAAAGGGGACTCCTACGGAATCCATAGACCTGGCCCTTCTCCGCTTTGCTACCTGAAGAACTTGCGGGCGTGCCCGGCGGGGACGCCGTGCGGCTCATCGACGTGCTGTGGCTGGAAGTCGGTACGGGGCATGTGGTCGCCGCATTCGAAGTGGAGCATACGACCTCGATCTACTCGGGCATCGTCCGCCTGCTCGATCTGGCACTGGGAGCGGCTGCCGAACCTGCACGAGGGTTGTTCCTTGTCGCGCCCGACGACCGCGAGGAAGCGGTGCGCGCCCAGTTGGCGAGGCCTGCGTTTAGTCGGATCGGCGACCTGCGCGTGCGTTTTCTGCCGTACGGCGAGTTGGAGGCGCACCGTCACTCAATGGCACGATTCGGACAAGGGATGAAAGCCATTGAGGCAGTGGCGCGCGCGCTGTCATGAAGGCGCGCTTCGATGGCGGCGTAACCACAGCATGCAGCTGACGACGCTTCGCGCTCCGGCGGCCGGGTACCTCAAACGTTTGGGCGGCAACATGAGGACTCTGCAGTGAAGGCATCCGTCTTTATTGCCACTAGCCTCGACGGCTTCATCGCTCGAGCCAATGGTGACCTCGATTGGCTACCGCCCGGCGGTGGCGAACCCCACGGCTACGATGAGTTCATGGCCACGGTGGATGCGTTGGTCATAGGCCGCAAGACTTTCGAGACGGTCTTGACCTTTGACACGTGGCCCTATGGTGAGAAGCCCGTTTTCGTGCTCAGCACTCGCACGCTCGCCCCCGCGCCGCTCGGGGCTGTGGTGGAGCGTATGTCGGGGGCTCCGGCCGACATCGTGTCGCAGCTTGCCGCCCGCGGCATCCGGCATATCTACGTGGATGGCGGGATCACCATTCAGCGGTTTCTTCAGGGCGGGCTCATTCAGCGCCTCACTATCACACGCATTCCCGTGCTCCTCGGTGATGGAATCCCGCTCTTTGGCGCACTACAGCGCGACATCGCCCTCAGGCACGTCGCGACGCGCCAGTACGCCAGCGGCCTCGTCCAGAGTGAGTATGCTGTGAGCGGTCGGGGACATCGGTAACAGAATAGTCCGGGGACATGGGTTACAGTTGGCGCTTCAATCTACCCAACGCATCCTCGATTCGCATGCAGTGGGAAAAAGGGACCCGTTTCCTTTTCCAGCTCAGGAGGGACCTGCCAATGACAATCAGGGCGCTAGCCAGATCAGGACTCCTCGCGGCAACCGTCTCGGCGTTGCTTTGGGGCTGCACGAGCAATGACAAGCTGGCCGACGTTGCGAAGAAGCAGCAGCTCGAGACGGCCCACCTGGAGAACTTCGATGATTTGGATTTCACCGTCTTCAGCGGTCAGAAGTGGGATCAGCTCGGGAAGAGCCACGCCAAGGAAGTCATCGTCCACTGGCCTGATGGCCGGACGACCACGGGCATCGACGTGCACATCGAGGATCTCAAGGCGATGTTCGTCTATGCGCCGGACACGCGCATTAAGGAGCATCCCATCAGGATCGCCTCCGGGGGATGGACGGCCGTCACGGGCATTCTCGAGGGGACGTTCACTCAGCCGATGCCGATCGGCGACGGCAAGACGATTCCCCCGACCGGCAAGCCGTTCAAACTGTTGATGGCGACGTTCGGACACTGGAAAAACGGTGTGATGGACGAGGAGTGGCTATTCTGGGACAACCAGACCTTCATGAAGCAGATTGGCCTCGCGCAATAGCGGTCTCGGGGAACGCCTCGGGGACGTTCTTGGGAGGAAATAAATCCGTCCCCAATTTCTATGCGTTGTTGAACTTGGGCTTAGTGTTACCGACGTCCGTTTTGCTGTGTAGCTCATCCGTAAACGCCACGGCACCTTGGCCGGGCGGGAAGATCATAGGTAACAGGAGAGTCCGCCTTTTACGACTGCGACCACGCCCGGGCCGCGTTGTTTGACTACATCGAGCTGTTTTACAATTGCCAGCAGTGTCACGCCACCCTTGGGTACCTCTCCCCAGGGCGTACGAGGCCCGCGATGGTGCTTCACTCCCTGTCCACGCAATCGGGGCTACCTCAGCCACGGGAGCGCCGCTGATGAGCGAGGAGGTGTCCGAACGCGTACGCGAAACGGTGGACGCCCTTTACCGCACCGAGTCGCGCCGCGTCCTCGCCACCCTGATCCGCCTCCTCGGCGACTTCGACCTCGCGGAGGAGGCGCTGCACGATGCGTTCAGGACGGCGCTGGAACAGTGGCCGCGCGACGGTGTGCCCGCCAATCCCCGGGCGTGGCTGGTGTCGGCCGGACGTTTCAAGGCCATCGACGGCATGCGCCGGCGCGCGCGTTTCGAGTCGCTGGACGATGTCCCCGAGCCGGTTGACGCCGCGATCAACGACCCTGCGGAGTGGGAAGATGAGAGCGTCGAGGACGACCGGTTGCGGCTCGTCTTCACCTGCTGCCACCCGGCCCTGTCGCCGGACGCCCAGATTGCCCTCACCTTGCGCGAGGTGTGCGGCCTCACCACCGAGGAGATCGCCCACGCGTTCCTCACCCCTGCGCCCACGCTGGCGCAGCGCATCGTGCGGGCCAAGGCGAAGATCCGCGATGCGGGCATTCCGTATCAAGTGCCCACGCAGGCCGAGCTGCCGGACCGGCTCGACGCGGTGCTGCTGGTGATCTATCTCGTATTCAACGAGGGCTACGCCGCGTCGTCGGGTGTGTCACTGACCCGACACGACCTGTCTGGCGAAGCGATACGCCTCGGCCGGCTGCTGATCGAGTTGCTGCCCGAGCCTGAGGCGGTGGGACTGCTGGCACTTATGCTGCTACAAGAATCACGCCGCACCGCGCGTACCTCGCCGACGGGAGACTTGGTTCTCCTGGAGGATCAGGACCGTTCGCTTTGGAATAGGGACGAGATCGCAGAGGGGTTGGCGCTGGTGGAACGGGCGCTGACGTCGCGCCGGTTCGGCCCGTACATCCTGCAGGCAGCGCTCGCGGCGGTGCACGCCGCGGCACCCAGTGCCGCGGCAACGGACTGGGCCCAGATCGTCGCACTGTACGACCTGTTGGCGCGGGCGGATCCGTCACCCGTGGTGGAGCTGAACCGCGCAGTGGCGGTGGCGATGCGCGACGGCCCTTTGGCGGGCCTTGCCCTCATCGACGCCATCCTCGGCCGAGGCGATCTCGGGACGTATCACCTCGCGCACGCCGCGCGGGCGGATCTCTGCCGGCGACTGGGGCGCACCGCGGAAGCCCGAGCCTCCTACGAACGGGCCCTCGCCCTCACCCAGCAGGAGCCGGAGCAACGGTTTCTCGCGCGACGGCTGGCCGAATTGTCGGACTGAGACGGCCAACGTAAATTTTTTCCAGTCCGGTTGTCGATTTTGGCCTTCCCCGAACGACTATAGGGCGTAGACAGCAATTCGCGTTCAATATCAAGCCGGGAGGAACCTATGAAATACGTGTGTCTTGGGTACATGGATCCGAAAAAGTGGGAAGCCTTGTCCGCAACCGAGATCAACGCCTTTGTCGACGAGTGTTTTGCGTACGACGACGTGCTGCGAGACAATGGACACTTTGCAGGTGGGGACGCGCTCCAAGGCCCTGAGAGCGCCGTTACCCTGCGTTTTCAAGGCGGAAAAGTGTCGGTCACCGACGGCCCCTACGCGGAGACCAAGGAGCAATTGGGCGGAATTTTGATCCTCGAGGCCAAGGACTTAAATCACGCGATCCAGTTGATGTCCAAACACCCGGGCGTGCGGGGAGGGCCTTTCGAGATTCGGCCAGCCGCGGACTTGACCGACATGATCCGTGCAAGCCGCGAGCGGCGGCGTTCAACAACCCCAAAATAGGCGAATTAATCTGAGAAAGGAGACATGATCATGCGATTCATGATTATCGTTAAGGCCACCAAGGATTCGGAAGCCGGCGTCATGCCGGAGGGAAAGGAAATGGAAAAGCTCGTTGGCGCCATGGCGACGTACCACGAAGAGTTGGCAAAAGCCGAGGCGCTGCTCGACGGTTCCGGGCTCCACCCAAGCTCCAAAGGCTGGCGCATCCAGTACTCCGGAGGGAAGCGCACCGTGATCGACGGGCCCTTTGCCGAGACGAAGGAGCTTGTCGCCGGCTATACGATCATTCAGGTGAAGTCGAGGGAAGAGGCGCTGAAATGGACAAAGCGCTTTCCCAATCCCGCCGGCGAGGGCAAGGAGGCCGAGATCGAGGTGAGGGAGTTGCATGAGCCGGAGGACTTCCTTCCCGGCGAAGCGGTCGAACGCTTTCGTAAGATAGGGATCGGGACGAACAAGTAGTTGGGCCTCGCTATCCACGTTGGTTGGTCGCGCGCAAGATGCCGACCCTTGGAAAAGATGAAAGGGGAGAGAAATGAGTCAGAACAAAGTGGTGTTGTTTGAGATCCCAGCTTCGAATGTTAAGAAAGCAAAGGAGTTTTATGAGAAGATTTTCGACTGGAAGGTCGAACTCCAGGGCGACGAGGGGGCCATGGCGTACACGACAGCCGTGGATAAAGATCAAAATCCGATTGAGCCCGGAGGCATCAACGGAGGTTTCTATAAGCGCAAATCCAAAGCCGACCACCCGTCGTTTGGCGTGCAAACCGGTTCGATCGACAAGACGCTTAAGGTTATAGAGAAGGCAGGCGGAAAGGTTATTACGCCAAAACACTCCATTGGAGAGTGGGGTTTTATGGCGGACTTCGCGGATCCGGAGGGCAACGTCATCACTCTCTGGGAAAAGCCGAAGAAATAGATCTGCCGGGATCGCAGGACGGCCGTCGTACGGAGGCGAACATGAAAACGATCACCCCATGCTTGTGGTTCGACAATCAAGCCGAAGCCGCGGCGAAGTTCTATGTGTCGATTTTCAAGAACTCGAAGATCGGAGACATTGCTCGCTATGGCGACGAAGGGGCCAAGGTCTCCGGAAGACCGAAGGGAACGGTCATGACCGTGACATTTGAGCTCGACGGACAGCAGTTCATGGCGTTGAACGGCGGGCCCGTATTTCAGTTCTCGCCGGCGATTTCGTTCATGGTGTCCTGCAGGACGCAGGACGAAGTGGACGAGCTGTGGGAGAAGCTTTCCAAAGGCGGAGAAACGCAGCAGTGCGGCTGGCTCAAAGACCAATACGGGGTGTCGTGGCAGATCGTCCCCACGGTTTTGGGCGAGATGATGCAAGACAAGGATGCCAAGAAATCGGAACGGGTGATGAACGCCATGCTTCAGATGAAGAAGATCGACATCAACGGCTTAAAGAAAGCCTATGGGCAACGATAACCGAATGGAGCCGAGCGCGATCAACCAGGGGTGACAGGGACATTCCCATGAAATACATGTTGCTGATTTACCATGATGAACACGCTTTGAGTGAAACCGAACGGCAAGAGTGTTACGTGGAATCCACGCAGCTCGCGCACGATTTGAAATCGAGCGGGCAGTATCTGGCGGCCAACCCATTGCACCCGACATCCATGGCGACCAGCGTCCGGATGCGCGACGGCAAACGGTTTGTGACCGACGGTCCGTTCGCGGAGACGCGCGAGCAGCTCGGCGGCTACTTCCTCATCGACGCCAAGGATCTCGACGAGGCGATTGCCATCGCCGCACGAATTCCCATGGCGCGCAAGGGTACCGTCGAAGTCCGGCCGGTGATCGAGATCCCGGGCCTGCCGACGGAGTAGCGTCCACGACGGGCGGAAGCAGGGAAAGGAGACGGAGCTTATGCTCATAAAAATCCTCATCGCGATCGCGCTCATCCTCATCGCGTTGGTCATCGTCGTTGCGATGCAGCCATCCGAGTTCCGCGTCGTACGAACGGCCACCATGTCAGCCCCGGCGCCGGTGGTCTTTGCGCAGGTGAATGATTTCCATAACTGGGAAGCATGGTCCCCGTGGGCGAAACTCGATCCGGCCATGAAAAAAACGTACGAGGGCGCGCCGGCCGGAACCGGCGCCACCTACACGTGGGCCGGCAACGACCAGGTCGGCGAGGGACGCACCACGATCACTGAGAGTCGTCCGAGCGACCTGATCAAAATGAAACTCGAATTCGTGAAGCCCTTTGCCGCCACCAACACCGTGGAGTTCACGTTCAAGCCTGAGGGCGATCAAACCGCCGTGACGTGGAGCATGGCCGGCAAAAACAATTTCATGGGCAAGGCAGTCGGCCTGTTCATGAACATGGATAAAATGGTCGGGGGCGATTTCGAAAAAGGTCTCGCGAGTTTGAAGGCCGTGACAGAAGTGGCGGCTCACCAATAGCGCGCGACGCCGTGGAGGGAGATCCATGCAATCGACTACTCAAACGGTTCCCGTTTCGAAGACGATGCTCTGGGTCGGGCGTATCATGAGCGCCCTACCGGTGCTACTGCTGCTCTTCAGCAGCGTCATGAAATTGATGAAGCCGACTCCCGTCGTGGAGGGATTCGCTCATCTGGGATATCCCGAGGGCCTCGCGCTCGGCCTCGGGATCGTCGAGCTCGCGTGTGCCGTCGTCTATGTGATTCCGCGCACCTCCGTTCTCGGTGCGATCTTGCTGACGGGCTATCTTGGCGGTGCAACCGCGACCCACGTGCGAATCGGCGAGCCATTTTTCATGGCGATTGTTCTCGGCGTGCTGGTCTGGGGAGGCCTTTACCTGCGCGATGACCGGGTACGCGCACTCATTCCGTTGCGAAGTTAGCTTGCGCAGTGGTAAATGTATGCTGGCCTCGATTTCCTACAAGAGGAAAGGAGAGATAATGGCGCGCACCACCAAGAAGTCAGCAACGCGAACACTGCGACCAACCGCTCGCGCAACGCGAGCCCCACGACGACGTCCGTCGCGTCGGGTGCTGGTCCTCGTCGCCACGCGCAAGGGCGCGTGGCTGTATCACGGCGATGCGACACGACGGATGTGGCGGGCTGACGGACCGCACTTTCTCGGCCACATCGTCAATCACCTCGTGCTCGACCCGCGCGACGGCCGAACGCTCCTGGCGGCGGCAAAAACCGGTCATCTCGGTCCGACCGTGTTTCGCTCCACGGATCTCGGCCGTACCTGGAAAGAAGCCGCACGGCCGCCCGCGTTCGCCAAGGCGCCGGACGGCGGAACGGGCCGCGTGGTCGATCACACGTTTTGGCTCACGCCGTGCCACGCGAACGAGCCGAACGCGTGGTACGCGGGAACCTCGCCGCAGGGACTCTTCCGCTCCGACGACGGAGGCGTCACGTGGGAACCGTGCTCGGTCATTAACGACGATCCGCAGTACCGAGCGTGGATGGGCAGCGTTCAGGACGGCACGCCCGATGGACCGAAACTGCACTCGATCATCGTCGACCCGCGCGATCCCGCGCATCTTTACATGGCCATGTCGGGCGGCGGCGTGCACGAATCGGTGGATGGCGGCCGAACCTTTGCGCCGATTGTGAAAGGGATGGAGGTGGTCGAAGGGTTCGACCCGGCCACGATCGCCTTCCACGACCCCCATTGTGTCCGGCTCTGTCCGGGCAACCCGGACCGGCTGTATCAACAGAACCACTGCGGCATTTACCGACTCGATCGGCCGTCGAACGAGTGGACGCGTATCGGCAAGAGCATGCCGAAGCGGGTCGGCGACATCGGCTTTCCGATGGTGGTGCACCCGCGCGATGCGGACACCGTCTGGGTGTTCCCGATGGACGGCCAGACCGTCTGGCCGCGCACCAGTCCGGAAGGCATGCCCGCTGCCTATGTCACGCGCAATGGCGGAAAGAGCTGGCAGCGCCTCGATTCCGGCCTGCCCAAGAGCCAGGCATGGTGGACGGTGAAGCGCCAGGCCATGACGGCGGACGCGCAGGATCCCGTGGGGCTGTACCTCGGGACGACGAGCGGAGAGCTCTGGATGAGCCGCGACGAAGGCAATCGATGGGCCTGCATCGCGCGGAATCTTCCCGAAATCTACGCGGTGGAAGCCGCCGCAATGCGATGAAGGTGCTGATTCCCGGTCCGTTGCTCTCCTACACCAAAAAGCGGAAGGTCGAAGCCACCGGCGCGACGATCACCGAACTGCTCTCCGACCTCGACCGTCAATACCCCGGTCTGCGATTCCGCGTGATCGACGAGCAGGACACGATGCGGGCGCATATGCGGTTCTTCGTCAACGGCGAGCAGGTGTTCGATATGACGCACTCGCTTCGCCCGACCGATGCGGTGCAGATCGTGCAGGCGTTGAGCGGCGGGTGAGGCCCGGTCAGTTCAGTAGCTCAGAACTCATGAACAACGTACCCGATCAACCCACCGGCTTCGCCGAACGGGAGCCGGCTGGAGAACGGTCATCGGTCTACTCGACGCCGGAGTAGTATCGCAGGATGTCGGAGATCGAGATGATCCCGACGACCGTCTCGTTTTTGGTCACCGCCAGGTGACGGATGCCATGCTCCTTCATGAGCGTGACGGCCTCGACGATCGGTTCGTTGTCCTCGATCGACACGATCTTCGGGTTCATGACGGTTTTGACGAGCGTGGTGTTTGGATCGAGGCCTTTCGCGACGGCGTTCCGGCTCAAGCCCGATTCGGTGATCACGCCGACGTAGCGCTTGTCGTCGTCGACGAACAGCAGCCCGATCTTATATTTCTGGAGGAGTTTGCCCGCCTCTTTCAGCGTGGCGTCGAGCCGGACACTGCGGACCTCCTCGGTCATATAGTCGGACACGTTCGGTTCTTGGCCTGCCAGTTTCACCGATCCCTGTGTTCGCATGGTCCTCCTCTGTGGCGACGGGTGACGAGCGCGATTGCAGTGTAGCAAAAAGTCGGACAAGGGGGAGGGGGATGTTTCAGCAACGGTCGCGGACCATCGGCAGGCGGGCGAGGCGGGTGGGACGTTCAACTCGGCAGGATTCGGCGGGCGCCCAGAAACCGCAGCCGCCAGTGCTCCGTCCCGAGGCTGTCGACTTCCACGGTTCCGTTCGTGCTGGGCGCGTGGATGAACCGGCCCTCTCCCAGGTACAGCCCGAGGTGGAGCGACCGGATCCCCTCGACCTTGAAGTAGACGAGGTCGCCGGGTTGCAGGCTGATCGGCGAGATGGCCGCACCCATCTGAACCTGGTCGTGCGATTTCCGTGGCAGCGTGATCCCGGCCGCCTCCTGGTAGACGTAGAACACGTATCCCGTGCAGTCAAACCCTTCCTCGGGGTTTGTCCCGCCGCGTTTCAGCGGCGCGCCCAGATACGATTGAGCGGTCTTCGCGAGGCGCTGGCGCACGTCGGACACCGGCCGGACCGGGGCGGAGAGCAGC
>Ga0214473_10007945_pt1 | contig 12570 bp, 9 predicted proteins | sample RVTome_7_FD_203509 | JGI IMG/M metagenome (GOLD analysis project Ga0214473, IMG submission 203509) | Soil microbial communities from uranium-contaminated site in the Upper Colorado River Basin, Wyoming, United States - RVT98D197 | ecosystem: Environmental > Terrestrial > Soil > Contaminated >... | reverse complement strand
TACAGTTTTATTGAGAAACACAATCAACTGCTCTCATTTGATGGACGGTTTCGGCTTGATAATCAGACTACGACTTCTTTTCAACTAATCGGAACGAGCTCGAGAAATTTCTTCTTCGATCCGGCCAAAGACTCGACCAGCTATCGAACCGGCAATGGGTTCAGTTACTCCGCTGATTACAACGTTTCCGGACGCAACTGGGGATGGGAGGTCTACGGGGAGGGCTTCACGAGAGATTATCGTGCCGATGTGGGATTCTTTCAGCGCACCAACTCCAACTTTAACTTTATCTTCGTGCGCTACAACTCGGATCCTAACCAGAAGAAAAAGATAATCTCCTACCATGCGCATAATGCCACCCACATCGATTACGACTGGCAAGGGCGTATGTACACTTGGGAGACTCAGAGTGTGGTTGAATTAGCTCTTCCCCGAAACAGCTGGTTCGGCGTCTGGTGGGAGCCCGGTTACGAGCGACTATTTGATCATGAATTTGGTGCAACACGAGAGGCACATCCGTGCAACCAATTCGCCGTCTCCAACAAATGCACCTTTTATGGGCCGTCAAATGAGCGCTCATCCGCTAAGAACCATCTCTCTGTTTACGGTGGATCAAACTACAGCAAGAAAATTCAATTCAATTCGCAAATTACTCGCCGCTTCGGCCATTTCGATTTGGATTTTGGGAATTTACCAAAATATCCGCGCGTGAGTCCTGCGGCCCTGCTGCTGGGTCCGGACGCGCCACTCGATCCCGGTAGAGGCCGGCTGCTACAAGTGAATGCTGAAATAACTTATCAGCCCACAAACGAGTTGCGCACTTCTTTAAATCTCGTTAAGGAGCGCCTTGTCCGGTACGACACTGGGCGGGTAGCCTTTGACGTAAACATCTGGACTTTCCACAGTACCTACCAGTTCACGAAGGCCACATTTGCCCGCGCCATAGTCGACTTCAACACTCTCAACTCCAGGGTCCGGAGCCAACTACTCGCCGGTTGGACTCCGAGCCCAGGTACCTCACTCTACGTTGGCTACAACGACGACATGAACTACAACACTCTTAACCCATTCACCGGCCAGTTAACCCCCGGTTTTCGTCGCAACGGCAGAGCGTTCTTCATCAAGATGTCCTATCTGATTCGCAAGAGCTTCGGTCGCTAGGAGCCATCGCCTCTATGCCGAGTTGGCAGGACGGCCGAAGTACTGTGAACGGATCTCACAAGGAACTCGAAAACCCCCAAATTGCGGCGTAGTTAATGTCCATTTAAGAGAGCATTTGTGTGCATGTTAGACTAGCAATCTCACTTATTTGGTAACAGTTCTGTATGACCCGGGCAGCCACCCACTCCAATTATTACCTCCCGACGCTATTTGGCGTTGTGACGCTGGCGCTTGCAACTCTCAGTTGTAAGAGCGACTACCCTGCTTCCGCTCGACAGAACCGCCCCGGTGAACCCAGGGCCGCGCGGCAGGTGAAGACTGCTCGAGTAACTGAGACGCCTTTCGGCGAGAGTGTTAATGCTAATGGAACTCTCGCAGCCTTTGACCAAACGATAGTGAGCGTAAAGGTGCCGGGAAGACTACGTTCGATCTCAGTTGATCTGGGCAGCGTGGTTCGTCGCGGACAAGTGATCGCTCAGCTTGAGCCACAGGACTACAAGCTACGGGTGGACCAGGCGGCGGCAGCGCTGGCGCAGGCACGCGCTCGCCTCGGACTCGCACCGGACGGAAACGATAATCGCGTCGATGCTGAGCAAACGGGCACTGTGCGCCAGGCCAGAGCCGTCATGGAAGAGGCGCAGTTTAACCGTCAGCGGGCACTGAGATTGGTTCAGCAGGGTGTTATTGCACGGGCTGAATTTGATTCAGCAGACGCGACGCTGAAGGTAGCGCAGAGCCGATATCAGGACGCATTAGAAGAGATTCGCAACCGTCAGGCGCTCCTGGCGCAAAGGAGTTCGGAGCTTGAGCTTGCAAAGCAGCAGTTGGCAGATACGTTGGTTTACGCACCGATGGATGGAATCGTACAGGAGAAGCGAGCCAGCGTGGGTGAGTATCTGGCCTCCGGCGCAGCGGTGGTGAACGTCGTGAGAATGGATCCATTAAGGCTCAAAGCCGAAGTGGCTGAACGCGACGCGAAGAATGTCCGCTACGGCCAGAGTGTTCGATTGACGGTTGAGGGCGACCCGAATGTCTATGTGGGCCAGATAAAACGGTTGAGTCCGGTCATCGCCGAACAGAATCGCATGCTGTTAGTTGAAGCCGACGTACGCAACGACGGCAAACTCCGGCCTGGTTCGTTTGCGCGCGCGGAGATTGTTACAAACGAAGCGAAGATGGCGGCTACGCTCCCAACCAATGCGATTGTTACCTTTGCCGGCATCGATAAGGTCATAGTGGTGCAAAATGGCAAAGCTCTCGAGAAGCCAGTGACTACGGGCCGCAGGACCGGCGATTGGACTGAGATAGTTGCGGGGCTTAATATCGGAGATCAGGTAGTAGTTGATCCGGGAAATCTACAGTCGGGACAACCGGTCGAAGTTGTGGAATGACTCCCCTTGTACGCACGTGCCGGCATGCGGAATGTCGGTAAAGAATCGAAAATGTCAAGAATTATAGAATCTAGAATCGCTTGCAAAAACTAGCTGAAATCTGCATTCGCCGCCCTGTGTTTGCCACAATGATCGTGCTCTCATTAGTGGTAATTGGCGCGGCAAGTTACTTCAAGCTGGGCGTGGACCGGTTTCCCTCCGTCGACCTTCCAACCGTCAGCGTGCGCACAACCCTCCCAGGAGCATCTCCTGAAGAGATGGAGTCTCTCGTTACCCAGCGAATTGAAGAGGTTGTGAACACAGTAGATGGCATAGAAGAGCTTCGCTCTGTCTCAGGGCAGGGCACTTCATTCGTAATGGCGACTTTCAAGCTTGACCGAAGTCTGGAATCGGCAGCCCAGGACGTACGCGATCGCGTGAATACTTTGGGCCGGGATTTGCCTGAAGATGCTACGCCACCGGTTGTCACGAAGTTTGATAACGACAGTACACCAGTCCTTACAGTTTCACTTTCTGCCGATCGTTCAATTCGCGAGCTTACGGAGCTTGCGGACAAGACTGTTCGTGTGCAGCTCGAACGGGTGGGTGGCGTCGGTGAAGTGCGAATCATCGGAGGTCTACAACGAGCGATCAATGTATGGATTGATGCTGAGCGACTGGCGGCGTACCAGATCCCCATCGTAAACATTCGCCAGGCGCTTGAACGTCAAAATGCCGATGTTCCCGGTGGCAATGTTGATACAGGCAAGGAAGAGTTGGTCCTGAGAACGCTCGGACGATACACCGATCCCCGCGGCTTTGAGGACCTGGTGATTGCGAACGTGAATGGTGCGCCAATCCGCTTGCGCGATGTAGGTCGAGTCGAAGATGGCACCAAAGAACAGAGATCGCTGTCGCGTCTTAATGGTGCGCCGACCGTTACACTGGAAATTCGCCGCCAATCAGGCTCGAATACCGTTGAAGTGATCAACGGGATCAAGCGGGAGTTACCCAGAGTCGCAGTGCAGCTGCCCGCAGATGTGAAGATGGAGATCATTCGGGACCAATCCCGTTACATCGAATCTGCACTTCATGAAATTCAAAAGCACCTGATTCTAGGAAGTATCCTGGCCAGCCTGGTGGTTCTTCTGTTCATGCGTTCATGGCGATCGACTTTCATCGCCGCCGTCGCGATTCCTTGTTCCGTCATCTCGACTTTCGGCATGATGCGCGCGCTCGACTTCACGTTGAACAGCGTGACGATGCTCGCACTTGTGCTGATGGTGGGTATAGTTATCGATGATGCAATCGTAGTCCTGGAAAATATCTTTCGCTTTATCGAAGAGAAACGGATTGAGGCTAAGGAGGCAGCTAGAGAAGCGACCAAGGACATTGGGTTGGCAGTGCTCGCTACCACGCTCTCCCTGGTTGTTATCTTCCTTCCCGTTTCGTTTATGTCCTCAATTTCCGGACGCTTCCTTTATCAGTTTGGCATCACTGCGGCAGTTGCAATCATGGTGAGCTTACTGGTCTCTTTCACGCTCACTCCCATGATGAGTTCGCGATTGATCAGGGTTGATGATGCTGAAAAGGGAGGACACACCGGACCAACCTCGCGACGCGGTTTTTACCGGTGGTTGGATGCAGCCTATTCCCACCTGCTCACTTTTGCGATGAAGCGTCGTCTGGCAGTGGCTGCGGTGGCGGTGCTGGTGGTGCTTTCGAGTGTGCCGCTGTATCGGGCGGTGAAGCAGGAGTTCATACCTACTAACGTGGACGAAGCGGAGTTCGAGGTCAGCGTGAGCGGTCCCGAGGGAACCAACCTCGCAGTCATGAATGAAACGATGGAGGCAGTCGAGAGGGAAATCCTAACGACACCGGGCGTGCGCTTGGTTTTGTCGAATGTTGGTGGTTCCTTTCTGGGTGGGCTCAATCAGGCAGGCGCTTACGTACGAATTGCTCCGCATTCCGAACGAACACTGTCTTTCGGGAGGCTGTGGGACGAGACAAAGAAAGGCAATCCTTTTAAAGCCTTCCGCGGGAACTATTCACAACAGGATGTCATGGTGGAAGTGCGCCGGCGGTTGCAGAAGTATGCGCCCATGCGCAGCAGCGTTCGGAATGGTCAATCGTTCAATTTCGGGACCGGCGGACGTCAAGACATCGATTTTATTATTCGCGGGCCCGAGATTATTGCGCTGTCAGCGTATGCGGACCAACTGTTAGAAGAGTCGAAAAAGCTTGGCGGAATCGTCGATGCCGATACAACGCTGAAGTTGAACAAGCCCGAATTGCGTGTCCAGATCGATCGCGAACGCGCGGCTGACCTCGGTGTCGACACTTCGGATATAGCCACGAGCCTGCGATTGATGGTCGGAGGTGAAGACCGCGCTTCGCGTTTCCGTGATGAATCAATCAACGAAGACTACGACGTGCAGTTGCGTTTGACGGACAGTGATCGCAGCGATGCTGGCACAATCAGCCGGCTCTACGTGCCTTCTTCACGAGGTGGTCTTGTCAGGTTGGACAATCTGGTAAAGATCACTCGTGACAGCAGCCCCTCACGAATCGATCGGTTGAACCGAGAGCGCCAGGTCTCACTGCGCGCCTCGATCGCTCCCGGCTACGCTCTTGCAGATCGGATCGAGGCGCTGCGCACGGCTGCAACAGAGTTGAACATGCCGGCAGCCTACACTATCTCTGTATCCGGCCGGGCGCGTGAACTGGAGAGAACTTTTGTGGAGTTCATCTGGGCGTTTGTATTGTCGATCATCTTCATGTACATGATTCTTGCTTCGCAGTTTGAAAGCGTTGTTCATCCTTTTACGATCATGCTGAGCCTGCCGCTATCAGTGCCCTTCGCAATGCTGTCGCTTTGGGCGACAGGCGACACACTGAACCTCTACTCCGCGCTGGGCATACTGGTCCTTTTTGGGGTAGTCAAAAAGAATGCAATTTTGCAGATCGATCATATGAACAGCCTGCGCGCCAGGGGCATGGAACGCTACGAGGCCATTATGCAGGGAAATCGAGATCGCCTGCGGCCGATCCTCATGACTACATTCGCTTTGGTGGCAGGCATGCTTCCGTTGGCTCTTGGTACGGGCCCCGGCGCCGAAGAGCGCCGTTCCATAGCTGTAGTTGTTATAGGCGGGCAAACACTCTCACTGCTGTTGACGCTTATTGCTACTCCAGTTGCCTATTCACTTCTTGACGATCTCAGAGCGACAGCTCGTTGGCGCAAACTAACTGAATTCTCTGACGCGTTCATGCAGACGCTCAAACGCGTTTGGCGATTACCACGGCGTGAAAAACCGGTTGAAGCCGATCTTAAAGGAGAGCCGTCGGAAGATGAGGACAGGCTTCGGGCAGGCGTTGGCGGGGACTAGAGAAGAAACGACGAGTTGCCAATTGCATTTTTCGCTAGGCCAGCAGTAGTGTTAAAAACCGTCGCAGTTTACTTGGTTCATTCGAACACCTTTTCCACTGGTACCACCAAAATATCCTCGGGACGTACATTGATTCTGTAACTCTGAATAATCTTATCTTCGTCCATAATCGACTTGGGCTTCGGAGCGTTGTAGGTTACGGGCGAAGGTCGATTGCTTAGGATTGCCTCGCGCAGACCTTCCGCATCCTTTGTGACAATAGCAATCCTCATCGCGTCTGACTTGAGGTACCTTCGAATCGCAGCATTTACTTGCGCGAGTGTCAGCTGGACCAGACGTTGCCGCATGTAGGAAGTAAACTCTGGAATGCCGTAATAGTGGCTGTCGAGCAGGTAACCAAGTTGAGCATCTTGTGTCTTGGTCAGCACGTTCACGTACTTCATAAGAAACGTTCGAGTTGCTTCAAACGCCTTTTGAGACAGTCCTTCTCGAACCAGCCGATCGTATTCATAGAGCGCAGCTCGCAGCGCGAACTGTCCATTCTGCGGTTCCACAGGTCGGATCCAGATCTGGAAAATTTGCGACTGCCTGCCAAGATTGGGATCGGGTTGAAACTGGAACATGCCTCGCGGAAAATACTCGATATAGGCATAATCGCCGTAATTCAGGCCTCGCGCCTCTCGAAGCCGACCGTAGAGATAGCTGTTGCTTGATCGGTGCTGGCCAAAGTATGAAGCAACCAAGGCCAGCGCCGGCCAGTCCTTATCCGCTCGTGTAACATCTACAGGAAACCCAAGCGAGATGGCTGTTGAGCGAGTCTCGCGCCTAACAATTTCGATTTTGGTACTCGGTTGCAGTTGCGGCTTTGAAAAACGCCGCGTTGCCGGAGCGGACTCAGGCAATTTTTCAAAGTCAGCCTGGACCCGCGCTGGAAGATTTGCTGGATAACCCCCGGCCAGGCCGATTGTGAGATTTGACTGAGTGTAGTTCGCTCGATAAAACTCGCGCACATCATTCACCGTCAGAGCTTCGAGCGAACTTATGTCGCCAACGTTCTGATGACCGTAGGGATGGGACGGTGGATAGATCAGGTTATAAAGGACTTCTTTGCCCAACTCCTCATCATTACCGCCCCGCAGCGACACCTTTAGATAGTTGATTGCCTCCGTCTTGAGTCGGGCAAAATCCTCCTCGCGAAAACCGGGATCAAGCAACATCTGACTGATCAGTGAATAATACTTTTCCAGATTGTCGCTGTGTGTCGTGCCCGTAAATACAGTCATCTCCTTATCGACCGTCCACTCAAAAGAGGTCGCCATTGGATACATTTCATCCAGAATCCGCTCGTAAGGAGTTTTACTACTCCCACCTCCAGCGAGCATGGCCGCGGTTAGCGAGGCTAATCCTTCTTTGCCCTGCGGATCTGCCGCCGCCCCTGTCATGAAGAGTATGCGAAAGGTGATTAATGGAGAGTTGTTTGCCCGTAGCACGCGGCCGATTTGTCCGGCACGCGTTTGAGCTTTGGCGGGTGACTTCGAGGCCAGCCTTTTAGTCTTCTTCTTTTGAGCAATAGTCGCCATTGGTAACAACAGCACGAAGCAGGCGACCAATAAAAGCGAAAGTCCAGACCGCATTAGCGTTGCTCCTCCTGACTATCGCCATTGCTCGGCTTCGCCTTCAGCATAACAATAGTTCGATTATTATCCACAAAGTAGCGCGAGGCCGCATCGCGAATATCCTGAGGCGTGATCTGATCGTAGAGCGAGTAAAGCTTATCAATCGTCTCCGGAGTTCGCCGCAACGCGATATACTGGGCCAGCGCTGCGGCGATGGCTTCCGAACTGTCCAAAGAGAGCGCAAAACGATAACGGAGTCGGGAACGTGTTTGGTCCAGCTTTTCCTGAGTTGTGAGTTCTTTCGCGAAGCGCTGGAAAGTCTCAAGGATCTGCTGTCGAACATCACCAAGGTCCTTTTCATTCTTCACTTTCGCAGATACAAAGAACAGTTCGGGGTCCATCCGACTTGCAAATGTATAATCAAGCGACTCAACCTTCTGCTCTTTTAATACGAGTTTTTGATAAAGGTCTGAATTCTCGCCGAACGCGATGGGCGCCAGCAGGTCTAGCGCAGCATGCTCCTTAGATTCGTCTGAATAGGCTGGTCCACGAAAAGCCACGTAGAGCAGCGGAAGGGTGGCGGAGGGCCAGTCAACGGAGGCTTCAAGAGGTTCATTCTGGTTCGGTTCGCGCGGAATATCAGGAATATAGTTACCGCGCTTCCAGGAACCGAAAAACTTCGAGACAAGTGCGACTGGCTGTTCCCGCTTCACGTCTCCGGCAATCACGACGGTCGTATACTCAGGACGATAATAGCGCCGGTAGAACTCCCAGCTGTAATCGAACTGGTTGGGCATGTCTTCTATATCTTCAATAAAACCCATTGTGGTATGAGAATAGGTATGTCGTTTGTAAGCGGTGGCCCGCAACATTTCGTATAGTTTCTCTTCAGGGTCGGCAGAGTTCTTGTTGTACTCACCAAGCACGGCCCGCGTCTCCGTTTTGTATGCGTCGGGCTCATACTGCAGATGCTGAAAACGGTCTGCTTCCAGCTCAAGAATCTTTGCCAAGTCCTCTTTCGAAAAGACTTCACGGTAAACAGTACGATCGTCTGTTGTGTAGGCGTTCGAGTCAGCACCGGCGAGTTTTAATATCTCATCACGGGCCTGGGCGGAGAAGTTTTTGCTGCCGCGAAACATCAGGTGCTCGAACAGATGGGCATAGCCGCTTTTACCCGGCTCTACTTCATTGCGCGAGCCAGTTGCCACCACGATATATAACGCGATCAGGTTTGGATAGTCGGTGGGAACCGTGACGAGCCTCAAACCGTTTGGCAGGTCGTCGAGATTATAATCGTAAGGAAAAAGCTTGCGCGATTTCTGCTGCGCGAGCGCGAACAACGGCAGGCAGAATACAAGCGACAAGAGTAAGAACAATTTCATGTAGATTAATACTCCTAACCGGGAGAGAGTTACCAGCGGGAAACCGTAAGTAGTATACACAAGACTGGCTTGCAGCCGGAAAAGGCCTGCACATCAGACGTCACAGGAAAAAAGAGAATGAGTTTAGTTCGGCGTTGGTCAGAATCAAGCAGCTCTCATCCCGTTTGGGACTGGTCGTTCGGGCAGCAGAAACACTGGCGTCAGACCATCGGCGTAGCCGGCATCGAATAGCATTCCCTCAGAAAGAGCACCCATTATTGTTCTTGGTTCCAGATTGACCACAAACACCGTCTGCAAGCCGATGAGTGCCGTGAGATCTGGCCGTTCTTCCTTAAGGCCGGCAACAATCTGTCTCGTATAGTCGCCAAAATCAACATGGAGCCGCACGAGCTTCTTCGAGCCCGCAACATCACCAACCTCTGTAATCGTGCCGATACGAATGTCTATCTTCTCTAGAACATCCATCGGGATGGTTGGTTTTATGGGAGGCATTGGTGGTCTTCTTACTTCTGATACTTTGGTTGATAGAGCTGAACTTTAAAGCCACCCGGGACCTCGAAATAGGTGACCAAGCCGTAGCCGTGGTCTTCAACTGCCTGTGTGAACTCAACTCCTCGGGCATCCAACTCGCGCACGGTTTGATTGATATCGTCACAGTAGAACGAGATATCGGCGGTTCCAGAAGTAACCTGCTCGCCTTCGGTCGGATGGACGCCGAGATCAGCTTCGGGAGCTTCGAAGATAAGCCATCCATCGCCGACGTCGGTACCATTTAGTCCAAGCTTATCTCTCAGGAATGTACGCAGCTCATTTGGTTTTGACGAATAGAACATCGCATGTAAGCCTTTAATCATGTCCGCATCCTTTCAGTCGTAATGGCGTCGCCCACTCGATTGCTCAGTGCTGTGTTAAGATTGGTTTTTGGCTAGTCGCCGCGTGCTGCCCCCACGAAGGCGCCCTTTCTCGGAAAAAGAGAAATAAGGGCAACGCCAGCGAGACACCAATCAACAAATTGGCAACAACGTACAGCCAGAGGTTTTTCATGCAGCGCCGCCGGCCTTCGGAGAAGACGAAAAGCCAGAGCACGAGGGACGATACAATGACATCCATGCCGAAGAAGGCTGAGATCTCATTCGCGAACAGCTGCTGAAAGAACAGTGGAAAATCAAGCCCGTGCCTTAGTAGGAACGGCAGGAAGTGTGAGAGCGGTAGAACGGCGCCCAGGATCGCGGCCACTAGATATAGCCATTGCACAGCAGAGCCCCTTCAGAATTCTTTGCAGTCGGTCAATGTTACTTCGGTTTCGTCTGTATTGTGCAGATTGCCTCTCCAAATTAGTCTCGGCATGACGCGAGTAATCCAGGTCGACTGGTCATTTTGGCTCGGGGAGTTCGTCGCCGACACTCTCTGGCATTTTCAGTATCCTTTCCCACCCGGAATTATCGCTGCGCATCTGCATTGTTAACGTATCGCGGAGTTTGGTAAGTCTTTGGCTGAGAGTCCGTGGGTACCAGTTAAGATCTTTAAAGCGGCGGCGTTGTTCAGTCACCTGAGACTTGAGCTTCACAATGGACGGAATGGCAGCGTGCTGGCCGTTGTCCCAGAACGGCTCCAGCAACCGTTCCACGCGGACCGCCCCGGGAATCGTTACGTCTTCATCATCAAGCCCTGTGACGTCTCCTACATAAATTCCCTCACTATCGATTCCGCGGAAGAGTTGCATCCTACCGGGCAGCGTGGTCTTGTCCGGAGAGTTGGAGGCCTTTAATGTTGGTCGGCCATCGATGAGACACTGCTTGAAGATTACACCTGCTACTGCTGGAACCTCGCTCGATAACTTGGTGCCAATACCAAAGCCGCCAACCTCCGAGAAATTGCTAACAATTTGGCGCACCTTCTCGACATCAAGATCGCCGGTAAGATTTGGTCGCAAGTCATGGAGTCCATTAGCTTCAAAGAAACGCAGGCACCAGCGCCCCAGTTCTGCCAGATCTCCCGAATCAACGCGAAAACCCTTGAAGGCGCGCCGTCGTGCTTCAGTAGAGGTGGCGGCCATTGCCGCATGAACCGCTCCCATATAGACGTCTATGGTATCGAGCAGCAATGTCGTGCCGTTTGGATTCGCGTCGAGCCAACGCTCGAAAGCCACCTGCTCGAAATGCTTCGCTCTTCCTGTTCGAGGTTCGATTTCGGGTTCGTAGAGATACTCGATAAATGCCTGTTGCCAGTAGTGAGCTTCTGTTCCAACAGCCGGAAGATCAAGGCGGTGCGCTGCCTCCATGTTTGAAGTGTCGTTAAACCCTCCAATGAAAGCATAGACCGCAATATCGACTGCCCGTTCAACGTCGCCGTTGCGACGCAGCGAAAAGTCAGATAACCAACGATGCTCGCCCGCAGCCATTCGGAATTGCATGGCCGTGCTGGCTGTGGTCATGGGTAGATCAAACGCGTGCTCAAACTTGATCTCCTGTGCCTGCGTTAGCGCAAACGCGCCGGTGATGTCGGCAAATGGTTGATGAGCAAAGACAATTGTGCCAGGCCTTACAGCACGAATTTTCCCGACAAACTGGATGTCTTCGATTGCTTTGGCGAAAAGTTTTAAACCACCCCGGTCCTGTTCGAGAAAGCGTAGCCGTGGGCGATCGATCTGGCTATCAATGAGCAACCGGACTAATCTTTCGTGACCCAGACACGGAGCAAAAGGAAGCTTACGCTGGGTGACATAAAACGTAGATTCCGCCTCACTGAGGGGCCGGTCATGGAGCCGCGTCGCGTTCTTGTACGACGCGTCGCCCATCGCCGCATGATATCGATCAAAGTTTAGTGTGCCCATAATAAGAACAGTGATAAGTGATAAGTGATGAGTGATGAGTGATAAGTGATAAGTGATAAGTGATAAGTGATAAGTGATGAGTGATAAGTGATAAGTGATGAGTGATAAGTGATGAGTGATACGGCATCAGTTCAGACAATAGCGATTGCTATTTGTTGCTGGCCTTCACCGTCCTTGTTAGTCCGACGATCATTCGACCGATTTGGTCAAGTTCATCGCTAACTGATACATACTCGTGACGTTGCAAATATCCTAGTCGTTGAGCTATCAACAATTCTGTTGCTAACTCACTGGCTGAACCCTGAGCGTTTGAAAGAAAGTGGACGAACTCCTTTGGAGATTGACGGCCAGCGCCCTCGGCTACATTTGCCGGAATGGATATTGCGGCGCGTCGAAGCTGGGATATCAGGCCAAACCTTTCTTCCTTTGGGAAAGAAGCTGTCAGGCTATACAGCCTAATAACAAAGTCGATGGCTCTCTGCCATAGCTTGAGTTTTTCGTGAGGTCTCATTTGTCTATCCTTTCGTGTGTTGAAACACTTTCAGCACCTTCATCACTCAAGTCTCATCACTTATCACTTATCACTTATCACTTATCACTCATCACTTATCACTCATCACTCATCACTTATCACTCATCACTCATCACTCATCACTCATCACTCATCACTCATCACTCATCACTCATCACTTATCACTTATCACTCATCACTGCTCATAATTTCGGCGCCTGCTTGCCGCATCTCCTCAAGCGCACGCTCACTGTCACCGGGCTCAAGTTCAACCGCACGCATTGCATTGGCAATTGCTTTAACCGTGT
>Ga0214473_10007944_pt1 | contig 12571 bp, 15 predicted proteins | sample RVTome_7_FD_203509 | JGI IMG/M metagenome (GOLD analysis project Ga0214473, IMG submission 203509) | Soil microbial communities from uranium-contaminated site in the Upper Colorado River Basin, Wyoming, United States - RVT98D197 | ecosystem: Environmental > Terrestrial > Soil > Contaminated >... | reverse complement strand
TAATATTGCCACTTTGCATTTGATTAACGAGTTGAAGGCAAAGCGGTTTGCCACGATTGTTTCTGCTTCTTTCCAAGATTTCGCCGTGACCACTGAAACAGGCGGCGCTTACACGCCCATAAACGAGCTGTATTACGTTAAACGCGAGAATGGCGAACGAGACTTGATACTGTGGCACGGCAACACTCAAGCCTTAACCACTGCTGGGCAGTATGAACTCTGCGGCAAAGTGCTAGACATAGCAGAGGAGTTGGGCTGCCGCTTCGTCATATCCATAGGCGGCTTCAAAAAAGACGAAACGCCAAGCGTGCCTGTAATGTACAGTGCAGCTACGGATCAAGAAACGGTAAAGGAAGCCTTGGATTTGGGGACTAAAATGATGGTTGGGCACATATTCGGCGTCGCAGGCATCCTCATAGGCATGTGCAGGTTGAGGAAACTGAAGGGTTTTGCGTTGCTGGTGGACACGTTGGGCATGTATCCAGACGCGAACGCTGCACGGTACGCGTTAACTGCTTTAGGCAAGTTTTTGGGTTTGAATGTTGATTTGTCGCGGCTTGATGTGTCGGCGGGGCACATAAAGAAGACTTTGGAAGTTTTTGGGTTGATAAGGAATTTGACAGAAGAAAAGAAGAAAGAGGAGCAGCAACTGCGATGGTTTATTTAGCTCTTTACTTCGCTCATGAACTGTTCGTATACTCGTTGCACGCGTTCGGCTGCTGGACCTGAACCTTCCACAACGCCTCGCTCAGTTAGCTTTACCTTGTCCATGACCCAGATGAAACCCTTGTCATCGTACAGCTTTACCATTGTTGGGAACACTTTTTCAAGGCGGTTAGCTAAAGCTTTCAGGTCGAAGGGTTTCTCTGCGCTTAATATGTGCGCAACAACGTTTCCGTTCAGGAAAACCCTGTGGGAAACTTGACCGGCTTCGTCTTTTGCTTCAGCTACGCAGAGGCTCATGTTGTCAGGGTTAATGCCGATAAGCGTGCCTGTGAACGTTTTGCCAGTAGTGGTTGCGATGCTTACGGTTTTATCTACCAGCGCTGAGACTTCGGTGAAAAGTTTTCTTTGCGCTACAGACACTTCTTTACCTCCAATCAACCTAACGAAAGGGCAAAACAACTATTTAAGAGTCAATGTTTTTAGAGGCTTAAAATGGTGTTTTTCGGCTTTAGCGTTAAACTACGGTGCAGAGAGGTTGCAGAAACAAATTGAATACTTTTAGTTACTTTCTGTAACTAACTGTTCTTTTTGGGTTAGACTTGAACTCTAGCTCGTGGAAAAAACTATAGCCCCCTTATATATGCACTCAAATGTGGGTTCGCGTCTTGACAAAACGCACCGTTTCACGGGTCAAGATTTCTTGACAAACACCAAAGCCACATTTCAGAACTATATGAAGGGGAGGGGATAGGTTATTCGCACGCGTTAGGTGTTGGCGTTGCTTTTTAACCACTAACCATAATAGGTAGAAAGTAGACTCTTCCATGAGGTTAAGGCTACCATAATGTTTAGAGACCCCGTCTGCGGCATGGTTCTTGATGAAAATACAGCTAAGTTCAAAATCACTTATGAAGGCGAAACCTACCATTTCTGCAGCTTAACCTGCAAGAAAAGATTCAAAAGGCACGCCACAAAATTCGTCAAATAGCAAGCAAACAGAAAAAGGCTTGGAAGCGTCGCCTAGACTCATTCATCATGTTCTTACTCAATTAGTTTCCAGACAACCGCCGCCAGCAAACCCCCAATTATAGGCGCCACCCAGAAGAGCCAAAGCTGACTCAACGCAGTGCTGTCAGCCAAGACGCTAACTAAGGCTGGACCTAAACTTCTAGCGGGATTCACTGAAGTACCAGTTATCGGTATACCCAGCAAGTGAACGAAGACTAGACTCAGCCCGATGGATACTCCTGCAAAACCTTTAGGTGCCTTTGCACTGGTGGAACCGTGAACAACCAGTACGAACATGAACGTCAAAAGCAACTCAGCGATGAACGCTGACGTCATCGAGAACCCTGCGGGAGACGCATCACCATAGCCGTTTGCACCTAGACCTGCTGCAGCTAAGCTGTATTGTGCGCTTCCGATGCCGATTGCGTAAATTGCTGCTGCCGCAGTTATGGCGCCTATGCACTGTGCCACTATGTAGAGGGCAGCGTCTTTTGCTTTTATTTTGCCTAAAGCCAGCATGGATATGGTCACGGCAGGGTTTATGTGGCATCCAGAAATGCCGCCTATAACGTAGACCATGGCAAGCAAGGGAAGACCGAAGGCAAATGATATTCTAACGACTCCTTCGATGTTCAGCCCTGAGAAAACCGCTGTTCCGCAGCCGACCAGCACTAGTATGAATGTGCCAACCAGTTCAGCAATGTACTTCTTTGCAGCACCATTCATTTTTAGGTCACTAGAATCAGCGCTTTGTTCAACAGTATCATTTTCACTCATTTCATAACCTCATACGCGTTTATGCATGCATCTGTTTTCTACCTTACGCCTTATAATAATTTGCATTCAGCTAAAGCTCGCTGAACAGGATAAAATCAGAAGCGTATGTTAAAGTTTTTCTTTTGGCGAAATATCCATCATCATTAAGCCAGAAACTGGTTTCGGGTAAAAGTCCGTGGATTTTTCAGGCAGCCGCTCATGTTTCTGCGCTAGCTGCCAAACCGTCTCCGGGTCTATACAGTTAACCAAGAACGCCAGTTTAGCTTCTCCACTGTCAACTTTTTCCAAGGCAGTTCTCGTTGACGCCGCGTAAAGTATGTCCTCGTCAATCTTTAATTCGCCAGTCTTCAGTACGATTTTGAAAACGATATCCCGCAGTATCACCACATCAAGAACGTATGTTTTCTGCGAGTTGCCGCTATTTACAAGTTCAGAAACGGCTTCTGCGTCCTTCAAGATTAAACCGTAAGCTTTTGCGCCATCATAAATGCAGAATGCAGGTGCTTGCTTGTGGCTTTCAAGAAAATCTTCCAAGGCTTTAACGGTTGGAGTTATTTCTGAAACTGCAAAGAACTTCTTGAGTTGCTGCATGACGGTGCGGGTTAGCTTGAATTTTTTCAGGAGCCTATGCGTGGGCAAGATGACGAGCCCTTCGTCTTGGACTGGAACCATGTAGCTCATGTGGAAATTGAATGCTGAATCCTCTGTCCACGGTTCTTGCGCACGTCTTTCATCTCTGTAGGCAAGGGCACTTTCGTATCTGTGATGGCCATCAGTGATTACGAATGCTTTGTCTTCTAGAGCTTTCTGCGCGAACTTGATTTTCTGTGGGTCAGTTATTTGCCAAACAGCGTGTTTAATTTTAAAGGCGTCTTCAACTTCTATGGTGGGCTGTTTTTTTGTGGTTTCTGCGAAAAAGTTGGCGACTTGGTTCTCTGGGTCTGAGAATATTAGGAAGACGGGTTCAAGGTTTTTCTGGGCTGTTCGCAGCATGTTTAAGCGGTCGGCTTTTGGGGCGCCATGCGTGACTTCGTGGGGAAAAACTTTGTTTTCGCTGTAAGCGCAAAGACGTAGCGCAGCGATTAATCCTGTGCGGGTGCAGGTTTTTCCTGATAGTTTGAATTCGTGTCTGTAAACAAAAACTGCTGGCTTGGCATCTTTTGCAAGTATGCCTTCGCTTAGCCATTTTTGGATTCGCTGCTGCGCGGTTTCATACTTGTTTTTTTCCATGGGCAGAATTAGGCGGCAGTAGTTGTACGGCGATTTTGCGTAGTATTCTTTTTGCTGGTCGCTGTCGATTTTGTCGTAAGGCGGCGTTATCAGGTTTTCTAGGCTGCCAGCTTTTTCAGTGTACCGTATTGCTTTGAAAGGCTTAATGTCTGCCATGCGGTTCAGCTCGCAGCTTGTTCCAACGCGTCAATTACTCTTTCAGCTATTTGTATACTTGCTCTTGACTGGGCTTCGCGGGTTTGGGCGCCGATGTGCGGGGTTGCGTAAACGTTTCTAAGCGTCAGCAGCTTGCTGTTTTTAGGGGGTTCTTCTTCGAAAACGTCAACTGCTGCGGCTTTCACTTTGCCTGATTTTAGCGCTTGGTAGAGTGCTCCTTGGTCTACTACGCCGCCGCGTGAGCAGTCGATTAGCATTACGCCGTTTTTCATCATGTTGAACTCTTTAGTTGACAGCATGTGCCTATTGTGCGGTGTAAGTGGAACGTGGATTGTGATGAAGTCGGCGTTGGGCAGCATTTGCTCAAGGGGAACTGCACCACGTCCGACGCAGACATCTACGCCCAAGGTTCTCATGCCTATGGCTGAGGCGAGTTTTTCAACTTCTTTGCCGATGCTTCCGCAGCCGATGACGCCGAGGGTTTTACCGTGGATTTCTACCCCAATGAGCTCTTCTTTTGTCCATTTTCCCTCGCGCAGCGTCAATGTTCCTTCGATGATGTTTCTTGCGAGAGCCAGCAGGTGCGCGATTGTGAGTTCGGCTACGCTTGTGGCGGATATGTGTGGCGTGTTCACCACGGCGATGCCTTGTTCCGCGGCTTTTTTCAGGTCGATGTTGTCTACGCCTTCGCCTGCTCGCCCGATTACTTTGAGTTTTTTTGCTTTAGCGATTAGGTCGGCGGTGATTTTGGTTGCGGAGCGCACGATGAGCGCGTCGTATTCGCCCATTATCTGCTGCAACTCGGTTTTTGGCATGTTCCAGGCTTTTGTGACTTGGTAGCCTTTTTCTTCAAGCAGTTTTATGCCTTCGTCGGTGATTCTGTCGCAGATGAGGATTTTGCCTGTCATTTTTATAGCTTCCAGATTTCGTCTATGGCGGCGAGAACTTGCTTTATGCCTGTTAGGTTCCATTCGCCCATGTGGCCGATGCGGAAGGTTTTTTCAGCCAACTTGCCATACCCGTTTCCTATCATGAAGCCTTTTTCTGCGAGTTTCTCGTTTAGTTCCTTTACGCTTTTTTCAAGGGTGTTTTTGATGCAGCTTACTGTGATTGACTCGTAGCCCTGTTCGGGGAACATTTCAAAATGTTTCTTTGCCCATTGCTGCGTGTATGCTGCCATGTCCTTGTGCCGCTGGTAAATTTTGTCGTATGTTTCTTTCAGCATTAAGTCCATGCGCTTGTTTAATGCGTAGAGCAGTGGAATGTTCGGAGTGGATGGTGTTTGATGTTTCTTTTCAAACTCGAAGATTTCCACAAGGTCTGTGTAAGCGCCTCTGTTCGGGACTTGCTGAGCTCTTTCCACCGCGCGGTCGCTTACAAGAGCAACGGCTAAGCCTGGCGGTAACGCGAAGCATTTTTGGGTTGAGGCGAAAATTACGTCGCAGCCTATTTCCGCTGGTAAGGTTTTGTCGCCTGCCATGGCTGAAACGCTGTCAATTGCCAGTATCACGTCTGGGTAGCTTTTGCGGACTAGTTTTCCGATTTCGCGGATTGGGCTTCGTGCGCCTGTTGAGGATTCGTTATGGCAAACGGTTAACGTGTCGTATTCGCCTGTTTCGAGTTTTTCAGCAATTGCAGCGGGTTTGGCTACTTTGCCCCATTCTACTTCGAGGTAGTCTGCTTTTTTGCCGCATGCGCGGATGGCTTCGCCGAATCGTTGGGAGAATGCGCCGTTGACGCATACGAGGGCTTTGTTTTTTACGATGCTTCTGCCTACGATGTCGAACCATAGGGCGCCTGATGCTGTGGTTACGGTGGGTTTGCAGTCTGCTGGTAGTTCGAAGAATTTGGCTAGTTTTGCTATTATTCCAGCGTAGAGTTCTGAGAATTCTTTGCTTCTGTGGCTTATGAGGGGGTGGGTTTGTTCTTGGAGTATTTCTTGGCTTACTTCTGTGGGTCCGGGAATCAATAGTTTTTTGTGCATTTTACTCAGCCTCTTACGTGAAGTTTCCTGTAGTTACGCGTGTTAACGCGTTGAATCTTTTTGTTTCATTCATGCATTTTTCTCTTTCCATATTTTCAACATCCAAAGCCAAACAGCAACCGAGAACTGGAAATGACAAGATATATGCGGTTAACTGCTGTTTAGTTTTGACCATGTCCGGAACTGCATCCGGACCAAAAGCATTTTCCGCGTTTAGAGGTCATCACAGTTAACCACAAAAGCAAGTCTGTTTCGTCATCGGAATATAAGGTTTACGCTGGTGTAATACTGCTAACTTATTTGTCACGGAGGCAAAGACATGAATGACTTTGTTTCCAAGCTTTTAGACTTACTCGATGGGGAAAAACTTGTTGCTGTGCTTTTCGTCTGCCTCGCACTTTTAATAATTAATATGATAGCAATGTTAAGCTTAGTAACAGCCTTTGGTTCCTATGGAGCACCCTATTATAATCCGCTATGGAATTTAGCCATTTACAACCATTCACTATATAACATCTTGATTTTGCTCGGACAACTTGAGACGCTTCTTTTCTGCCTTTTCTTCGTCATACTCGGTCTTCTTATCTTTGTTTTCGCTATGGTCATAAAGCGCGACCGCAATATCGGTAGAGGCAAAGAATAGTACAAAATACGTTAAGCTCAGATTTAGATTATTGCTGGCTTGTTGTTGAGCTGTAGTTCCTGACTCAATTATTATGGATGTCATTGGAATTTCTATGGTGTATCGATTGTCAGGAAACATGGATTGAAACTCTTCGTAAAGAGTTTGAACACTGTAAACCTCCGAAGGAGGAAGCAATGTTATTGTAATTGTTAATTCAATTGACCCAGCAGCCTGAAATTCTACCAAATCATCACCACTGTAAATTTGAGACTCAAATGGGAAGAAAGTGGAACGACTACTTCCCTTTGAGTATAAAGAAAAACGGCTTGGTGTTAAAGGCTCCATTAACGGATAATTCTCGAAAGGGATAGGTGAAACCCTCAGTGCGTCTCTAACTGTTACCTCAATAGAAAGAACCTCATATACGTAGGTGAGAACCTCATCTACGACAACCACAGATGTTGGGCTTCCAACAGCAAGATTGTAACTAGATACATTACACCAAACCGCTAACCTGTTCGTAATTCCTGCATGTAAAACATTAGGTAGAATAAACTCTTTTTCTCCTATTTCCCACTGAAAGGATGTCGGTTTTGGAGCAGGTAATTTTGGAAGGTATGGATTAGTTATGTAACCTTGAACAAAGCAAAACCCAGCAGCTAAGATGAATGCTATAAAGAGGGCGAACACATGGAACTTGCGGGTGTATACCCAAAGCATATTTCATCTGTTTTGTAAAAGGCGATGTTAGTTTTTGGGTATTACACAAACCTTATATATTAAATATGGCTTATAGGATATACAAAGGTGTGGGATAAGCGATGAACTGTAAATACTGTGACTCCGAGAACGTTGTGAAGAATGGCACAGTTAAGGGAGAGCAAGTTTACAAGTGCAAGAACTGTGGTCATCGTTTTACTGAGGGTTCTGCTTTTCCGAAAATGAGAACAGAAAGCAGAATCATATCCTCAAGCATAGACCTCTATTTTGAGGGTTTGAGCATACGGAAGATTTCTACTCAGATTGAGAAGCTTTACGGAGTGCATGTTAGCAACGTTTCAATCTGGAAATGGATAATGAAATATTCAACGTTAGTCTCAAAATATGTCGAAACGCTTTCGCCTCAATTATTGGGCATTTACCATGTTGACGAAACAGCGATTAAATGCTCAGGCGTTCAAAAGTGGTTCTGGGACATAATAGATGAACAAACCAAGTTTCTAGTTGCTGGTCACCTTTCAGGTGTAAGAAGCACAGAAGAATGCGTATCGTTATTTGAGAAAAGCATTCGCGTTGCTAAGAAAAAGCCAACTTCGATTTATTGTGATGGTTTACCAGCTTACGGTGATGCTTACAACAAAGTTTTCTATACAATGAAGAAAGAGGGCAGACCAGAACGAATTAGGAGAGTTGGAATACGCAATGTGCATAATCAGAACGCGGTTGAAAGAGTACACAGCACTCTTAAAGACCGTTTGAAGCCAACTAGGGGTTTGAAAGGTGAAGAAACCGTTAGAACATTGCTTGAGGGCTGGGTTGTCCACTACAACTATGTGCGTAAACATCAAACTATCAAGATGACTCCTGCTCAAGCTTCGGGTTTGAATGTTAAGGCTGATTGGCATAACTTAGTGAAGGATGCAACTAAGAGCGAAGCTACTAAGAGGGAAGAAAAGCGACAGCAAATTGTGGTGACTGTGAAATGAAGAAAGTTTTAGTTAGTTTGCCCGAAGGCATTTTCAATCTTGTGCATAGCCTTAAAGGTACTCTGGGCGAAAGCGACTCAGAGGTTGTTCGCACTATGGTTATCAGTTTTCTAAGTGAAAAAGGATACTTAGCCAAGAAGGAAGAAACATGAGCAAAAAGAAGAAAAACGAAGTTGGAGAGCTAAAGCAGGAAATTGACATCTTAGATCACATGCTTGATGCTCTCGTAGAAACTCTGGAAGAGAAAGGAATTATGACAACGGAAGAGTGGGAACAAAAAATAAAGGCAAAAATTGAGCATTCAGCTAAAACTCAGCAAAGTTTTCGGGAGATAGAATAATCCCGACAAAAGGGAATCTATTAAAGTGAGGAAGACACAGCGTCTAGTATAGAAGGCGGATTATAAGTAAATATTTGCTCTCCACAGATGTTAAATTGTGAAGATGGCAGAGACTTACTGAAGCTACTATAAAGTAGCGAAGTGGAATATTGGTAAAAAACATAAATACTAAGAAACTTATAAGAGCAACCGATGTGGTCTCGTATTACAAATTTTACTATTGGTGTTGAGTAATGGAGGGAAAAACTGAAATGGTCATCAAAAAGCCCAAACACCAGAAGCTCCCACAAACATCCGCTCAGGACGACTTTGCCAAATTTATTGAAGACTACGTGTTTCTTCTCGGAGAAATGGGTGCTTTTGTAACAACAATGGGAAAAACTGAGCAAAAGCATCCAGACATGTTTGAGCAAGTCAAGAAACTAGCTTCTCCTGAAGTATTAAGCGAATTCGTAGATAAGGTTCCACCAGATATTTTGGCAATCCTATTCAAAACCATGATGCGCTTTACCAAAATCTCTCAGATAAAAGATATTATGACTTTGCCTCCTCAAGAAAAAATTGATGTTGGTACTGAGATGATTCAAATCTCGCAAGATTTGAGCGAATTAATGAAGAAAGTTAGAGGGCTTTAGTTTGTCAACTCTAAACTGTAAACTAGACAGTCTAGTTCCTGCGCCTAGTTCTTTCCTTGAAACGATGGTTAATTTTAGTCGGTTGATAGGTGACTTAATAAACGCTGTCTACGCGAAGATAACAAAACCTTTAGGGCAATTCTCGTTAGGGTCAATAGTAACACAAACAGAGGAAATCCAAAGATGCGTTTTAAATAGTCTATCCTTTGGAACTGTGACTTTTAATTCAAGACTGAGTTTAAGGACATTGCTTGGGCTGTCCACTTCGTTTGAAGATAACCCAAAGGCAATCGAGCAATTAAGTGGGTCTATAAAGCGGGGAACCAAGCGGAAAACAAACGTAACACGTCTTATTCGAAATATGCGTGATTACGATGGGTACTAACCAAATAACTGAAAAAGTCTACATAGACACTAACATACTTGTTTCCTACGCCTTGGGGCCTAACGATGACGGCTATCTCAAGGCAAAGAACGTTTTTGACCAAGCGGTCAAAGAGAATCACACTATCATGGTTTCCAATTTCATGCTTACTGAAGCATTAAACACGCTAAGAAACGTAATCACTGAAGATAAATATCAAAGTTTAGCGCATGGCGTAACCCAGACTGCGTTAATAGCAATGGCTGATTCTGAAGACTTCAAGAAAGATATTGCTGATGAAAGTATGAAGTCTTTTTCAGATGTCATTGACCTGATGACCAGAGATTCACAGCATTTTAAATTTGAAGAGAATACTAAATACGATGGAGTCATTTTTCAGAATTCTTTAGCATTATTGTCAGGGCTCTTTGGCATTTTTAGGGTTTACAGATTCCGTTGCGATAAATGCGAACAATATAACCCATGCTCGACATGTAGAACTACCAGTTCAATCGTTTACAAGGCAATAAACGCGCCAGATTTACTGCATGTGCAAATTGCTCAGACCTTGGGATGCACGAAATTTGTTACCATGGACAAAGGGTTTGGCACAATAAGCAAGGTAGTTCAAATACCTATTACGGTTCTTCAATAGCATACCAGAAGTTGCTTGAGTCACGACCATCAACACTCTTAAGTAATCAAGACGTGACAAATAAGTTAGCAGTATCCGCTGGTGTTGGAGGGATGTGCTTGTTTTTTTGGTGTTTTCTTTTGGTGTTGCAGGTAGCGTTTGGAGGCGTAGTTGGAATATAAACAATTGTTTAGAATGGTCTATAGGAGACTTCTGAAAGATAAGCTCAAAAGACATTTAAATACCAAAGTTGTTAGTCCATGCAACGAGTGGCGAATGCTAGTGGTTTCAGAGATTGCGGTGCTGCTTGAGATACTTGGTGATGGAAAATGGCATGGGTTAACGGAGTTGCAGCAGCAAGCGAGGTTGGCTGAATATAAGATGCATGAGATTGCAGAGTTCTTGTGCAAGTTTGATTTTGCAGTGGTTGATGAGGCGAACAGGAAAGTGAAGGTTAAAAGGGATTTTCAAGAGTTTTTGATGCGGACGTAAGTTATCTCGAAGCGTTTATGTTATATTTGGTTTGCGATGTCTTCGTGGTCTGCGTTTTTTCCATGAATGTGGCGGCGTTGTTTTCGCTAAACCCCCACAGTTCTGATTCTGACAGTGCCGTACTTAATATATTTCGGTTTTCAATGTATTCTGCTTTTGGAAACTGAGTTTATATTAAAATTCAGGTATCCCAATCACGGTGGAAATAATGAACTTTCATGTTTCAAGCGACAACTTGAGACGCTTGAAAGAATACAAACCAATGTTAATAAGTGGCGTAAAGATAGTGGCGTTGTTTGTGGCTGCGCTTTATCTTTTAGGCTTCACATTGTTTCCGTTGCTGGGTGTGGGTAACTATCAGCTTGTGAGAGTAGATGCACTGTTACTTTCCGAGTGGGTTATGATCTTTTGCTTAAGTACGGGGCTGTTCGCTTGGAGCTTCCACAGCTTTGCAAAGTTATCGAGAGAGAGCCTGTTAAAAAAACGCGATACTGCAACCTTTGAATAGAGGTTCTATTTAGCAAGCTTGTTAGCGAGCATCCCCAGTCTTAGATTTCCGCGGTCACGGTTATTTGAGGTTGAAACTCCGCGAGTATCCAGAGACCAGCAGGTTGATCACCGTTCAGGTAGTAAACTGGCGTTGAAGGTGCATCAAAGGTCGCAATTGCCCCTTCCCACGTTATGTCCATCGCGCTCTTGAACGGATTCACTGTGTACAGAGAGACTGGATCTAACTCGATAATCTTGGTACTGTTGTTTGTCTTCAGCGCTCCAGTGGGGTTTCCAGTTATGGACTCAAAAGCGTAAAGCAACATATTCGACTTATCAGTGAACAGAATTCCCGCGCCGCTTGAGCTGGAAACGAATTGGCTCCAATGATGTGCAGTCCAGTTGCCGCTTCCGAACGCATAGTTTGAAAAGTTGCCTGTTCCTGTGACGACATTGTCTATGGTTCCGTTTTCAGTCTGGATTGTGCTAATCGATGACGATAAGCGAACAGGGCACAAGTCTGTGATTGTTCTATCAAGCTGCGAGTCTATGAACATGAGTCTCAACTGATAAGTGTAGAAGGATGCCTCCGCTGGCAGTGTTAGCACGATATTCGCGTAGAGGTTCGGGCAATCATTTGCCGTTCCTGCTCCCCCGCTCCACTCTGCTTCCTGCAACACAACATCCCTCACAACACCATTGGTTATTACATATGCAAGTTCAGAGCCGTAAACGCTGTCTTCTCCGTTTATGCGCATGAAGTTCGCTGTGCTATAGTTGCCGCTGTCAATAACCGTAGACGTTACGGGGTTGAAGCCGCTTCCGAACAGGAGAGATACTCTGCCATTGTTCAAGGTTCTGCTAGTTGAGTTATCATTGAAGCAGGTATTTACGTAGGACAGCGGGGTCGGGACTGCTAAGTCACTTCCGTTCCACCATAGAGTGACTTGAGTCACGTTTCTGCTTAGGAGAAAGACAAGCATCTGCCTATTGCTGAACACTGTCATGTTATTCGTTAAGCCTAGCGGAACTCTGTACTCTGACGCCCAGTCTTCTATTTGGAAAGGCACTTCTTGGTTCACGCCGTCTATGGTTTGGTTCAGGTGGAAGCCTTTTGCTGATACAGGCGGAATCGGCATCTCCAGAGTGGACAACTGTAGGTTCTGTCCCAGCACTCTCATAGTGCCATTCTGCAGCCATTCAACAGCTACCGTTGAATCTTTTTGCTGCAACAACATATCACCCAAGCCGGATTGAGGTTGAAGTAGTACAGCATCAATAGTCCATGAAGTCTGTGTATGATCTGAAGTTTCTGTGCTTCCTTTGAACCTTATAGTGAAGTTCTCTGAAAGATATTGACTAACAGAGACGTTGTTCCATGCGCTTGCAACCAATCCATTGATTAAGTTTACCCAACTAGTGGTGTTGATGTTCCATACGTCAACCTTCAAGGATTCTGTTCCCA
>Ga0214473_10007943_pt1 | contig 12571 bp, 10 predicted proteins | sample RVTome_7_FD_203509 | JGI IMG/M metagenome (GOLD analysis project Ga0214473, IMG submission 203509) | Soil microbial communities from uranium-contaminated site in the Upper Colorado River Basin, Wyoming, United States - RVT98D197 | ecosystem: Environmental > Terrestrial > Soil > Contaminated >... | reverse complement strand
AAAATACTGCCTTTTTGTTGGTGAAGCTAAAGGAATAGAAGGTCCAAAAACTAAAGGTACTTACCTATGGATAAAGACCAAAGACTGGAGCTTATGGGAAGAAAAGCTGATAGCAGGCCCATACATACATCATATTGCTGGAGTGCATGGCTTGCTTTCACCTGTTTTATACGAAGCTTCCAAATATTTAAACGGGGTTTGCTTTGACCCTGCAGAACCGAGCCTGGATGAAATTAAGGATTGGCTTGCCTGCAGGAAAAAATAAACGAAATTATCTTTTTAAGCATATGAATACTGCAGTTTCAGAGTTTTGCGATTATGATTCCTCAATCAGCTCAGTTCTGGATGAGCTGAATTTTTTTGATAAACTCGAGCAAATAAATAAAATTATTATAAAGCCAAACTTACTTGAGATTGCGCCACCACCCTGCACTACAGATGTAAAATGCATTGAAGCAATTATAAAATATATCTTCAGTTATAATAGGGATGCGAAAATTTCAGTAATAGAAGGTTCCGGGGGCTGCGATACAAAAGATGCATTTAAAGCACTCGGATATGTACAGCTTGAAAAGAATTACGGTATAAAGCTTGTTGATGTAGACAGTTGCAATTTAAAAAAATTGCAGGATAACAACGCTGTTGCTTATAAGGAAATATTCCTTCCCGAGATTATATTCGATGGTTTTTTTATTTCAGTACCTTGCCTGAAAGAGCATTCAATTACTACAGTAACATTAGGGCTAAAGAATTTAATAGGACTGCTGCCAAAAAAATATTACGGTGGGTACTGGAATTATAACAGGAGCGATGTACACAGGGTAGGAGTAAACAATGCAATCGTTGATTTAAGTAATTATGCAAATATAGGAATGACAGTGATAGACGGAAGGTTTGGCCAGAAAGGCAGCCATCTTCCGGGAGGAAGACAATGTATGCCCGGAAAAAATATAATTATTGCCGGATATGATGTGCTGGAAGTTGACAAAAGAGGTGCTGAAATTTTGGGTCATAGCTGGCAGGATGTCAAGCATCTTAAAATGGTTTCTTAAAATATTTTAAAATTTTACTTCAAAAAATATATTAATATTTGTTATAATACTTTTTACCTTTATTAATATTTTAAAAAATATCAAAAACCTCATTATGGAAGAAATAGTAAGCTGGCTTTTAGAAGATGATAATCCCTCGGTTAAATACTTTACCAGGAAAGATATCCTTGGCGAGGAGCTTAGCGAAAAAGAGGCCAATGCTTTAAACAGGGAAATACTAAAAAGCGAACCGGCAAAATCTATTTTAGAACTTCAAAATTCTCAAGGCTGGTGGTATGAGGATAATTTTACTTTTAACCCGCTTTATAAAAATACATTCTGGCAGCTTTATTTCCTTTCACAGCTTGGAATAAATAACACAATCAAGACTGTAGATAAAGCCGCACATCTTGTAATTAAGCATATGCAGAATGATAAGGGTTCTTTTCCTTCAGTCGGAAGGTACTCAGGCAATCTTGCTTGCATGCAAGGCATAACTCTTGAAATGCTTTTAAGGCTGGGATATGCAGATGAAGATTTCATGAAAAAAGCCATAGGTTTTTTAACGGATTTTGTTTACAGGACAGATTACAGGTGCAAGTACAGGCAAAACTTCAGGTGCCCCTGGGGTACTATCAAAATTCTCAAGGCTCTTAATTTAATACCTCAGGACAAAAGAGATGAGGCAGTCCTCAGCGCTACAAGCAGGGCAATAAAATTTCTCTTAAGTCATAATATAGTAGAAGCTAAATATCCAAGAAAAAAATCAAGAAGCAGTCAATGGTTTATATTTGGCTTTCCCAGAGGTTACCAGAGCGATATCCTGGAGCTGACTTCTGCATTGGTAGATGCAGGCTGCAACAAAAATATATCCAATCTCAAGGCTGCATTAAAATATATTTCCACAAAAAGGCAAAAAGATGGAACATGGAAAATGGAATTTACGTTAAATGGCAGGATGCTTGTTGATATAGAAAAAAAGAACAAACCCAGCAAATGGGTCACATTTTTTGCCTTAAAAACACTTTTAAAATCAGGATATATTAAAACCTAAATAAAACTGCTTACCGTGTGATAAATTCATACATTTTTTCAAATACCCTGGGATTTAAAATCATTTTACTTGTGTGCGGTCTATAAAACCAGTAAGCCTGTGGTTTTCCAAGTGCCTCCCATAATTTTTTAGTAGATTTTTTAGAAAATAAATGATCAAATCTTGAATTGATCATAATAACGTTTTCAGGGTTGATTCTATCCGCAAAAGCAACAGGATCGCAAAGAAAGCACATTTTTTGTGTCTTTTGCTTAAGTTCGGGATAATTTTCTAAATCCCAGGATAAATTTTTAATTTCAATTTCTTTGAAATCATTTAAAAAATCCGGAAAGCATCTATAGTACTGGCTGCATTTTCCTTTTGTGATAAAACCTTCTTCAGTGCAATTGCCTTTGAGCACGAACCTTAAGAAACCTTTCCAGTGGATTTCATACCAGTTTCCACCACCGATTAAAAATATTCCCTTCGAAATCCTGCTGTCACAAGCCATAGATATTACAGAAATCATGGTGCCAAGGCTAATGCCGCATATTATTATTTTTTTTACAGGCAGCAAATCAAGACTGATGTCGATAAGTTTTCTGATGTCAACGACACTTTGATGGAAAAACAAAAGTATTTCCTTATCATCATAGCAAGTAAGCCTCTGGCCGCTTAATTCGTTACCTGGAGTCCTATTTAGATGAAAGGGCAGGTTTATGAATGCGCAGTTAAAATTTTTATTAACCAGGTTGTACATGAAGCTATTATAATTGACAATCTTTTTCCGGTTTGAGGCAAATCCATGAACAAGTATAAAAAGCGTGTCATTTTTACCCAGGAAAAGCTCTGCATAAACCGAATCATTTTCTTTAATTCCGGACTTGTAAGGAGAATCATACTCTAAAATGTATTTCTTTAAGCCAACTGGCGGTTTTCCCATTTCCGGAAAAGCCATGACTTCTTTAATTTTCAAATTGATATGGGTATCATTATCGTAACCGTATAATTTCATTGATTTTATGTTTTAAAAATTTTTCTGTTATAATGTAAAATAGAATTAAATTATAATAACAGAAAGCAATATTTTAAGAAATATTTAAGGAGGACATATGTACGGTAATTCAGATAATGGATTTTCAGCAATTAAGGGTGGAATAATTGGCTTTAGCCTTGGTTTAATTGTTGGAGCTTTAGCAGCTCTTTTCCTTACAACAAAAACCGGTGAAGAATTGAGGGCAGACGTAAAGAGAATTGCTGTTGAAATAAGAGATAAAGCCGAAGAAAAAGCCGGCAAGATAAAGGATTTAACAAAAGATAAATATGAAGACATTGTTAATACTGTTATTACTAATTACAAAAAGGTAAGAGATTTCACAGAAAAAGAACTCGATCTTATCAAGGAATTCATAATGGAGCAGAAAGACATTAAGGCTTAATAAACAAAGTCTTAAATTTTTACTTCATTTTCCATTTTGTGAGGATATTTTCCCTATCGAATACTTTAATTGCAAGTTTAAGCAGCAGTGGGCAAATTGCAACCAAAACCAGGCAGCCTACCAGAAGGTACTTAATATTAAGCATGAAAAATCCGGCAATTTGAAATCCGATTATTGCATAAATTGGAAATATTATTACAGCTCCAATACCTTGTGCAGACCTGATATCTGTAGATTTTGAAGAAACAATTATGCTTATCATTGTTATTATAAAAGAAATCACCGGACTCAAAATAAAAGCAGCAATTACCCATTCCCACGTAGGCAGGGGAGTAATACCTATCTTGATATAGGCAAAAACATCAACCACTATAGTAATTAAGATAAAATTAGTCGTAGAGATAACCAAGGATGGTACCATGCTTGTTAAGGTTTTCCCTAAAAGAAGCTCGCTTGTTTTTATGGGAGTTGCAAGCAGGGGTTCCAGTGTATTGCTTTCTTTTTCAAGGACAATTGATGCAGGTGCGATAAGGCTTGGGAGCATGGCGGGTATAAGCAACAAAAATATTATAAACTGTTTAATCATAAATTGGATCATAGATTCATAAACATTTGTGGAAGCGCCGAAGAATTTTGCTATAAATCCTGCAGTATCAGGATCTTTTACAATGTCTTCAACCGCAATAGTAAGTATTGCCGGAAATGCTATAGAAAACAGGAAGCTTACAGCAAGTATAGGAAGCCATATGCTTCTGTTTTTTATAATTTCTTTTATTTCTTTTCTAAATATTTTTAATGCTTTTTTCACTGGTCTGCTTTTTTCCTCTAAATACTATTCTCTTATCAGGTCCAGATAGATTTCCTCAAGGCTTGCCTTGATCTCGTTGAAATATACAATTTCTGAACCATTATCTACGAGCAATTTTATTATTTTTGGATTTAAAATTTCAGGATCTTCAAGTGTAAATACTGCCTTATTTTCTTTTAATGCAAGTGATGCAATTTCTTTAAATGTTTTAAGCAAATCAATGTATTTTTGAGCATTTTCTTTAAACACTATTTCTATCTTCTTTTCTTTTTTATTTTTTTGAAGTTCATCCAGGGTTGAGATTTTTATGATTTTACTTTTGATTATACATACAATATCTGACAGGTTTGAAGCTTCTTCCAGGTTATGAGTACATAAAAAAACAGTAGTTCTTTCATTTTTTAGGCTTTCAATAAAAGTCCTGACCATGTGCGCACTTTCAGGATCAAGAGCTGCAGTCGGCTCGTCAAGAAATAATATTTTGGGCTCATGTACCAGAGCTCTTGCAAGCGCCAGCTTTTGTTTCATGCCTTTTGAAAAAGTGCTTACCAGGCTGTCTTTTCTGTCCCAGAGGTCAAACATTTTCAAGAATCTCTCAATATTTACTTTTCTTTTTTGCTCGTCAATTCCGTAAAATCCGGAAAAATAATTCAAGTTCTCATAAGCAGAAATTTTTTCATACATTCCGGGAGTTTCCGTAAGGAGGCCAATGATTGACCTTATATATTCACCATCTTTTTTACAGTCATGCCCGTTTATGACAATATGCCCGTTTGTGGGTTGTATTAAAGTAGAGAGCATCCTTAAGGTTGTTGTCTTGCCGGCTCCGTTGGGCCCCAGGAATCCAAAAATTTTACTTTCCTCGACATTAAAAGAAATATTATCTACTGCAATAATATTTCCAAATTTTTTTGTTAAATTTTCAACATGAATCATAACGTAGTATTATATTAAAAATTTGTTATTTTTTCAAAAAAATAAAAATAGTATATTATTGTTAAAACACTTTTTTAACCTGGCAAACTAAAAAGTAAATTTTAAAGAATTTTATAAGTTTTTAATTTAATCACGTTAAATTTTTATTATGGATGTTATTTCAACAATAGTACCAATTGAAATCGATATTTTACCCCAGAACCTGGTTTATCTTTTAAACTCAGCAGGAAGATATGCTTATTTATGCTTTTTTGATTCAAGCCTGGTTCCAAATAAATATTCCAAATTTTCATATGTATGTTTTAAACCCAGGTTTGTAGTAAAAAGCAATGGAAAAGAAAGTACTTTTTTAAACTGCTCGTCAGGAGAAAAACAAACCTTTAATATTGATCCCTTATTGTTTTTAAAAGAAATCTCAATTGCAGTGATTACTCAAAATAATATAATTTACCGTTTGACTTCAGAACATGCTGCTGCCAATACTGGAAAAAACAACCTGCCGGATTTTATTGGAGGACTTGCAGGGTATATTTCATATGACCTGAAAAACTATATTGAGAGGTTGCCGCAGAAAGCCAAAGATGACATTTTTTTACCCTTGTTTATGCTTGTCTACTATGACAGCCTGATGGCTTATGACATTGATAATAAAAAATGGTTTTTTATAAAAAATTTTGTAGTAAAACATCAAGAAATGAGCAAAACAAGCGGGTCTATTCAAGATTATTTGCAGGGCTGTTTTCGCAATTGCTTTCATGACAGCAGCAATTTAATTTGCGCCGATTCTAGCGATTACGAAATTACTAAAATTATTAATAAAGAAAAAATAAACTTAATTAAGGAAATAGAAAGAAGTGCCGGCAAATTTGGGAAAAATGTAAGTTCAGAAAAGATACAAAGTAAAATAGTGCAGGACTGTATTAAAAAAGATATCAAAGAAGTTATCCTTGATTCAAATTTTACTAAAACTAATTACCTGGAAACTGTAAAAAAAGCAAAAAAGTTTATTCATAATGGTGATATTTACCAGGTAAACATGACCCAGAGGTTTAAATGTATCCTTGATGTCGATCCTTATAGTTTATACTACGTGTTAAGGCAAAAAAATGCAGCTCCCTTCTCAGCATTCCTTAGTTTCCCTGAAGTTAAAGTAGGCAGCTCTTCTCCTGAAAGGTTTTTGTTTTTAAAAAATGGTTTTATCCAAACCAGGCCAATAAAAGGTACAAGACCCAGGGGGAGTAATGAAAGCGAAGATTTAAAATATATGTCTGAGCTGCAAAACAGTATTAAAGACCACGCTGAGTTGAATATGATAGTTGACCTTGAGCGAAATGACCTTGGAAAATTTTGCCAGTACGGCACTGTAAATGTAAAGGAGCATGCCATTATCGAGAAGTATGCCCGAGTTTTTCACCTCGTATCAACTGTTACGGGAAAAGTTAAAAAAGGTTACGATTTTGTTGACATAATTAAAGCAACTTTTCCCGGAGGGTCAATTACTGGTGCCCCAAAAATACGGGCGATGCAGATCATTGATGAGCTAGAGCCAACGGTAAGAGGCATTTACACCGGAGCAATAGGATATGCAGGCATAAATGGAACGTTGGACTTTAATATAGTCATAAGAACTTTTATAATAAAGGGCAGGCAACTTTATTATAATGTCGGCGGTGGTATCGTAGAAGATTCCAATCCTGAAGATGAATACCAGGAAACACTTGATAAGGGAATGGCTCTCCAGGAAGCTTTGAAGTTTTTTGAGTTAAAAAATCTTTTAAATATAGGCCGGTGATACTCCAGTGGACTTTGTGCTATAATTTTAATCAATGTTATAAAAAAGTGTTTATATGGCCTTTGATTTTTCAAAGAGCTGACTGTCAGCCTAACTTGTTAATAGAACACGTAAATAATAAATAAATGTTTAACAATACTTTTATCAATGGCAAATTTGTATCCGGCAGAAATGCTAAGATTTCAATAGATGATGTTGGGTTCTTATATGGAGATGGGATATTTGAAACTCTAAGAGGTTATAAGGAAAAGCTTTTTAAACTTGACGAGCATATCGACAGGCTACTGGCTTCTCTTAAACAATTAAGATATAGTCCACATTTTGATAAAACGTATATAAAGTCCGCTGTCCATGAATTACTCTTTAAAAACAAACTTTCGCAAACGGATGCTTATATAAAAATAATAGTCACTCGCAGCAGATATGGTGAAAGGTTTCATTATGACTTACAAATTAAACCTAATTTAATAATAATTGCAAAAAAACTGGATCCCTATCCAGATGACTATTATAAAAATGGCATAAAAATTGCTACTTCAGATTTGAAAAGAAGTGCAACTGGCAGCGACCTTTACAAGTTCAAATTGCTGAACTATTTCGAAAATATATATGTAAGAAATGAAGCTTACCGCAAGCAGTCTTTAGAAGGAATTTTTTTAACAAGAGACCGCCTGGTTCTAGAAGGTTCCATGTCCAATATTTTTTATGTAAAAAATGGCACAGTCTTTACTCCTCCTTTAACACAGAACATCCTGCCGGGTATCACAAGGCAGGTTGTAATTAATTTATGCAGGGAGAACAATATAAAAGTCAGCGAAAGGAGAATTCACTATTTTGATATAATAAAAGCTGACGAAATTTTTTTAACAAATTCTGTGATGGAAATAATACCTGTTAAAGAAATCGATATTTATAAGGTTGAAAGTAAAATTCCAGGTCCTGTAACCTGCAAGTTATTTGAGCTGTATAGAAAAGAAATAAGAAATTCCTTATAGCAATTAAAAACATAAACTATATAATATAAAATGATTTATTTGGTCATAATATTATAATTTTTTGTAGTTTATAGTAAAAGTTATTCCTTTTCCCTGGGCAGGTTAACGCTATAAAGAGGAGAGTGAACTTTGCGAAAATTTAATAGTCTCATGGAAATAATTACAAATAGGAGAAGCATAAGATCATATAAATCTGACAAGATAGAAGACGATAAACTGGATTATATATTACAAGCATTCAGGAAAGCACCTTCAGCAAAAAATCTTCAGCCCTGGAAGCTTGTTGTTGTAAAAAATAAGCATAAGAAGGAAGATCTTGCAACTGCATGTAATAACCAGTCATTTATTTCAGAAGCTCCCGTTATAATAGCTGCCTGTGCAAAAGAAGAAGAGGCCTACGGGGTTATGGGAGGTTATATGAACAGTTATCCAATTGACATTGCGATTGCAATGGAACATCTTATTTTAGCAGCTACAGAGCAGGGGCTCGGTACCTGCTGGATCGGGGCCTTTAAAGAAAATCTTGTAAAAGGAATCCTTGGGGTGCCGGAAAATATAAGGGTTGTTGCGCTTACCCCTGTCGGATACCCTGCTTCTACGGCTGACCCGTCTAAAAGGGGAAGGAAATCTTTGTCAGAAATAGTTTGCTATGAAAAATATGTAGACTAAGTATGATATGGAAATTATTTTAACTCATGTAAGCTCAGATTTTGATATCCAAAATATTTTTGAAGCAGTTTCCAGCGCTGCAATGGAACTTAAGTGTAGAGCTTATCTTGTGGGAGGAATGGTACGAGACCTGCTTTTAGGCAAGCAAAATTTTGATATAGATATTGTTGTGGAAGGTGACGGGATAATATTTGCCAGGAAGTTGAGTGAAATGCTCAGTGCTCGTATTGATAGTTATGAAAAGTTTAAAACTGCAGCCCTTATTTTAAAAAATGGTATGCATATCGATATAGCTTCAACAAGGATTGAATATTATGAAAAGCCGGCTGCACTTCCAGATGTTGAGATGGGAAGCATCAAGCAAGACCTGGCTAGAAGAGATTTTACAATAAACACTCTGGCTTTATCCTTAAATAAAAATGATTTTGGTACAATACTTGATTTCTTTGGCGGCCGTAAAGATATTACCGCAAAAAGAATTAAAGTACTCCATAAATTAAGCTTCATAGAAGATCCTACAAGGATTTTCAGAGCCGTGCGGTTTGAGCAGAGGCTTGGTTTTAAAATGGACAGCCAGACCGAAAAGTTAGCAATTTCTGCGATTGAAATGAACATCGTTTCTGAACTTACAGGGATCAGGATAAGAGATGAGCTTATTTCAATCTTAAATGAAGAAAAGCCCTGGAAAGCTTTAAGAAGGTTGCATGAGCTTGGTGCATTGAAAAAAATTGGTATAAACAGGGAGCTCACCAGTGAGTTTATTTATTATATTGAAAAAGTCTTGAAGAAATGCTTGGGTTTGGAAGTTTTAACTGGAAAAAGAATTGAAAAATGGCGACTGGTAATTGCAGTAATATTAATGGGAAGCAGTACAGGTTCTGTAAAGCAATGGTGCTTTGAAATGAAAATTAAGAACAAAGACTCGTCAGCCATAATTGAATCTATTAAAAAGTTTGAAAGCACCAGTAAAAGCCTTTCGGAAAAAATTGCGGATAATTCAAAATTATTTAAGTTGATTCATAATTTGCCGTATGAGCTTTTACCTATAATTGCCGGCGAAAGCAGAGTCCATAATAACAACATCCAAAGATATTTGAAAAAACTTTCTAATATCAGACTGGAAATTAAAGGCGAAGATTTAAAAAATTTAGGATACAGGCCTTCAAAAGAATTTAGAATGGTCCTGGAAAAGTTGCTGGAGCTCAAGCTGGATGGTAAACTGAAAACCCGGAAAGATGAGCTAGCCAGGGCAAAGGAAATGCTAACTCAAATGCCATTTGCTAATATTTCATTTATATGATACAAAAGATGACAAAGAAAAATATACTTAAACTACAAGAGATACTCCATATATTCATTTGGAGAGCCGAAGGGGCTTAAACTCTCAGGCAAAAGGATTGTGGTTTAAATGAAATCCTGGAGAAGCTAATTTTTAGCTACCGAAGGGGATAAAATCTCTCAGGTTTAAGGACAGGGTTATATTGAAGAATGTAACCCTGTCCTTTTTTATTTGGTGTTTTATTTAGTAATTCTTAGTTTTATCGATTGGTAAGATGGCTGATCAGGAACTACACAAAACGATATTTTATGACAGGCATATTAATTTGGAAGCCAAAATAATCGAATTTGAGAAATGGCTCATGCCACTTAGCTATGCGACCGGTATAGCCAATGAACATCTATTAACACGTAAAAAAGCAGGCCTTTTTGATGTTTCTCATATGGGGCGTTTTATTATCAAAGGGCAAAACGCAATAAGGTTTTTACAGAATATTTTAACAAATAATGCGCTAGCCTTAAGGGAGCTTGAAAGCCATTATACTATTATTTCGGATAAAAGCGGTTTTGCTATTGACGATGCGTACCTTTACAGATTTTTTAAAGATGAATATCTGCTAGTCGTAAATGCAGGCAACAGAATAAAAGATTTCGAATATTTTAAATTACATGCTGATCAGCTTGGTGATGTTGAAATAATAGATAGGACCTTTGAAATAGAAATGCTTGCCTTGCAGGGACCTCTATCAAAAGAAATCTTACAAAAAGTAATCAATAAAGGAAATCTACCTGAACCGATTAGAAATAATTTAAGTATTGTAAAAGTCAAAGATGTGGAGGTTTTAATTTCCAGGACCGGGTATACCGGTGAGCCCTTGTGTTTTGAGCTTTTTATAAATAAAAAAGATGCGCTTTTGATATGGGACATTCTGGTTGAGAACGGCGCAATTCCGGTTGGCCTGGGTGCCAGGGATACATTAAGGTTAGAGGCTTGTCTGCCACTATATGGACAGGAACTGGGGGTCGATCCAGAAGGGGGAGAAATACCTATCTTTGCTTCAGCATTATCACAGATCGCAGTTAGTTTTTCGCCTTTAAAGAATGATTTTATCGGTAAAAAAAGTTTATTGAATCAGTTTCAGGCTTTAAAGAAAATTCTAAATAAAGATTTTTCATTGATAGTTAATCTTCCGAGAAGAATAATGCCTTTTACACTTCTGGATAGGGGTATAGCCCGTCATGGAGATAAAGTATATTTTAATGAAAAGCATATCGGATTTGTGACAAGCGGAACAGCAGTACCATACTGGGAAACCACGGGGGAGAGCCTGGATACAGATTTAACAGATAAGAAGGGCATTAGGTCTATAGGTCTTGCGTTGCTTGACAGTTATATATGGGATGAAGATATTGTTGATATTGATATAAGAGGGAAAAAATTAAAAGCAGTTATTGTGGCCTATCATTTAAGAAGTGAAGCACCTCCATTTTCATATCCGATTATTTACAGTAAAGAGGAAGAGACTTCTTTTTTATCTTCAGGGAAGGACCCTACCCGCAAAAATGTGCAATTGCTTCTGGAAAATACTTACAAAAATACTAAATGGAGGCAGAAAGAATGCATAAACCTGATTCCATCCGAACAAACTCCTTCAAGAATGGTCCGCACACTATCTATAATGGATCCTGTCGGCAGATATGCTGAACATAAGAAAGTCAAAGCATTTTATGATTCTGAGGTTTTCTATTATCAGGGAATTGATTTTATAGCTGAAGTAGAGCAGCTTTTAAAGAAAGAGCTGTCTAAATATCTTGGTTGCAGGGAAGTCGAGGTAAGGCCAATTTCCGGACAGATGGCCAATATTATTCTTTTCGGTGCCCTGGTTGATTACTTAAACAAGGCATATAAAAAAGGTGAACCAAAAAGATTAGGTTACGTGTTAAATCATCATATAATAAAGGGGGGACACTTAAGCGCGCAGCCTATGGGAGCCTTAAAAGACTTTGTTGTCATTGATCCCAAAACTGATAAGTCTGCAGTTATAGATTTTCCTGTTCTAAGAGATAATCCTTATAAAATTGATATAGCTTCATGCGCAAAAATTATAGAAGAATATAAACCCGAGCTTATTATACTGGGCAAGAGTGCAATGCTAAACAAAGAACCGGTAGCTGAAATCAGATCAATAATAAATGAGCTGGGTATTGATTCTATAATCCTTTATGACATGGCTCATGTTCTAGGTTTAGCAGGGCCTTATTTCCAGGAGCCATTCAAAGAGGGAGCCGATATTGTAACTGGTTCAACACATAAAACATTTTTTGGCACCCAGAGGGGGCTGGTTGCCACAAATTACCAGAAGCCCCAACCCGGATATGAGCTATGGGAGGCAATTGAAAGAAGGGCATTTCCTGGCAGTGTAAGTAATCATCATCCTGGAACTCTCCTGGGATTGCTTATGGCAGCTTATGAGATGAATTTTTTTAAGGAAAAATACCAGCAAAAAATAATATCTAATGCAAAATCTTTTGCTTGCGCACTTAATGATCTTGGTCTTGATGTTGCAGGAGATCAGGATATATCTTTTAC
>Ga0214473_10007942_pt1 | contig 12572 bp, 10 predicted proteins | sample RVTome_7_FD_203509 | JGI IMG/M metagenome (GOLD analysis project Ga0214473, IMG submission 203509) | Soil microbial communities from uranium-contaminated site in the Upper Colorado River Basin, Wyoming, United States - RVT98D197 | ecosystem: Environmental > Terrestrial > Soil > Contaminated >... | reverse complement strand
ATTGTCCCATCGCGCTTTTTGATCCGGCTGACGGCTCTCGAATTCACCGCTCTCCTCCTTTCCCTTAAGCTGCGAAAAAAACCAACTCTTGCCTCGCAAAAAACAACCGGCCGCCTATATCTTGTGGAAAATTATGAATATAAATACAATATATTGTATTTGCGCCTCTGAATTTATTCTTATTTATTTTTCCTGTCAAGTCCTTTTTAAAAAATATTTTCGAGCCACCCTCGCCGCATTTCGGCATTGTCGGGCGCACCCGGCCGGTGATTAACGCTCCAATCCGCGGCTGTTTCTTGCGGCTATTTTGACATCGAGGACGGGCTGAATTATAGTCTCGACGCGGGACGCCTCATGACCATCCGCCCGGACGACGTGATCAAGAAATGCACCGTCGCAGAATTATGCGCGACCGCCGAAAGCTATTTCAAAACCATCGCCGACCCCACGCCGCTGATGATGAAGCCGTTCGCCTTCCTCCATGAAACGCCTGAGATGCTCCAGAACATGGGGCTCCTTCTCTCCGGCCTGCGCCTCGGAAAGACGATGACCGTCCTTGACTTCGGCGCCGGGACCTGTTGGTTTTCCCGTTTTCTGACCCAGCTCCAATGCCGGGCGATCTGCTGCGACGCGTCGACGACCGCGCTCGAAATCGGAAAAAAGCTCTATCGCGACTATCCCGTCATCGGCGGGACGATCGTCGAGCCAGTATTTCTCCCCTTCGACGGCCATCGGATCGACCTCACGGACAGAGCGGTCGACAGGATCGTCTCTTTCGACGCGTTCCACCACATCCCTAATCCGGAGGAGATTCTCGGCGAATTCGCCCGGGTTCTCAAGGAGGGCGGGATCGCCGGGTTCAGCGAGCCCGGGCGGCATCATTCGCAGACACCCGGAGCGCAGTACGAGATGCGAAACCACCGCGTCCTGGAAAACGACATCGACCTTGACGCGATCTTTTCCGCGGCGAAAAAGGGCGGGTTTACGGATATCGCCATCAAGGTCCTGGCGGATAAAGATCTGTCCCTGGACGGATATCATGCCCTCTTCAAGGCGCGCCCCGGCGACCCGCTCGCATCCGAATTGGCCGACAATGTCCGCAAGACGATGTCCGACCGAACGATTTTTTTTCTTCACAAAGGGGCGGCCGTCCTCGACAGCCGCAGCCACATCGGCCTCGCCCATTCCCTCGAAATCGTCGAGCGCGATTATACGATTCGCAAAGGCGAGAAGCTGCGGCTTGACTTTCTGCTGACCAACGTCGGAAGCGCCGCCTGGCTTCACGAGAATGATCAAATTTTCGGTATCGTCCGCTTGGCCTCCCATCTTTATGACGGCGGCGGGAATCTCATCACCGTCGATTTTTCCAGGCACGGTTTGCCGGCCCGGGTCATGCCCGGCGAGACGATGCCCATGACGATCGACCTCCAGTTGCCCGGGCCGGGGACCTACAAGTTGAGCTTCGACCTGGTCTCCGAGGGGGTGACCTGGTTTGAAAATGTGGGCTCGCGGCCGGTGGATCTCATCGTCCACGTTTTATGACGATACTTAAGAGCGCCGCGCCGCTCGTCAAACCCGGACTCCGGCTTTTCTGAGTTCCGCTTCAAGGTCGGTCTCCGGGGTGAAGAGGATGCCGCGGATGCCGATCCGCTCCGCCCCCGCAACGTTTTCGTCGATGTCGTCGATAAATACGGCGGATTCAGGCCGGGAATCAACTCTCCTCAGGGCTTCGCGGTAGGTCTCCGGGTCGGGCTTCATGGACCCTATCTCGAACGACACGACATAGGCGTCGAAAAATCGAAGCTGCGGAAAACGGCGCATGATGTGGGAATAGCGCAAAATATCGGTGTTCGACAAAAGGACGAGCCGGTAATCCGGCTTCAACCGCCTGATGACGGCAAGGACGGGCTCATTGAGCGAAAAAACATCATTATAGACGGCGCAGAAATCGGCGTAGCTGATGTCCGCTTCGAGAGCCGTGACCGCCCGTTCATAGAACTCCTCGGGCCGAATTTGCCCCAGGTCGAAGAGCGTGAGGAGCCCCAGGTTATCGTGGGTCACGGCCCGGATCTCCTTCACCGACCGGCGCGTATACCGCGTCATTCTCTCGAAGAAGATCGTGTTGTTGAAATGGACAAGGACCTGGCCCAGGTCGGAGATGACGGTTTCGATCATGCCGCTTTGCGTTCCGCCCGCTCAAGCCTCCCGCCTTCCCGGCGGTCGGCCCGCTTGAGAAGAAGGGCGAACATAAGCCCGATCAAGCCCAGACTGGCGAACATGACCTGGCTTGCAACATAGTTCCCGGTCCTGTCCCGGAGAAGTCCGTTGAGGAGCGGAAAGAGCCCCAGGCCGATGTTTTGGATAGCCGTCATCAACCCGAAGGCCGTCCCCACCCGCTCGGAGCGGACGATGAGCGGCACCGACGGCCACATGGCCGCCGGGACAAGGACGAAGGAGAATCCGAGGAGGATCATCGGATACGCCGGGTAAATCTTGGTCAGGCCTATGGCCAGGTGGCAGGGAATCATGAGGAGCGCGCCGGCGATCATGAACGTCGCCCGCTTCCCCACCCGGTCCACGAGTCGCCCGGCGAACGGAGCTAAGAGCATGGAGGCGAAGATGATGATGCTCGTGAGCCCGCCGGCCGTGCTGAACATGTGGAGGAGGTTGTTGAAGACCTGGGCCAGGAAACTCCCGCTCGCTTTCGCGGTCAGGGCGATTCCCCACTTGGTCGCGAAGAGGTCTGTCGACAGGCTCTGGAAAGGAAAGATGGCCGCGTAGAAGGTGAAACAGAGGAAAGTGACGAGCCAGAACGTGGGCTTGAATTCCTTGATATCCTTGAAGACGATCTTATCGCCGGCGCTCTCGTCCCTGAGGTTGAGGGCCTTCTCGCCCCGCTTGTCCATGACGATGTAAAAGAGGTTGCCGACGAGCGACAGGGCGCAGGCGCCGAGCGCGGCCAAAAGGGCATAGCGGAAGCTTCCGAAATAGCTCGAGAAAAGCTCCCCGGTGTTGAAGGCGAAGAGCGACCCGAGGCGGCTCACGGTGAGCTGAACGCCGAAGGCCATGGCCAGCTCTTTATTCTTGAACCAGCGGGCCAGCATCGCGCTCTGGGCGACGACAAGGGGCTCGGAGCCGGCTCCGAAGATGAACCGCCCAAGAAAGATCACCGGAATCGACCGCGCCTGCCAGACGATCGCGGCGCCGACGAAGACGAGGGCCGAAAAGATGATGCTCGCCTTCCGCGTCCCGAGCCGGTCGATCAGCATCCCGCCGAAAAGCACGACCAGGATGGCCGCGATGCTGTACATCGTGTTCATCGTCCCGACGGTCGCCCGCTTCGCTTTGAGCTCTTCGATCAAGGACGGAGCGATGGCCCCGATGATGTCGTAGGCGAAATAGCTACCGAACGACAGCGAGGCGACGAAAACGAGGAGAGTGAAGCGGTAGACGGGCCGCCCCGGGTGAAAAAAGCCGCGATTTTCTAAGACGGTCTCGGCCATCGAGGTGATCCTTATTCTGGGACTCAGGGATAAGCTGCGAGCCCAAAAAATGGGCGTGCGGCCCGGATTATTTTTTCGTGCCGGTCAGGGCGACGGACATCCCGAGGTCGGCGATCGTGATCATGCCTTGGAGCTTATTGTCGACGAGCTTGACCTCGGTTTTGATAATCCGCTCGGCGCCATCCGGCGGCGTGGGCGCCTTGCTGTCGAATTTCAGGGTCTGGCCGTCGAACTCGACATTGGAGATCGGCGTGTTCGTGAACAGCCCGTTTTGTTCGCTCAGCCCGCCCTCAAGCTTGCCTTCGACGAGCTTCAATTCCAGAGTCAAATAATAGAACTCGCCTCCGGCCTCGACCTCCAACGTCCAGATGCCGAGGAGCGGGCCGTAGTCGACCTTTTTCGTCTCCTGAGCGGGAGCCGCCAAGGCGATGAGGACCACAAGCATCGTCAAAAGGCCGAATTTCAGATAGCTTTTCATTCTTCAATATCCTTTCGTCAGGAATGGATTCGCTTCATGGGCGAGAGAGGATTCTACCACGCCCTTCGGAGCGGTTGTCAATGGCATCGCGGACGGGAGTTGCGGGTTTCGGCGTCCCGGGTTTACAATGAGCGGGTCGAAAGGCAGAACCATGGCGATAGATATCCGATATCCGGTCTCCGGGCTCAGATCAACCGAACCTGTTTTCAGCCGGGCTCTCCGCGAACTTGAGAAAAAAGACGTGATCGCCCGAATCTGGGAAAAAGACCATACGGTCTGGAAGACAAAGGACGACGAGATTTCGAACCGGCTGGGATGGCTCGAAGCGCCCGAGAAGGCGGCCTCGCTCCTTGCGTCCTACGAAGTCTTCGCCCGGGAGCTTGTCCGGGACGGCTTCTCCTCCGCCCTTCTCCTCGGGATGGGAGGCTCAAGCCTTGCCCCCGAAGTCTTCGGGCGCGTCTTCGGTTCAAGGAAGGACAGGCTCGAGCTCCGTGTTCTCGACAGCACGGACCCCGAAGCCGTTCGACGCGCGGCGGCATGGTTTCCGCCGGAGTCAACGCTCTTTATTGTTTCATCGAAGTCGGGGACGACGCTCGAAACGACATCGTTGTTCAATTATTTTTATAGGCGCGTCAGGGAACATGGGCATCGCCGTCCCAAAGGACGCTATTTCGCGGCCATCACCGACGCCGGCTCGCCTCTCGAACAATCGGCCCTCAGCTTGAGATTTCGCCTGATATTCCACGGAGATCCGGAGTGCGGCGGGCGCTTTTCCGTCTTCACCGCTTTCGGGCTCTTGCCCGCGGCTTTGCTTGGTATGGATTCGACCCGGCTTGTCGCGGCCGGCCGGCAGATGGTCGGCCTCTGCCGAAACGCGGATATTCAGGAGAATCCCGGAGCGCGGCTCGGCGCATGGCTGGGCGCTTCCGCTCTCGCCGGCCGTGATAAAGCCGTTTTTCTCCTGTCCCCGGGTCTCGAAAGCTTTGGCGCCTGGCTCGAGCAGCTCATCGCCGAGAGCACGGGGAAAGAGGGAAAAGGGATCCTCCCGATCGTCAGGGATCCGATCGTCGAGCCGGTCCCGTCCGCCAAGGATTTTTGCTTCATCCACCTCGGGCTCGCGGGTGACAGGACCCATGATGGCTTTGTCTCCCGCTTGAAGAAGAAGGGCGCGCCCCTTATCTCTTTCCGGTTAAACGACGTCTATGACCTGGGAGGGCTGTTCTTTCTCTGGGAAATGGCCGTCGCCGTGGCCGGATCTGTGCTGCGGATCAATCCTTTCGACCAACCCGATGTCGCCGCGAGCAAGAAAAAAACGGAAGCGGTCCTTCGCCTTCAAAAAAAGGACCTGCCCGTCCTTGGCCGAGGGCCGACATCCGCGGCCGATATCCGTCTCTTCCTCGGGCAGGCAAAGCCCGGAGATTACCTCGGCATTCAGGCTTTTCTGCCGCCGACGCGGTCTGTTTCCGAGGCGCTCCGGGAGTTCGCCGTCCGCCTCAGGGCCAAGACGCTTCTGCCGGTCGTTTATGATTTCGGTCCCCGTTTTCTCCATTCCACGGGACAGCTCCATAAAGGCGATCGCGGAAACGGCCTGTTCATTCAGCTCACCGCAGCCCATCGCCGCGATCTCGCGGTGCCGAGCGCTCCGGGCCGGTCGCGATCCTCGCTCTCATTCGGCGCGCTCGAAGACGCGCAAGCGCTCGGAGACCGGGAAGCCCTTATGGAGAGGGGACGACGACTGCTTCATATCCATCTCAAGACGGTCCCCGGCGATATTCGCCGGCTCCTCCCTCTCCTCTGAACCCGCTCCCGGGGCAAAAAAAAGCCGGTTCCCTCAACGGAAACCGGCGTCGAGAAATCTCAGGAGAGGCCGACTTCGGGCGCTTCAGTAAAGTCCGGCGAAGACGACGTCGGCGTGGAAAACTTCCTTGTTCTTAGCCCGGAGCTTCTTGTCCACGCTGTCCTTGATGTTCAGATAGAACCAGAAAGAATCGAAGAGCCTGAGCTTTTTGACATAGTATCTCGCGTATTCCGTCATGTTGTCGACGATAACTTTGGCGATTTCCTTGCCCTTGTCATCCGCCAGGGAAACGGCCTGGCCCTGACCGCCGGCGCCGGGGATGAGCTTGCCGAAGACTTTTCCCTTTCCCTTGCCCTCCCAATCTTCGCTCTTGTTGATATTCGTGATTTTGAGCTCGGCAAATTCGTTCCGCGCCTTCTGGTCGAGAAAATCCGCGGGGATGGAGGCGTCGGAGCTCGAAAAAACACTCCGGTATTGAGATTCGCCTTCCTTCAATTCGATGTTCTGGGCGATCAATACCGCGGGAGTCGCGGGATTGAAGATGACTTTGGCCTTGACCTCTTTATCCAAGAGAATGGAAGCGTCTCCGGTATCCACCTGGCCGGAGGCCACGATGTCGAATCCCGGGTGCTGCGAGATATAAAAATATTTTCCGAGGGCGCTCTTGACCGTCCCGCTGAGGTCATTCAAGCCCTCCTTGAGCGTTGTTCCTTCCTGGGCGGCGGGCGCGGCTGCGGCGGGGGTCTGGGTTTCGTCCGCTTTCTTGCACGCGACTCCTCCGGCCATTATCAGTAAGAATGCCAATACGCCGACGCTGACAACTGCGGCTTTCGTCCTCTTAAGAAACATTGCGCACACCTCCAAATTCATGAACTCCGAAGCAGAGAAAATAGAATATTTTATCTAATGGAAAAAAGCAAGAGCTAAGGCGAATTCCGGAGGAGGCGAATTCAGCCTTATTTTTTCCTGCCCCCTCCGCCGCCGCCCGAGGACTGAGACGATGAAGAGCCCTTCGAAGAGCTGGAGCTTGAACCCGAAGAGGACCGGGACGATCCGCCGGAGCTCCCCGACGACGAACCGGATCCCCTCGAAGGCGCACTATAGCTTCGCGAAGGCGCCGAATAAGAACGGGAAGGCGCGCTCATGTTCGAACGGCCGGGAGAACTATTGATGCTCCGGGAGGGAGAGCTGTAGCTCCTGGACGGCGCACTGGAACTTCGGGACGGGGAAGCATAGCTGGGCGAGGACGAATATCCTTTGGACGGCGTATTGTAGCTTCGGGACGATGACCCATAATTCGGGGAGGACGAATACCCCTTGGACGAGGAGGAATCGCTTCGAGGCGCGATCCGTCTCTGAGAGTCGTATGACCGGCTATTTTCATTCTTCGCGGGCGAAGAATTCCTCTGCGGATTCGTCGCGACGGACGACCTGCTGCTGTTTAAGCCGCTCGACGGGCTTCGTTCCTTGATCGCTCGAGATGAGGGCTCCCGCTGCGAAGACGGGGCGTTCATACCGCGAGGCTGATACTCCGACACCGACGATTTTCCCGTGCCTGTCCGATTCCCGGAATTGACGCCGGGGGAGGAGGAGAAGGTTCTCCTCCCCTCGGTGCTCTGGCCTCCGACGGGCGTTCCGGGCCGGACCGCGGAAGAGTTCTTGGATCCGTCGATCCCCCGGGAAGGGAATTCCCGGAACGTGTCGCGATTCACGGAGTCCCTGCCCGGAAGCGCGTTTTGCATGTTCTTCTCATTGGTCCGGGGAAAGGTCGAAGCTCCGCTGCGGTTGGTCAGGTTGCTGCCGGTTCTTTCCTGAGAGCGAGGAACCGCCCCGCCGGAATTTCTCTCGGAAGGATAAGACCTGATCACGCGGTTGGAATCCTGGTTCTGTCGCGACTTCGTCGCATCGGGAGAAACGTCTCTCGGATTCGACAGCCCTGGGGAAACACGGGGAGCGTTCATCCTATTTTCCGGCGCGGTCCTGGTTTCGGCATTCCCCTGCCTCGTTCCCTCGCGGGGGACGAAGCGATTGTCCTTCACGACGCCGCTCGCGGAGTCCCCGGAGCGCCTGATCAGGGACGAGCGCACGTCGGATCCGGCGCTGAAGCTCTTGTTGACGCTCCTCAAATTCTCGCGGGAGAGGACGCTTTTCGCCCGATTCGCGATGTCTCCGTTGCGGTTGAATTCAGGTCTGACCTGGGGCTGCATGCCGCGGAGAGAAAGTCTCCCCATCTGGTCGATGCGGCTTCGCGACAGGGCGACGTCGGAGATCCTCCGGTTCTGGAGCTGGTTGCGGTGAACCATGGTCAGGGACCGTGAATTGTTAGGGAAATAGTTGTCGGAGTATCGGTCATAGAAGTAGTTATTGACGATCACGGCCGGATAATTGTAGTAGCTCAGCGGACACCACCCGATATAATCGTTATCCCAATACCAGTGAACCCAAGCCGGACCCCACGCCCAGTGATTTTGCGGGATCCAATACCAGCCCAGCCCGAGTCCCCATCCCCAGCGGCCGAAATGGGACGTGCACCAGCCCCACGGTTCGTGGGAAACCCAGGTCCAGCCGATGATCGGGTACCAGACCCAGCGTCCGTAAGAATAGGGTCGCCAATCGGCATAGGAAACGGTCGGAACCCAGACGTAGCCGTAGGAAGATTCGTAGGTCCAGCGGCCGTTGTCGGCGAGCTCAGATTCGTAGTCGGAGTATTCCGCGGGCAGATAGCTCCGGGCGACGCGGCGGGCAAAGAGAGCGTCGCGCGTTTCATTCCAGGAATTGAATTCGTCCCGTCTCAAGGAGACGGACATGGGTTGGGAGACAAACCGGCCGTTGGCGACAATGACTTGCTCGCCGCTCTTGACGAGGACGGAGCCTTCCTCGCCGGCGGCTTCCGCCTGACCGCTCAGGACGCTGAATTCGGTCTCCCTGTTTTCCCGGACATCAAGGCGATACAAGCCTTCTTCTAAAAGATAGAACGACGCGTCGGGCGAATGGAGTTCGAAACTTTTTTCCGCGACGAGATTATTGACCCGGACGAACGCGCTTCCTGAGATAACGTGGATTTTCGTCGTGTCGCCGTCCCGGGCCGGCAAGTTGACGACATCGATCTGGGTGTAGTTGTCCAAGCGGAGATAATTGCGATCGCCGAGTTGGATTTCGAGGCGGCCGTCTCTCGTCCCGAGCTTGTCGCCCGTGACGACGACGAGGTTCACCTCGCCCTGTTCAAAGCCCAAGTCCTGGCCTCTCTGAACATAGACATCGCCTTTGACGTAGCTCATCCGGGCATAGCTGCGCTGGTCGTAGCTCCCGGATTGGGCGAATCCCAGGAAGGGAAACACGGCCAAAAAAACCATCCCGATCAAAGCTATTTTTTTCATCTTCTTTCTCCTACCGAAGCGATTAAATGCAATTATCATGCCAAATATTTTCCGGTAGAAAATGACGGAAATGAAGCCGTTGACTCAAGATGCTGTCCTCATAAAAGGACAAATGGGTGTAGGTGGGGTCAATAAAAAAAATCCCCCGCCCTCGCCTGTTTTCAAGGGAGGAACGGGGGATTTGCCTTTGATTCAGTGCCTGATTCTCACCGCCACGGTCCGCGCCATGCGCCGTGCCGTCTCATCATCCTGTTGCGCATGCCCCAGGGACCCTGCATCGGACCCATGCCCTGCCGGCCGAGACCGAGACCGCGCATCCCGGGTCCCATGAATCCGCCTCGGCCCATCGGTCCCGTTAGGCCCATCGGACCCATGCCGCGCCCGCGAAGCATCATCATCCGGTTCATACCGCCTCTCGCGTTCTTCATCTTTTCAAGCTGTTCCGGGGTGAAGATTTTTTCCCGGTCCTTCCCGTTCTGGATAGACTTTTTGAACTGGTCGGCGCGGAGCTTGAACATCTGATCAATCAAGCCGTTGACCTTGTTTTGATCGGCTTTCGAATCCTTAAGAAGAGGTTGGAACTCCCCGCGGAGTTTTTCCATCTGATCCCGGAAAGCCTTCTGTTCCTCCTGCCGGGCTTTCTGAAAGTCCTTGAGCTTGGTTTCCTGCTCGGGCGTCAGGTTGAGCCAGTTTTTCATTCTTTCCTGAGGAACTCCCGGAACCGGTTTTTCCGGTTTCTGGGGCGGCGCGGGCGGCTGCTGAGCGAACGCGCCTACGCTGATCATGAACATGCCTGCCATTGCGAGTACTGCCAAAAATTTTTTCATATAAAGCCTCCTAAATTTCATTTGGCATCCTTTTAGACAAAAGCGATGAACAATCCTTTGCCGAGAATTCATGAAAATCCGCGTGGCGATGAGCGGCTTACCCCGAGCTCTCCGAGCTCACCCAGGCCTCCACTCCGGAAGCGGCGAGAGAGACCGGAATAATCCGGATCCCCCCTCCCATTCCATTTATGCTTTTTATCATCCGTCGCCGGAGCTCATCCTCGCCGGTGGCCAGGATGGTCATCGAGCCGCCGCGGCCTCCCGCCCCATTGACTTTCCATCCCGAAGCGCCAAAACGCTTCGCCGTCTTTGCCACGGAATCCGCTTCGCGGGCTATCAGTCCGGCATAGAGAGCGCGCTGACACTCATTGTTCCGGATCATGGATCGGCCATAGGATTCAAGATCGCCGCGCCGGAGTTCGTCCCGGGCTTCTCGGGCGAGGGAGGCCAGCTCCCGGATCCGGGCCAAGAGCGGACCGCGGGACTCGAGTTCGGCGATGACGCGCTCGTGCATGGACGAAGACCGATGCGGCTTGCCCAGGTAAATAAGGCAGAGTCTTCGCTCGAGCTCGCTCCACAGCGCGGGCCCGACCCCGATGGCCGTGACCTGGGATTCGGGATAGCGCGGCATATGAATAAACGAAATTCCGCCGTGGGCGGCCGCGATCTGATCTTGAATTCCGCTCTGCTGTCCCAGATTGTCCGTTTCGACCTGGTGAGCGAGCCGGGCCAGTTCCTTCCAAGATCGCCTCTCCGGCAGGAGGGCGTTCAAGGCGCCGAGGAGCGCGACGCAGACAGCCGCGGAAGTGCCCGTCGAAATCCCCGCGGGCACGGGAGAATAGAGGCGGATCTCAAGCCGGACGTCCTTCGGGAGCGGAAGGCTGGCGATCGTGAATTGGAGGAGCGGGTGTGGGTCCCTCCTCGGTTTTTCCGGGTCCATGCGGAAAGTCTCCCGATAGTTTTCGGCATGGACGGTCACCCGCTTCGGATCGCGCGAGCGGATGGAGAAAACCTTGACTTCGACCTCGACGGCCGGCCACACGGCGAGATTGAGGACCTGACCCTTAGCCGCGAACCAGGTGTCCGACCACCCGCCGAGGTCGTTGATTCTGATGGGCGCCCGGGCATGAATGATTTTTTGGAGTATTTTCGCTTGATTTGTCGCCGTCATGACACGCTTGCTCCTCGAAGTTGCCGTTTCCGAAATAGAGCCAAATCCATTCAGGCCGACCGCCGATGGCGAATCTGGTCGAGGGCGACGGCGACGACGATGATCACCCCGATGATGATTTCCTGGACGTAGTTCGGCCAGCCCATCATCGTGCAGCCGTTCCGCAGGAACGACATGATAAAGACACCGATCATGGATCCGAGAACGCTTCCTTCACCCCCGCTCAGGCTTCCGCCTCCGATAACGACGGCGGCGATGATATCGAGCTCGAGCCCGACGGCGACCGTCGGGTCGCCGACGGTTAATCGGGAAAATTCCATGACCCCGCTGAGCCCGCAAAAGAGGCCGGCCAGCGTGTAAATCAGAACCTTGGTCTTGTTCGTCCGGACGCCGCACAGCCTGGCCGCGGCTTCGTTCGATCCGATGGCGAAGACATGCCGGCCGAAGACCGTGTAGCGCAGAAGGACCGCCGTCGCGACGGCGAGGATGATCATGAACCAAACGCCCGGAGCCAGGAAAAGCCAGGAGGGGCTGGGCGACTTGGCCATGAGCTCGTTGACCCAGGTCAGCGGAGCGTCGATTTTCTGGTTGTGGGCGATCCATTTGGCCACGCCCCGGCCGATCCCCATCATCCCCAGGGTGATGATGAACGGGACGAGCCGAAGACGGGTGATGAGCGCGCCGTTGACGAAGCCGATCAGGCCGCCGGTCGCGATGCCGAAGAGGATGCCCATCCATGGCGGAAGGCCGGCGTTGATGGCAAAGGCGGTGATGACGCTCGCCAAGGCGATGTTCGACGCGGCCGAGAGGTCGATGCCGCCGCTGATGATAATCAGGGTCATCCCCAGAGCGCCGAGGGCGACGATCACGGACTGCGTGGCCACGCTTTTGAGATTCGCGACTCTCAGGAACCGGGACTGAACGTCCGGAATCGAGGAAAAAATGGCGATGACTAGGATCAACCCCAGGAACGGAGCCAGAATGTTGACCAGCGCCCGCAGCGTGCTTGTCTTTTTCACGTCTGTTCCGTTCGGCCGGTAGTCGAGGCGGCCATCAGATTTTCCTCCGTCCAATCGGCGGCCGGCCGGATGGCGACGATCCGTCCCCGGAAAAAGACGGCGATCCGGTCGCAAACTCCGAGAAGTTCGGGGAAGTACGAGCTGACGAAAATAATCCCCTTGCCGGCCGCGGCCAGCCGGCTCATCCACTCATAGATCTGGGCCTTGCTCAAGACATCGATTCCGCGGGTCGGCTCGTCGAGAAGGAGGAACTCCGCGTCTTGATGGAGGAGCCGGGCGAGAGCCACTTTCTGCTGATTTCCTCCGGAAAGGCCGACGACCCGCTGGTTCGGACCTCGGGCCTTGATCTTCAAATCGGCCATCCAATGGGCGGTCGCTTGAGTCCGCTTTTTGATGCTG
>Ga0214473_10007941_pt1 | contig 12572 bp, 13 predicted proteins | sample RVTome_7_FD_203509 | JGI IMG/M metagenome (GOLD analysis project Ga0214473, IMG submission 203509) | Soil microbial communities from uranium-contaminated site in the Upper Colorado River Basin, Wyoming, United States - RVT98D197 | ecosystem: Environmental > Terrestrial > Soil > Contaminated >... | reverse complement strand
TTGGATAATAATATAACAACATCAATGAGTTATATTGCAAGTGAAGGGTTTAGAGTGGCAGAAATTAATATTTTTCAGAGCGGGGCAAAAAAGGTCTTGACAGAGACTAAAGAAAATAGTATTTAACATTGAGACAGTTCAATATGGTGAACGCTATGAAAAAGACCCAATATTCTGCGCCCTCCGTGAAAAAGGCTTTTAAGATTCTGCAGACGATTGCCGATTCCCCCGTTGCACTTGGGGTTAGTGAATTGGCAAATCGGCTGAAAATCGGAAAGAGCACGGTTCTCGGGATCACTTCCGCCTTGGAGGAGACGGGCATGCTGGTCCGCGATACCCTCCATAAAAAATATGGTGTCGGATATAGCCTCCTCGAATTGAGCAGAAAGGCTCATGTGAAAATGGAGCTGAGAGACGTAGCGAGAAAGCCAATGGAGAGCCTGGCTGAAAAGGTCGGCGAGACCGTATTCGTGGGAATACTGAATGGAGACCATGTCACCGTTCTCGATGTGGTTGAATCCCAGAACGAGCTGAAGATCACGTCCCCGCCCGGAACGCAACTTCCGCTTCTGGCAGGAGCGACGGGCAGGATCTTTCTCGCTCAACTTGAAGAGATGGAGGCGAAGGAGATTGTCCAGAAGATGGGGCTTGTGCGCTATACGCCCAAATCGGTCGTCGATCCAAAACGGTTTTTCAAAGACGTGGAAGAGACAAAAAAGAAAGGCTATACCATCGATGATGAGGAGTACCTCCCCGGTGTGAGGGCTGTTGCTGCACCTATCCAAACAGCCTCTTTCCCTCCGGCAGCGATTTGGGCAGTCGGATTTACTTCGAGCCTCAATGATCAAAAAATGGAGAAGATCATTCCGGAGATTCAAAAAACGGCCCGTGAAATAGGCCATTCCATCAAACAGTAGGATTTTAAGGTTAAGTTACTAATCAGTCCATAATTGTATAGACACTGGGGACCAAATTCCTCCTTTCCTCCCTTGATGAAAGTCCAAAAACCGTTCACCCTGAGCATGTCCTTCGACTTTGCTCAGGACATTCGGCAAGGACCGATCGTGGTGAGCCTGTCGAACCACGAGCTCAGCACGAACGGCTTATGTGACAGCATTGGGTTAGAGGAGATTATGGAAGAACATGTCTTCTTAATTATGGACTCATTAGTAACGGTTAGGTTCCGTCGTTACGCTATGCGCTATGCCCTTTGCGCTATGCTATTTTCTAAGTAAAGAGTTGAGAATGAAGTGGGAAAAGTACCACACAGTCTGGCTGATTATGATCTTCGGCTGGGTCACCAATTACATGGTGCGCTCAAGCCTGTCCCCCCTTCTCATCCCAATACTCCACGAGTTTAAACTGACCTACGCAGAGGCAGGGATATTAGCGACGGCATTTTTCTATGCTTACACTCTGATGCAGCTTCCCGCGGGTCATCTGGGCGACCGACTGGGAAGAAAGTTCGTTCTTGTCCTCTGCACAAGCTGGTGGGGCTTCATGTCTTTGTTGACCGGACTGGCTCAATCCTTTTTCTCTCTTTTTGCCTTTCGCTTTTTAACCGGGATTGGAGAAGGGGCCTATTTTAGCAATGACCGGCCCATCATCTCTGCCTATACTCCGGAAAAGAAGAGGGGGTTGGGTCAGGGGATTTCGTTTATCGGATTGGGTATCGGCATGTTTTTCGGCGTCTCCCTTGCGGGCTGGATATCTGATCTCTGGGGATGGCGGACAGTCTATTTATTCTTTGCCTTTCCCTCTTTTCTGGCGTCTTTCTTGATTTTCTGGCTGATTAAAGAGCCCCCCCGGCAAGACACCGAGAAGTTGGGAGAGAGGAAAGTTTCATATTCTTCGATTTTCCGGAGTCCGGATCTTTGGCTTCTTTATTTGGGAGGCATCCCCGGCATCTATGCCCTCTGGGTCGTAGGGACATGGGCCCCTGCCATGTTCAAGGAATTCGGTGTAGAGTCCCTTGCCCGGTCCTCCCTTTATTCGAGTCTTCTAGGGATTTCCGCAATTCCCGGACTTACGTTGACCGGCCTTGTGAGCGACCGATGGGTCAGGAGAGGAAAGGGAAGGAAAGGTCTTATTGCGATCGAATTTTTTATGATCTCCCTTTTTATGTTTCTCCTTGGATACGGACTTTCCCGGAAAATCAACCTTTACCTCTTTCTTTTCTTCTTCTTCATGGCCGGTTTCTTCATCTGGGGACACTGGGCGGCTTTCTACGCCCTATTGCCGGATATCGTCCCTTACGAGATTCTGGGAACGGCTTATGGACTAACGAACACGATCCACTTCCTGGGATCTTTGATTGCTCCATGGGCCACAGGATGGATTAGAGACGTGACCGCCTCTTTCTCATGGGGGCTCTACCTTGCCTCGATCTTCTGCGTTGTCGGAGGGGTCCTCATTCTTTGCGTCAGCCCTGCTTTTCGCTGGAGGAAAGAAAGACCTATTATGTCAGTACCAGATTAAGGCACCTTCTTGAAAATTTTTTAAAATAGGGATAAGAACAATTCTAGGGACAATGACCCAATTCCTGGGAGGAGGTTACAAGAGATGGCCGAAAATTCAAAATGGGTTGCCACTGACTGCACGATCTGCTACCACAGCTGCGGCATGAATGTGCTCGTGGAGGACGGGAGAATTGTTAAGGTGGAAGGACTGAAGGATCATGCTCTCAGCAAGGGCCTGCTCTGCCCGAAAGGTCAAAGGGCTATCGATCTGGTCTATCATCCGGACCGTATCCAATATCCCTTAAAGAGGGTTAACGGGAAATGGGAGAGGATCACCTGGGACGAAGCCCTCAGTGAAATCGCCGCTAAGTTGCTGGCCCTGAAGAAGGAATCCGGTCCCGAAGTCCTGAGCATCTTTTCCGGCTCCATCGGTGTAGAGAATCTGGAAATGATGGAGCTGGCCCAGCGGTTCAAGGGGGCCTTCGGCTCGCCCAACTTCATCTCCGTGGAAGGGATCTGCTACCGGATGCGGATACGGGCAAGGCAGATAACCTTCGGGAAATATCCCGTCGAAGAGATGAATACGAAGTTCTATGTCCTCTGGGGGCACAATCCGGACGAATCCGATTTTCCGCTTGCCGTGGCCATAGAAGAGAACCTGCCGAAAGGATCCAAACTTGTTGTAATCGATCCCAAGAGAATTTCTCTCGCGAAGAAGGCTGAGATGTACTTGCCCATCCGGCCCGGGACCGACGGGGCCCTTGCCCTTGCCATGATACACGTGATCATCAAGGAGAATCTCTATGATAAAGATTTTATAGAGAAGTGGACTTATGGGTTTGAGAAACTGGTCCCTCATATCGAACCTTACACGCCCGAATGGGCGGAAAAGATTACATGGGTTCCCGCAGAGGACATCCGCAAACTCGCCCGGCTCTATGCCACTTCTGAAAATGCGAGCATCTTCCAGGGAACGAATACCCAGGACCAGACAGCCAATGGGACACAGAATAGCCGTGCCTTCTCCATCCTCCAGATCATTACAGGGAATATCAACAATCCGGGGGGATGGGTGGTCAGCCCGAGGCTGACCCTCACTGGTTTGGGCTTACCCACGGATAAGACGCCGATTGGCGCTGAAGATTACTCAGTCTTTTACGAAATCTGGGGAAGGAAGAGCCCTTATGGGCAGGTGGTCTGTTTCCCTGACAGCGTTCCGGGTGTGATCAAATCCCTGATCGTGACGGGAGGGAATCCTCTTGTCAGCCTCCCCGATTCAAACGCCTTCAGAGAGGCCTTCAAAAGGCTTGATCTTCTGGTGGTCCTCGACCTCTTCATGACGGAAACGGCAGAACTGGCTCACTATGTGCTTCCGGGATGCAGCCATCTTGAGAAGAACGGGCTGGCTTACAGCTATAACGTCTGTCACGGCATGCCGTATCTGATGATGAGAAAGAAGGCCATTGAACCGGTTCACGAAAGCCGGTCGGAATTCAGCTTCTGGAAGGGGCTTGCGGAGAAGATCGGTTTTGGAGAGCTCTTTCCCTGGCAGACCGACGAAGAAGTGGTCGAGCTTGAGATGAAATCGACGGGGTTGAGCTACAAAGAATTAAAAGAAGAGAAGATTGCGGGAGCCTATTACAGAGAGAAGAAATATGGGATGGATTCCTATAAGGATAAAGGCTTTTCCACTCCGTCAGGGAAGATTGAGATCTATTCCGAAACCCTTGCAAAAGCCGGTTTTGATCCTCTCCCCACCTATCGGGAACCGGATCAGAGTCCTCTGGGCGATCCCAAATTGTTTGAGAGGTTTCCTCTCATTCTTACGACCGGTGCCCGGAATCTCTATTTCACCCATACTCAGCACCGAAACATCAAAGACCTCAGGGAGAAAAACCCTGAGCCTTGCGCAGAAATCAACAGACAGACGGCCGCAAAGTACGGAATCCAAAATGGTGATTCTATTGTCGTTGAGTCGAACCGGGGACAGATTCAAATGAAGGCTCTTCTCACAGGTGATATGTCGGAAGGAGTGGTGAGTATCCCTCACGGCTGGCCAAGAGAGGCAAACGTCAATCTCCTGACCGATGTCCATTTAAGGGAGCCGATCATGGGCTACCCGCAGATGAAATCGCAGCTTTGTTCGATCCGAAAGGCTTAGCAGGCTGATGAAAAACGCCCATCTGTCCCGCGGGGCGCGGGATTCCCCTCACCCTTCCCCGTGTCGAGCACGGGGAAGGCTTGTTGCGGCGTACATCCCTACGAAGGGTTTCGCCTGCCTGCCGAAGCCTCGGCGCAGGCAGGGGCGCCTTGTCCCGCCCGTGGCGGGAGGCATTTTTGATCAGCCTGAAGAACGACTTTTTAACAAACGTCTGGGAGGATGATGCATGGAAGAAAACAGAAAGTACTGGAATCCTGTTGTTGAGACATTGCCGAGAGAGAGGCTCCTGGAGATTGAATTGAGAAGATTCAGGGAACTTCTCCAGTGGGCAAAGGAGAAGTCTCCCTTTTATAAGCGAAAGCTTCAGGGAATCGAGCCTGAAGACATTAAGACCTTCGAGGATGTGGCAAAGGTTCCCATGACCGAGAAGGATGAGCTAAGAGAGGCTCAGGAAGGCAAGGAACCTTATCTTTACGGTGATCTTTTAGCCGTTCCTCCTGAGAAGTTATCCATATTCCATCAAACTTCAGGGACCACCGGGAAACCTGTCTTTATTCCGGATACCTATGAGAGCTGGCAATTAGTTGTGGAAATGTGGTGCTACATCCTTTATGCGGCAGGGTTTCGTTCAACGGATCGAGTCTTTTTGCCCTTTGTCTACAATGTTTATATCGCTTTTTGGCAAGGTCACTATGCTGCTGAGAAGTTGGGATGCGAGGTGGTTCCTGGAGGAGGACTGGAGACGAAGGCCCGAATTCAGAAGATGAAGGATATTCAAGCGACGGCATCAATGAACACGCCTACCTATGGTCTCCATATGGTGGAGGTGGCAAAAGAGATGGGAATCGATCCTAGAAAGGATCTCTACGTCAAGAGGATGATCTGCGCTGGCGAACCCATGCCGGAATCGACCCGGCTTCGCTTGGAAGAAGAATGGGGTGCGGATGTCTATGATCATATTGGTGGGACGGAGCCAGGAGGATGGGCAGGGATGTGTTCCGAGAAACAGGGAATGCATGTGGTCGAGCCCTATTTCTTGCATGAGATGGTGGACCTTGAGACGATGACTAAGCCCGTTTCTCCAGGAGTGAAAGGAGTCGCTGTGATCACTCCATTGTGCCGGCGGTGCACTCCTCTCATTCGGTTCAACTTGAAAGACGTTATGATGGTGAGACAAGACCCCTGTCTTTGTGGCAGGACCTCCATCCGGGTGGATCAGGTCGGAGGCAGGGTGGACGACCTCAGGAAGATCCGAGGAGTCTTCTTCAGCCCGGGCATCGTGGAGGAAGTGATCAGGGGACAATTCCCGGAAGTGGTGGAATTTGAAACCCTATTGACCCAGGAAGAGGTGATGCCTGTCCTCACCCTCAGAGTAGAGTTCGATCCTTCGATTGGTGAAGGCCAGTTTAAAGAGCTCAGATCTCGTATCAGGGAGAGACTTAAGATCAGGTCAAACCTGACCTTCGAGATTGAATCCGTAAAACCTGGAGGCTTGCCCCGTTACACCTTAAAATCGAGTCGATTTAAAGATCTCACAAAGAAATGAACGGAGAGGAAAGTATGGAGTACAACCTGAAGGCAATCGCTTCCCAGATCGAGGCGATCGAAGAAGGAGCAAAAAAACTGAAGGAGTTAGCCCCCGGATTTGAAACTGTTGACAGGAACGCCGAAGCGATTCTGGCTTTCGTGTACATTCTGAAAAAGAATGTTTCAGACCTGATTGATTAACGAGTGTCTGTCGATCAATGCACCTTTGCCGCCATGCCGGACTTGATCCGGCATCCAGACGTCGTCCCGACGAAAGTCGGGAACCATCTCAAAGGCTGGATCCCGGTTTTCACCGGGAACCCTGGATTCCGGCTTTCGCCGGAATGACGTTTCTCATTTAAGATCGCAATGTATAAACAGACTCTAACGAATGGGTCATGTCGGAGCGTCACCCTCGAACCATGAAAATGGGTTTTAGTTTTGGTTTTGCTTTTTGTTTTGGGTACTTACGCTATGCGCTATGCCCTATGCGCTATGCTATTTTCTAACTAATAAACCGTGGAGGAAAAGATGGGAGATGCAGAAGTTCGATGTCGTTCGTGCCACCAGCGTTTTGCGGCGCCGGTTCTCCAGGAGCAGATCGCGTGTCCGAATTGCTCGCAGAAATGGAAGCTGAAGTGGTTTGATGAAACAACAGCCACCATTCTTGCGCCTGAGTCCTGGGTGGAATTTCAAAAAAAGATGAAGGAGATCAAGAAATGAATTCAATCGCTTTTATCGACCTGTCGACGCGCCAGGTGGTTGTCAAATCCATTCCGGAAAAGCTCCGCCTTCAGTATCTCGGAGGCCGGGGAATTAACATGTACCTTCTTTATAACTATCTCAAAGAGGGGGTGGATCCTTTTTCTCCTGAGAATCCCCTTGTCTTTGGAGCAGGACTTCTTACAGGAACACATGGCATTGCGACATCACGGTTCAATATTTCGGCGAAATCGCCGGAATCCGGGAACCTCGGGGATTCGAACTCCGGAGGTTTTTTCGGCCCCGAACTTCGCTTTGCAGGATACGATCACCATTTTATCACGGGTCGGTCTCCATCGCCTGTGTACCTCTGGATCCATGATGGAAAAATCGAGTTTCGGGAAGCCGATCCTCTGAAGGATTACAACCTTCCCCAGACGCTTGATACCATTCGGGCGGAATTGGGGGATCAAGGCGCCGAGGTGGCTGCCATCGGCCCTGCGGGTAGAAGGCTGGTGGTCTTCAGCAATGTGATGTGCACGATCGGCAATGCAGCGGGCCGGACCGGCATGGGAGCGGTCATGGGATCGAAGAATCTCTGGGCCATCGCAGTCCGGGGAAAACAGCCGATTGAAGTAGCCCATCCTGAAAGACTGCTCGAAGTCGTGGCAAAGCAGTACCGCCAGATTACTCAAACAAAGGGGTATAAGGCAACGGCACTCTATGGGACGTTGATGAGACTGAGCATCGCCCGGACACAGGGCCAGGAACCGGCAAAGAATTTCCAGTACAATATGCTCGAATCGGGTGGAGAGGAGTTCGATCCGGATGTCTTTATTCGCAAATACGAGTACGGGAAGATGTCCTGTTTTAATTGCCCGGTTCACACCAAGCATCTTCATCGCGTCCCTGCGGGAGAGCACAAAGGTCTCACGGGTGCAGGACCGGAGTACGGAGGAGCGGGCTACTTCGGGTCCTCATGTGGCACAGGGGACTGGGTGACCATTCTGGAGTGCTGGGATCTCTGCAATCAATATGGCCTCGATATTCTGACGACGGCGGGCTACATTGCCTGGCTCATGGAACTCTATCAGCGTGAATTGATCGACGACTCGATGACGGGGATGCCTCTTCGATGGGGCGACCACGATGCGATGACCGGACTTATTCATCAAATGGGACGGCGCGAGGGATTCGGGGGCCTGCTGTCGGACGGCTGGCAGAAGGCCAACGCACGATTTTTCGGAGAAAAGGCAAAAGAGTATGAGCGATATATCCCGACGATCAAAGGGATGACCGTGGACCAGGATACGAGAGGGACAAAAGCGATGGCTGTTGGAGCGGCAACAGCCACCCGTGGAGGGGGCTGCCATCTCCGGAGCCGTTTTACGATGGAAGAGATGGATCTTCCTCCGGAGGCAACAAAGAAGATCATCGGCCGGCCCGTCACCTCGGATCCGGATTCCTATGAGGGGAAAGCTTATCCGGCGATTTGGATGGAGCACCTCTGTGCCATTGGCGACGCCCTAGGTATTTGCCGCTTTGTGACGAAGTGGCTGAGTCCCGGCCTTCTGGGATTTAACGAATTTACGGAAACGGTAAACGCCGTTACCGGATATGACTTCACTTCGGAAAAGTTGATGGAAGTGGGCGAGAGAATCTACAACCTGGAGCGCCTCTTTTTGATCCGGGAAGGGCTCGATCGAAAAGACGACCGCGTTCCTGAACGTTTCCACGAACCCTGGCAGTATGGTTTTCAGAAAGGGTCCTGCATTGAAAAAGAGAAGTTTGAGAAGCTGCTTGATGAGTATTACCAGGAACACGGATGGGATGAACAGGGAATCCCGACAAGAGAGACCCTTGAGAGGCTCGACCTCGCAGAAGAACCTTCTCACCTGCTCTAATACAAGCCTGTATCTAAAGTGTTTTAACGATGGACAATGAACGGTTCATCGTCTAACGTCCATAGGTCATCGTTATATTTTACGGTGTAGGAGTTGAGAAATGAAACGAATTATCACCCGTGCCGAGCGCTGTACCGGCTGCCGTCTCTGTGAGTCCGTTTGCGCCCTTTTTAATGAGAAGGTGAACGATCCGAGCCGGTCAAGAATTCGGATCGTAAAGAAACATTCTCTGGGCCTAAGCGCACCTGTCGTCTGTCACCAATGCAAGAAACCTTCGTGCGCCAAGACTTGCCCGGTGGAGGCCATCAAGAAAAACCCGGATGGATTGGTATGGATCGATCAGGAGTTGTGCATCGGCTGTGAGGCCTGTGTCAGCGCATGTCCTTTTGGGATGATGATTGCCCTTCCTGAAAAAGTGGTCAAATGCGAACTCTGCGGCGGAGATCCTCAATGTGTGAAGTATTGTGCGACAAGAGCAATCGAATACGCTGATGCGGCGAGCGAAGCCGGAGAGAAACGTTTACGAAACATCGCCTCCCTCAACCTTCCTTCTCACTTTGTGGAGTAAGTGATGGCCGTCACAATCAAGGCTCTTCGTCCCCTTTCGGAATGGATCGGCCAGGGAAAGATTGAAATGGAATGGTCGGGAGGGACCCTCGGGGATTTGATCCGTGCCCTCATTGAGAAAAGTGGACCCGATCTGAAGAAGGAATTGATCGAAGAGGACGGGTCTTTTGCGTATGTGGTCTCCGTTAACGGAAAGATTCACAGAGATCTCTCCACACCCGTTCAGGATGGAGACGAGGTCTTCTTCTTCACCCCCATCGGCGGAGGGTGACCGGAACGTGCCCAGTCCCGCCCAAGAGTTTACCCGTTCCCTATTCTGAAATCTGTAATCACACAAAAGGAGGCGATCCGTGACGGACTGGCATGAATATGTTCAAAGGGAAGGGACTCTTCCCGAATGGCCCTATCCAATCCATTATGGCAAAGAGAACGAAATTCCCACTGATGTTCTTATTCTCGGTGGCGGCGTGGCTGGCTGTCATGCTGCCATCAGCGCCGCCAGAAATGGTGCCAAGGTTGTCCTGACCGAAACCGGCCATGCAAAAAGAAGTGGCTCAGGAGGGGCTGGTGTCGATCACTGGCACGGAGCAGTTACGAACCCCTGTTCCAGAGTCACCCCATTAGATTACACTCAGGCAATCATGGACTGTGCCCACGGATATTCCAATGGCATCGCCCGATATATCATCTGCAAGGAAGGCTGGGATACCCTCCTTGAATGCGAAGAGATGGGTGTGCAGATCAGAGATGTAAAAGACGAGTTCAAGGGAGCGGACTTCAGGGACGAAGAGAGCAAACTCATGTTTGGCTATGACTATAAGAGCCGGCATGTTCTGCGAATCTGGGGTTATAACATCAAGCCCTGTCTCTACGAAGAGATGAAGCGGTTGGATGTGAGGATCTTTAATAGGGTGGTCGTGACGAGCCTGCTCACCGAAGGAGGGAGGCAGGGAACCAGGGTCGTGGGAGCGACCGGGATTAATTCACGGACCGGTGAGTTCTATGTCTTTAAATCGAAAGCCACCATCGTTGCCACCGGCGGCGCAGGTCGGCTCTTTACGTTCGCACCGGAACTGACTGCAGCAGGCTCCATGCACAATATGAATAGTGCCGGTGTTGGACATGCGATCGGCTGGAACGCGGGGGCCGAGTTTGTTCTCATGGAGCAGACTGTTCCGGGCCGCCTCACCGGCTTTGGCTATGCACCCTACAGCATGGGCAATACGAGCAATACTTATCACGGCACTCCCATCGTGGATGCCAACGGAAAAGAGGTGCTCTGGTCTGATCCCGGAGGCAGAGAACTCAAAACCATTCAGGATCGGTTTTTACCGTCTCCCGGCCAAGGATTCCAACTGGGTATAGGGATTGGGCTCCACTACTACCTTGACCGATACCGGTTGAATGACCTCGTCCGGGACTTACCGGAAAGGATCCGCAAGGGTGAGTTTACTCTCCCGCTGTATGCTGACCTGACTCGTATGCCGGAACTGGAAAGAAGAGTCATATTCGGCATGATGGTGGGGAATGAAGGTAAAACCCGCATACCGATATACGATCAATTTACCAAGGCGGGGTTCGACCCGGATAAAGATCTGCTCCAGGCGCCGGTCATGCTCCCGGAGGCATACCAGAATTCCAATTTCTGGGGGGTAAATCCAATACCTCACCTGCGCTCTTTGGCCGGAGGAGGCTTCATGGTTGACTGGGATTTGAGGACCTCTCTGGAAGGGCTGTACGCTGCCGGGGGTCCCACCATCTTTGGGGGGGGGTGCCATGGCGAAGCCCATACGACTGGCAGGTATGCCGGCAGAAAAGCCGCTGCCTATGCCAGGACGGCGGCTGAGCCAGTAGCAGTAGTAGACCGCAGGCAGATCGACGCGGAAAAGGCCCGTGTCTATGCCCCCATAAAGCAAAACAAGAATGGCGTCGGCTGGAAAGAGCTGAACTATGCCATTGCCAGAGTGATGCAAGACTACTGCGGCAAGTATAAGAACGAATTAACGTTGAGTTCAGGACTTAGGCTGCTTAAAGAACTCAAGGAAAATGAGGCAGCGACCGCTTACGCCTCTAATCCCCACGAATTAGGACGCACCCTGGAATGCTTCTCATTGATTACGCTGGGTGAGATGGTGATGCATGCCTCACTATCGAGAAAGTGCAGCAGCATCTACCTCGACTTCTATCGGCTGGATTATCCGGAGGTAGATCCACCCGAGTGGCGGAAGCTGCTTCCCGTCAGACTGGAGGATCATAAGGTGAAAGTGAGAGAGCTACCGGTTAACTTTCACCTTCAGTCACCTTATGCATCCAGCTATGAGGAAAACTATGCGCTCCATGCAAAGTGACTCCCCATCCCCCTCCTGACCCTTCGGCTTCGCTCAGGACAGGCCCCCCTTGAAGGGGGAGGATAACGCCTAGGGCATGAGGATTACCCTCCCCTGAAGGGACGGAACACGACAAAGCCCTGAACCTGATCCCGCCGATGGCGGGATTCAGGGGGTGGGGGTGGGGTAGATGGGAGATTACCAGAAAAGGAGACCTGATATGAGTGATAAAGTACATATGATTCCAAATCCGCCGTTACCAAACAGGGGGGTCAGGTTTAATCCTGATAAATGCAATGGATGCAACCTCTGCGTGGAGGTATGTCCGACCGATGTGATGATGCCCAATCCTCAGAAGAAGAGATCCCCCATCATCCTTTATCCAGAAGAGTGCTGGTTCTGCGGAGGCTGTGTTGAAGAGTGTCCCCGAGCGGGAGCCATTACCCTGGTTCATCCGGTGAGTCAGAACATATCGGTGAATTGGAGGCGCAAAGATACTGGGGAATATTTCCGGCTCGGAATGAAGTACCCTCCACCCCCGAATACCAGACCGCCGTCGGGCGGAGAATAGAAGGATAAGGTTAAGGTTGAGGCTAAGGTTGAGGCTAAGGTTGAGGCTAAGGTTGAGGTTGAGGGGGTCTCGATTTTTTTCCTAAACCTAAACCTTAACCTGATTTGTACTTGCCGTACTCCATTGCGGCCTCCGTCATGGCCCGCAGGTTGTCCGGGTTACCCTCATTCATGCTTGCAGATCCGGTCAGGATATAACCGCCTCCTGGGGCACATGTCTCGATGAGCCTTCTGCAACCTTCTTTGACCTGTTCCGGTGTCCCCGTACAGAGTATTGAAACAGGAAGATTACCGGCGATGCAGGCCTTGTCACCAAGGACTTTCTTGGCTTTGGCCATATCCATTTGTTCAAACC
>Ga0214473_10007940_pt1 | contig 12572 bp, 9 predicted proteins | sample RVTome_7_FD_203509 | JGI IMG/M metagenome (GOLD analysis project Ga0214473, IMG submission 203509) | Soil microbial communities from uranium-contaminated site in the Upper Colorado River Basin, Wyoming, United States - RVT98D197 | ecosystem: Environmental > Terrestrial > Soil > Contaminated >... | reverse complement strand
TCCTCCTCGAGGTTCGGGCTCTCGCAGATGACCAGGCCCTCGACGGCCAGGTCGCGCAGGGCCTGGAGCCATTCGTCGTAGCGGAAATCCGCCTCTTCGAGGTTGAGATGTTTGATCTCGCCCTTGGCCCCGTAGTGGATGCCGGCGATGTGGATATGGACGTTGCGCAGGGCCCGCGGCCCGAGCTTCCTCGCGACCTTGCTCAGGACCCTGTGGAAGTCCGTGTACGAGTTGACCTTCCCCTCGCGGGCGTAGAGGTGCGAGAAATCGAGGCAAGGCTGGAGCCCGTCGACCTCCCGGCAAAGCGTCAGCACTTCGTCGAGCGACCCGAACTGGGACCGCTTGCCCATGGTCTCGACCCGGAGGGTGACGGACAGGCGTTCGGTCCGGACGATGGACTGGACCGTTCCCAGCTCTTTCTTGACGGCGGCGTAGGTCTTTTCCGCCGAGTCCTTTCCGTAGAAGGCGGCGTGGAAGACGACGCTCGCCGCGCCGCAGGCGGCGCCGACGCGGGCCGTGTTGAGCAGACGCTCCTGGCTCGAGAGGCGCTTGCCGGAGTCCTCCGAGTTGAGGTTGATGAAGTAGGGGGCGTGGACGCTCAGCCGGACGCCGAGGGCCGCGGCCTTCTCGCGGACCTTGCGGGCCGTGTCGAAGCCCATCCTGACGCCCTTGACGAACTCGATCTCCAGGCAATCGAGTCCGAGGGCCTTGATGCGTTCGATCGCGGCCAGGCTGGAGTCCTCGGAGGCCGAGAGGGGGACGCCCGCCGTCCCGAAGAGGAGGCCCCTAAGAGCAGTCGCCATCGGCCTTTCCTCCGGAGTCGAGGAACTCGCCGACGATCCGCATGGCACAGAAATCCCCGCACATGGAGCAGGCCTTGCTCCTGGACTTCCTCCGTTTCCGGACCGCCGCGAATTTCGCGGGGTCGATGGCCAGTCTTCGTTGGGTTTCCCAGTCGAGGCGCTTTCGGGCCCGGGCGAGCTCGAGGTCGCGCTCGAGGGCGCCGGGGACGCCCTTGACGATATCGGCCGCGTGGGCGGCGATCCTGGAGGCGATGAGGCCTTCCCTGACGTCGTCGTCCGTCGGCAGGCCGAGGTGCTCAGCGGGCGTGACGTAGCATAAGAAATCGGCCCCAGCCGCGGCCGCGACGGCGCCGCCGATGGCCGAGACGATGTGGTCGTAGCCCGGGGCGATGTCCGTGACCAGGGGGCCGAGGACGTAGAACGGGGCCTCGTGGCAGACCCGTTTCTCGAGACGCACGTTCATCTCGACCTGGTCGAGGGGGACATGGCCCGGGCCCTCGACCATGACCTGGACCCCGGCTTCCCTGGCGCGTTTGACGAGCTCGCCGAGGGTCAGGAGCTCCTCGATCTGGGGACGGTCGGTGGCGTCGAGGATGGAGCCGGGGCGGAGGCCGTCGCCCAAGCTGAGGGTGACGTCGAAGCGCCGGGCGATCTCGAGCAGGCGGTCGAACCGGGCGTAGAACGGGTTCTCCTTGCCGTTGTGGAGCATCCAGGCGAGATGGAAAGCGCCCCCCCGGGAGACGACGTCGGCGACGCGGCCCTGCTGTTTCAGGCGGTCGATGGCCTTCAACGTCAGCCCGCAGTGGACGGTCATGAAGTCGACGCCTTCGCGGGCCTGGGATTCGATCGCCTCGAAGAGGTCGTCTTCGGTTATGTCGACGATCGTCGCCCCGCGGTCGATGGCCTTGACCGCCGCCTGGTAGATGGGCACGGTCCCGAGGGGAACGGGGGTCCGGTCAAGGATGGCCCGGCGGATTTTCCGCAGGTCGCCGCCCGTGCTCAAGTCCATCAAAGCGTCCGCCCCGTACTCGAGGCTGATCTTGACCTTGCGCAGCTCGTCGGCGAGGAACGGAAAATCGCGCGACGTGCCGATGTTGACGTTGACCTTGGTCCTGAGACCCTTGCCGATCCCGGAGGGACGGGTGGGGGAGTGGCCCGGATTGAAGGGGATGACGGCGAGTCCGCGGGCGACGAGCTCGGCCAGGGTTTCGACGGCGATGCCTTCGGCCGCGGCGACCCTTTTCAGGACATTTTTTGTCTGCTTCATGGAGATCCGGATCCGTCTGTTAAACAGGAAATTAGAATATATTAGAGTATAGAGGAGGGCTTGGAGAGTGTCAAGAATACGGGGGGAGTAGCCGGGCCCCGTTTTCCCTCCCCCCAAAGGGCTAGGCCGAAGGGTGATTTTTCACCCCCGGATTCATCCGGCCGGACGATTGTCCGGGGGGATCGCGGGCCCTATCATGGGCTCGCTATGATACGGCATGCCCCGTCCTCTTCACCGGCCGAACATTCGGCTATAATTGGGGCATTCCGTCATTCGCAATAGCCGATAAGACGCCCGGAATTTCTGCCGCGAGGTGCGGCGTTTTATCCAACGGCGGTAGCCTGCCGCAAAAGGTCTATCTGTTCGCCCATGGACGTCCGTAACAAGATCATCGTCCGGAACACGACCCTGAACTTCTTCGGGCTCGTCGTCCCGCTGGCCGTCGGCTTCGTCACCATCCCCATGGTCGTCCGGGCCCTGGGGAACGATCGCTTCGGGATCCTGGCCCTCGTCTGGGTCGTCTTCGGCTACTTCGGCCTCTTCGACCTCGGCCTCGGCCGGACGACGACGCGGTACATCGCCGACGCCTTGGGCCGGAACGAGGGCGACAAGCTCGCCGGCACCCTTTGGACGACCGTCTATCTCCAGACCGGGATCGGGCTTGTCGCTGCCTTCCTGTCATACCTGGCCGCCCCCCTGATCGTCCGCCGCGTCCTCAACATCCCGGAGGGGTTCGTCGGCGAGACGATCCTGACGATCCGCCTCGTCGGCCTGTCGCTGCCGGTGATGTTTATCAGCTCGTCCTTCCGCGGCGTCCTCGAAGCGGCGCAGAGGTTCGACCTGGTCAACGCCGTCAAAGTTCCGGTGAACATTCTCTTCTACGTCCTCCCCCTCGCCGGAGTCGCCCTCGGGTACAGACTCCCCGGCATCGTCGTCCTCCTGGTGGCCTCCAGGGTGGCGGCGCTCGTTGTCTGGGGAGCTTTAAGTCTGCGCATCATGCCCGCCCTGCGGACGCGGCCGGTCCTCCACGGGAAACTCGTCCGGCCGCTATTCTCGTTCAGCGGCTGGCTCGGCCTGTCCGGCATCCTCTACGCCGTGACCTCCTCGATGGACCGGTTCGTCATCGGCTCTCTGATCACCGTCGAGGCCGTCACCTTTTACAGCGCGCCCTTCGAGGCCATCAACCGGGTCGGGGTCGTGCCCGGCAGCCTGTCGATGGTCCTCTTCCCGGCCTTCAGCTACCTCGACGCGGGCGGCAGGACCGACAGGGCAGAGACGCTCTTCGCCCGGTCGATGAAATTCCTCCTTCTCTCGACCGGCCCCATTTTCCTCCTGCTGATGTTCTTCGCCGGGGATTTCCTCCGTCTCTGGCTGGGAGCGGATTTCGCCGCGAAGAGCGCCTTCGTCGTCCAGGTCCTGGCGGCCGGCTTTCTCATCAATACCGTGATCGCCGTGCCCAACAACTACCTCCAGGGGATCGGCCGGGTGGACATCGCCCCGAAATACCAGGCCTTCGAGCTCGTCGCCTTCACCGCCATGACTTGGGCGGGGGCGAAGTTTTGGGGCATCAAGGGCGTCGCCGCGGCCTCGGCCGTCAGGCTGGTCGCTTTTACCCTCTTCCTCTCGGCGGCGTCGTTCAAGGCCGGCCGGGTCCGCTTTGGGTTCGTCTGGAAGAAGGGCCTCGCCGGGGCCCTGGCCGCCCTGGGTCTTTTCGCCGCCGGCCTCGCCGCCAACGCGGCGCTCGGTTTCGGCGTCTGGGGCGCGGGAGTCCTCGTCCTCGCCTTCGCCGGAGCGGCCTACTTCCGCCTTCTCGACGGCGAGGAACGGGCGTTCATCGCGGGCATGCTTGGGATGCGGCGCGGAGCCGGCCGGACGGACGCGGCGGAAACGGAGGACAGGGGATGATCCCCCGCGTGGCCGTCGTCCATCCCCAGCTCGTCGCCGGCGGCGGCTCGGAAGCGTGCGCGATGTGGACGCTCCAGGCCCTCCAGGACGAAAGCCGCCTGACCCTGGTCACGATGGAACGGCCGGACATCGAATCCATGAACCGGAAGTACGGGACGACGGTCGACGAGAGCAAGATCGAGGGCCGGTTCCTCCGCCTTCCTCCCGGGACGCGGAATCGGTTCGACGCCCTCCGGGGATTCCGGCTGGCCCGCTACTGCCGCCGGCACGCCCGGGACTTCGACGTCATGATCTCCGCTTACAACGTCATGGATTTCGGCGTGGCCGGGATCCAGAGGATCGCTGATTTCTCTTTCGACGACACCCTCCGCCGCGAGCTCCAGACCGAAAGCGGCGCTGCGGACGGCACGTTCTACAAGGCCTCCCTGGGGAGGTCGCTCTACCTGGGGCTCGCCCGGGCCCTCGCCGGAAGCCGGGGCGACGGCTGGAAGAGAAACCTCACCGTGGCCAATTCGGAGTGGACGCGCGACCTGCTCCGGGAGAGGTTCGGCGTCGTCTCCGATGTCGTCTATCCTCCCGTCGCCGGCGGCTTCCCCCCGGTCCTCTGGAACGAGCGCGAGGACGGGTTCGTCTTCATCGGCCGGCTGGTCCCCGAAAAGGGCGTCCGCCGGGTCATCGAGATCTTGGGTGATGTCCGCAAGGAAAAGCCCGTTCATCTCCACATCGTCGGCCGCCGCGAGCGGACTGCGCACGCCCGCGAGGTTGAGGAGCTCTGCCGGAGGAACCGGGACTGGATCCATCTCGAAGGCGAAAAATACGGACCGGAAAAGGCCGCGTTCCTGGCCCGGCACAAGTACGGCATCTCCGGCTGCCGCAACGAGGCCTTCGGCATCGCCGTAGCCGAGATGGTCAAGGCCGGTTCGCTCGTCTGGGTTCCGGACGGCGGCGGCCAGAAGGAGATCGTCGCCCATCCCGGACTTATTTATTCCGGGCGCGGCCACGCGGCCGCCCTCATCCTGGCGGCGCTCGGCGAGCCGGCGGCCGAGGCCGCGCTGAGATACCACCTCGAAGCCCGGGCGGATCTCTTCTCCTCCGGCCGCTTCGTCGAAGAAATGAGGGGCATCGTCCGGGGATTTCTAGCGGAGAAACATGTCCGCTTCGCATAAGATCGCCTTCGTGGTCGCGACCAAGGACCGGCCGGAGGAACTCCGCCGCCTGTGGCGGAGCTTGTGTTCCCAGAACCGGCTCCCCGGCGAGGTCGTCATCGTCGACGCCAGCGCCCGGCCTTTTGCCCTGGCCGACCTGGAGCCCGTCCCGATCGTCCTCCGCTATCTCAGGACCGGGGTCGCCTCGGCGACGCGGCAGCGCAACCTCGGCCTGGACGCCGTCGGCCCGGAAGCGGACCTCGTCGGGTTCCTCGACGACGACGTCGTCTTTGAAGAGGGCGCCGTCGAGGAGATGCTCCGCTTCTTCGAAACGGCGGACGCCGGGGTCGGCGGCGCCGCCTTCAACATGGCCAACCATCCTCCGCTCGACTGGCCGGTCCTCAAGCGGACCCGCGTCGCCGAGTCCCTCGGGCTTTACGCCAAAAGGAGAGGCGCCGTCACGGCCTCCGGATTCCAGACGATGATCGGGCCGCTCGCGAGAACGGAATGGACGGATTGGCTTCCGAGCGGAGCCTCGGTCTGGCGAAGAAATGTCGTCCGGGACTACCGCTTCGACGAATGGTTCGGCGGCTACAGCTACCTCGAAGACCTGGACTTCAGCTACCGCGTCGGCAAGTCCTTCAAGCTGGCCGTCGTCGCCGGCGCCCGCTACCTCCACCTGCAAGCGCCCGGGGGTCGGGGCGGAGGCTACACCTTCGGACTGAGGGAAGTCCTCAACCGCGTCCATTTCGTGAAAAAGCACCGGGAGCTCTTGCTTCGAAAATGCTATGCCGCGCTGTCCGCAAGACTTCTGATGAGCCTCGCCCTCGCTGTCCGGGAGCGCAAAGCATCCTTCATCGCCCGAGCCTTCGGCAACGCCGTCGGCCTCGTGAGAACGGCATTAGAGACCGAGTGAAACCATGAATACCGACAGACCCAAGGTCCTGGTGTCGGCCTATGCCTGCCACCCCAACCCCGCCACCGCCCATTTCCCGGGAGAGGCCATCCTGGGCTGGCATCTGGCCAAGGAGATCGCCGGCTTCGCCGACCTCCATCTGATCACCTGGGCCTTCAACCGCGTGGGGGTCGAAGGAACGCTCACGGACAGGGACGGCCGTCCGGCGAAGGTCCATTACGTCGACCTGCCGCCCCGGCTCCACGGGGCGCTCCGCGACAGGCACCTGGGAACGCGGATCTATTATTACCTCTGGCAGCGCGCGGCGGCAAAATGCGCCAGAAAGCTGTTTGGGCAGGAGCATTTCGACCTCTTCCACCAGATCACGTTCTCGAACGACTGGATGCCGAGCTTCATCGCCCCCGCGCTTCCCATCCCCTTCATCTGGGGCCCGATCGGCGGCGGACAGAGAGTGCCCGGAGAGCTGATGGGAACGCTCGCCCGCCGCGACAGACGCCAGGAGAGGTCGAGGACTTTCCTTCAGTCCCTCTGGCGCGCGACTCCGGCCCGACGCCGATGCGCCCGGAAGGCCTCGGCCATCCTCGTCTGCAATAAGGAAACCAAGGGCGTCCTCTCCCGCTGGGGGGATAAGATCGTCGATTTCCCGGTCAACGGCATCTCCCGGGAGGATATTGCGGCCGAGACTGCCGCACTTGTCCCGCCGGGCATCATCCCCAGCCCGCGGGCGGTCGATGATGCCCGGCGGGACGGCTTCCGCCTGCTATACGTCGGCCGGTTCGATCCCATCAAGGGCCTGCCGCTGGCCTTCGAGGCCCTGCGCATTCTCCTCGTGATCTGCCCTGCGGCGACACTCGAGCTCGTCGGCGAAGGCCCGGAACGGCCGCGGCTCGAAGCGCTGGCCGCGCGTCTGGGCATCACCGACCGCCTCGTGTGGACCCCCTGGAGTCCGCGGTCCGAGATCTTCGCCCGAATGCAGCGGAGCGACGTCTTCCTATTCCCGTCCTTGCGGGACGGGGGAGGGGCCGTCGTCGTCGAGGCCATGGCCAGCGGCCTGCCCGTCGTCTGCCTGGACCTCGCCGGACCGGGTCTCCACGTCCGGGACGGCTGGGGAGTCAAAATCCCTTCCGGACCTCCGGACACGGTCGCGGCCGGGCTGGCCGGCGCCCTCGGACGGTTCTGGTGTGATCCAGGCTTGAAAGTCCGAATGGGCCAAGCGGCCAGGGAAAGGGCCGCCTCGTTCTACGAATGGGGCCGGCTTGGGGAGACGCTTCGCGGGATCTATCGCGACGCTTTGGCCGGGAAGCCGCCTAGGCAGGGGGAGCGTCCGTGACACTCTCGCTCGTCCTCTGGTGCATGGCCTGGGGCGGAGTGTTCACGGGCATCTACAACTTGACGCCGCTGCCCTCGATCCACGACCCGCTCGCGTTCTTCCAGGGCGCCCGCGCCCTGCTCCCGGTCATGGCCACCTATATCTGCCTCTTATGGGCCCTGGCGACGAGAGCACGCTTCCGCTTCGGCCTGACCTCGCTCGGGTTTCTCTGCTATTACGGAGCGTTGGGCCTTTTCGCCTCGGTCTTTTATTCTCCCGACAAGGTCACGGCCCTGTATTGGGGGTCGGCGTACATCGCGCCCCTGCTCGTGGCCTGGTTCATCACCGAGCGGCCCGACCCCCTGCCCGTCCTTAGGACCGTCCTGCGGCTGAACGCCGCCGTCATCGTCTTCTTGATGCTGGCCGTGCTCCCCGAGGCCTACCGGTTCGGTTTCGGCCGGGCGACCCGTTTCGAGATCTACATGCTGCCGTTCGGCCTCGGCGAGGTCCGGGCCAACGGCGTCGGCCGTTACGCGCTCATCGTCCTCATCATCGCCTTCGCCAACTTGGCGACCTCGTCCGGAAAGAAGCGTCTTCTGTGGCTTCCGCTGACGATCCCGGCCCTCTTCATCCTCATGCAGACCCAGTCCCGCTCGGCTCTCTTGGGCCTGGCCGTGGTCAGCATGCTCTTCGTCCTGATCAGGGGCATCAACCTGCGCTTCCTCGTCGCCGGACCTGTGGCGGCATACGCCATCTGGGTGTCCGGGATCACTTGGCGGGCCAAGGGCGAGTTCAGCTCCCTCGTTTTCCTGACGGGCCGCGACAACACCTGGCAGAAAGGCCTGGCCCAGATCGAACACTCGCCCTTTTTCGGCTGGGGCTTCCACGCCGACCGGCTCCTCCTCGACTCGGAGCATATGCACAACTCATACCTCCATGCCGGGATCCAGGCCGGGCTCATCGGCACGCTGCTCTTCGCCGCGGCCGTCGCCGGCCTGTGGGCGTTCCTGTGGAAGAGTGGGGTTATCCGCAGGATCCGGACGGTCGAAGGACCGAACCAGGCCCTGCTCATGCAATCCGTCCTCATCCTCGGCTTCCTCACGGCCCGGAGCTTTTTCGAGTCGACCGCCGCGTTTTATGGCGTCGACCTGCTCCTCCTCGTCCCGGCCGTCTGCTTCATCTATCAATGGGCTTTCGAGAACCCCGTCCCAAAGTCATGAAGATCTTCATCCACACGATGTACTACCTCCCGGATTTTGGGAGCGCCCCGATCCTTATGGACGAGCTCGCCGGTTATCTGGCCGCGGCCGGCCATGAGGTCGAGATCGTGACGACGATGCCGCGAACGCGCGGGGCGGAGTTCCGCGGCCCTTTCTATTCCCGGCGGAAGGACCGCGGGTTCGTCGTCAAACGCTTCTGGACGAACGCCGCGCCCTTTCCGCTCGGACGGCTCCTGGCCTGGAACATCTACACGGCCGGGGCCCTGCTCAACCTCCTCTCGGTCCGGAAGGGCGACGTCCTCTTTCTGCGGACGCCGCCCCTCCAGCTCGGCGTCCTGGCGTTCTGGGCCAAAGCCGTCCACGGGGCCCGGGTCCTCGTCAACGTCCAGGACATCCATCCGGACCTGGCCATCGAATCCGGCATCCTGAAGAACCCGGCCGGCATCAGGTTCGCCAAGGCGCTCGAAAAGTGGGTTTACGGACTGGCCGACAGGATCGCCGTGATCAGCGACGGCTTCGCCCGCAATCTCCGCAAAAAAGGCGTCCCGGCCGGCAAGGTCGAGGTCCTGCCGAACTGGGTGGACACGGATTTCCTGAAGCCCGGGGCCAAGGACAACCCCGTTTCGCGCCGGCACGGTCTCCACGACAAGTTCGTCGTCATGTATTCCGGAACGGTCAGCATCAGCAGCAACCGCGCTTTGGAGCGCGTCCTCGAAGCAGCGCGGCTGCTGGCCGGCGACCCGGCCATCCTTTTCGTCATCGTCGGGGAAGGGCTGAAGAAGGAAGCCCTGCGAAAGAAGGCGGCCTCCCTCGGCCTTGCAAACGCGGTCTTCCTGCCTTTCCAGCCCTACCGGGACCTGCCGGACCTGCTCGCCTCGGCCGATGTCCTGCTCGTCCCGCTGGACAAAGAGAAGTCCCAGCTCTCCGTGCCCTCGAAACTCTACACCTTCATGGCCGCCGGACGGCCCATCCTCGGCCTGGCCGAGCCGGATTCCGAAGTAGCCATCCTGCTGCGCGAGAAGGAATGCGGTCTCGCCGTGTCCCCCGACGGGGCGGCGGCCGTCGCCGAAGCCGTGCGGACGCTCGAGCGCTCGCCGGAGAGACGGCGGCTTCTCGGCGGGAACGCCCGCGAGCACGTCGTCCGTCAATTCGCCAAGGACAAGATCCTCGGGTCCTATGACAAACTCTTGAGATCCATGGTATCCTGATGGCCAAGATGTCCGCCTGGAAGAAATTCGCCGCCTACGGCCTGCCGCCGCTTCTTTGGATGGCCTTCATATTTCCGGTGGGAAACCGGGCTCTTGCCTCGAGCCGCATATTCGAGGTTTTCGCCGACGTCTTCAAATGGCTCGCGCCTCAGGCTTCCGCCCACACGCTCGGCCTGGCCTACATCGTTTTCCGCAAGACCCTCCACTTCATCGAGTACGGGTTCCTGGCCTTCCTTCTCTACCGGGCCTTCCGGGCCGGGCGCGGGCCGATTTGGTCCAAGCCGAAGGCGCTCCAGGCGGCCTCCGTAGCCGTCGCCTACGGTTTCCTCGACGAATTTCTCCAGTCGTTCGTACCGAACCGATACGGGAGTCCGTTCGACTGGGCCGTGGACGCCGCCGGAATCCTGGCGGTCATGACCGCTATCGCCTTGGCGGGGTCGAAGCGGGACACCAACCGGAAGAGCGATGCCGGCCGGGCCCTTTTCCTGAAGAGGCCGTTCGACATCGTCCTGTCGTCGATCGGGCTCCTCCTGTCCGCACCGCTCTGGGCGGCCATTCCGCTGGCCCTCTGGTTCGAGGACCGGGGGCCCGTTTTTTACGCCCAGGAGCGCGTCGGCCGGAACGGGCGGATCTTCAAGGCGCTCAAGTTCCGGTCCATGGTCGAGGACGCCGAGACCGCCAGCGGTCCTGTCCAAGCTGTCGCCAACGACCCCCGGGTGACCAAGGTCGGCCGGCTCCTGCGGGCTTCGGCCATGGACGAACTGCCGCAGCTTGTCAACATCTTCAAAGGCGACATGAGCTTCGTCGGCCCCCGGGCGCTCCGGCCGAACGAGAGGGAAGTTCGGGGCGGTCGCGGGCCGGAATCGATCGCCGAGATCCCGGGATACGACGCCCGCCATGCCGTCAGGCCCGGCCTGACCGGCCTGGCCCAGGTCTACCTCCCGGGCGAGACGCCGCGGCGCAGGAAATTCCGCTACGACCTCCTCTACATCCGCAAGGGGAGCTTTTGGCTCGACCTCAAGCTCGTCGCCCTGTCGTTCTGGATCACCTTCCGCGGCAAGTGGGAATCACGGGAGCCCAAGGTTTGATTAATGAAACGAGCTGATGTCATCGTCATCGGGGCCGGGCCGAGCGGGCTGCGCGCGGCCGGGCGTCTGGCCGCCGCCGGCCTCGTCGTCCGCGTCCTCGAAAAGAAATCCCGGGTTGGCGCTAACGTCGTCTGTACGGGGATCGTCGGCAAAGAGGTCTTCGACGACTTCGGCCTCGACAGGCGGTCCGTCATCGAAGAGCTGCGGACGGTCCGTCTCGTCTCGCCGTTCTCGACGGTCCTGACCTACGAGCACCCGCGTCCGTTCGCCTGCGTCGTGGATAGGGAGAAGTTCGACAACGCCCTGGCCGACGCGGCCGTGTCGGCCGGAGCGGCCGTCGCCTGCGATGCGCGCGTCGAAGACATCGCCGTCGGCAGCGAAGGCGTCGAGGTCACGGTCCGTGACGGCGACGGGGGGGTCTCGCGGCAGGCCGCGGCCGTGGCCGTCCTGGCCACGGGCGTCGACTTCGGCCTCCAGAAAAAACTCGGGCTGGCGACGCCCCGGGATTTCCTGAAGGGGGCCCAGGTCGAAGCGCCGTTTCCCGGCAGGGACACGACGACCCTCTTTTTCGGCCGCGACGTCGCCCCGGGCGCCTTCGCCTGGTCGGTCCCGGCCGGCCAGGGAAAGGCGCGCGTCGGCCTGCTGACCGAGAAGGATCCCAAGGCCTGTCTCCGGAGGCTCCTCGACGCGCACTTCGACGGCCGGCCCGGGACGGGAGAAGAGGTCCCGATCAAGACGAAGCCCGTCGCCCAGGGCCTTCTCTCCGGGACCTTCGGCGACTGCGTCCTGGCCGTGGGCGAAGCGGCGGGCCAGACCAAGACGACGACCGGCGGCGGGATCAGCTACGGCCTGACCTGCGCCGACCTGGCCGCGGACGTCATCCTAGAGTGCTTCGGCCGGTCGTCCTTCGGCGCCGCGGACCTGGCCGAGTATGAGCGCCGCTGGAAGGGCCTTCTCCAGAAGGAGATCGTGGTTGGCCACTACACCCGGCGGATGTGCACCCGGCTGAGCGACGGCCGGATCGAAAGCCTCTTCCACCTGGCCCAGACCGACGGCATCGTCCCGATCATCCGCGAGAAGGCCGATTTTGACTGGCACAGCGGGCTTATCTTCGCCCTTCTGCAGAGGCTCTCGTTCATGAAATTTTTCCAAGACGTCAAGGACCGCCTGGGGCCCGTCGGCCTGTCCTGACCGGAAGCGCGGCAAAATCCGGCGCGAAGAACCGAAAAAAGACCTCCGATGAAAAAGCTTTCCTGTTACGCCGCCCTCTTGCTCTTCGCGTTGGGCGGCGCCCGCCTGTCCGGGCAGTCCTACCGGAACTTCCGGGAGGAATACGGCGATATCAAGGAAAGGGCCAGGCTCCGTCTCGGTCCCTTGCGGATCGTCCCGGAGTTCCGGCTGTCCGATATCGGCTACGATTCAAACGTCTATTTCCGGGAAGAGGGAGGCGAAGTTATCCCGGACTTCACGGCGACCTTCTCGCCCGAGGCCCGGGGCTACTGGCTCGTCGGGAGCTCCGTCATCTTATCCGTGACGGAAAATCCCGAATACCTCTTCTACGCCAAGGAGAAAAGGCTGCGCGCCTTTACCAACAGTTTTACCTCGAGCCTGCGTCTTCTCGTCCTGCGGAGCTTCTCTCTCACCGCCGATTACCATGTCCAGAGCCACGTCCGTCGGGCCACGAGCGAGCTCGACCAGAGGATCCAGGACA
>Ga0214473_10007939_pt1 | contig 12573 bp, 8 predicted proteins | sample RVTome_7_FD_203509 | JGI IMG/M metagenome (GOLD analysis project Ga0214473, IMG submission 203509) | Soil microbial communities from uranium-contaminated site in the Upper Colorado River Basin, Wyoming, United States - RVT98D197 | ecosystem: Environmental > Terrestrial > Soil > Contaminated >... | reverse complement strand
CTTCATCCCCGTCTCCGCGTGGACGTGCCGCGCGCAGCGGAGCATGATCTCTTCGGTGACCTTCTGCACCGACGCGGCGAGATCCATGTCCCGCTGCGTGATCGGCTCGTCCGTGCCGCGCGGGGGGCCTCCGAACAGCTCCTCGAATTTCTTCGAGGTCATGGTGAGCCCCTGGCAGTAATTGAAGTAGGACATGTCCATTCGGAAGGAGCCGTCCTTCTTCAAATCGAGCAGCTTCTCCAAGATCAGATCGATGTACCGGGGCTCGCCGTAGGGGGCGAGCCCCATCATCTTGTACTCATCCGAGTTCACCTTGAATCCGGTGTAGGCGGTGAACGCGTTGTACAGGAGGCCGAGGGAGTGCGGGAAGCGCATCTCGCGGGCGAGCTCGATCCGGTTGCCGCGACCGACCCCGAAGCTCCCCGTCGTCCACTCGCCGACCCCGTCGAGCGTCAGGATCGCGGCCTCGTCGAAGGGAGAGGGGAAGAATGCGCTTGCGGCGTGCGACTGGTGGTGATCGGTGAAGACGAAACGCTTCCGGTAGGCGTCCTTCAAACCTCGGTGGATCTCCCGGGGGAGGTGGAGCTTCTGCCGGAGCCACACCGGCATGGCCTCGCGGAAGGAGGCGAAACCGCTGGGAGCGTAGGCGAGGTAGGTCTCCAAAAGGCGGCCGAATTTCAAGAGTGGCTTGTCGTAGAAACCGACGAAGTCGAGCCGGGAGGGTTCAATCCCCGCCTCGCCCAGGCAATAGTCGATGGCCCGGACGGGGAACCCGGAGTCATGCTTTTTCCGGGAGAAGCGCTCTTCCTGGGCCGCGGCAACAATCTTCCCGTCGATCAGAAGGGCCGCGGCCGAATCATGGTAGAAAGCCGAGATTCCAAGAATGGCGGTCATGTCGTCGGAGGCCCTGTCGGTCTTGGCGGAGAAGGCGGCGTGAGTTCGCCGGAGCAAGCCATCCGGGCGCTGACCGGGTCCATCCGGCTATACCCCCGGCCCCCCCGAGGACTCCGGTCTCCGTCGGGCGGTCAGGGGACCAGTGCACGGACCGTTTATCCGCCCTCCGGGACCCCCGGGCCTGAGCCGATCCCGGTTCCCCCGCGCCGGCCTCCATGCCGGGTCGTTGACAATACCCCTTTTCCCCCCCCTCTATCAAGCGTCGCCGGGAAGGCGGGCCGGGATAGAGCGGACGGTCCGGATACTCCGGCCGTCCTGACAGAGGGCCCCGTGGGCCTGCGCGGCGTGGGCGGGGGCCGTGCGTCTCCCTTATCGGCGCGGAGCCGCGAATTGTGATTGGCCGCGGCGGGACCCTCGGTCTCCGGGAAATCTCTCCGGGTCTTGTGTTGCGGCCCGACCTGTGGATCCTTTCACGCACCGTTTGCCGGGAGATCTCCCGGGGCGAACGCCGAGCCGGGCGGGTGTCCATGCCCGAAGACGCGGGGAAGGGGTGGCAGGACCATGGTGATCCGGCCCTTTGATCACGCTCTCGAAAGCCCGGACTGGCAGGGCCTCCGTACGCTCTACGACAAGGTCTACGGCCCCGAGGTGGCCGAGCGGCGGCTGCGCGCGCTCCGCTGGGTGACGCTCGATAATCCCGCCGATTTCCCAGGCGAGCGGCGCTACGTGGCGGCCGACGACGGGCGCATCGCGGGGACGCTGGGGCGCATGCCGGTGCGCTTCACGGTGAAGGGCCGGCCGGTCCTCATCCGCTACAGCCACGATCTCCTCGTCGATCCCGACTACCGCGGCCGGGGGCTCGCCCAGAAGCTCGTCGATGAAGTACCGCGTCGTTCCGAATGCCCCACGGGCGGCCTCTGGATGAACGGCCCCTCCTACGCGATCCATCAGAAGGGGGGCTGGAAGGCGATGACGCCGGCACGCGCACAGATGCGCATTCTCGATCCCACGGCGCTGCTGGCGCGCCGCATGCCGGCGTCGCTCGCGGGGATCGCGGGAGAAGCGTTGCGCGGCCTCCTCGCGATGGCGTCCGTGGACGCCTGGGGCCCGGCGCCGCCGGGCTACACCGTCGAGGAGGTCGAGCGCTTCGGTCCCGATGCGGACGCGCTCTGGGCGGAGGCGTCGCCGCTGCTCGACGTGGCGGCGGTGCGCGACGAGGCCTACCTCCACTGGCGCTTCGAGCGCGCGCCGAACACGCACTACGCCAAGCTCGTCGCGCGCCGGGCGGGGAAGATGCGCGGCTACCTCGCGCTCCGCTTTCCGGAAGGGGGAAGGGCGGGGAGCGTCGCCGTGGGGGTCGACTTCCTCGCGCGCCCCGACGAGCCCGCCGCGATCACCGCGCTCTTCCGCGAGGCGCTCGCGCGAGCCCGGGCCGCAGGGGCGACTGGACTCCTCGCGTTCACGACCTGCGCCCCGTTCCGGCGGAGGCTCCGGCGGCTCGGATTCCTGAACGCGCCGCATCCTCAGACCTTCGTGCTCCACAACTTCGCGGGCCGGCCCGACGAGACGCTCCTCTCCGACACGGCCCACTGGTACCTCACCTTCACCGACTCCGACGGCGACATGTGGACCGGCGCGCAGCCTCCGGAGCGCGTGTGACGAAGCGGCCCCCGAGCATCTGCTTCATGAGCCCGCACGCCTACGCGCTCTTAAGCGGCGTGCCGCGCGGCTTCGGCGGCGCGGAGGTGCAGCAGGCGCTCATCGGGCGCGCGCTGGCGGCGCGCGGCTTCGACGTGCGCTTCGTGAGCTACGCGCCGGGCGAGGCGCGAGAGGAGCGCCGCGACGGAATCCGCGTGTTCACGGTGCCCGGTCCGGGGCACGGGCGCCCGGGCCTGGCCGGGAAGCGCGCGAACCTTGATCTGTGGCGCGCCCTTGCGCGGGCGGACGCCGACGTCTACTACCAGCGCTGCGCGGGGACAATCACGGGGGTCGTGGGGGTGTACGCGCGGCTCCACGGGAAGCCGTTCATCTTCTCCGTGGCCAACGATCGCGATCTCGACGGGCACTTCGTGAAGAAAGCCCGGCCGTACCAGGCGGCGCTCTACCGGCTCGGCGTGCGGCTGGCCGCCGAGATCGTGATCCAGAGCGACGCCCAGGCGAGATTGCTGCGCGAGCGGTGGGGGAGGGAGGGGGTGCTCATCCCGAGCGCCTGTCCGATCCCGGAGGGGCCGCTGCCATCCGCGTCCGCGCGGCGCGGGGCGCTCTGGGTCGGCAACATGCTCCCCAAGAAGCGCCCCGAGCTGCTCGCCGATCTGGCCTCAGCGGTTCCGGACGTCCCCTTCACGATGATCGCGCCGGAGGTGGGCGACCCGGCCTTCGTGCGCCGCGTGCTCGATCGGGTGGCGTCGTGTCCGAACATCCGTCACGTCTCACGGGTCCCCTACGGGGAGATGCCCGCCACCTACCGCCATGCGGCCGTGCTGGTGAGCACCTCCCGCGCCGAGGGGTTCCCGAACGTGTTCCTGGAGGCCTGGGCAAGCCGGCTGCCGGTGGTATCGCTGGAGATCGATCCGGACGAGCTGCTCTGCGAGAAGGAGCTCGGCGTGCACGCGAAGACGATGGAAGAGATGGTGTCGGCGGTGCAGCGCCTGGTCGCGAATCCGTCGGAGCGGGATGCGATCGGAGAGCGGGCGCAGACCTACGTTCGGGAGCGGCACGCGCCGGAGGCGGTGGGGGAGAGGTACGGATCGCTCATCCGGGAACTGATGAGAGAAAGAGGCGATCGTCCATCATAGCCGCAAAGCCCGCCGGAGCCGCAGCGCCCACGCCAGGAACCCGCTCATCCCGGCTTCGAGCTCGGCAATCGTTGTCGCGTCGCCGACCCCGATGCGCTTCAGGGTGAACACGTCGTCGCCGGGCGCGTTCAGGCCCTGCACCGTGGTCAGGGCGCAGGAGAAGCCCATCTGCCGGAGGAGCGCGCCCGTCGAGTCGTCGAAGTCTCCCTCCCGTCCGTTCGCGTAGGCGAAGGTCTCACAGCGTACGCCCAGGGCCTTTTCGCAGGCCCGGCGCGCCCCGAGGATCTCCTCGACGCGCTCCACTTCCGGAACGCGCGTGATGATCGCGTGGCGGAGCGTATGCGAGCCGATCGTCATTCCCGCCGCGTGCATCCCGCGCACCTGGTCCCAGGTGAGGAACCGGTAGTCGCCGCTCGCCCGGGGGACCTCCAGGCCGTTGCGCGCGAAGAAGTCCTTCAGCAAGCGCCAGAGCGCTTCGTCGGGCAGCGCTTTACAGATCGCGCGGATCCGCCGATCGGCCGCCCGGCGGTCGGCGTCCGATCGCAACGGGAGGCGTTCCTCCCGATCACCGGCGTCGATGACCAGCTCGGGGCGATCGGTCGACGCGGCCGCCTGCTCGACCTCGTCCACCCAGAGGCAGCGGTCGGTGCCGATAGCGGAAGTGGACAGGAAGAAGGCGGCTCTCATGCCGGCCTCCCGGAGCGCCGGCACCGCCACGGTGGCGTTGTTCTCGTAGCCGTCGTCGAAGGTGATGACGGCGGTGTAGGGGGGCAGGGGGGCGTTGCGGCGAAGGGCCTCCACGACCTCGGGGAGCGGCAGCACGCGGTAGCGGCGGGAGAGGAAGTCGAGCTGGGCGCGGAAGCGGGAGAGGCGGACGTGCTTCCCCTGGTAGTTGCGGATCCCCTCGAAGCGCTCGCTCGCGCTCACGCCGTGATAGAAGAGGATGGCAACCTTCTTCCGGTTCACGAAGCGGAAGAGCCGGTAGACGCCGAGTCCGGCGAGGAGATCGATCAGCTTTTTTCGCAGGGACGCTCTCAAGGCCAGACCCGCTCTCCGGGGGGGGCGGTGCCCGCGGCGCGTCGCGCCGCTCACCGTCCCGTGAGGCACCAGGCGAAGATGCCGGAATAGACCTCGGCCACGCTCTTCAAGACCTTCCGCCGCGAGGGGCGGAAGGGCCTCTGCAACGTGTATATCACGACCCACGCCAGGGACAGGATCGCCGTCATCCCCCGGGAGGCCAGCGCGTACGCCGGTCCGTGGTGCTTCCGGAAGTACTTCCAGTAAGCGATGTGCCGCTCCTTCCCCTCGTGCTCGTCCATCTGGTCCTTCGATGCGCCGCCGTAATGAAGGATGACGACTTCCGGCTGGTAGTAGACCTTCCACCCGGCGCGCTTGATCCGAAGGCACCAATCGGCGTCCTCCCCGCCGAGGAAGAAGTCCTCGTCGAGGAGCCCGACCCGATCCAGCACTTCGCGGCGCACCATCATGCAGGCGCCCAGCAGGCAGTCGACTTCCCGGGAGCTCTCGTGATCCCACCAGCTCATCAGGTAGTTCCCCGTGATGCGGCTGCGAGGGAACCGCCGCGCCAAGGTCGAGAGCTCGCAGAAGGTGGTCCAGAGGTTCGGCAGGCTTCGGGCGCAATGAAGCTGGATCGTTCCGTCCTCGAAGACGATCTTAGGCCCCAGGGCCCCGATCTCGGGACGCCGATCGAGGAAGTCCACCATGATCTTGAGAACGTCGGTCCCCGGGAAGAGCTCCGTGTCGCTGTTCAGAAGGAGCGCGTAGCGGCTCTCGATCTTCCGAAGGGCCTGGTTGTTGGCCCTGGCGAAGCCGACGTTCTCGCGGTTCGCTTCCAGGATCACGTCGGGGAAATCCCGGCGCACCATCTCGGCGCTGCCGTCTCTCGAGGCGTTGTCCACCACGTAGACGCGATAGGAGATTCCCCGGGTCTGGGAAAGGACGGAGGCGAGGCACTGCCGGAGGATTTCCCGCGTGTTGTAACTCACGATGACGATCGAGAGGGCGACGGGCTTCTCGCCGCTCGCCGGCCTGCTCTCCGATCTGCCCTTGATGTCCTGTCCGATCGCCATGACACCTCGCGGTAGAAACACGGAGGACCGCCGCCGGCCGTGGCGCCGCCGGCGTCAGGGTACGCGTGGCCGGGCGAGGCCCTGGCGGTCATGCCTTTCGGTTCTCTTGGGTCACGACCTGAGCGGAAGACCCGGGGACGCGAGCGGCGTTTGAGCAGGCGGCGCGTACGGAGATCTGCCGGAACGGCAGATCGAACCGGCGGCATCGAAGGCCGCCGGGGACATCTCCGTGCACCTTCAAGAGGAAGTCTATCAGAGCGTTCACCGGCGTGCCAGCCGGGGGCGGGAAGCGCGGGCCGCCCGGCGGGATCGCGCTTGTAAGAACGTGATAGGCTTGCCGGCGAGGTGTCTTCGTTGCTAGTTTCGCTCGGATAAGGTCCGTCGAACCCCCCGTCCGGAGGGGGAGCACTGGGCCTTGAGCGCAAGGGCCGTCGTCGTGACGCCGCGCCGTGGGTGCATCCAGAGGAGACATTCCGGGACATGAACCCCTCCCTGCTCGCGTACCTGGTCTCCCCCTGCTGCCGCGCCGAACTGCTCCTCAAGCCGACGGCGGAGGAAGGGGAGGTCGTGATCGAAGGGGGGCTGGTCTGCCGGCGGTGCGGAAGGAACTTTCCCATCACGCGAGGGGTCCCCCGCTTCGTCGAAAGCGATCGGTACACCGGCTCGTTCTCGTTCGAATGGCGGATCCATCGCCGGACCCAGTACGACACGCCCTCCTTCCATCCCTCCCGGGACAGCTTTGGGCAGAAGATCGACATGCCGGTGCAGGGCCACGAAGGCAAGCTCATCCTGGACGCGGGGTGCGGCACGGGACGCTATATCGACGTCCTCCAGGGCTCGGGCGCCGAGGTGATCGGGTTAGATTTCAGCTACGCCATCGACGTCTCCTATGAGAATCTTGGACGGGAGCCGCACGTTCACCTGGTACAGGCGGACATCTTCCACCTTCCATTCCGCGACGGGGTCTTCGACTACATCTACAGCGTGGGCGTGCTGCACCACACGCCCAATACGAAACAGGCCTTCCTGGCCCTCACGAAGAAGCTCGCGCCGGGAGGCCGCATCAGTATCTACGTCTATCCGGCCTATGACCGGCTGCACCGCCGCCTCTCCGACCTGTACCGGAAGTTCACAACCCGGCTTCCGAAGCCACTCCTGTACCAGCTCTGCAAGATCGCGATCCCGCTCCACTACGTCCAGAAGATCCCGGTGATCGGCACGATCGTGAAGATCCTCCTGCCTTCGGGTGCCTCCTATCAGGATCCGCAGTGGCGGGTCCTGAACACGTTCGACTGGTATTCGCCCACGTACCAGTGGGCCCACACGATCGAGGAGGTCTTCGCCTGGTACGAGGAGGCGGGGCTGGAGCGGATCCGCGTGCTCCCCTACCGCGTCTCCCTCGCGGGAAGCCGCCCGAAGGGCGTATCCTGAGGGGTGCCGGGGGGGGCGCTATCGCCGTCCCGTAAGGTACCGGCTCACCATCTTCAGTATGGACATCCATCTGCGCCGCGAGAGCCTCGCGCCGCGTGGGCCGGAAGGGCAACATCAAAGCGAAAAGTGCGATCCAAGCACCCGAGAGCAGCCCCGTCATGATGCGGAAGGCCGGGGAATAAGGCCCTCCCGCGGTGATTGCGAAAGACAGGTATCATAGGCGATCTGGACCTCTATTCATATCATGACTATAACCTTGCCCTCTGGGCTTCCCCGCTGCTAGGGTTGCCCGGATGGCCTCCGGCCTCCCGGCCCGGTTTTTCTCGGGAATCCCCTGTCCCTGAGCAGAGGGCCCCGGATTCCGCCTCGAGGAGAAGCACGGCATGCGCGTTCTGGTCACCGGCGGGGCGGGCTTCGTCGGCTCGCACCTCGTCGACGCCCTCGTGGCGGAGGGTCACGCCGTCCGAATTCTGGACAATCTCGACCCGCAGGTCCACCCGAAGAGCCTTCCCCCCGACTACCTGAACCCCCGCGCCGAGTTCACGCGGGGCGACGTGCGCGACCGCGAGGCGGTGATCAAGGCGCTGGACGGCGTGGAGGTGCTCTTCCATCTCGCGGCGGCGGTCGGGGTGGGGCAGTCGATGTACGACGTGGCCCGCTACGTCGAGGTGAACGCGCTCGGCGCGGGCGTGGTGCTCGACATCCTGGCGAACCAGGGGCACAGCGTTCGCAAGATGATCGTCGCCTCCAGCATGTCGTGCTACGGGGAAGGAAAGTATCACTGCGACGCCTGCGGGCCGGTCTTCCCGCGCCTGCGGCCCGCCGGCCAGCTCGCCGCCCGCGACTGGGAGATGCGCTGCCCCGGCTGCGGCGTCACGGTGCGCCCGGTCCCGACGGACGAGGACAAGCCGCTCTTCCCCACGTCCATTTACGCGATCACGAAGCGTGACCACGAGGAGATGTTCCTCGCCGTGGGGCGCGCCTACGGGATCCCGACCGTGGCGCTCCGCTTCTTCAACATCTACGGGACCCGCCAGACGCTCTCCAATCCCTACACCGGCGTCGCCGCGATCTTCTCCTCGCGACTGCTCAACGGCCGGCCCCCGGTGATCTTCGAGGATGGGCGGCAGACGCGCGACTTCATCCACGTGTCCGACATCGTCGCAGCGCTGCTCCTCTCGATGAACGACAGCCGCGGCGACGGCCAAGTCCTGAACGTCGGGACCGGAAGGCCGCTCTCGGTGCTCGATCTCGCGCGTCTGCTCTCGGAGCGCCTCGGCTTCCGGGGCGCACCGCAGATCGAGAACCGCTATCGCGAGGGAGACATCCGCCACTGCTACGCCGACGTGTCCCGGATCCGGCGCGTCTTCGGCTGGCGGGCCGGCGTTCCCTTTGAGGAGGGGATCGACGAGCTGGTGCGCTGGGTGCGCACGCAGACGGCGCAGGACGCGGTGCTCGCGGCCAAGGCGGAGCTCGATCGACGGGGGCTCACGAAATGACCGAGGGGGCCTCCCCCGCGCCGGCCGCACCCCGAAGAGCGCTCGTGATCTCGGCCTGCCTCCCGCCGATGTCCAGCGGGAGCGCCAAGATGATGCGCAACCTGCTCGGTCCGTTCCCGCCGAGCTCGCTCGTCTTCCTTCGCGGCAACAACGCGATGTTCCGCCTCGGGCAGGAGGACGCCCTCGGCCCCGCCGAGGTGGCGGACATGCCGAACCGGCTTCGCCGCCGCTCGTTCCGGATCAGCCTTCCGGCCTGGCTCGAGTACCTCTGGGCCCCCGCGATCGGCCGCCGCGCGGCCGGCGTCGTCCGCCGCGAGCGGGTCGTCTCGATCTTCGCGAACTACCCCTACGGTTACTTCCTCGTCGCCGCCTGGCTCGCCGCCCGCGCGACGGGGATCCCGCTGCACGTGTACATGCACTCGCTCTGGGAGGAGACGATCGACAACGCGGCCGACCGGGTCATGGCCCGTCTGTTCGAGGCGCGGATCTTCCGCGACGCGGCCGCGGTCTACGTGCCGACGGAGGCCGCGGCGGCGCACTACCGCGCGAAGCACCGGATCGAGCCGCGGATCCTCCCGCACGCGGTGAACCTGGCCGACCGCGCGGACGCGCCCGCGGGCCCGCCGGACACCGCGCCTCGGGGCGAACGGACGGTCCTCTTCACCGGCGGCGTCTACAAGATGAACCGCGACACGCTCCAGGCGATGGTGAGGACGGTCGAAAAGATGGCCGTCGCGCCCGGGGAGCCCGGGATCCGGCTCCTCGTCTGCGCCCCCAACGATCCCGCGTTGCTGGCCCGCCTGGGGATCGCGGGCCCGAGGACGGAAGTCCGGTTCGTGGACACCGCGACGGCGATGCGACTCCAGCGGGAGGCGGACCTCCTTTACCTTCCCCTCGCCTTCGACACCCCCTGGCGGGACGAGATCCGCACGGTCTTTCCCACGAAGGCGGTGGAGTACCTCGTGAGCGGCAGGCCGATCCTGCTCCACGCGCCGGCGGATTGTTTCACCGTCGAGGACGCGCGGCGATGGGGCTGGGCGCACGTCGTGGACACGATCGACTCGGCCCCGCTCGAGGCGGCTATATGGCGGCTGCTCTCGGATGCGGGGCTACGCACTGCGCTGGTGCAGGGGGCGCGGGCGGCCGCGGCGAGCCGCGACGCAAAGGCGATCGCGGCGGGCCTCCGGCGCGACCTGGGGCTTGCGTGAGCCTCCCCGGACGGCATGCCGGCTGCCTGCCGCGGGGACGGAAGAGGTCCGGGTGAAGCGCGGTCGGCTCCTCAGGGACATGGGCGCGGTGGGCGTGAGCCTGTACGTGACGCGCGCCCTGTACCTCCTGCGCGGCCTGGTGACGGCGCGGTTCCTCGGCCCCTCCGACTACGGGATCTGGGGCACGCTCGGCATCCTCCTGAACTACTCGAACCTCGCCCCGATGGGATCGGCGGATGCGGTGGCGCGGCAGGTCCCCTTCCACAAGGCGCGGGGGGAGGAGGATCGCGCCCGCGAGGTGGTGGAGCAGTCCTTCAGCTTCAACCTCTACGCCTCGCTCCTTGCCACCCTCGCGATCCTCCTCTACGCCCAGGCGCGGCGCGCCTCCCTCGAGCCGGTCTTTTTCGCCGGGCTGCACGTGGCCGCCGCCGGGATCACGCTCCAGCAGCTCTACTTCTACTATCGGATCGTGCTTCGCGCCGAGGGGCGCTTTTTCTTCCAGAGCAAGGTCGACATCCTCCTGGCGATGGTGAACGTGCCGGTGACGATCGGCCTCGTCGCGCTCTGGCGGCTCAAGGGCCTCTACGTTTCCTATGTCCTCGTCTACGTCTGGATCGTCGGCTACCTGGTCTGGAACGTGCCCATCCGGCTCCGGTTCCGGCTCGATCTCCCCCTGCTCGTCGATCTCGTCCGGATCGGCTTCCCGCTCTACCTCCTCGGGCTCACCTACACCCTCTTCATGAGCGTCGACCGGATGATCATTGCGAAGTTCCTCACCTCGGCCGACATGGGCTACTACACGATCGCCTACACGATCATCGGGACGCTCGGCGAGGTCCCGATGGTGGTCGCGCAGGTGATGAGCCCGAACCTGATCGGCCGCTACAGCCGCTCGGCCACGAAGGCCGAGATGCTCCCCTACGTCGAGATGCCGACGGTGGCCATCGCGACTTTCTTCCCGCCGCTCCAGGTCCTCGTGCTGATCAGCGCGGAGTGGGTGATGCACTACATCCTGCCGCGCTTCCTCCCGGGGTTCGTGCCGATCGAGATCCTGCTCTTCGGGGCGTTCTTCATCGCGCTCACGCGCGGGCCGTCGAGCTTCCTCCTCGCGGTGCGCAAGCAGATCGTGGCCGTGGGGATTTACGCGATCTGCGTGCTGGCGGCCTTCGGCCTGAACCTCTGGTTCGTGAAGATCGGGTGGGGGCTCATCGGGGTGTCGGTCGCCACGTCGGCGACGTATGCGCTCCTCTTCGTGCTCTACGTCACCTACATCTTCACCTTCTTCTTCGGGCGCCGCGTCGGCGCCTACGCGCGGCTCTACGGCCGCCTCCTCCTTCCCTTCGCGCTCGCCGCGCTGGTGTACGTCGCGCTCCGCGTCGGCATCCCGCTGGACGGCCACGCGCCGCTCGCGGACGCCGGGCGGGCGCTCGCGCGGGTCGCGATCTACCTCGTGCTGGCCTCCCCGTTCCTCATCGGTTTCCTCCGGCGGCACGGGCTCTGGGAGCCGCTGCTGCGGCGCGCGCGCTGGGAGACGATCCGTGCCCGCCTCCCGCTGCTCGGGAGGCGGCGGTGAGAACGCGCGCGCTCCCGCGACGGACATTGCTCCTCGCCGCCCTCCTTCTCGGCGCGTTCCTTCTCCGCGTGGCGGTGAGCCTTCACTTCGGGATCGACGCCGCGCCCACCTCCGACGACCGCGACTACGACCAGCTCGCCCGAAGCCTCGCAGCGGGGCGGGGGTACACGATCCACGGCGTCTTCATCTCCTTCCGTTCGCCGCTCTACCCCGTTTTCCTCTCGCTCCTGTACCGGGTCGCGGGGGAGAGCTACACGGCCGCGCGCGTCTCCCAGGCGGCGCTCGGCGCGCTCGCCGCGTGGCTCACGTTCCTCCTCGGGCGGCGCCTCTGCGGCGAGCGGCAGGCCTACGCGGCAGCCGCGCTGTACGCCGTGGCGCCCGCCGACGCGTTCTTCTCCTACGGCCTGCTCACGGAGACACTCTTCACCCCGCTCCTCGTCGCGATGGTCTACGGCTTCGTCCGCCTCGCCCAGGCCGCGATAACGCCCGGAAAGCGCCGCGTCCCGATCGGGTGGGTCCTCTACACGGGGGCCATGATGGGGGCCGCGATCCTCACGCGCCCGGTGCTCCTCTTCCTCCCCCCCTTCCTCGCCCTGTGGGGCTGGTGGACCTACGCGAAGCCCGCCGGCGCCCGCGGACGGGGGCGGATCCCGGCGGCTTTCGCGGCAGTTTCTGGTATACTTCTCGCGGCCCTGGCCGTGATGAGCCCCTGGATGTGGCAGGTTCGGGAACGGACCGGTCACTGGGTTCTCGGGACGACCGCAGGGGGACCGGCGTTCTGGGGAGCGAACAACATCCAAGTTCTCGACCGGGAGCATTGGGGGCGATGGGTTCCCCTCGGTGAGCTCCCCTTCTACGATGAGCTGAAAGCAACGGCTCAGGACCAGGTGGAGGTGGATCGGCGCGCCTGGCGCCTGGGGCTTCAATTCCTGGCCGAGAATCCCGATAGGATTCCAAAACTTCTTCTGTTCAAGTTCGCCCGCTTCTGGAACCCGGTGGCAAACGTCCGGACCTCCTGGAAAATCATCTACCTCGCCACCTACGGGCTGGCGCTTCCCTGGATGTTCGCCGGCATGTTTCTGA
>Ga0214473_10007938_pt1 | contig 12573 bp, 13 predicted proteins | sample RVTome_7_FD_203509 | JGI IMG/M metagenome (GOLD analysis project Ga0214473, IMG submission 203509) | Soil microbial communities from uranium-contaminated site in the Upper Colorado River Basin, Wyoming, United States - RVT98D197 | ecosystem: Environmental > Terrestrial > Soil > Contaminated >... | reverse complement strand
GTTCAAGTATGGGGACGCGCCGCGGATGACGAAATCGCTTCACGTGGCGCTCACCGACCTCGAGCTCGACCGCGCCTGGATCGTCTACCCGGGACGGGAGAGCTACCGAGCCCACGCGAAGGTCGACGTCTTGCCGCTGGCAGAAGTTCCAGACCGCCTGGCCTTCCTGGGTGGACCGGCGAGGGTGGCGAAGCGATCGCGGCCTGGCCAGCCTCGTTACCAGTGAGGTGATCGACTGCCCGTCAGACCAGGAAGCGGTCGAAGAGGAGCCCGAGGAGCCAGCCGGCGCCGGCCGAGCTGAGCGCGACGGCCGCGAACTCGAGCCCCGACCGCCCGAGCGGCTTCCGGGTGATCACGCCCTTGAAGACGCCGACCCCGAGGAGCGCCAGGACCGACAGCGTCCACGAGAGGTAGAGCGCGCCCTGGCCCGCCACCGTGAGGAACGGGAGGAGCGGGATCGCGGCGCCGACGACGAACGAGAGGAACATCACCAGCCCCGCCTTGACCGGCTGGGAGATGTCCGCGGAGCCGAGGCCCAGGACCTTCTCCTGCACCGTCCGGAGGAGGAGGTCCTGCCGCCGGGCGATGAGCTGCACCACGCGGTAGGCCGAGGGCCGGTCGAGCCCCTCGGCCACGAGCGACTCGAGGAGCGCCTCCTGCGCGAGGTAGGGCTGGTCCGCGGCGAGCCGCTCCTGGTCGAGCAGCTCACCCTCGAAGATCTCCTTCTCCGTGCGCGACGCGAGGTACGACCCCGTCGCCATCGAGAGCGCGCCCGTCACCGCCGCGGCGATCCCGGTGATGACGACGGTGAGGCGGCTCTGGGTCACCGACACGCCGGAGAGGAGGCCGACCGTGCTGATGAGGCCGTCCTGGATCCCGAAGACGAACTCGCGCGCGCGGATCTTCCGCTCGAGCGCGGTCTTCCGGTCGGCGAGCCGGTCGGCGGGCACGCGCGGGCCGGCGAGACGGTCAGTACCGGCCGAGCGCCGGGTCGAGCGTCGGCTGCCCGGGCCGCCAGTCGGCGGGGCAGAGGCGCCCGGTCTGGAGCGCCTGGAGCACCCGCAGCGTCTCCTCGACGCTGCGGCCGACGTTCATGGGGCTCACGACCACATAGGCGATCCGGCTCTCGGGCGAGATCACGAAGGTCGCCCGAAACGCGCGGCCGTCCGCCTCGTCGAGGACCCCGTAGGCCCGGCTCACCGCGCGCTCGGGGTCGGCGAGGAGCGGGTACGACACGCCCCCCAGCTCCTCCGCCCACGCCTGGTGGGTCGCCACGTCGTCCACGCTCACGCCCGCGACGTCGCACCCGAGCGATCGGAACTCCCCAAGCCGCTCCGCGAAGCCGCGGATCTCGGTCGGGCAGACGAAGGTGAAGTCGGCCGGGTAGAAGAAGAGCGCGAGCCAGCGACTGCGGTAGTCCGCGAGGCTCACCCGCCGGACCTTCCCCGCCTCGACGCCCTCGAGCGCGAACGGGGGCGCCTCGGCGTTCAGCGTCAACATGCCGCTCATCGTATCATGGGGTCTTGGCATCACCTGGCCGCCAGGAACGCGCGCTCGAGGACGGCAAAGCGGCGGTCCGGCACCGCCCCGACGGCGCGACGGTAGTGCTCGCCGGGACCGACCCACGGGATCACGGAGTCCGCATGGCCCGCGGCCGCGACGTCGAGGAGCGAGCGGACCAGGAGCGCGGCGCCGAGGCCCTGCCCACGATATGCGGGGAGCGTCCCCGCGGGACCGAACTCGCCGAGGCCGCGGTTGTTGCCGTCGTGTGCCGCGAACGCCACGACGGTCCCGTCCGCCTCGCGCGCGGCGACGTACACGCCTGGGGGCTCGAGCTCGAGCGCACGCCCGACCTCGAACGCCCACCCGTCGGTGAAGTGCGTGGCGATCCACGGGACGAGCGCGGGCGCGTCCGCCGCCGCCGCACGACGGACCCCGTAGCCGCGCGTGCGGAGATCGGCCTCGAAGGCGGCCGCGCGCTCGAGGCTCACGAGGGGGTTGCCGGCGAGCGCGACCCGCCAGCTCTCTCGCGCGCCCACGCGCGCGAAGCCGCGACGCTCGAGCCACGCGAGCGTTTCGTGGTCCCGGACGTCCGCGCCGGGGGTGAGGTAGTTCCCGGGCTGGCCGGCCGTGCGGAGGACCCGCTCGCCGCCCGCGCGGGCATGCGCGGCCGCGCGGGTGAGGAGCGCCGTCCCCACGCCACGCCCGCGGGCCAGGGGATCCACGGCCAGGAGCCGGAGCCACCGCGCCGACACGACAGCGACGCCGACGAGCCGTCCCTCTCCCCAGGCGCCGCACGCGGCGCCCGGTCCATGCGGCGAGGCCCCGAAGAGCTTCTCCTCAGCCACGATCGTCGCCCCGCGGTCGAAGGGGCACGCACGGCCGAGCAGCGCCGACGCCGCCGCAAGCGCGTCCCGCTCGAGCCGCGCGACCTCGACGATCATCGCCCGTTCCCGGCGGGGCGCCGCCGCCTCGACCGCACACCGGGCTCGGAGTACGATGAGGCCCGTGCGTCCGGTGTCACGGTCGGATCGGGGTGGGTCGCCACGACGGGGCCGGTCGACATGATGGCGCGCGCGAGCCTCGGCCTCTCGCTCGCGCTCGCGCTCGCCGCGGGCTGCGTCGCGCGTCCCGCGCCGCCGCCACCGCCCTCAGCAGTCACCGCGGCGACCGCGCTCGTGCCCACCGGGACCCCGGAGGCGGCTGGCCTGCTCGACGACGGCGACCGCGAGTCCCTCCGGGCGGCGGTCCGGGAGAGCCTCGCCTGGCTCGACACCCAGCCTCCGGACCGCGCGCTCGTCTTCGGCCCGCGCACGGTCCCGGCCGGCGCCCACCGCCAGGCCCTGAGGCACCTCCTCGAGATGCTCGCCGACGATCCGCCCGCAGACGTCCTGGCGGCGCGCGTCCTGCGCGAGTTCGAGCCGTTGCGGAGCATCGGCGCCACGGACGGATCGGTCCTGTTCACGGGCTACCACGAGCCGGTGATCGACGCCGTCGAGCATCCGGACCCGACCTTCCCGGTCCCCATCCTGGGCCTGCCCGACGACCTGATCGAGGTCGCGCTCGAGGCGTTCGATCCCCGGTTCCGGGGCGAGCGGATCTTCGGCCGGCTCGACGGGCCACGGCTCGTGCCCTACTGGACCCGCCCGGAGATCGAGGCCGGGCAGCTCCGCGCTCGGGCACCCGTCCTCGCCTGGGCCCGGGACCCCGTCGACGCCTTCTTCATGGAGATCCAGGGAAGCGGCACGCTCCGACTCCCCGACGGCCGCGAGGTCCGCTTGGGCTACGCGGCCTCGAACGGCCGCGCGTACCGGTCGATCGGCCGGCTCCTCATCGACGAGGGACATCTCGCGCGCGAAGCCGTGTCGCTCCAGACGATCCGCGCCTGGCTCGCCGCCCATCCCGAGGAGCGCGCGCGCGTGCTCCGGTACAACGAGGCCTACGTCTTCTTCCGCCGCCTCGACGGCCCACCGCTCGGAAGCCTCGGGGTGCCCGTCACCCCCGGCCGCTCGATCGCAACCGACCCGCGTCTCTTCCCGCCCGCGACCCTCGCCTTCATCCGGACGGAGCGGCCCCGCCGCGCGGCGGACGGCCGGATCGCGTGGCTCCCGCTCCGGCGCTTCGTCCTCAACCAGGACACGGGCGGCGCGATCCACGGGCCAGGCCGCGTCGACCTCTTCTGGGGCCGCGGCGCCGACGCCGAGCTGGCCGCCGGCCTCATGAAACAGCCGGGCGAGCTCTACTTCCTGGCTCCCCGACCGACGTGAGCTGGCGCCGGCGCGTGGCGTGATACTCGGCGAGCGTCGCGTTCGCAGCCACGATGCCGTCCAATTCCGCCACGGCGCGCGGCAGGTCGGCGCCGGCGATGGCGACGTAGAGCTCGTCGTCCGCAAGGTCGGTGTACTGGCGGTTCCCGGTGCAGCCGAGGCTGGCGACGAGGCCGCCGCCGCGCACCGCCGGAAGCGCCATGCAGGTCGGCCGGCCGAGCATCGGGAGCCCCGCCACGCCGGCTCGCGTCGCGGCCTCGTTCAGCAGCATGATCCGCCCCGGGAGGCCGGCGACGAGGACGACGTCGGGATCCACCGGCGTGTCGCCGAGCGGCGCGTACACCACGGCGCCCGGGGTCCGCTCGAGCCGCGGGATCGCCGGGATCTCCTCCATCCGCACGTAGCCGAGCCCGGTCATCATGTCGAGCGTCTGCTCGAGCTCCACCGCCCGCTCCGAGGGCAGCGGCACGTTGTGCGTGTAGCTTCCGATCGCGCAGTTCAGGTGGTCGGCGGGCACCGTGTAGAACGTCCGGCCCTCGGCGGCCAGCCGCCAGAAGCTGCAGCCGGAGGGCTCCGTGCCGCTGAAGCGAGACACGCCCGCGGGCGGCTCGTCCCGGAAGGCCACCGCCACCGGGCGGCGGCGGGGCGTGAGGGCGACCTCGAGCCGGCGTTCGACGAGGGTCCAGTCGGTCATGGCGATGCTCTCCTCCGCGCCGTCGGTCGCTTCCATCTTCCACCGGGACGGGGCCGGGATCAACCGAGAACGGGATGAACCGGCCGCGAGGCGTCCGCGGTATCCTGGATGAGGGTGGGGTGACCAGACCGCGATGACAGGGTGGGATCCGGCCAAGTACCTCGAGTTCCACGACCACCGGATGCGCCCGGCGCTCGATCTCCTGAGCCGCGTGACGCTCGACCGCCCGGGGACCATCTACGATCTCGGCTGCGGGGCGGGCAACGTCACGCGACTCCTCAGGGAGCGCTGGCCCGACGCCGAGGTGACCGGCGTGGACAGCTCCGAGACGATGCTGACCGTGGCGGCGCGCTCCGCGCCCGGGGTCTCCTGGCTCCGGGCGGACCTCGACGGCTGGTCCGCGCCGCAGCCGGCCGATCTGATCTTCTCCAACGCGGCGCTCCACTGGCTCGACGACCACCCAACGCTCTTCGTCCGGCTCGTCCGCCAGCTCCGGCCCGGGGGCGTGCTCGCCGTCCAGATGCCCCGGAACCACGATGCGCCCTCTCACACGGAGATGGTCGAGGCGGCGCGCTCCGGTCCCTGGCGTGACCGCCTGGCGCCCCTCCTCCGGGCGGCGCCGGTCGCCGCGCCTCAGGCGTACTACGACATGCTGGCGCCCCACGTGGGTCGGCTCGACGTCTGGGAGACGGAGTACCTCCACGTCCTCGAAGGCCCCGCGCCGGTGGTCGAGTGGGTCAAGGGCTCCGCGCTCAAACCCCTCCTCGACGCGCTCGGCGCCCCGGAGCGCGCTGCGTTCCTCGCCGCCTACACCGCCCGGGTCGCCGCGGCGTATCCCCCGCGCCCGGACGGCCGGACGCTCTACCCGTTCCGCCGCCTCTTCGTCTTGGCCACCTCGAGGATCACCTGATGGGCGACCCCGTGAGGCGCGACGCGATGAGACGCGCCCGGCCCGTCGCCGCCCGAGCGACGTGGGTCACACCCGGCGCGATCCGGGCGCTCGGATCCGGCCTCGCCGTCCTTGCGCTCCTCACGCTTGCCACGCTCGCCTCAGGCCAGGCCCCCGGCGGGCTCCGCGTCGCGACCACGGGGATCGGGGGGATTGGGGGGACAGGAGTCGAGGTCTGGCTGGACGACCGTCGGGTCGGGAGCGCCGAGGCGGGCCGCGACCTCGTGGTGCCGGGCCTCCCCGCCGGGTCCTACCGGCTGAGCGCGCGCGTGCCCGGACGGATCTGGGAGCGGGTGGTCGAGGTCACCCCGGGCGGGATCACCACCCTGGCCGTCGACCTCAACGTCTCCCGGTCCGCGGCCCGGCCCGCCCTCGCGGCCGAGGTGCTCGCTCACGTCGACGGCTCGTACGTCGATCCACCGAACCTGGCCGCGCTCCGGCTCGGTGGGTTCCGCGGGCTCGAGAAGGTCGTGGGCGCCGACACCTTCCGTGTATCCGAGGAGACCGAGGGCGCCGCGATCACCCACCGACTGCCCGGGGAGCCGCCGACGCGGCTGGTCTTCACGGGCAGTCCCGGCCGTGACGCGACCCTCGGGGATCTCGGGGCCGCCTACCGCCTGGCCGCCCTGGCCGCGCCCGCGACGGAGCCCGTGAAGCTCGAGCAGGCGATGCTGCGCGAAGCCGTCCGGAGCCTGGACCCGCACTCCACGTTCCTCGATCCCGACGGCGCCCGCGAGCTGGAGGCCCAGACCTCGGGGAGCTTCGGCGGGGTCGGCATCGAGGTCTCCCAGAAGGACGGGCACTTCGTCGTGGTCGCGCCGATCGAGGGCACGCCGGCGTGGCGTGCTGGGATCCAGCCCGGCGATCGCATCGTCGGGATCGAGGGTGCCCTGCTCCGCGACCTGAGCCTCGCCGAGGCGGTCCGGCGGATGCGCGGCCCGAAGGGCACGAAGGTGAGGCTCACGCTCGCGCGCGAGGGGGCTTCCGAGCCGATCGAGCTCACCCTGGTGCGCGAGATCATCCGGGTGCAGAGCGTCACGACCCAGGAGATCGAGGGGGACATCGGCTATGTCCGGATCCGGCAGTTCCAGGCGCGCACCGCGCGCGACCTCGAGACCGGGCTCGCCCGCCTGGAGAAGAGCGGCCACCTCGGCGGCATCGTCCTCGATCTCCGGAACAACCCGGGCGGCCTCCTGTCGGCCGCGGTCGAGGTGGCCGAGCGCCTCCTCCCGAGCGGGAAGCTCGTGGTCTACACCGAAGGGCGCATCCGGACCCACAACGCGCGCTTCGTCGCGCACGCGCGACGGGCGCGGACGGACGTCCCGGTGGTCGTGCTGGTGAACCAGGGTTCCGCGTCGGCCGCCGAGATCGTCGCGGCGGCCATCCAGGACCACGGGCGGGGCGCGGTCCTGGGTCAGCGCACCTTCGGCAAGGGGTCGGTCCAGACGATCATCGCGCTGTCCGGCGGCGCGGCGCTCCGGCTCACCACGGCCCGCTACTTCACTCCCAAGGGGCGCTCGATCAACGGGAGCGGTATCACGCCGGACCTCCTCATCCAGCCGCCCGCCGCGGACCCGGCAGCGGTCCCGCCGCGCCCGGACGCGGAGCGGCAGCCGGAGGACGTCCAGCTGAAGCAGGCGGTCGCCCATCTCCGGGACACGATCGCCTCCGCCCCCGCGCGGGATCCGACCAACGGGCGTCGGGGCGACGCGGCCCGCACGCCGGACTTCTCGACCGTCCCGCAGCAACCCTCGCGCTGAGCGCCGGCTCGCGCGTCTCTCCGGGGAGGCCGGTGCTGCGGATCGGAATCGACCTCGGCGGCACCAAGATCGAGGGGATCGTCCTCGACGCCGACGGGAGGGTGCTCGCTCGCCGTCGCGTGCCGGCGCCGCGTGACGACTACGCGGCCACGATCCGCGCGATCGCGCAGCTCGTCGAGGGCCTCGAGCGGGACCTCGGCCGGCGCGGGACGCTCGGCGTCGGGACGCCGGGCGCGATCTCGCCGGCGACGGGGCTCGTCAAGAACGCGAACAGCGTCTGGCTCAACGGGCGCCCGCTCGCCGACGATCTCGAGCGTCGGCTCGGCCGCCCGATCCGCGTCGCCAACGACGCGAACTGCTTCACCCTCTCCGAGGCGCGCGACGGCGCGGCCGCGGGTGCGCGCGTGGTCTTCGGCGTGATCGTCGGCACGGGCACCGGCGGCGGCCTGGTCGTCGACGGGCGCGCGTGGACCGGCCCGAATGCGATCGCCGGCGAGTGGGGACATAACCCCCTCCCCTGGCCCCGCGACGGCGAGTGGCCCGGACCCTCGTGTTACTGCAGGAAAACCGGCTGCATCGAGACGTTCCTCTCGGGCCCGGGGCTCAGCCGCGATCACCGGCAGGCGACCGGCCAGGCGCTCGACGCCACGGAGATCGCGGCCCGCGCGGCCCAAGCCGACCCCGCGTGCGAGGCGACGCTCCGTCGCTACGAGGAGCGGATGGCGCGGGCGCTGGCGAGCGTCCTGAACGTCCTCGACCCGGACGTGATCGTCCTCGGCGGCGGCCTGTCGAAGCTCCTCCGCCTCTACGACGCGGTGCCGCGCCTCTGGGGGCCGCACGTCTTCTCGGACCGCGTCGACACCCGCCTCGTGCCACCCGCCCACGGTGACGCGAGCGGCGTGCGGGGCGCGGCCTGGCTGTGGGCGCCCGGCGAAGGGGGCCGGCCGAACCAGTAGCCGGGGTCCTCTGGCCAGGCGCGGGCCGCCGGCGTGCTAGAATTCCGGGAGCGTGAGTAAAGGGAACGCCGACAGACGGCTTCAGGTGCCGAAGGCGATGGCTCCCGGCATCTCGCGGGGAGGAGATGCGTGGACGCGTCGTTCGGGATCACAATGGAGGCGCGAGCCATGAAAGGCCTGACCCGTATCTCGATCGACCCGGACGTCATGGGGGGGAAGCCATGCATTCGCGGGCTCCGGGTCACGGTGGGCACCGTGGTCGGCCTCGTCGCGTCCGGCTACTCGGTAACGGAGATCCTGAAGCTGTATCCGTACCTCGAAGAGGCAGACATCCGTGAAGCCCTGGCCTACGCGGCGTGGCGCGTTGAAGAAATCGAGGTGCCCATCGAGCGTCCGTGAAGCTCCTGGTCGATATGAACCTCTCCCCGCTGTGGATCAGCGTCTTCGCACAGGAAGGGTGGGAGGCACGGCACTGGTCCGAGGTGGGCGACCCGAGAGCGCCCGACCGGGCGATCATGAGCTGGGCCCGGGAGCACGGGTACGTCGTGTTCACGCATGATCTCGACTTCGGGGTGTTACTGGCGGTTACCCGCGCCGAGGGGCCGAGCGTCGTCCAGGTCCGCGCCCAGGACGTGACGCCCGGACATCTGGGCCGCATGGTCGTCAGCGTCCTGCGCCAGCACCAGGCGCTCCTGGAGGCTGGCGGGTTCGTCGGCGTGGACGAGGCCAGCGCGCGGGCACGCATCCTTCCTCTGTCGCGCTGAGCTCCCGGACGGCCAGCTTGCCGTGGTGAAGGACGAACCTCATCGGGTGAGCCTCCCGGGAGGACACGGTCCGTGACGACGCACGAGAAGGTGGCCGCGCTCCGCGCCGAGCTGGCGCGGCAGGGGCTCACGGGGTTCCTGGTGCCGCAGGCCGACGAGCACCAGGGCGAGTACGTCCCGCCGCGCGCGCGGCGCCTCGCCTGGCTCACCGGCTTCACGGGCTCCGCCGGGCTGGCCGTGGTCCTCGCGGAGACGGCCGCGATCTTCGTCGACGGCCGCTACACGCTCCAGGTCCGGGACCAGGTGCCCGCGGACCTGTTCGAGTACCAGCACGTCACCCAGAGCCCGCCCACGGACTGGCTCCGCGGGCGTCTCAAGCCCGGGGACCGGCTCGGGTACGACCCCTGGCTCCACACCGTCGAGGGAGTCGAGCGCCTCGTCGCCGCCGGTCGGAAGGCGGGGGCGGAGCTGGTGCCGTGCAAGCAGAACCCGGTCGACGCGCTCTGGTCGGATCAACCGGGCCCGCCGCTCGCCCCCGTCGTGCCCCACGAGCTCGCGTACACCGGGCGCGCGGCGGCCGACAAGCGGCGCGAGATCGCCGCCCTGCTCGAGCGCGAAGGCGTCGACGCGACGGTCCTGACGGCCCCGGACTCGGTCGCGTGGCTCCTCAACGTCCGGGGCGGCGACGTCGAGCACACCCCGCTCCCGCTCGCCTTCGCGCTCTGCCACCGGGACGGGACCGTCGACCTGTTCCTCGACACGCGGAAGCTCGGGCCCGGGCTCCGCGAGCACCTCGGTGACGGCGTCCGGATCGCCGCGCCCGAGGCGCTCGGGCCGGCGCTCGACCGGCTCGGGGCCGCGCGAGCGGCGGTCGGGCTCGACCCGGCGATGGCCGCCGCGTGGATCTCGGAGCGCCTCACCGCGGCCGGGGCGACCGTCGTGCGGGGTACCGACCCCTGCGCCCTCCCCAAGGCGCAGAAGAACGAGGTCGAGCTCGCGGGCGCGCGGGCCTGCCACCGCCGGGACGGGGCCGCGCTCTGCCGCTTCCTGGCGTGGCTCGCGCGCGAGACGCCGGCGGGGCGGCTCACCGAGATCGGCGCCGCCGCGCGCCTCGACGCCTTCCGCGCCGCCGAGGCCCTCTTCCGCGAGCCGAGCTTCCCGACCATCTCCGGCGCCGGCCCGAACGGCGCGATCGTCCACTACCGCGCCACGCCGGCGACCGATCGGCCGATCGGGCCCGGCATCCTCTACCTCGTCGACTCGGGCGGGCAGTACCAGGACGGCACGACCGACGTCACGCGCACCGTGGCCATCGGCCCGCCGACGGCCGAGCAGCGGGACCGCTTCACGCGCGTCCTCAAGGGGCACATCGCGCTCGCGACCGCCCGCTTCCCGGCGGGCACCACCGGCGCCCAGCTCGACGGCTTCGCGCGCCGGCCGCTCTGGGAGACCGGGCTCGACTACGACCACGGGACGGGCCACGGCGTGGGGAGCTACCTCGGCGTCCACGAGGGCCCGCAGCGCATCACGAAGGCGGGGTCGAGCGTCGCCCTCAAGCCCGGGATGATCTGCTCGAACGAGCCGGGCTACTACAAGACCGGGGCGTACGGGATCCGGATCGAGAGCCTGGTCGTGGTGACGCCCGTATCGGCCCCGGCCGGCGCGGAGCAGGAGCTCCTCGGCTTCGAGACGCTGACTCTCGCGCCGATCGACCGCGCGCTCGTCGAGCCGGCCCTGCTCGCGGCGGACGAGATCGCCTGGCTCGACGCCTACCACCGGCGGGTGCGCGAGACAATCGGCCCCCTCGTGGACGCCGGGACGGCGGCCTGGCTCGAGGAGGCGACGCGTGCCCTCGAGACGTGAAGGTCGCCGGGGTCGCCTTGACACTGCCTCGGGGGCCGGCCTAAACTCGCGCCGGGTGCGGGAGATCGGATCCTCGGGAAGGCACGATGCCGCGTAGCCCTCTCGATAGCCCTTGGGCGTCCCGTTCGCTCGCGGTTACACTTGGGTGCGGCTCAGGCTCTCTCCTCCTCTCCGCCAGCCGCGGAGGCGCCGATGAACAAGAAGTGGTACAACCTCTTCGTCAGCGTTGACACCCCCGAGGGCACGCCCGGGCAGGCCCCGAGGGCGCCCGCGGCCGGACTTCCCCCGATGCCCCAGGGTGCCCGGACCGCCGCCCAGGCGGTGGCCGACATCGCGGCACAGGTGGCCAAGGTCGACCCCAAGTTCGCCGCGTCGGTCAAGAATCCCACCTCCTTCGAGGAGATCTACCGCGCGGCCGAGATCCCCGCCCCCGCGCACGGCTACAGCATCCTCAAGGTGTCGGACATGCTCCAGAGCGAGCACATCCGCAACCTGCCGCCGGAGGTCAAGCGCAGCTCGATCCTGGTGGCGCTCGAGGCGGCCGGGGTCCAGATCACGCAGGTCGTCGAGGATGCCGTGCGCCGGGACCGGGCCCTCGACGTCTACGAGCGCGTGCAGGAGCAGGACCTCGAGCGGCTGGCCGCGAGCAAGACCGAGGAGAACCGTCAGATCCAGAGCGAGATGGACCGCGTCGTCGCGGAGTACCGCGCCCGGACCAAGACGAATCAGGATCTGGTCACCAAGGCCAAGGAACGCTTCGAGAGCTGGCGGCGGGAGAAGCACAAGGAGGAGCAACGGATCGCTGACGCGATTGCGCACTTCGTGTCGGAGAACCCGATCACGACCCCTGGCGCCGCGGCGCCACCGCCGGCCTCCGCGGCGAAGCAACCCTAGCCGCAGCGGGAGGAAGTCCCCTATGTGGAGACGCCTCAGGCGCGTGATGCGATCCGTCGTCGGCTTCTTCATCTCGGTGGCCGAGAACCCCGAGATCATCCTCGAGCAGAACATCCGGGACATGAACGACCAGGTGCCCCGGATGAACGAGAGCATCGCCATGGTCCGGGCCAACGTGACCCTGCTCGAGAAGGAGGAGGCCAAGTACAAGACCGAGATCGCCGAGCTGACCTCGAAGGTGAAGGCGGCCATCCAGGCCAGCCGCGAGGACCTGGCGGGGAACTTCGCGGTCCAGCTGGAGCAGCTCCGGAGCGGCCTGGCGCGCAACCAGGGCCAGCTCGCGGGCGCGCGCGCGGCGTACGAGAAGGCGCTCGCCGTCAAGCAGGCGTTCCTTCGGGAGAAGGAGCGCAAGACCCAGGAGGCGCTCGGCGCGATCCGGGACTACCGCCGGTCGCAGTGGCAGAGGCAGGTCGCCGACGCCATGGAGCAGTTCGAGGTCGCGGGCATCAGCCAGACGCACGACGAGATGGTCCGCAAGATCGAGGAATCGACGGCGGTCGGCGAGGCGCGCCTCGAGATGGCGCTGGGGAACGTCGACCAGCAGCAGATCAAGATCGAGGAAGAAGCCGAGAAGCTGCGGGCCAGCGAGCTGGTCAAGCAGTTCAAGGTCGAGATGGGGCTACTGACCCCGGAGGCCTCCGGGGCCTCGGGGGCCTCGGCAGAGAAGACGATCGGGGCCCGAGAGCCCCAGAAAACCTCCTGAGGCGGCGGAGGTCAGCCATGGCACTCAGAATCGAGAAGGGCGGCTGGATCCTGATCTTCCTCATCGGGCTCGGGCTGGTCGGGTACAGTCTCTACCGCTACGGTGTGTGGGACCTCCTCGTGCCCGCGGCGAAGGTGCGCCAATCCACGGTGCCGCCGCGGGC
>Ga0214473_10007937_pt1 | contig 12573 bp, 7 predicted proteins | sample RVTome_7_FD_203509 | JGI IMG/M metagenome (GOLD analysis project Ga0214473, IMG submission 203509) | Soil microbial communities from uranium-contaminated site in the Upper Colorado River Basin, Wyoming, United States - RVT98D197 | ecosystem: Environmental > Terrestrial > Soil > Contaminated >... | reverse complement strand
CGCCTCGGGGCTCAGGCCGCCCACCAGGCTCGAGGCGTCGGCCTTGATCATCGCGATCTGCTTCACGTAATCCGCTACGTCTGGCTCCACGTGCGCCATGCGAGTCTCCGTCTCGTCGCGCGTACCGCTCGCGCGCCTCATCACGACCCTGAAGCTACGAACAGGGGCGGTTGGGCGTCAGGCACAGCGGGACGTTATCTTCCGCTCCGTATTCGGGCTTCTACCTCGGGGCGATTACCCTCTTGTTCGAGAACATCTTCGAGACCGTCAACTCCGGGTTTGCGCAGGCCCTGTATGAAGATTATCTGCGCGACCCCGCCTCGGTGCCTCCGGAATGGCGGCAACTGTTCGACAACGGCGTGAAGGGGGTCATGCCGGCCGGAGAGGCCGGAGCAGCCGCAATGGCCGCAGAGGATCGGCGTGCGACTCCGGCGCCAGGCGCGCCTGCGGCCGCTCCGCCCGCGGCGGCCTCTCTCGAGCCCATCAAGGGACCGGCCCTGCGGCTCCTCGAGAACATGCAGGCCTCGCTGCACGTCCCCACCGCGACCTCGTTTCGTGACGTGGACGTGTCCCGCCTGTGGGACGCGCGCGCCCGCCTGAACCGGGAGCTGGCGCCGCGAGGGACCAAGCTCTCGTTCACCCATCTCGTCGGATGGGCCATCGTCAACGCGGCACGTCAGGTCCCGGCGATGGCGGGCGCCGTGGTGGAGGTGGACGGCGCGCCGCACCGGCTCGACCCTGGCGGCGTACACCTGGGCCTGGCCGTGGACGTGGAACGCAAGGATGGGACCCGCGGGCTGCTGGTGCCGGTCATCAAGCACGCCGGGGCGATGACCTTCGCGGCGTTTCATACGGAGTACGAGCGTCTGGTGGCCGGCGCGCGGGATGGCAAGCTGCTTCCGGACGCCTACCAGGGTGGCACCATCACACTGACGAATCCGGGGACCATCGGGACCGTCGCGTCGGTGCCCCGGCTCCTGAAAGGCCAGGGCTCGATCATCGCCACCGGCGCGATCCGCGAGATCGCTGGCCGCCGCCTGATGACGCTCACCAGCACCTACGACCACCGCATCGTGCAGGGGGCAGAGTCGGGGATGTTTTTGCGGGCGGTGGACCAGTTGCTGCAGGGCGAAGAGCGATTCTACCAGCAGGTGGCGCAGGCCTTCGGGATCGAGGCGGCCGCGGAGGGGGCAGCGGCCGCAGAACGGACACGCGGTCCCGGCCTCATTGCGGCCCCTACGGCCCCTGCGGCGGGGGTGGCGGTCAGGGAGGAGTGGGTAGCCGCTGCCATGTCCCTTGTCCGCGCCCATCGCACGCACGGCTACCTGTGCGCCCGGCTCGACCCGCTGGGGACCGAGCCCAAAGGCGACCCGGCGGTAGACCCTGGTCCTCACGAGCTCACCCCCGAGGTGCTCCAGCGGATTCCGGCCAAGGTGCTCCGGGTGTACGTGCCGGGTGACACGCTGGCCGACGCCCTGCCCCGGCTCCGCGAGACGTACTGCGGCACCATCGCCTACGAGATCGAGCACATCGCCAGCCACGAGCAGCGGGTCTGGCTGCGCCAGGTGATCGAGTCCTGGCAGCATCGGACGCCGCTGGCGCCCGAGGAGCGCATCCGCCTGCTCGAGGGGCTCACCCGGGTCGACACGCTCGAGCGATTTCTCCACAAGGCCTACCTCGGCCACAAGCGGTTCGGCATCGAGGGCGTGGACATGCTGGTGCCGATGCTGCACTGGGCGTCCGCGATCGCCGCGGTGCACGGCGCGCACGAGGTCGTCATGGGTATGGCCCATCGGGGGCGGCTCAACGTGCTCACCCACGTCGTGGGCCTGCCCTACGAGACCCTGCTCGCGGAGTTCGAGGGCGGCAGGCAGGTGGAGGAAACCCTCACCCCCCGGGGCGGCACCGGCGACGTCAAATACCACCACGGCGCGAGCGGCACGCTCATCACGCCGGACGGCCGGACCATCAACATCGTTCTCATGCCCAATCCGAGCCACCTCGAGGCCGTGAATCCCGTGGTGGAGGGACATGCCCGCGCGGTGCAGACCACGCGGACCCACCCGCGGGTCCGACACGATCCCGCGCGGGTCATGCCGATCCTCATTCACGGCGACGCCGCGTTCGCGGCGCAGGGCGTGGTGGCCGAGACGTTCAACCTGGCGCGGCTGGAGGGCTACGGCACCGGCGGCACGCTGCACATCATCACCAACAACCAGGTGGGCTTCACTACCGACCCCTGGGACGCCCGCTCCACGGATTTCTCGAGCGACCTGGCCAAGGGGTTCGACGTCCCCATCATCCACGTGAACGCGGACGACCCGGAGGCCTGCATCGCGGCGGTGCGGCTGGGCATGATGTATCGGGAGAAGTTCCGGCACGATTGCGTGATCGACCTGGTCGGCTACCGCCGCCACGGTCACAACGAAGGCGACGAGCCCCGGTATACCCAGCCCGTCATGTACCAGCGCATTGACCGGCATCCCACCGTGCGAAGCCTCTACGCGACCGACCTGGTCCGGGACGGCGTGCTGACGCAAGCGGCCGCGGACGAGATGGACCAGCGGCAGTACGACGTGCTGGCTCGCACCCAGCAGGAATTGCGCGAGGGCCTCCAGGACGAAGGCCAGGAGCCGGTGCGCATCTCCGGCCGTTGGGCGCCGCCGGCCGAGCCGGTGACCGCCGTGCCCGCCGAGCTGCTCCGGGAAATCAACGAGGGACTGCTGGCGCTGCCCGAGAATTTCACGGTCAATCCCAAGCTCGCCAAACAACTGGAACGCCGGCGCGAGGCGTTGGGAGATGACCCCGCCATTGACTGGGGACACGCGGAGTCCCTGGCCTTGGCCTCGCTTCTGGCCGACGGCGTCCCGGTGCGCCTCAGCGGCCAGGACAGCGAGCGCGGCACGTTCAGCCAGCGGCATCTGGTGCTGCACGATGCGGAGACCGGCCACCGCCACGCACCCATCCACCACCTGCCTCAGGCGCGCGCGGCGTTCGAGCTGCACAACAGCCCGCTGTCCGAGTACGCCGTCATGGGCTTTGAGTACGGCTACAGCGTCGCCGCGCCCGAGACGCTGGTGCTGTGGGAGGCGCAGTTCGGCGACTTCGCCAACGGCGGCGAGATCATCATTGACCAGTTCATCATCGCCGGCCTGGCCAAGTGGGGGCAGACGTCGCGCCTCGGCCTGTTGTTGCCGCACGGCTACGAGGGCCAGGGGCCGGAGCACTCGAGCGCGCGGCTGGAGCGATACCTGGCGCTAGGAGCGGAGGGCAACATCCGGGTCGCCAACTGTTCCACGCCGGCGCAGTACTTCCACCTGCTGCGGCGGCAGGGCAAGCATGCCGAGATCCGGCCGCTGATCGTGATGACGCCCAAGAGCCTGCTGCGCCTGCCTCAGGCGACCTCGCGGGCGCGCGAATTCACCGAGGGGCGCTTCTATCCGGTGATGGATGACCCGACGTTGACGGCGGCGAAGGGCGCGGTGACGCGGTTGGTGCTGTGCTCGGGCAAAGTGTACTACGACGTGGTCACCGCGAAGCGGCGGGCGGAGGCGCGGCACGTGGCCGTGGCGCGGATCGAGCTGCTCTATCCGTTCCCGCAGGACGAGGTGCGCCAGCTCCTCAGCGGGTACCCCGCGTTGCGCGAGCTGGTCTGGCTGCAGGAGGAGCCGTCCAACATGGGCGCGCGCAAGTGGGCAGTGCCGCAGCTGGAAGCCATCGCCGGCGCCGAGCGTCCCGTGCGTGACGTTTCCCGGCCGGGGCACTCGAGCCCGGCGGAGGGATACCCGGCGGCCCACCGGGCCGAGCAGGACCGGCTGGTGCGAGAAGCGCTTGCTTGAGCTCCTGCGCTACGTCGTCTTCGCCGCGTTCGTGGTGAGCGGGTTGATCGCGGTCGGGTCGTGGGCCGTGCGGACCCGCCGGATCAACCCGTTCAGCGGCGGGGCCCGCCTGATCCGAACCCTCACGGATCCGGTTATCAATCCTATGGAGCGCTGGGTGCACCGGCGCGGCGGCAACCCGCAACACGCCCCGTGGTGGCTGCTGGGCGTGGTGGTGGTTGGGGGTATCCTGCTCATCAGCGTGGCGCAATGGCTGGTCGCGCAGTTTGCGCGCGCGTCCTTCGCAACCAATGCCGGTCCGCGCGGCCTCGTGCGCCTCGCCGTGTACTACGCGGGGCAGTTGGTCTTGATCGCGTTGATCGTGCGAGTCATCGCTTCTTGGTTCGGCGCGTTCCGGTTCAACCCCTGGATGCGTCCGGTGTACGTCCTCACGGACTGGATGATCAAACCCCTTCGCAGGATCATCCCGCCCATCGGCATGATCGACATCACCCCGCTGGTCGCGTGGATCGTACTGCGCGTCGTGCTGAGCTGGTTGATGAGGATCGTGTGACGGCAACGCCGAAAGGCGCAGGACGGACCGCCGGCTCCCGCCCGGCTGCTTCGCTGCTGGTCCACGTCCAGCCGCGGGCGCGCCACACGGAGATCGTGGGGTGGCACGGGGACGCGATCAAGATCCGCGTGGCGGCGCCGCCGGTGGACCGGGCTGCCAACGACGAGCTGCTGCGCTTCCTGGCCAGGCGGCTTGGCGTACCGGCGGCCCAGGTGCGGCTGACGGCGGGCAGCACCAGCCGCCGCAAGCGATTTGAGATCGTGGGCCTCGATAACGCGATGGTGTTGGACCGGCTCGACATACGCTAGCCGCCCGGCCGGTTTGACCTTACGGCCGCGCGCGGCTACATTGATCGATACAACTGATTTCGTGGCGATTTGCGGCATATTGCGGCCACGTTAAACAAGTCGCTAAAAAGCCCCGATCTCCGGCGCGCTTTCTTTGGCGACCGGGGATTTTTCGTTGGAGCGGAGGTCCGTGAGCGCTCAAGGCATCCGACATCGGCTGCGTACCCTCTTGAGGCAGCGAATCCTGGTGCTGGACGGCGCCATGGCGACCCAGATCCAGCGCCACGGCCTGACCGAAGAGGATTTCCGCGGCACGCGCTTCGCCGGGCACACCCACCCGCTCAAGGGCGACAACGATCTGCTGTCGCTCACGCGGCCAGAGGTGATCCGGGACATCCACCGCGCCTACCTCGAGGCCGGCGCGGACATCATCGAGACCAACACCTTCAACGGCACCGGCATCTCCCAGTCCGACTACGGGCTGCAGTCCATTGTGCGGGAGCTCAACGCCTCGGCGGCGCGCCTGGCGCGCGCCGCGGCTGACGAATTCACCGCCCGGACGCCGAAGAAGCCGCGGTTCGTGGCGGGCGTGCTGGGACCCACCAACCGCACCGCCTCCATCTCCCCGGACGTCAACGACCCGGGTTTCCGCAACGTGACGTTTGACCAGCTGGTGGCCGCCTACGCGGAGCAGGCCGAAGGCCTCCTGGACGGGGCCGCCGACTTGCTCCTGGTCGAAACGGTGTTCGACACGCTCAACTGCAAGGCGGCCCTGTTCGCGATCGGAGAGGTCTTGCGGCGCCGTGAGGTGGACGTTCCGCTCATGGTGTCAGGAACCATCACCGACAAGAGCGGCCGCACCCTGTCCGGCCAAACCACCGAGGCGTTCTGGAATTCGGTCAGTCACGCGGACCCCTTCAGTGTGGGGCTGAATTGCGCTCTGGGGGCGACCGAGCTCAAGCCGTACGTCGAAGAGCTGTCGCGGGTCGCGGGCGTATTCGTGAGCTGCCATCCAAACGCCGGCCTGCCGAACGCGTTTGGAGGGTATGACGACACGCCAGCGCACATGGGATCGGTGCTCCGCGCGTTCGCCGAGCGGGGATTCTTGAACATCGTCGGCGGCTGCTGCGGCACGACGCCCGAGCACATCCGCGCCATCGCCGGGGCGGTGGCGGGCCTGCCGCCCAGGGAGATCCCCGCGCTGGAGCCCTACACCCGGCTGTCCGGCTTCGAGCCGCTCACGATCCGGCCGGAAACCGGCTTCGTGAACGTGGGCGAGCGCACCAACGTCACCGGCTCGGCCAAGTTCGCGCGCCTGATCCGGGAGGGCGGCTACGAGGCCGCGCTGGAGATTGCGCGCGACCAGGTGGCCAACGGCGCGCAGATCATTGACGTGAACATGGACGAGGGGCTCCTAGACTCGAAGGCCGCGATGGTCCGGTTCCTGAGCCTGGCGGCGTCCGAGCCGGACATCGCCCGCGTCCCGATCATGATTGACTCGTCCAAGTGGGAGGTGATCGAGGCCGGCCTCAAGTGCATCCAGGGGAAGGGCGTCGTCAACTCCATCAGCCTCAAGGAAGGGGTGGAGGTGTTCGTCGAACAGGCCCGCCGCATCCGGCAGTACGGCGCGGCCGTGGTCGTCATGGCGTTCGACCAGCGGGGCCAGGCGGACAGCTACGAGCGGAAGGTCGAGATCCTCTCCGAGGCCTTCCGGATCCTCACGGAAGAGGTGGGGTTCCCTCCTCAGGACGTGATCCTGGATCCGAACATCTTCGCGGTGGCCACGGGTATCGAAGAACACGCGACCTACGCGCTCGATTACATCAACGCGTGCCGGACGCTCAAGGAGCGGTTCCCCACCAGCCTGGTGAGCGGCGGGGTGAGCAACGTGTCCTTCGCGTTCCGCGGCAACAACGCCGTGCGCGAGGCCATCCACGCGGTATTCCTCTACCACGCGCTCCGGGCCGGCATGGACATGGGGATCGTGAACGCCGGCCAGTTGCCGGTCTACGACGACATCCCCGAGGACCTGCGCCACCGCATCGAGGACGTGCTGCTCAACCGCCGGCCGGACGCCACGGAGCGGCTGATGGAGCTGGCGCGCGGGGTGGACGGCAAGGCGGCGGCCCGGAAGCACGACCTTGGGTGGCGGGACCAGCCGGTGGAGAAGCGCCTGACCCACGCGCTGGTGGAGGGGATCGCCGATTTTATCGACGCGGACGTCGAAGAGGCGCGGCAGAAGGCCGAGCGGCCCATACACGTCATCGAGGGTCCCCTCATGGACGGGATGAACGTCGTGGGGGACCTGTTCGGCTCGGGCCGGATGTTCCTGCCGCAGGTGGTGAAGAGCGCCCGCGTCATGAAGAAGGCCGTCGCCCATCTGGTGCCGTTCATCGAGCGGGAGCAGGCGGCCGGCGGCGCCGCGCCCAGGGCTAAAGGCAAGATCGTGGTGGCCACGGTCAAGGGCGACGTGCACGACATCGGCAAGAACATCGTGGCCGTGGTCCTCCGCTGCAACAACTATGAGGTGGTGGACCTGGGCGTCATGGTGCCCGCCGCCAGGATTCTGGAGACGGCCCGGGAACAACGCGCCGACGCCATCGGCCTGAGCGGCCTGATCACGCCGTCCCTGGACGAAATGGTGCACGTGGCCAAGGAGATGGAGCGGGAGGGCTTCGAGCTGCCGCTCCTGATTGGAGGGGCCACCACCTCGAAGGCGCATACGGCCGTGAAGATCGAGCCTGCATACCACGGTCCCACGGTGCACGTGTTGGACGCGTCGCGCAGCGTGGGGGTGGTCAGCCACCTCCTGTCGGACGACCGCCGCGGGGAGTTCACCCGGGAAACCCGGGCCGAGTACGCCCGCGTGCGGGAGGCGTACGCCGGGCGGCGCGCGGACGCGCGGATCCAGCCGTTGGCGGAAGCGCGGCGCCGGAAGCTGGCGCTCGACTGGACCAGGTACCGGCCCGCCCGGCCGCCGCGCCTCGGCGTGGGCGGCTTCAGCGATTATCCCCTGGCGGAACTGGTGCGGTATATCGATTGGTCGCCGTTCTTCCGGGCCTGGGAGCTGCACGGCGTCTATCCGCGCATACTGGACGACCCGGCGGTCGGGCCCGCCGCCCGGCCGTTGTTCGAGGACGCGCAGCGCCTGCTCCAGCGTATCGTGAGCGAACGCCGCTTCTGCGCCCGCGCCGCGTTCGGCCTGTTCCCAGCCAACGCCGTTGGGGACGACATCGAGGTATACGCGGACGACCGGCGCGATCGCGTGGTGGCGGTACTGCATCACCTGCGGCAGCAGGCGGACAAGCCACCGGACCGCCCCAACCTGTGCGTGGCGGACTTCGTGGCGCCCAAAGAGAGCGGCGTGCAGGACTACGTGGGTGCTTTCGTGGTCACGGTCGGGCCCGAGGTGGATGGGTTCGCGCGGGAGTTCGAGCGCGCCCACGACGACTATCACGCCATCATGACCAAGGCCCTGGGCGACCGCCTTGCGGAGGCCTTCGCGGAGCGGCTGCACCAGCGGGTGCGCACCGAGTGGTGGGGCCACTCGGCGAGCGAGCCCCTGACCAACGAGGACCTGATCCGGGAGAAGTACGCCGGCATCCGTCCCGCGCCCGGGTACCCGGCGTGCCCCGATCACACGGAGAAGCACACGCTGTTCCGGCTCCTTCACGCGGAGCGGCACACCGGCGCCACGCTCACCGAGAGCTACGCCATGCTGCCCGCGTCGTCGGTGGCGGGCTGGTACATCGGCCATCCCGAGGCGTTCTACTTTGGCGTGGGCAAGATCGACCGGGACCAGGTAACGGACTACGCCCGGCGTAAGGGGATGACGGTGAGCGAGGCGGAGCGGTGGCTGGCGCCCAATCTGGCATATGGAAACGACTGACTCGCGGTCCCCTATAGCATGACGGCCTCTCTCCGGAGTCTGATCACCGACGATCGCGTCCACGTGTTCGACGGTGCCATGGGCACCATGCTGTACAGCAAGGGCGTGTTCGTGAACGTGTGTTATGACGAGCTGAACCTCACGACACCCAAGCTGGTGCGGGAGGTGCACGAGGCCTACGTCCGGGCGGGCGCCGAGCTGCTGGAAACCAACACCTTCGGGGCCAACCCGGTGAAGCTCGCGGGGTACGGCCTCGGCGAACGCACGGAGGAGATCAACCACGCCGCGGCGCATCTCGCCAAGCAGGCGGCCAATGGCCGGGCCTGCGTGCTCGGCGCCCTGGGACCCCTCGGAATCCGGATCGAGCCCTTCGGGCCCACCAGCCGCGAAGAGGCGCGAGCCTATTTTGCCCGGCAGGTGGCGGGTCTGGTGGACGGCGGCGTAGACGGTTTCATCCTCGAGACCTTCGGCGACCTGGAGGAGCTGCACCAGGCGCTGGAGGCGGCCCGCGCCGCCGCGGACCTCCCCATCTTCGCCCAGATGACCGTGAGCGAAGACGGCAACACCGCGTTCGGCACGGACGTGGAGACCGTGGGGCGCGCGCTCACCGAGTGGGGCGCCGACGTCGTGGGGCTCAACTGCTCCACCGGTCCCGCGATGATGCTCGACGCCATCGAGCGCATGGTCCAGGTCACGGACCGGCCGCTCTCGGCTCAGCCCAACGCGGGGCTGCCCCGCGCCGTCGGCGACCGCAGCATCTACCTCAGCAGCCCGGACTACATGGCGAATTACGCGCGGCGGCTGATCGGCGCCGGCGTGCGGTTCATCGGCGGCTGCTGCGGGACCACGCCGGAGCACATCCGGAAGATCCGCGACGTCGTGGGCGACCTGGCGGCGACCCACCCGAGCGTGGTGTCGGCGCGCGGGACGGTGACGCCGCCCGCCGGGATCACGCCGGTGCCCCTCGCCGAACGATCGCGATGGGGCGCCCGGCTGGCGGGCCACGAGTTCGTGACCACCGTGGAGCTGTTGCCGCCCAAGGGGTGGCTTCCGGAGAAGCTCATCGAGCAAGGGCGGGCGCTGAAGGCCGCGAACGTCCAGGCCGTGAGCATTCTGGATGGCCCGCGGGCGGTGAGCCGCATGGGCTCGATCCCCGCGGCGATGGTGCTCCTTCGCGACGTGGGACTCGAGCCGGTGATGCATTACACCTGCCGTGACCGGTCCATGCACGGCATGCTGAGCGACCTGCTGGGCGCGGCCGCCGGCGGCGTGCGCAACCTGTTGATCGTGACCGGCGACCCGCCGCGGATGGGGCCGTACGAGTCGGGCGCCGTCTCGGACATGGACAGCGTGGGGCTCACGAACCTGGTGTACCGATTGAATCACGGGCTCGACCCCGGAGGAAATCCTATCGGCGAACCCACGCGCTTCGTGATCGGCGTGGCGGTGAACCAGGCGGCACCGGACGCGGAGCGCGAATTGTCGCGCTTGTACTGGAAAGTGGACGCCGGCGCCGAGTTCGCGGTGACCCAGCCGGTCTTCGACGTGGACCAACTGGCCGGCTTCCTCAAGAGCGCCGAACGGTACCACCTCCCGGTCGTGGCCGGACTGTGGCCCCTGCTCTCACTCCGAAACGCCGAGTTCCTGGCGAACGAGGTGCCCGGGATCACCGTCCCGGAGCGGGTTCTGGCCCGCATGCGCAGGGCCGAGGAGCACGGAGCCGATGCGGCCCTGGCGGAGGGCGTCGCCCTGGCGAGGGAGACCAAGGAGGCGATGAAGGGATTAGTGCAGGGCGTGCAGATCAGCGCGCCGTTGGGGCGGGTGGATGTGGCCCTTCAAGTGGTCGGATAGGCGCTTATCCGTCCATGGCCTCCAAGAGCTTCCGGTACCGCTCCTCGGGCTTCTTGAAGCCAAGATTGCTGACGTAGACCTTCTCCACGCCCACGTCCCGCAGGGCGCGGATGGTGCGGGCGCAGATTTCTTCCGGCGACGCGCCGGATCCGAACTCACGCACGACCTCAGCGGCCGGCACGGGAAAAAACTGGCGCAGCTTTTCCAGCGTGGCTGGGTTGCCGCTGCGGTACACGAACACCCCGAACACCCCCGGATGCGGCACGCCGCGGCGGCGCGCCTCGGTCACGAAGGCCTCCACCGCGCGAATATGGTGGTGGGAAACCACCTGGGTGAGGTAGAACTCGCCGGTAAACCGGGGCATGAGCAGGAAGTCCACCTGCTCCTCGGCCGGACCGTGCGGGTTGGCCCAGCCTCCGAGCACCAGCCCGGGTACCCGCGCGCGGATCAACTCCCGAAGCTGATACGCGTGCGGCAGGCAACGTGGCGCTCCCGCCGTCCGGTCTCCGCCCAGCACGGTGAGCGCCTGGAAGCCGTGCGAGGCGGCGCGCGTCGCGTACATGAGGCAGTAGTCCTGCGTGTGCTTGGACGTGAGGAACGGCACCAGCTTCGACGGCTTCACCTCTCCCGCGAGGTTGTTCGTCAGGTGCTGGAGGTTCTCTTCCTCGGATTCGCCAACCGCGTTGTCCGTGAGAAACACCAGGGTGTCACCGCGCGTGAGCCGCCGCAGCGAGTGATACATGTCGATCCACGTGTCCATGCCCTCGTGCCCGGACAGTCCGGCCCGCGGCGGGCGAAGCTCCACGGCGATCACCGGCCGGGGATCGCGCAGCCGCCCGAGCACGTCCTGGGTCGCCGGCGACTTCACTTGCTGGAGCCCGCTCCCCGGGGCGGAGTGGGAGCGAGCAGCGGGTCGGGCTCGACATCCGCCTCGTGGCGGTACCAGCGGAAGAACATGACCGTCATGGTGCCGAAGAGGAGGGCGCCTCCGCAGGTCTTCATAATGAGGCCCGCCACCCGCTGGTCGGCCACCGCTGAGATGCCGCTCACGCGCGGCGCCAGCTCGTACAGCGCGTAGATAGGGTATTGGGAGAATGTGAAAAACGACGCGGGCACCGTGGGCAACAAGACATTGAGCCCCAGGTACCCGATGCGCGCGCCGTAGGACATGGGCTGAAGCTCCGGGAGCCGGCCAAGGGCGGGCCACCAGAACATGAACCCCGCCCCGATCACCACAACATCCAGCGCGAAGGTCCACAGCTGACTGCCGGAGAGGTGGTCCACCACTATCGGCAAATGCGTCGCCACCAACACCCCGTTGACCACGGCCAACGGAATCAGGGGTCTGGTCAGCGCCCGTGCCAGCGAGAATGCGACGCGCCCCCGGATCATCCGCCGGAACACCCAGCGCGGTGTCCCCGCCAACAGGAGCCCCGGGGCGATGTAGCCGATCAGCAGGTACTGGATCGTCTTGACGCTGAGGAGGTATCCGGACGCCAGGACGCCGATCGGCCAATCGGATCCCGCCCACAGCGCGAGGAGACCGAGGCTGAATAGGGCGACATCACGGCGGAGGGTCGGGCGCTCCGCCGCTGTCCGCTGTCCGCTGTCCGGAAGCCGCAGGAGCGCCCACGCGTACGTCGCGCCGAGCCCCAACACGAAGATCCACACGCCCGGATAGGCTTGCCACTGCCAGGTCCAGGGTTGGCCCAATAGGGCCGAGCACCACCACCTCACCGCGGCGCCACCTCCGGGTTCGCCCCCCAGCCGTTCCGCACCAGCTCGGGGAGATCGTGCGCCCAGTCTTCTTGACGGATCCCGAAGGGATAGACGACGTGCGCCTGATTGTCGGCGGTGAACGCCACGACCAACGAGGAATGCCCCACGGTGTACCCCGGCACGCCGGCCACCGCCTTCTCCATGACGGCCGGTGCGAGCTGCAGGGACTGCTGTGCGCGGGCGATCGTGACGGAGTCCCCCGTCAGGCCGATGAAGCGCCGGCTGAAATGGTCCAGCCACTCGCGCAGCGCCGCCGGCGTGTCCCGCCGCGGGTCCGTGGTGACGAACACGACCTTGATCCGCTCCGCGATCCGAGGGTCGAGGCTTGCGACCACGCTCCCCAGGTTGGCCATGTGAACCGGGCAGATGTCCGGA
>Ga0214473_10007936_pt1 | contig 12573 bp, 12 predicted proteins | sample RVTome_7_FD_203509 | JGI IMG/M metagenome (GOLD analysis project Ga0214473, IMG submission 203509) | Soil microbial communities from uranium-contaminated site in the Upper Colorado River Basin, Wyoming, United States - RVT98D197 | ecosystem: Environmental > Terrestrial > Soil > Contaminated >... | reverse complement strand
TGATCATAAAGAGAAAGGGGTTAATTCGTTGGAACTGGGAACGGTCGTTATGGGGTATGATCATCGCATTCTATCTGGCTCTTTTCCTGGTAAAGCCTGAAAAAGTGGAATACTTGATCCCTATGTTCCCCTTTTTATGCCTCTGGCTCGCGCAATGGCTTACGGGTACTTTCCGTTATCTCTGGATCGGGCTGATTATCCTCAATAATATCCTTTCATTTGGCGTTGTTGAACTTACTCCTAAGGGAATCTCTATTAACAAGATGGATAAAGGCGTTAGTTGGAAGACTTACCAGCGGTATCAAAAGTACAGGCAGGACGCGGATTATCTTATTTATTTTCCATACCCCCCGGATACTAAGGTAAAAATGGGTTATCGCCATCCCGGAGTTTTGTTTTTGCTGGAACTCCCGGCCTATCAGAAAAGGAAAATAGAGTTACAAAACAATCAGATTGTTTTTCCTGAAAATTTTGATGCGGAGAAGAAAAGAAACACCTACTGGGTTTTTGGCTCTCTTGGTTATAAGGAGGAAAGGCAGTTTTTATCGTCCAAAAAATATGTAATCCTTTATCCTCCTTCCACTCGAACCGGCCCGTAAAGGGTAAAAAGTGCGTCCAGGGGGGGATCGGAGGATCGGAGATTAAAGGAAAGGATCAGCGGAAATGAACTTTAAGAACAGCACAGTGGTCGTTACCGGGGCCGGCGGATTTATCGGCAGTCACTTGACCGAAGCCCTGATAGAAGCCGGAGCCCAGGTCCGGGCTTTGGTTAGATATAGTTCCCATAATTATTGGGGATTTTTGGAACCCTTTCGGAAGGACCCCCACCCTCGATTGACGATTTTTTCTGGCGATGTAAGGGATCCTGCCTTTATGGAGAAGATGGTGGATGGGGCAGAATATGTGTTTAATCTGGCCGCTTTGATCGCCATACCCTATTCCTACCAGGCCCCTTTATCATATGTAGAGACCAATATTCATGGCTGTCTGAATATCCTGGAGGCCTGCCGTCGTCATAAGGTGCGGCGCCTCGTTCAGACCTCCACCAGCGAAGTCTATGGGACTGCCCGGTATACCCCCATTGACGAGGAACATCCTTTGCAGGCCCAATCGCCCTATTCCGCGACCAAGATCGCGGCTGATAAACTGGCGGAGAGTTATCATCGTTCTTTTGATCTGCCGGTAACGATTCTCCGGCCTTTCAATACCTATGGACCCCGACAATCTCTCCGGGCGGTCATCCCGACCATCCTCAATCAGGCCTTAACCGGTAACCGTATTCGATTGGGCAATCTCCTCCCGATTCGAGATTTGACCCATGTGAGCGATACGGTCCGGGCCTTTATGGCCTCGGCTATAAGCGAGGGGACTCTGGGAAAAGTAGTTAACTGCGGGTCGGGCCGGGGGGTGAGTATCAAGGAAATGGTCCAGATGGTGGAGAACTTGATTCACGGCCCTCTGGAAATTCAACAGGAGGATGAACGCCTTCGTCCGGAGCGAAGCGAGGTCTTTACCCTGATTTGCGACAATACCCTGGCTAAAAAATTAATGGATTGGCAGCCGGAAATCAGTTTGGAAAAAGGTTTGTCCTTGACCATTGAGTGGTTCAGGAATAACTTAAAAAGCGATTCTACAAAAACCTATGTGGTTTGATCGATTTTAAAACGGAGCTAAGACTATGCAAGCGTTGATATTGGCCGGAGGTCTGGGAACCCGACTCAGTCCCTATACGGCGATTTTACCCAAGCCCTTGATGCCGGTAGGGCAGATGCCTATTCTGGAACTGATTATCAGACAACTGCACCATTGCGGTATCGACCGTTTCACGTTAGCCGTCAGTTATCTGGGTACCCTGCTCCAGGCTTATTTTGGAGACGGCAGCCGCCTCGGGGTCAGGATCGATTATCAATGGGAGGAAAACCCCCTGGGTACAGCCGGGGCCATCTCATTATTTAAACCAGAAGAAGATGATTTTCTGGTCATGAACGGAGATATCCTGACCACCCTTGATTATCAGGCCCTCTTTTTAGCCCATAAGCGGGAAAAACCCCTGGCCACCATAGCCACCTTTGAAAAGCAGGTCAGGATTGATCTGGGTGTACTGGAAATCAACGACCAGGGAACCCTGGTGGATTATGTGGAAAAGCCGACCAAGACTTATCAGGTCAGCATGGGCATCAACGTCTTTAATAAAAAAGTGCTGCAATACCTTAAGCCCCAGGAACACATTGATATTCCGGAATTAATGCTATTTCTGAAGGATCGAGGGGAGAGGATTTATTGCTATAATGAACCCTGTGAATGGTATGATATCGGCCGAGTGGAAGATTTTGCCATGGCCCAGCAATTCATTCAAGAAAAACTGGATAAATTCCTTCCCGGGGGTGCCCGATGACCACTGCTTCCATTTTGATTTCCGGCATACGAGGATTTACCGGCCTGCAGTTATATAAGACCCTGAAAGAGAAAGGTCAGACCTCCATCGTCGGGGTAGGCCAATCCCTGTTCGGTCCCGGGAAAAGATATCTTCCGGTGGACCTCCGGGATACCGGCAAAGTGGAAGAGCTCCTTAAAGCCGTTCAGCCCGACTATATTTATCATCTGGTCGGCCAGATCCGGGGGGAAAACACCCCTGATCTGGTTCGGGTCAACGTCATCACCACGGTTAATATACTGGAAGGGGTGTCTCGAATTTGTCCCCGGAGCAAGGTCTTGATTATCGGTTCGGCTGCGGAGTACGGCCCCCACCCCTCCTTAAAATTACTTCGGGAAGATACCCCCTGTCAGCCTTCCGGGAGTTATGGTTTATCTAAAAAACTTCAAACCGATATTGCCCTTCATTTTCATCGAGTCCGGGGGGTGAAGGTGATCATCGCCCGGCTCTTTAATCTCTTGGGACCCAACCTGCCCAATGGGTTGGTAGCCAGAGATCTGACCAATCGCATTAAGCGTTTGTCTCCAGGGGAAAGGACCCTACCGATCCGGGGGATGGATTCCATAAGAGACTTTTTGGATGTGCGGGACGCGGCCGCAGCTTATATCCGGTTAATGGAGAAGGGGGAAGCGGGAAAGGTTTACAATATCTGCTCCGGCCTGGGACGGACCATCAGGGAGGTGGCCAAACCGCTTTTGATCTTTGCCGGATTGGATAAACAGGTTAAAGTGATCCAGCAAGGGGAGACTCCCAAAGATCATTATGTGGGCGATCCGGGCTTAGTTCGTAAGACCGGGTGGAAGATGCGTTATTCTTTTGAAGAAAGTTTAAAAAGCGTCTTCGAAACCCCGCCTATCCGTTAATGGTTAACCGAACTGTGTTGGGGTGGATTTTGTTATGAATAGGGATTTTATCGATCAACTCCTGTGCCCATTTTGCGGCGGCTCCTTGGTCTTAAAGGAGGTTCTCGAGAAAAAGGGGGATGAGATTCTGAACGGTTGTGCCGGATGCCGATGCCGTGAATTCCCTGTCCTGGAAGGGATATTGATCATTCGGGACTCCGTCCTTAACCCCTTTTTGATTCAGGCGATCCGGAAGGGTCGGATCAAAGAAGCCGTCGGTCTGTCTTGCCTCCCCAATCGGGAAAGGGCCTTTAATCTGATACGCCTTCTCCAGGCCCGGGGGACAGTACCCCGGCTTTTAGGGGACCTGATTTCGGGAATCCTCAAAGAAAAAACCCATCGGATCTATGACCGATATTCGAAAAAGGGGATTTCCTTTTTTGAACTCCTTGGAGATGATCTCTTCAGTGTTTATCTTAAGCATCGATTTTCGGCCCATACCATCTGGTCCGCCTATCCCTTTGTCCCCATTTTGAAAGAAAGAAAAGGGGCTGTCCTTGATTTCGGCTGCGGGGCAGGACACTTGTCCTATATTCTTTCCACTCAGGTGGAACCGGACTGTCTGGTGAGTGTGGATTACGACTTCAATCTGATCTATCTGGCTAAAAAATATTTCGCCCCCCGGGCGGAATATCTCTGTCTGGACGGTAATTATCCCCTGCCTTTCAGAGACCATTTTTTTCATTATATGGTCAGTCTTGATGCCGTTCACTGCATCAAGGCCCATACCGTTTTGGCCAGAGAAATGGAGCGGATTCTTCTTCCCCAGGGAATACTCGTCCTTTTGCATCTGCATAATATCCTGCAGGATAACTTCTCTCCCAACTGGCCTTTGACCCCTGCTGACTGGGTAGGTTTATTCGGGAAAATACCGGTCAGGGCCTTTCCTGAAACAAACCTCATTGAGGATTTTTTGCTTCAAGACCTTTTGGATCTGGGCAAACTCTATACCCAGGAGGAATTAGACAACTCCGATGCCATAGCTTTGGTCGGCAGCGGGGATCCCCTGGTATTTCAAAAAGTTGAACAGCCAGGATTGTCATTTTTTAATCCCCATCAGCCTCTGATCGTCAATCCTTTATATACCCCCAAAAAGGACGGAGCAAAGGTTTATTGGGAAAGGCAATTCCCCAGCGAACGTTTCAGACAAGAATATTACCTGGCTGAAAAATTTATGCCGGAGAGGGTTGTCCTGGAGGCGGATTTGGCCGGGAAGATCAACGGAGGAATCTTAACTCCGCCCTTGACCGGATTCTCAAAGGAGGAAGATCGGCTTATCGAAAAATGGATGCGCCGATTTGTTCTGATTCCCGCCCCCAAAGATTATTGCTGATCTTCGGGGCGGTCAGGCAAGGAAACGATGGGCTTGGAAAGAACTCAGAGAAGGAAATATTTATCGGTTGTCCTCTTGGCTTTTCTGACATCCAGAGTCCTCTTTTATTGGTCCGGAATCCGTTTCGATGACCGCTCGTTGCCCTGGCACTGGCAGTTTATCGATCCCTATTTACTTAAAACCAACCTTCTGGAAAGCCTTTATTATCTTCACAGTCAGCCCCCTTTTTTTAATTTTTTTTTGGGATTGATTTTGAAACTCTTTCCCCATGATGCCACGTTAGCTTTTACCTTTTCTTACTGGATGTTCGGCCTGACCTTGGGGTACTCCCTGTTTTGGATCATGACCCGATTGGGCGTATCCGATTGGCTGAGTATGTTATTGACGATTCTTTTTATCATCAATCCGGCCTCTGTCCTTTTTGAGAATTACCTTTTTTACACTTATCTGGAGACCCTGCTCCTTTGCTTGGCGGCCATCTTTTGGATGGGTTTCTTGAAAACCGGGACCTTCCGGGACGGGTTTTTGTGCTTTCTCCTTTTGGCCTTACTGGTCCTTACCCGCAGCCTTTTTCATCTCCTCTGGTTTTTGGTCTTTCCGGTTGTTTTGCTCTTGGCTCAAAGCGAGAAAAGAAAGAAGGTGGTTCTGGTCAGTTTATTTCCTTTTTTGCTGGCCTTTTCTCTGTATGCCAAAAATGGGATGCTGTTCGGAGAGTTTGTCAGCAGCTCTTGGCTGGGGATGAGTTTTTCGAAAATAACCACACATAAGATAGCCGCCGAGGAACGCCAAAGGCTGGTAACCGAGGGTATGGTTTCTCCGCTGGTCCTCGTCCCCCTTTTCCGTCCCATTAAAGCCTATCGAGGCTTCATACCACCGTGGACACCCACGGGGATAGCCGTGTTGGATCAGGAGAAGAAATCAACCGGATTTACCAATTACAATCACATTGCTTATCTGGAGATCTCTAAAAAATACCTTAAGGATGCCCTGACGGTTCTCCATATTCATCCCGAAGCCTTTTTAAAAGGGCAGTTGCACTCCTATTTCTATTATTTTCTGCCTGCCTCTGATTATGTTTTTCTGGAAGACAATCGGACGCATATCCGTACTTATGATCGAATTTTCAATCTGTTGGTCCATGGACAATATCTTATGGATGACCAACCTCGGTTAAAAGAAGCGGGACTGGGTCGGAAACTTTTGAATATCAGCTTTTTTATGGTCCTGGGTTATTCTTTTTTTATTTTTTACGGCCTGTTTTTGATTATCAGAGGACTGAAAAGAAAACCCAAAGATGGGTTCTTCCCCTTGACTATCCTCTTCCTCTGGCTGAACATCCTTTACGTAACCTTGGTCGGAAATGCCTTTGAAGTGGGGGAAAATAATCGTTTTCGTTTCCTGATTGATCCTTTTTTTATTATCCTATTGGGGGTCTTTTTGACTTATCGTTTTAAGGTTTTCAAGGAATCCAATGGCCTCAAGTAACTATCTAAGCTCCGATAGATCGCTTTCGGGGAAGGCCGTGATAACGGCCTCCCGGATACGCCGTTTCCCGGGTTCTGATTTTGGACGCATCCTGGTGACGGGCTGCGGCTCTGGGCTCGAGGCCGCTGTCCTGGCTCAAGAATTTCAAACCGAGGTGATCGGTATCGACCTCGATCCTTCTTTCGATACCCGGGCAGCCCAGTTGCGGGCCATTTATTTTGCAGGGAGAAAATGGACATGATGGAGATAAAAAGTGGATGGAAGCTCACCCCCTTATTTTTCCTTTATTTGGTTATCATCCTGCTTATTTCAGATAGCCCGTTGGCCAATGATGAGCTTCGTTATTGGATGTTTGCTGAAAACCTGTCCCGGGGATATTACTCTCCCCTTCCGGAGATCAGTCTTTGGAACGGGCCGGGATATCCCCTGGTTCTGCTACCGTTTGTTTTTCTCAAGCTGCCCCTGATATGGGTCAGGCTGATAAACGCCTTGTTTTTATTCGGCGCCGTCCTGTATTTTTATAACACGTTGAAACTATATTCGGCGAGGCGCCCGGCCTTTTGGGTTTCCTGTCTCTTTGGTCTTTTCCCTCCCTTCTTCGGTCATCTTCATCTCCTATTAACGGAAACCATTGTACTGTTTTTGGTCTGCGGGTTTATTTTTCATTTTTGTAAGTCGAGCCGATTGGATCATGACGGGACAGGGCAGTGGCTGGCGGCCGGTTTTTATCTGGGATATCTGGCCTTGACCAAGATCTTTTTCGGTTATGTCCTGCTGGTTGGGGGGATGGTTTCCCTGCTGATTTATGGTTGGAAGAGGACGCCTCTGTTTAAAAGAACGGTTTTGATCTATGGTCTTGCTTTCGTTATTTGTCTTCCTTACCTTTTTTATACTTATCGACTGACGGATAAGATTTTATACTGGGGGGATTCGGGGGGACTGAGCCTCTATACTATGTCCAGCCCTTATGCCGAAGAATTAGGGGATTGGTTTGACCAAACGAAGATCGAAAAAAAATTGCCTTGGGCCAAGAATCATAAAAAATTTTTTGATGAACTCTCACGACTTCCTTCCATCCAACAGGACGATTTATTAAAAAAACAGGCGATTCAAAATATCGTGGACCATCCCAAAAAATTTATGCTCAATTGGGCGGCCAATGTCGGGCGGTTATTATTTAATTATCCGTATTCCTATACCCCTCAAAAGCTGTCGACCTTTGCCTATCTGATTCCCAATATGTTCCTGGTGGTTTTGATGGTCTTTTCCCTTTACCCGACGTATCGGGCGCGTGGGGCAATCCCCGGTGAAATTTACATCCTTTTGGTTTTTGCCCTCATCGCCTTCGGCGGGAGTTCCCTGGTCAGTGCCTATGCCCGGCAATTATTACCGTTAATCCCTATATTCGGCCTTTGGATGTTCTTGGTCTGGTCGAAATGCATGCGTATAGAAATCGTCTCAAAAGGCACAGGATTGTCCATAGCAAGGGGGAAAAAACGGAATAATGTTTAGATCGCAGAGGCGTTTGTTTTTTTTCGGCTTGACGGGTTGGTTTTGCCGCCCTTGAAAGTCTAAAACCTTTCCAGGATGCACCAAACACCCGGTTTCTTTTCCATCGGTGTTTCCCGGCAATGGAGGCCATTTACCTTATGAAATTAAAGAGGGGACGGATTTTTTGCCGATTATTCCCGGTATCTCATTAAGGGACAGTCTGTATATAACTTTATGATATCATGAGATAATTAAGGTGGAACCCAAGCATCTTCGTCGTATCCTCCATAGATATTGACAGGGGAAAGGTATTTATTGTAATATCCGAATATCATTAATTGATTTCGAAATTATAAGAAGTAAAATTTCCGATATTGAAAAATTATTTTCACCCAATTCATTTTAATAATATTTTTAACGCCTATAGAGGCGTTCCTAATAGGTCATCATGAAAAAGACGAATCTCCCTGTTACCAAAGATCAGATTAAAGATACCGGTATGGCAGCGGTTCTCATCTGTCTTCTACTTGAGATATTGACTCTCCATCATCAATATATTATTTTAGCCATTTTATTATTGATAGTGGATATGGTTGTTCCCATTGTTTTTAAACCGGCTGCTGTGGTCTGGTTCGGGATCTCTCGTGTTCTGGGAAAAGTGACCTCCAGAATTTTATTGACCATTATCTTTATTTTATTGGTAACTCCCATGGGAATTTTACGAAAAATATTCAACAAGGACTCCATGCAGTTTAAGAAATGGAAGCAAGGCTCCTCTTCTGTTTTCAAGGAACGTCATCATTGCTTTAAACCCGAAGATCTTGAAACGCCCTACTAAGAAAAGGAAAGAAATGGATTTTTTAAAAGATTTATGGGGATTTATGAAGGTCCGCAAGAAATACTGGTTACTGCCGATTATACTGGTATTGTTGCTTTTAGGAGCGATGCTTGCTTTAACCGGGGGTTCTGCTATCGCTCCGTTTATCTATACCCTCTTCTAAAAAGGAACACCATTGTCAGAGGCTATATTAGGTATATCCGCCTATTATCATGATAGTGCGGCCGCACTCCTGGTTGACGGACAAATCATTTCTGCGGCTCAGGAAGAACGTTTTACACGAAAAAAGTATGATGCCTCTTTTCCCATTCATGCCGTAAAATATGTGCTATTCGAAAGCGGACTCGGGATCGAAAATCTGTCTGCCATTGCCTTTTATGATAAGCCCTATCTTAAGTTTGAGCGGTTGTTGGAAACCTATCACGGATTTGCTCCAAAAGGGCTTAAAAGTTTTTTTTCTGCCATTCCCATATGGATTAAAGAAAAGCTTTTTATGCGGAATATGCTGTGGTCAGAACTTTCTCAGATCGGTCCCGGAAAACCTAAACTTTTATTCCCTGAACATCATCTGTCCCATGCTGCCAGCGCGTTTTATCCTTCTCCGTTTGAAGAAGCCGCTATCCTTACTATTGATGGGGTAGGAGAATGGGCCACTACTACCATTGGTTATGGTAAGGGGAATTCGATAAAAATCCTCCTTGAAAATGATTTCCCTCATTCTTTGGGATTGCTGTATTCGGCTTTTACCTATTACTGCGGATTCAAAGTCAACAGCGGCGAATACAAACTGATGGGGCTTGCGCCCTATGGTATTCCTCACTCGGAACGTACTCAAACCTGGGAGAAGGCCATCCTGGATAAAATCGTTGATATCCGTGAAGACGGTTCATTTATTTTGAATATGGACTTTTTCAATTTTGCTACGGGTTTGACCATGTGTAACGATCGGGAGTGGGAAAAACTTTTCGGGATTCCCCGCCGGGAAGGTGAAACCCAGTTGACCCAGGAATATATGGATATGGCCTTAGCCATCCAGTCTGTGTCAGAGGAAATTATTTTTCGTTTGGCTGCTACCGCTCAAAAGATTACCGGATCCAGAAATCTTGTCATGGCCGGTGGCGTTGCCCTTAATTGCGTAGCCAATGGAAAACTAATTCGCAAGGGATCTTTTGACGATATTTGGATTCAACCGGCCGCAGGAGATGCAGGGGGCGCTTTGGGAGCAGCCTATGCGGCCTGGTATATCTGGCAGAATAATGAACGAAAATTGGATTTAAATGGCGATGCCATGCAAGGAGCCTATCTGGGGCCTGAATTTACCACCGCAGACAGTAAGCGAATGGTGAAAAAATATTCGGCCTCTTTCACAGAATATGATGATTTTGATCAGCTATGTCGGGATGTGGCCAATATTCTGGCAGAAGGCAATGTCGTAGGCTGGTTTCAGGGACGGATGGAATATGGACCCAGAGCCCTTGGAAATCGAAGTATTCTGGGCGATCCTCGCCATCCTGAAATGCAAAAGAAACTTAATCTTAAAATAAAATATCGTGAAGGATTCAGGCCTTTTGCTCCGTCTGTGCTTGAAGAAAACATTTATGATTATTTTGAACTGGATCGTCCTTCGCCTTATATGCTATTGGTGGCTCCGGTAAAAAAGGAAAGACAGAAACAACTTCCCGAAAATTACGACTTTTTGGAATTGTATCAAAGGCTGTACCATCTTCGATCAGATATCCCGGCTGTAACTCATGTGGATTATTCAGCCCGGATACAGAGCGTCAACAGAAAAACCAATGAAAGATATTGGCGGCTCATCAATACCTTTAAAGAAAAAACAGGCTATGGGGTTATTGTCAATACCAGTTTCAATGTCCGGGGGGAACCGATTGTCTGTACCCCAGATGACGCTTATCGCTGCTTTATGAGGACAGAGATGGATTATCTGATTTTAGGGAATTTGTTGTTTAATAAAAATCATCAAAATAATTTTAAAGATGATCTGAATTGGCAGAAAGAATATACCTTGGATTAGTTTTTGTTTCTTTTATTCTCAATAGAAAATATATGCTCACACACCTGATTAGATAACAACGTATAGACCTCTGGCTTAAAATGGCCGCTTTTCTTTGTCTCCATATTTAGCAATCCCGGGAAATGGGCCCTATAAATCAATTCCGGGTCAATCAATTTGATGGAAAGTTCATTTGATAAAGAAGTTAAATAGTCCTTGAATTCTTTGGAGGGAACAGTCATAAATACCCAAACAGGAATGATCTCTCTCTCCTTAAGGAAGGCGGTATGATTCCTTAATTTTGGAACCAAGCCCTTTATCTTCTCATTAAAGGTATGCGTCTTTCCATATTGTAAGTTCCGGTCTTTGTACAATCCAAATTCTATGTCCTTCTGCAGCACTTTATCAAAAAGCCGTTCTTTTATAATCTTCAAAAAAGCGGAATAACGAAATACGGAGCGTATTTTATAATCTCTTAGAAACTTTTTTTTCTGCTCAGGAGAAATGTCCCTCAATCGATCGATATCCCCTTCCACCCATAGAAATATGGCATATCGGGGATTATATTTCTTACACTCTATTTCCATCCGATTAATAATCTGCTCGATCCCATATCCCGGAACCCCCCCGTTAAGAACATTGTAATTTAAACCATGGTCAAGAAGGGCAGATTGGAGTTGGCTGGAAAAAGTCTCAGAATCCAACACCCCTTCTCCCCAGGCAAATGAATCGCCTCCGACATAAATTGAAGCCAGGTTGGGCTTAAATTCTATTTTAGAACTCCTGAACCCGTTTTGATCGACTTTCGAGACAGGCGAAAATAATTTCTGATGACCAATCTGGTCTTTTTTATATTTCCAAAACAGTACCTCGTCCGGCTCTGTTATCAGAGGGTTTCCTGTGGCAATTCTTGTAATAACCTCTCCGATGCTAAAAAAAACTACCACACTCAAAACAGACATCAGGATACCCTGAAATAGCTCTTTAGCGTGAATCATATGACCCCCTATTCCGGAAAGATTTTAACGAACCCTTATATTTAAAGAGTGAACCGTTTCCAAGACCCTATCAAGATCCGGAAGGATATCGTCCGGGACGATGTTTTGCTCGGTGGGGTTTGGATCTTCATCACCAATCACCCGGAAAAACGAGGCCGTGAAAATCAGATAAAGCCGGAAACGATCATCCAAGCCTATTGGAACAAGAACAAATCAGAAGATATTTTTGGAAATGTAAAATCGTTTTTGAAACTCCGACCTTTCTTTGTTAACATCACTCTTTTTTATGAATTGTTTTCATTCCAAATCAATCAATTTCATTTCAGAGGGTGACCACCATAGGCTTTTACCTGTCCCTAATTACTGGGAATAATGTGTAACCGGTTAGCATAAAATTTATACTATCCACAGGGTTTTTGTCAAAAGGAAAATCAGGATGGCAGTCAATGCCGTTAGCGCAGATCAGACCGGGCTGTTGATGTGGAAGATTGATGAACTGACCCAAAAAGATGGGAAACCAGATTCCCAAGATCCAGGAAGGCTTAAAAAGAAGGATGGGATCAGCCGATGAAGTGACCCAGGTTCTTTCTATTATTTTATTACTTCTTTTTTTGATTTTAACGTAAACCTGTGCTATAAAAGACCATTCAGAACATCGACTTAAAAAATGATCGGCCCTGTCAGGGTCAAGGTAAAAAGGTAAACTATCGTGTTTCATCGAAGCAGTCAGAGAAAAGGATGGATGATAAGGGTTTTTCTTCCTGTCCTATTAATTTTCTTTTTATGGACCAACCCGTTGGCTGGAGCGGGTAATCTGATTTATAACGGTGATTTTGAAATCTCATCCTTCCAGAATCCACCGCCGGGTTGGGCCATGTGGGGACCGGCCGCCTATCAGGATCCGGCCAATTTTACTCTGGACTCCGCCAGTCCCCGGAGAGGAAAGTATTGTTTTCGTATCCATCACCCGGCCGGGACCAACGGCTATATTGTCTCCTCTCCGGCTTACGCCTTACAGCCTAAAAAAAGAAAGGTCTATTCGATTACCTTTTTTGCCCGAACCAGCAAGCCCGGACGT
>Ga0214473_10007935_pt1 | contig 12574 bp, 14 predicted proteins | sample RVTome_7_FD_203509 | JGI IMG/M metagenome (GOLD analysis project Ga0214473, IMG submission 203509) | Soil microbial communities from uranium-contaminated site in the Upper Colorado River Basin, Wyoming, United States - RVT98D197 | ecosystem: Environmental > Terrestrial > Soil > Contaminated >... | reverse complement strand
ATGGTCGAAGCGACCGCGTTCCACGCGAACCGCCCGTCCGGTCGGAGCGACGTGGCGACCTGCTCGAACGTGCGCCGACGGTCTGACCAGGTAGGCAAGTGCAGCAGCGCTCGGAACGGGCAGTAGATCAGCGCGGCGGGTTCGTCGAGGAGGAGATCGCGCATGTCGCCCCTCGCGTCGCGCCGGCCCTCGCGCGACCGGGACCGCGACGCGTCCGTTCCCGACCGCGAGCTCGACGATCGGTCCATCGGCCTGGCGTGCGAGTTCGACGTAGAAGCCGATGTCCGCCGTCATGTGGGCAGACCACATCTCGTAGTGCTCGCCGAATCCTCGAGCCAGCTCGTCACGCCACGTCTCCCGCGTTCGTCAGCCGACCTCGTGCGCGGTGATGGCGAACGAGATGCCGAGGTCCGCCGGTGGGGGGGTTCCCCGGACCATCAGACCGGAGGTGGGTGCAGCCTCGTACCCGTGAGCGCGGAGCAGGTCTGCAGCCGCCGTGTTCGGGTCGGGTGTGTCCAGCCAGCAGGTCGTCTCGGGCGCGAGATGTGCCACCGCGCCGGCGATCACTGTCGCGGCGACGTCGGCGTCGAGCGCGTGCACAGGTCCGACCTTCCAACCGTCGGACGCCGGGCGGGCGGTCGCGAAGCCCACGACGTGGCCGCCACGGACGGCCGCCACGGAGACGGCCTCGGGCTGGTCGATCCAGGCACGGAGCAAAGAAGGCCGCTCCGATCCGAGCGCCTGCGCGTCGATCGCGACGAGTGCGTCGAACGGGACGTCGGACGGTGGCACCACCTCGCCCGTCTCGGACCACACCCCGGCCGGGCCATACCAGCGGGTGTTGCCGTGGACGTCGACGAACCCCGAGCGTCGGTAGTTGTCCTGCTGCCTCGGGTCGCCGTCGAGGCCGACCGAGCGCGGCTCGAGCCGGTCGAGCGCCGCGCCGAACAGCGCGAGCCCGATCCCGCGCCCGCGGACCTCCCGCTCGACCAGGTACACCCCGATCCAGCCGAACGCGTCGTTCCACCGGGTCGCGAGGGTGACGCCGACGGGGCGACCGTCGACCTCCGCCACCAGCCAGGCGCCGGGGTCGGCGGTGGCGAACGTCTCCACGTCGTGTCGCCCGCCGTTCCATCCCTGGCGCGCGATCAGTCCGCGGATGAACGCGCCGTCGGAGGCCTCGAGACCCCGGATCGTCGCCGGTGCGGTGTTCACGGCCGCCTCGACATCACGATGCCGGTCGGACGCTCGTCAGACTCCCGGACCTTCAGCCGCTCGCCGGTGTCCACGAACCCGCAACGTTCGTACAGGCGGCGGGCGGCTGCCTGCGGCTCGGCGACCTCCAGCTGGACGAGGGACTCCCCTCGCTCCCGTGCGTGCGCGAGCACCCGGTGGACGAGCCGCGCCCCGATCCCACGGCCGCGGCACGCCGGGTCGACCCACATGCCGAACAGGCCGAGCGGTCCGCCAACCTCCTCCCACGGCGCGGCCACGGCCGTGCCGGCGAGTCGCCCGTCCGCATCGGCCACGAACGTCGCACGCGCGGCATCCGACAGACGCGCGCGCCACTCTCCTTCGGTGCGGAGCGACTCGCGCTCGAAGGTGGAGCCGTAGGCCTCGGGATCCTCGCGGAGGGCGCGCAGCCGGAGGTCGCGGACCGCCTCCCACTCGTCCTCGGAGGCCTCGCGGATCTCGATCGCCATCACACGACGCGGACCTGGGCCTGCCCTGCGAGCTCCTGCGCCCGCGCCGGCTCGAGCCGGCCCGCGCCGGGGATCTCCGCGTTTGCGGTGGCCGCGGCGAGCGCCAGGCAGAGCGCCTCGTCCCAGCCCTGCCCGCGGTCGAGCGCCGTGATCAGACCGGCGAGGAAGGCGTCGCCGCTGCCCACGGGATACCGGCCACGGACGTACAGCATGCCCTCGTACAGCGTGCCGTCGGGGGCCGCGAGGACGACGCCCTCGGCGCCTCGGGTCATCAGCCCCGCGTGACCGTCGCCACCCGCGAGCTGGCGCAGCTTGTGCGCCGCGGTGAGCGCCTCCTCGCGGCGGGCGGTCGGCACATCGAGCAGCTCGCGCGCCTCGGCCTGGTTCACCTTCACGATGTCGGGGCCGGCTTCGAGCGCCAGACGCAGCCGTTCTCCCTCGCAGTCGACGGCGACCCGCACGCCGGCGTCGCGCGCCTCGCGGACGAGATCACGGTAGCCGTCGTCGGGGGCGCCTCGCGGCATCGAGCCACTGATCGTGAGCCAGCTCGAGCCCTCGAACAGCGACGCCGTCGTGTGCATCAGCTCCGTCCACGCCGCGCTCGGCACGACCGCGCCGTGCTCGTAGAACTCGGTGAGGCTCCCCGTCTCGCGGTCGGCGACCGACAGCGACGACCGGTTCTCGCCGTGCGCCCACACGGCCGACGCGCTGACCCCCTCGGCGTGCAGCTGCTCCTCGAGCCACTTCCCGGCGTGGCCCCGGAGCAGCGGCACCGCGTTCACGTCGGCGCCCAGCGCGGCGGCCGCACGCGCGACGTTGAGCCCCTTCCCACCGGCGACCTGCAGGAAGCTCTGCGGCCGGTGGATATCGCCCTTCACGAGCCGCTCGATCTCGAAGAGCTTGTCGATCGACGGGTTCGCCGCCAGGCAGACGATCATGCGCGCACCCCCTGCACCAGGAACGCCTCGACCTCGTCGAAGGTCGGCTGCGCGTCGACGCCGCCGATCGCACGGGTCGAGAGCGCCCCGCACGCCGCGGCGAACGCGAGCGCGTCGGGCAGCGCCCGCTCGTCGAGCGCGGCCGCCAGGAACCCGGCGTCGAACGAGTCCCCGGCGCCGGTCGTGTCGACGACCTCGACCGGCTGCGGATGCACGCGCACGGGCTCGTCGTCCGCGTGCACCGCGAACCCGCCCTCGGCGCCGGTCTTCACCACGACGAGGTCGGCGCGTGCCGCGAGCGTGCGCGCCGCATCTTCCACGTCATCAACGCCGGCGATCCGCGTGACCTCGGCGCCGTTCGGCAGGAACACGTCGGTGCGGTCGAGCACCTCGAGCAGCCCGCCGTCCCACCGCTCGGCGGGATCCCAGTTCGGATCGATCGAGGTCGTGGCGCCGGCCGCGCGCGCCTCGTCGAACAGGCGCGGCAGATCGGGCGCGAGCGCGTCCTGCAGGAAGAAGGAGCTCACGTGGACGTGGCGGGTGTCGCGCAGCAGCTCGCGATCGACCATCGAGCCCTCGAGCGCGGCGATCGTGCCCGGGTGGGTGAGGATCGCGCGATCCTGACCGCGAGAGAGGACCACCGTGATGCCGGTCGGACGGCCGGCCTCGGAGCGGAGCCCGGCGACATCGACGCCGCGCGCGACGAGCTCGTCCCGCATGTACCGGCCCATCGCGTCGTCGCCGACCACACCGTAGAACGCGACCCGCAGGCCCAGCCGCGCCGCGCCACAGGCCGCGATCGCGCCGGAGCCGCCCACCGTCAGACGCGCGTCGTCCACCAGCCGCTCGGCCTGGCCGAAGGCGGGTTCGACGTCGCCCCGTAGCACCAGATCGGGGTTGGCGTCGCCCAGCACCACGAGGTCGTAGGCAGGCACGTGGCTACGATACCGGCATGGCCCCACGTCTCGCCTTCGTCCAGGGCGACATCACCGCCCAGGACGTCGACGCGGTCGTGAACGCCGCGAACAGCTCCCTGCTGGGCGGCGGCGGCGTCGACGGCGCGATCCACATGGCCGGTGGCCCGGCGATCCTGCAGGCATGCCGTGAGCTGCGGCGCACCGAGTACCCGGACGGGCTGCCGACCGGGCTCGCGGTGGCCACCACGGCGGGCGACCTGCCGGCCCGCTGGGTGATCCACACGGTCGGGCCCGTCTACCACCGCGACCCCGATCACGCGTCGCTCCTGGCCCGGTGTCACGCGTCCTGCTTGCGCGTAGCGGATGCCCTCGGCGCCCGGACCGTCGCGTTCCCGGCCATCTCCACGGGCGCCTTCGGCTACCCGCTGCACGAGGCCGCCGCGGTCGCGGTCGACGCGGTCCGCGAGGCGGAGACACAGGTCGAGGAGATCCGCTTCGTGCTGTTCGGCCTGGAGGCCTACGACACCTACCGGCAGGTGGCCGGCGCGACCTGACGCAACGGCCGTTCCGCGGGGCGCTGGTAGGCTGTTGCACCTGCAATGCCCGTCCGCCGAACCACCGATCCCGAGGACCCGCACCGACCATGGGCCAGGACCTTACGAACGTCAAAGGCGTCCACGACCACCTCGACGAGATCCAGCTCGTCGACTGTCGTGAGCTCTACGAATGGGTGGCCGGCAAGATCGAGGGCGCGGTCCACATCCCGTTGAACTCGATCATGGCGGGGGCTGGTTCGGACCTCGACAAGGCCACGCCAGTCGCCGTGATCTGCCGTAGCGGCAACCGGAGCGAGCTGGCCACGATGATGCTGCAGGCCCGCGGCTACGAGGCCTACAACATCGAGGGCGGCATGGAGGCCTGGGAGTCCGCCGGGTTCGACTTCGTCGCCGACGACGGCTCCCCCGGCCGCGTCGCCTGATCCCTCAGGCCCGCCAGCGCCGGTAGACGGGCGCGTCGTCCTCGTAGGTGGTCGCGACCGCTTCCTCCAGTCCGCAGGCCCAGAACGCGAGCGTCTCCTCGCCCTCGAACGGACGCGCGACCGCCGACGGGTGGACATCGGAGAGGCGCTCCATCCACCCGCTCACCAGGAACTCCCCCGCGGCGCCCTCGTGGTCGTCGGACGGGAGCGCCGAATGCATCGCGTAGCGGCCGTCCCGCGCGAACTCCTCCACCTTGGGGCTCCGGAGCCGACAGCTGACCACGAGGAGCCCGGCCCCGAACCACGGGGACACGGGGTGAACCCGTGGGGAACCGTCCGCGCGCAGGGTCGCCTGGTAGACCACCCGGCCTTGCAGGCGCTCGCGGCCGAAGGCCGCGAGCGCCGGATCGTCACGTTCGAACTCAGCCCAGGTCTTCACGCGGAGCCTCCACACGAACGAGCCCTCACGACGAGTCGTAGCCTACGGCCCGGATGCCCGACCTCCAGATCGCCCGCGCAGAGCTCGAGGAAGTCCTCGGCCCCGACGGCGTCATCGCCGATCCGCTGGGTCTTCGCCTGTATGCGCGCGACGCGTCGATGGTCGAAGGCGCCGCCGGGCTGATCGCGTTCCCCACCGACGTGTCGCAGGTCGTGACGTGCCTGCAGGTCGCCGCCCGGCACGGTCTCGACGTCGTGCCCCGGGGCAGCGGCACCGGCCTCGCCGGTGGCGCGACACCGATCGGCGACGCCCTCGTGATCGTCACCTCGAAGATGACCCGGATCCTCGAGGTCCGCCCCGAGGACCGCCTCGCGTGGGTCGAGCCGGGCCTGTTCAACCTCGACCTCTCGGCGGCGCTCCTTCCGACCGGGTTCGCGTTCGCGCCGGATCCCTCGAGCCAGCAGGTGAGCTCGATCGGGGGCAACGTGAGCACGAACGCGGGTGGACCGCACTGTCTGGCGCTGGGTGTCACGAGCGCGCACATCCGTGCGGTCGACCTCGCGCTGCCGGACGGCCGAATCGAGCGCGTCGGCAGCGAGGGCCCGGCGGCGTCCGGCTACGACCTCCGCGGCGTGGTCGTCGGCTCCGAGGGAACGCTCGGCGTGGTGACGGCGGTGTGCGTCCGGTTGACGCCGATCCCACCGACGGTCCGAACGATGCTGCTCGACTTCGACACCGTGGAGGACTGCGCAGAGACGGTCTCGGCGATCATCGCTCGAGGCGTGGTCCCCTCGGCCCTCGAGATGATGGACCGCGGCATCGTGCAGGCCGTCGAGCGCTTCGCACACGCCGGGTACCCGACCGAGGCGGCGGCCGTGCTGCTGGTCGAGGTCGACGGGCTCGCCGAGGGCGTCGAGGCGCAGAGCGCCGAGATCGAGGCCGCGGCGCGCGAGCACGAGGTCGGTACGATCAGGATCGCCACGGATGAGATCGAGCGTCAGCTCCTGTGGAAGGGACGCAAGTCGGCCTTCGGGGCGATCGCGCAGATCGCGCCCCACTACCACCTGCACGACACGGTGGTGCCGCGCACCAAGCTCGCCGAGATCCTCACCGGCATCTACGCGATCGCGGCGCGTCATCACCTGATCGTGACGAACGTCTTCCACGCGGGCGACGGCAACCTCCATCCCCTCTTCTCGTTCGATCGCCGGGTGCCGGGCACGTTGGAGCGGGTGCTCGCCGCCGCCGACGAGGTCGTTCGGCTCAGCCTCGACGCCGGCGGCGCCCTCTCGGGCGAGCACGGGATCGGGCTCGAGAAACGCGACTTCATGTCCCTCGCGTTCTCCGCGGACGACCTCGCCGCGCAAGCGTGCGTCCGCGAGGCCTTCGACCCGGCGGGCCGGATGAACCCTCAGAAGGTGCTGCCTTCGGGCGCGCGGTGCGGGGAGTTCGCGGCCGCAGCGTTGGCGCGCGCCGGGGACCGGGCCGAGGAGCTCCCGGCCAAAGAGCTCCCGGAGGGAACGTGGATCTGATCCACCCGCACTCGGCCGACGCAGTCGCCACCGCGCTATCGGAGGCCTCGCGCGACGGCGCGCGGGTGCTGCTCGTCGGCGGGCGCACGCAGATGGGCCGCGGCAACCCCGCCGAGGTCGACGCCGAGCTGTGGACGACGCTCCTGGACCGCGTGATCGCCTACGAGCCCGACGAGATGATCGCGGTCGCCGAGGCGGGTGTGCGCGTGGGCGAGCTCCGGCGGGTCCTCGCCGAGGGCGGGCAGGAGTGGCCGGTGGATGCCGACGACGAGGCGACCGTCGGCGGGGTGGTCGCCGCTGGCGCCGACAGCGTGCGGCAGCTGGGGGTCGGCCTGCTCCGGGACACGGTCGTCGAGGTCGAGGCGGCGACCGGAGACGGACGCAGGATCCGCAGCGGCGCGCGGGTCGTGAAGAACGTCACCGGGTTCGACCTGCACCGGCTGCTGACCGGTTCGCTCGGCACGCTCGCGTGTCTCACCCAGATCGCGGTCAAGGTCCGACCGCTGCCGAGGGCCACGTGCACGCTCGTGACCACGGAGGGCGGCCTCGAGCTGGGACGGCGGCTCCTCGACGAGGTGCAGGGGCTCGTGTCGGTGCTGGCCGAGCCCGACCACGTGCGCCTGCGTCTCGAGGGCTGGCCGCGGGAGGTCGAGGCGCAGACCGCCGCCGTCAAGGCGATCGCCGCCGCCGAGGTCGACGACGGCCCGTTCCCGCCGCCGGTGTTCCCGCAGGCAGCCGTCGTGGTCGAGGCCGGCGTCGTGCCGTCGAAGCTTCCGGACCTGCTGGACGGCGCGGGAGGCTTCCGTGCGCTCATGGGGGTCGGCACGGCCTGGGTCCCGTTCGACGATCCGGACGGGCTCACCCTCTTCCGGGCGCGGGCCACGGACCTCGGCGGCGTCGCCCCCGCCGTCCGCGGCCCCGGAGGGTTGGGCGAGGCGCCCGTCGCCGCGGTGGACGTCCAGCGCCGCGTGAAAGCGGCGTTCGACCCCGCCGGGATCCTCGCGCCCGGCCGCGGATGGACCACATGATGGTGGAATAGGAGGATGCTCAACGATGCCGACCGTGCGATGCTCGAGGCTCGGAACTTCGCCCACCTCGCAACCGTGATGGCCGACGGCTCCCCGCAGGTCTCGGTCGTGTGGGTCGACCTCGACGGCGACACGATCCTCATCAACTCGGCCGAGGGCCGCACGAAGACCCGCAACGTCCGCCGAGACCCCCGCGTCGCCCTCTCCGTCTACGACCAACAGAACCCGTACTCGGAGCTGATGGTGCGTGGCCGGGTCGTCGAGCTCACGCACGACGGCGCGAAGGAGCACATCGACTCGCTCGCGAAGAAGTACCTCGGCAAGGACATCTATCCGTGGCACCAGCCCGACCAGCAGCGGGTGATCCTGCGGATCGAGATCGAATCGGTCGCCCGCCGCGCGTGACGGATCAGCGCGCGAGCCCGCGCAGACGTTCCGCCGCCGCCTCGAGCGTCTCGAGCCGCTTGCAGAACGCGAACCGCAGCAGATGGGCCCCGAGTCCCGGCCTCGAGAAGAACGACGATCCGGGCACCGCGGCCACGCCCGCGACCTCCACCAGGTAGCGGGCCGCCGCCACGTCGTCGTCGAACCCGAGGTTGGTGACGTCGGCCATCACGTAGTACGCGCCCTCCGGTGCGACCGCCGCGAACCCGGCCTCGGCGAGGATCTCGAGCATCAGCGCGCGTCGCTCGGCGTACTCGGCCGCCGTGCGCTGAAGGATCGTCCTCGGAAGCTCGAGCGCCGCGACGCCGGCGACCTGCAGCGGCGTCGGCGCCGCGACGGTCAGGAAATCGTGGGTCGCGCGGATCCCGCGCATCAACGGCTCGGGAGCGATCGCCCATCCCACACGCCACCCGGTCACGCTGTAGGTCTTCGACAGGGCGCTGATCGTCACCGTCCGGTCGTGCATCCCCGGGAGTGTCGCGATCGGCACGTGGGCGCGGTCGTCGTAGGTGATGTGCTCGTAGATCTCGTCGGTGACCGCGATCGCGTCGTGCTCCTCGCACAGGTGCGCGATGGTCGCGAGCTCCTCGTACGAGAACACCTTGCCGGTCGGGTTGTGCGGCGTGTTCACGACGATCGCCCGCGTCCGGTCGGAGAACGCGGCGACCAACTCCTGCGTGTCGAACGACCAGTCCGGAGGTCGCAGGGTCACGGTTCGCGTCGACACGCCCGCGAGGATCGAGTCGGGCGCGTAGTTCTCGTAGAACGGTTCGAACACGACGACCTCGTCGCCGGGATCGAGCACGCCGAGGAAGGTCGCGATCATCGCCTCGGTCGACCCGCACGTGACACAGACCTCGACGTCGGGATCCACGACGAGCTGGTAGTCCCGCGCGTAGGTCTCGGCGATCGCGTCACGGAACGCGGGCACTCCCCACGTGATCGAGTACTGGTTGTGATCGTCCGCGATCGCGTGCGCCGCCGCGTGCTTGAGCTCCTCCGGCGCCGGGAAGTCGGGGAACCCCTGCCCGAGGTTGATCGCGCCGTGGAGGTTCGCGAGGCGCGTCATCTCACGGATCACCGACTCGGTGAACGAAGACGCCTTCGAGGACGGGCGGACTCCAGGCACGGTCGGGCGATGATAGCCCTCGCAAGGCCGAGGCTCCCTGGGAGGAAGATGAGGCGTGCGTCGACGAACCTTGGCCGTCATCTCGCTTGCGGTGGGCAGTCTGGGTGTCGTCGTTGTCTCTGCGTCTCCCGCGTCGGCGGCCCTCTGTGCGAAGTGGGACCCGCCCGTTCAGGGCGTCGTGGGTTCCGTCGCCTCGATCTCCTTCCGCACGTACGTCCCCATCTCGACGGATGGCGACGCCTACACCCTCGAGCCCCGGGCTTTCCCCGACTATCCCTTCAAGGTGCACGCGATCTCGCCGCAAGGGGCAACATCGATGATCGAGATGGCTCCCGGTGCCGAGGACGATCGGAGGTGGCTCGGCGATCTCACGCCGGATCATGAGGGGCCCTGGACCCTGACCATCGTCAACCTCCAAGGCGGCGACGCGCTGTGTTATGGGGACGCGATCCTCATGGTGGAACGGGGGCCACGAAGCCGGACGCCCACCTTTGCCGTGCTCGGGTTCTTCGCGATCCTCGGAGGTGTTGCCGGCTACTCGTCGATGAGACGGCGGCGCTCACGGCTCGGGGCCGGCGCTCCATGATCTCGACGCTGCCAGTACGCGCCGCGCGCCCGGATCGGACCTGTCACGCGTGCGCGACCCGTCGGGCGCGGCGTCTCCTGCTCACGCCCGCGGCCGCCGTCGCAGCCACCACCGCCCCGACGATCCACCACGGAAGCGTCGAGGCACCCCCGGGCACGTCGTCCTGGCTTCCTCCTCCCGCCGGCGAGCCTGCCGCCGGGGTGGGCGACGCGGGGAGGCCAAGACCGACCAGCGTCCGCCTCAACCCAACGCCTGCCGCGTACCACGCGCCCACGGTTCGTTCCCTCCCCCAGTACCTCTGATCCGCAGGCATGTAGGTCACCGGGTACGGCTCGACGTACGGGTAGACGTACTGGACGACATCGGCGGTGGGTAGATCCGGCAACGCCATCGTGTATGTGATCGTGTATCGAGGGCCGAGATCCTCCCCCGGTCGATCGATCACACGACCGTGGGCCGGCGTTCCACCCCACATCCCCACGGAGAACCCGGAGCGCATGATGACCGTCGCCAGATCCGCGCCGATCGTCTCCGAACCCGCCGTCCTCAGCTCGATCGGGTGTTCGAGCCCCGGCCCGGTGATGACCCCTTGGGTCGGGCCCTTCGCGAGCGCCGCGGGTCCCGCGAACATGGCGGCGAGGCAGAAGGCCAGCAGACCCAACGCCACGGAGCCGCGCCGACGCGTCATCCGGTCGGTCTACCACCGGAGCCGACGGAGCGCCATCCCCGCGGTCGTCGAACCACGCCCTCGGCGCGCGTAGCATCGAGGCGTGGCCGAACCCGTGGAGATCCTCGGGACCGAACTGCCCGACGGGGCTCGGTTCGTGGGCGCCACGGTCGAGGCGCCTCCCGCCTGGCGACCGAACCGCGACTCCCCCTCCGACGCCGACCTGTCCCTGTGTGTGGCGTGCGGGCTGTGCCTGCCGCACTGTCCCACCTACCGGCTCACGGGAGAAGAACCACAGTCGCCGCGCGGCAGGATCACCGCGATGCGTGCCGTGGAGGACGGGCTGGCGCAACCGGACCCCCGGTTCGCCGAGTTCATGGATGCGTGTCTGGTCTGCCGGGCGTGCGAGACGGTCTGTCCCTCGCACGTGCCGTTCGGGCGGCTGATGGAGGCGGCGCGCGAGCAGATCGAACCCATCCGAACGCGCCGGGCGCGTCTCGCCCGATGGATCGGCTTCCACTGGATCCTGCCGCATCCCTCCCTGGTGCGCGCAAGCGCCGCGCTGCAACCGGTGGCCCGCCCGTTCATGCCCCGTCACGTGCGATCGCTGGTGCCTCGCCGCGGTCACCCCCTCGCCCGCCTGCCGCGGGTCACCCGACCCGCGCCGGGCACGACACCGCGCGGCACGGCGGCGCTCCTGGCCGGCTGCGTCCAGGATCGGTGGTTCCACGAGGTGAACCTCGCCACGATCCGCGTGCTCGCCCGCCGCGGTTGGCGGGTAACGGTCCCGCGGCGGCAGGCGTGCTGCGGCGCGCTCGGCGCCCACAACGGGCGGCTCGGCGTCGCGCGTCGACTTGCGCGGCGCGCTCGCCACGCCTTCGACGGCGCCGACCTCGTCGTCGTCAACGCCGCGGGGTGTTCGGCGCACATGAAGACCTACGGAGAGCTCGAACCCGGCACGGAGCTGCCGGTTCGCGACCTGATGGAGGTGCTCGCGGACGAGGAGGCAAGACCGCCGGCCGCCTCGCTCGACCTCGCGGTCGCGTACCACGACGCGTGTCACGCTCTGCGGGCCCAGGCGATCCACCGCCAGCCGCGCGACGTGCTCGCCCGAATCTCGGAGCTCCGCGTCGTCGAGGTCCCGGACGGGGACCGGTGCTGCGGGGCCGCAGGCCTCCACGGAGTGACCGCCCCCGAGGCGTCGGGGGAGCTCGGCCGCGCGAAGGCCGAAGCGGTCGCGGCCACCGGCGCCACGGTCGTCGCCTCGGCGAACCCCGGGTGCTCGATGCAGCTGCTCTCGTGGCTCCGGCAGCTGGGTCACGACGTCGAGGTCGTGCACCCCGTCGAGCTGTTGGACCGCGCGGAACGCGCGGCCGCCCGCTAGCGCGACGTGCGGAAGCGGTCGGCGATCCGCAGCAGGCTCCGCGACATCGAGTCGCGGTCGATCCCGTCGGTCGCGAGCAGGAAGTCGATCAGCCCGCCGGTCGATCCCGGGTCGGACGCCGCCAGATCGGCCGCTTCGCGGCCCAGCTGTTCGAAGGCCGCGAGCTTCTCGGCGGAGGCCGAGGCAGCGCCGAAGCTCGCCTGCCGCCCGGTCTTCGGAGTGGACTCCGCCGGGTCGGGGCCCGGCAGCACCAGCAAGGCGCTCGTGACCGAACGCTCGCCGCCGGAGTCGGTCGGGTCGTTCACGACGCCCATGCCCTTGATCCACATCGTGGCCGAGCCGCCGCCGTCGAAGTTCATCGCGTTCACGGCGCCGAGCGACTTCATGTACTTCGCGAGCTCGTCGAGGCGCATGCCCACCGACGTGCTCTTGCGGCCGTCGACGACCACCATCAGCACCTTGCCGGTCGACGTCACGCCCACGGCGCTGCGCGGGTGGCGGCGGCAGAGGTACTCGGTGCATGAGGCGTCCGGGGCCACCACGCGACCGCTCTCGAGCAGCATCGGGTTCCCGCCGACGAGGTCGATCACACCGGCCATGCCGTTGTGCCACGACAGGCGCACGGTCTTGCCGGCCTTGAGCGACTTGATCCATGTGGCGCCGGCCCCGGAGAGCTTCGACGACAGGACCGTCGTCCCGGTCGTCACGGCCATCGCCGAGGTCTGGCAGGCCCGCGTGTCCACGACGTAGTCGCGATAGACCCCGTCCTTGCCGCCGTTCCATCGGATCGACCCGTTCGGGATCAGCCGGACCGAGCACGCGCCGGAC
>Ga0214473_10007934_pt1 | contig 12574 bp, 9 predicted proteins | sample RVTome_7_FD_203509 | JGI IMG/M metagenome (GOLD analysis project Ga0214473, IMG submission 203509) | Soil microbial communities from uranium-contaminated site in the Upper Colorado River Basin, Wyoming, United States - RVT98D197 | ecosystem: Environmental > Terrestrial > Soil > Contaminated >... | reverse complement strand
TCCAGCGGCATACAATGCCTACTTCAATGATATCGCCAATGATGGGTTTGCTCCCTATATCAATAGGATGAGCGAGTTGGGGATCACGGGCGGTTGCGGGGGCAGCAGCTATTGTCCATCGGCGCCGGTGACGAGAGCGATGATGGCAGTTTTCATCGAGACGGCCATGGGTGTGTTACTTCCTGCATGCGCGGGGGACGTCTTTAATGATGTGGGTGCATCGACATTCGGCTGCGGGTTTATCGAGGACTTTTCATCCCGTGGAATCACGGGTGGATGCGGAGGAGGAAACTACTGTCCGAATGATCCTGTCACGCGCGGTCAGATGGCGGTCTTTCTTGGAACGGCTTTCCTGGGAATGTAGTCGCGTTTCCTGTTGGTTCAAATCTCACCGCCCCTCTCTCTGCCGCAACGGGAGAGAGGGGGGCGAGGAATTCTTCCCATCCATCACCTTCCTATCCTGGATTTGATTGACAACCTTTCATTTTCTCTGTTAAGAAACCCTCCATGAGTAGAAAAGAACAGATGAAGACACTCAGTGAAGTGGCATTGGGAAATATTCCTCCTGATGTGGTCTTTGTTCGCGGGACTCTGTTTAATGCTTTCACCGGGGAGTTCGTTCCTGGGCAATCGATCTGGATCAAGGACGGAATGATTGCTTACGTTGGTCCTGATTCAAATCCTCTTCAGGGCGATAAGACGGTTGTGATCGATGCGGGGGGACAGACGCTTCTCCCGGGGTTGATCGATGGTCACACCCACGTTATAAGCGCCCGGGCGGGAGTGGAGGAATTCATAAAATATGTCATTCCATCCGGCGTGACCACAGTGGTAACCGAAACGATCGAGTTTGCCACGGTTGTTGGAAAGGCAGGAATCGAGTATCTTGCAAAAGGATTTGAGGGCCAACCCATCCGGTTGTATCACACCGTATCCCCTCTCTGCGGTCTCACGCCTTCCGAAGAGGTGAATGTCCCTTCCAACGAAGAATTTCTGTCACTGTTAAGGGATCCGAAGTGTGTCGGCCTCGGTGAGGTTTATTGGGGGAATATTTTTCTTACAGGAGCCCAGGGCGAGAGGGTGCGGGAGCTGGCCGCTGCAGCGCTTGATCTGGGAAAGAGGGTTGAAGGGCATGGGGCCGGCGCCTCCGGCAAGAAGCTTCAGGCCTATTCCTGCTTCGGGGTCTCTTCCGATCATGAGCCCATCATGGAAAACGAAGTTCTCGAACGGCTGGGGCTCGGTTATTGGGTCATGGTGCGGGAAGGGGCGGTAAGGAAGGAGTTGACAGGAGTCAGGGGGATTTTTGAGAAGAAGATCCATTTCAGACGGCTTGTCCTTGTAACGGATGGAATGGACCCGGAAGGATTCATGGAAGAGGGCTATCTGGACGCCTCCTTGAAGAGCGCAATCAAACTCGGAGTTCCTCCGGCGGTGGTCTATCAAATGGTCACCTTGAATCCGGCAGAGCACTTCCGTCTCGATCATCTCATCGGATCGCTTTCGCCCGGGAAGATGGCGGACCTTGTCATCATTCCCTCGCCGGAGATTTTCAAACCCCAGTTGGTGATGTGCGGCGGCAAGATTATCTTCGAGAAAGGCAGGTCAGTGGCCGAGCCAAGAAAGGTCACCTTTCCGGAAGACATGTACCAAACAGTCAAAGTAGGTGACTTCAAACTCCCTTCTCTTCCAATGAAAGGGAAGGCGAGGGCGATGGAGCTTGTGACCCGGCTTGTGACCAAAGAGAGCATCATTGATCTCGAAGACCCGGAGGCGACAAAAGACCTCCTGATGATCATTTCCATCGACCGATTGGGAAGGGGAAAAGCTTTCACAGGGTTTATCAAGGGATTCGGTCTCCGGAGGGGGGCTTACGGGACGACGATGGATTGGGATTGCGTCGATATGATTGTCTTGGGGCAGGATCCCCGGTCGATAGAGACCGTGATTGGGAGACTCGAGGAAATTGGAGGAGGCGGGGTCTATGCGATTGACAACGAAGTGGTTGCGGAATTTCATGCCCCTCTTTGCGGCATCGTATCCCGGAAGCCGCTGGAGATTGTGAGAGAAGAGGTGAGACATCTCGAAGATGCCCTGAAAAGGAATGGAGTTAGGTGGGAGAAGCCTGTCCTCACCGTCGATACCCTCGGAACGCCTGCCATCCCCCATCTCCGGATCACCCATCAGGGCTATGTCCGGCTGAAGGACTGGAAAATTCTGCCCGTTGAAGTGTGACAGGCTGATGAAAAACACCCCTGCCTGCGGCAGGCAGGCATCTGCCGTGTTAAGCAACAGGACTGAGCAATGAGGACTGAGTTACAAGCAAAGGCCTAATCCGAAAGAATTCTTTCTCCTACTCAGTCCACAGTCCTCAGTCCTCTTAACTCCTACCGGAGGCGCTTTGCATGAAGTGGGAGAAGTACCATACCGTCTGGGCCATCATGGTTTTTGGCTGGATCACCAACTACTTGGTCCGGGCCGGCCTGTCTCCTCTTCTCATCCCCATCATCCAGGAATTTGAATTATCCTATGCCCAGGCGGGGATCCTGGCGACCGCCTTCTTCTACGCGTACACTTTCATGCAGCTTCCTGCCGGCCACATCGGGGACCGGCTGGGGAGAAAACTCGTCCTGGTTCTCTGCTCGAGCTGGTGGGGGCTCATGTCTCTGCTTACCGGCCTGACGCATTCTTTTGCCTCTCTGTTCGCCTTCCGGTTCTTAACAGGAGTGGGAGAAGGCGCATTCTTCAGCAATGACCGGCCCATCATCTCTGCCTACACGCCGGAAGGGAAAAAGGGCCTGGGACAGGGAGTTTCCTTCATCGGGCTGGGGACCGGCATGTTTATAGGGATCTCCCTTGCCGGCTGGATATCGGACCTATGGGGCTGGCGAAGCGTCTTCATCGTTTATGCCTTCCCCTCGTTTCTTGCCTCCTTTTTGATCTACCAGTTCATCAAGGAGCCTCCGAAACAGGACACAAGAAGGGAGGACGGAAAAGGAGTTTCATATTCCGTGATCTTGAAGAGCCGGGACCTCTGGCTTCTTTACATAGGAGGAATCGCCGGGAACTATGCCCTCTGGGTGGTAGGGACCTGGGCGCCGGCCATGTTCAAAGAGATGGGCGTAGAGAGTCTCTCACGGACATCGTTCTATTCGAGCCTGCTCGGCCTTTCCGCGATTCCGGGCCTTTCCCTGACCGGGCTGGTCAGTGACCGGATGATGAAGAGAGGGAAAGGGAGAAAAGGGCTCATTGCCGTCGAGTTTTTCTTCATCTCCCTCTGCATGTTTCTTCTGGGTTATGGTTTGAAGGTCAAGTTCAATATCTACATCTATCTTTTCGTCTTCTTCATGGCCGGGTTCTTCATCTGGGGCCACTGGGCGGCCTTCTACGCCCTTCTTCCGGAGATGGTCCCCTATAAGGTCCTCGGGACGACATTCGGGCTGACGAACACCATCCATTTCCTGGGGTCTTTACTGGCGCCGTGGGCCACCGGATGGGTGAAGGATACGACCGGCTCGTTTTCCTGGGGACTCTACCTTTCCGCTATCTTCTGCGTGATCGGCGGGACCCTCATTCTCAGCGTGAACCCTCCATTCCGGTTTGGAAAAGAAGCCCCTATTACTTAGAAAATGAGTTGCGAAGCAAACGAAGTTGAGAAGATAAGAGGTTGAGAAGATATGAAGAGAAAAAAATACGAAGCGCAACTTCATAACTTCTCAACTTCTCATCTTCGTTTCATTTTCGTGGGTCGTGGGTGCTTTCCTGGATGGGGCGTTATGTATTGAGTTCATTTCCACTCTCCGGTCTCCGCGTCTGGTGAAACTAACACTCTTTTGGTTCATGTCCAGTAATTGAATAGCATTCATTTTTTTAACTTATTGAATTTCTTGAAACAAATCTCTTGACAAATTCTTATTTTTTCCGGTAGAAATGAGCCACATTCAATTTATTTCCCTTCTCCTATGTCCAAGAGAGACATCAAAAGCAGATTGATTATTCAGGCCGCCATAGAAGTCTTCAGCAAGAATGGCTTTCAGCACTCAAGCATTTCCGAGATTGCCCAGAGGGCGAACGTGGCTGAAGGAACGATCTATCAATACTTCAGAAATAAGGAAGATCTTTTCTTCTCGATCCCGGGGGAGAAAACGAACGAGTTCTGCAAAGAGCTCGAATTGCATCTTCAAGGGATCGTGGGCGCGTCTAATAAAGTCAGAAAATTCATCTGGTACTATCTTTATCATCTGAAGATGAATCCCGACTATGCCAGAACCCTGTTGCTTGAGATGAGAGTGAACAAGTGCCTGGTTGAGACGAAGATTTACTCTTCTTTCAAGCAATTCACGGGAAAGATTCTGGAGATCCTGCAGGAAGGACAGGAAGAAGGCGTCGTGAGAAAGGATGTCAATCTCTATGTTCTCCGCCAATTGATCCTGGGTACCCTTGAACACGCGGTCACGCGATGGCTCCTAAAAGGTGAGAAGTACGATTTGATGGATTACTATGAAGACGTCAGCAAGATCGTCGTTAGCGCAATAAGTTGTCCTAATGGGATAGGAGGTTGAAATGGCATATTCCTTAACAACTTGGAACGACTTCAAGAATTACCAGAACACCTGCTATCGGAACTACCTATATGCTTCCGGAGGCCTTCGCTGCATGGGCTCTACTTGGAGTGTGTTGGCGCCCCTCAAAGGGTTAGGTGAGGATGTATACATCATGGGCGGCGAGCCACACGCCGCGTCAACGGCGGGGACATTCCCTGAAGAGGCCCGTGAGGATATTTCAGCCGCTGAAATCGCAGGTTTAGGCTTTCACTCGTGTAGTTACCTGAAACTGTTCATAGGGGAAGTGGTCCGCGATAAAATAGCTATTACAGATGGAACAATCAAGGAGGGATATCCCAAACCGGATTTGATCTGGACTACACATTTGTGCAATCTGCATTCAAAATGGTACCAGGAAGTTTCAAGGCGTCTGGGCGGCGTACCGATGTACCCAATCGATATGATCGGCGGGGGGAATGCGGAGAAAGATCCCAAAATTGTAAAATATGTGTGCGACCAGATGGAGGAGGGAATACGTTGGCTCGAGAGAGTCACGGGCAGGGAGTTTTCGGATGAGTTGTTCATCAGGGGAGCTCGAAACGAGATCAAGGTGCTGGTTCTATGGGGTAATATATGCGCACTCAACATGCATACTCCCGCGCCGTTGGATGAGCGTCGACTTATAGCTCTATTCCCGCCTGCCATGGTGGACAGGACAACGGATGAAGCTGTGCAATTATATGAGGCATTACTTAAAGAAGTGCAACACATGGTTGAGACTGGCCAGAGTGTGGTTGCGGATCAACGCTTCAGAATTGTCTATTTTGGACTAGCACATACTTATGGCCATCCGGAAATTGCGAGGATCCTTAGAGACGCAGGCGCCGAGATTGTAGCGTCAGTCTATACTTTCGGCACGTGTGGCAATTTCAGAGGATTTGTCAACGGCAAGTGGTCATGGGACCCCCTCGACCCTGCCTGGGTGGACGAACTCGACCTGTCCACCAGAAGAAAGGCCATAGAGGCGCTCGTTAAGATAGCCCTGGGTTGGCCGACCTGGCAGGGGGTAAGATCATACTGGGCCTTGGAACAAATGGCCAGGGCAATGGTAACGGAATATAAAGCGGACGGGCTTTTGTTGGCGCCTTCCCGCAGTTGTGAAACCGACTTCAGGAACGGTTACATAGCGATGCAGCGCATTTTTAGAGGGGAAATTCCGACCGTAGAATACGATACCGACCAGGTCGATGTCCGGAAAATGGATTTACCGGGTTCTCAACGGAAAACAGAGTTGTTCGTCCATCTTATGGAAGCGCACAGGAAGAGAGAGCTCTGAAAAACTAATTCCCGCTCTCTGATTACGGAGATTTCAGAAAAGGATTACATAGATTTTTCTTTATTCTCAATGCGGTTCTAATCGGTGTAATCGGCTAAGAATCGCAGTAACCAGGATTTTCAGAAAGGAGGTGCATGAGAAGCGATGAAGAAAAGCTCTGATGCAATGATCGACCATTTTCGCCGTATCACCGATGATACACATGAATACGCCAAATCCCTCCAAGAAAAAGGGCAGCTCTTGGCCGGATATATGTGCACTCATGTTCCCGAGGAAATTCTATATGCAGCCGGGATTATACCCGTGAGAATTCTCAGCTCCCATGTTTCACAAGCGATGACAAGGAGCTATATTCATGAAACCTACTGCTCTTTTTCACATGATTGCGCATACCAGGGACTGCAACATAATTATGATTACTTAGACTTGGTCGTGCATAGCAGCAGTTGCATCCATATGGCTGAGGCGTTTAATGTTTGGGTCAGGTTTGCAGGCTTCCAGCAAAAAAGCTTCCTCCTGTCGTACCCTCATATCATACATGCTAAACCTGCCGGCGGGTTTATGGTGGAATCTTTTGGAGAGTTTAAACAATTCATTGAGAAGTTTGCGAAAACATCCATCACAGATGATGACCTCGAGAGGGCGATTAAGGTTTATAATCACACCAGAAGACTCCTTAAACGACTCTGGGAGTTCCTGAGGCGTGATCATCCACCTATCACGGGACCGGACGTCGCGACTGTGACTCTGGCTTCCCAGGTTATGGACAAGCAAGAGTGCAATCCAATGCTGGAGCAACTTATCCAGCGATTAGAAGCCGAGCCTGGCAAAGCGCCGTCAGGGGTAAGGCTGATGGTAACGGGAGGCGCTTGTGACGACCTGCGGATTTTCGATCTAATCGAACATCTGAACTACAGCACAAGCCTGATTTTCATTGATTCTTGTACAGCAGCCAGGTACTTCTGGTTTGAGGTGCCTGAGGATAGACCCGATAAGCTTGAAGCGCTCGCTGAAGGACTCATCGGTAGAATTCCGTGTCCTGCAAAGGACAGTGTTCCCGGTACCGGGGAGAAGAAAAGGTTCAGGTTCATTCAACAGTTCATCGAGGACTTCAAACCGGATGGAGTAATATTTCTCTATCAGAGATTTTGCAGCCCTCAATCGATGGACATTGTGGCACTGAAACCAATCGTGAATATGTTGGGAATTCCGTGGACTGAGCTTGAACTTGATACAACCGTACCCATAATTCAATTTGGGACGCAGTTGGAAGCTCTTGTAGAAATCATAAAGCGGGTGGCGCCATGAATAAGGAAAAACTTTCGGCTGGACTGGATGCAGGCCATATTCATACGAAGGCCATAATCATGAGGGGACAGGAAATCCTTGGGTATGGCGCCGTACCCACGGGATTTGATGTAATCGCTGCGGCTCAGACAGCGCTAAATCATGCTTTGGACAATGCCGGAATCTCGCGTGGTGAACTTACCGGAATCGTCACCACCGGGATCTTTAGAGATATGATGAAGGCGCCGCCACTGAACGTAACGGGAACTGTACCCGAATATGTGGCGGATGCGAAAGGGGCTTTATTCCTTAATAAAAATTCCAGAACAGTTATCGACGTCGGGGGGAATATACATAAAGCGATCCGTTACGACCAAAACGGGAATCTCCTGGACGTTATTCAAAATGATAAATGTGCTGATGGTTTGGGCATTTTCTACACGAACATGGCCAAAGCGATCGGATTAAGTGAGCAGGAAATGTCCGAATTGGCACTTAAATCCACCGGGAATCTGTCTATCGCTATTCAATGCTCCCTATCCGCTGAATCAGACGCTATTGATTTGATTTGTCAAGGCAAGGATCTGGCAGATGTGGCGGATGCGATCTCGAGATTCATCGTTGAGCGCGTTGCGGATATGTGCACCACGATGAACCTCACCAAAGAGATCGTGGTCGCTGGAGGATTAGCCAAATCACAAGCGCTTATTAAGCACCTTGCGAGTCTGCTAAAACAAGACCTGAGCGTATTGAACCTCCCGGAATATGTGGGTGCAATAGGTGCGGCGATTAGTGATAGAGAGCTCTGAAAACCCACTTATCGCTCTCTTGATTACAGAGATTCAAAAAAGGATTACATAGATTTGTCAAGGAGTTCTGGGCTTCTTCAGAAATCTCATATGGAGGTGGAAAATGAGTGAATCCGCTTCAAGGAGCGAACAGTTAGATTGGACAAGGGCTAAGGTGATAGTCGCTGGAATAGATATTGGAGCAGTGAGCTCCAAAGCTGTGATACTGCTGGATGGACAATCCTTTGCATTTTCTCAAGTCACAACCCGAACGCCCAAAGAATCTGCTTTCAGGGCTATAAACGGGGCCTTAGCCAAAACCGATCTAAAGTTAGAAAATATCCATTACATCGTGGCAACCGGTCGTGGGAGGACGCAGGTTCCGTTTGCACGTAAGACTATAACTGAAATCGCGTGCGGCGCCGCAGGAGCGGTGCACATTTGGGGGCCATCTGTGCGTACGGTGCTCGATGCCGGAGGTCAAAGCTGCAAAGTCATTCACTGCACCGAAAAGGGCAGAGCAACCGCTTTCCTCTGGAACGACAAATGCGCCGCGGGTATTGGACGCTCAATGGAAGCATTTGCTGATCTGGTTAAGAAAGAGGTGACTGAGATCGGAAACATCGCCCTTCAATCTGAGAAGTTCCCGAAGTTAAGCGACTTTTGCCCGGTGTATGCTCAGTCCGAAGCCCTCGATTTAATTCGAAGCAACGTACCGCTCGAACAAGTGATAGCAGGCTACCACTATGCGATGGCTAAGAGAATCAGCACATTGGTAGCTCGATCAGGGGTGAAAAAGGATTTCGTAATCATTGGAGGACTGACCAGGAATCCGGGAATAATAGATCGGCTGGAAAGCATTTTGAAGGTAAGCAGGTTGGCTCCTAAACCTGAATGGGATTCCACATTAACACCAGCTCTTGGCGCGGCTCTCTTCGCGGATGCTTTCTACAGGCGGCAACAATCTAACACATCAACCCACAGCGGGTGTAACCTCCTATAGGCTGTCTCCTCTTAAAATCCCTCCCATCCTCCCTCCTTCGACAAGCTCAGGACAGGTTTGCCAAAAGGAGGAGATCATTACCCCCCTTAGAAAAAGGGAGGGTGAGGCCTGCCTGCGCGTAGCCGCTAGGGGGGATTTGCATGGTTGAGGGCGCCGCCGGGCATGGGGCATTAACAAAAAAAGCCTGGTTCCATTTTTGGGGAACCAGGCTTCTATCTTTTATCAAGACCTTGCGATTTCTTCTTAACGACCCACGGCAGCAACTTTGGCTTCGGAGGTTAGCCAACCTTGAAGATCATGGCGGCCCCGGTGTCACCGGCAGCGCAACCGGTAAAGAGACAATAACCGCCGCCCAGGAGCGCCATCTCCTCCATCATCTCCATCATGATCCGACCGGCCGTCGGGGCCTGGGGGTGCCCGTAGATGAGGGAACAGCCATAGTTGTTCATCTTCATGACATCGATGCCCATTTTCTTTGCGAAGTTGATGTCGTTGGCGGCAAAGGGGTTGTGGCTCTTGATCGCCTTCATATCCGTGATTTTCAGACCGGCGTTCGCAAGGGCCATCTCCGCCGCCGGCACGGGTGCAGCGGCCATGAAACCCGGCTTGACCCGGGCAAATCCGTAAGAAATAATCTGGATCTCTATTTTAGGATTAGCGCTCATTTCTTTGGCCCTGTCGCGGGTCGTAATGATGAACCCGCAATTGCCGTCGGCGGGATACGTCTGGGCGCCGAAGCTGTGGACGCCGCCCGGTTCAACGGGTTTCAGCTTGGCCAGACCGTCGGCTGTGGTGGGTGTCACACCCTCGTCCTGGTCAACGATCTTGGTCTGTTTCTTCGTGACTTTTGCCTCTACCGGAAACATGTAGCGTTTCTGGAAAGCCCTGTCATTCTCCAGGGCCATGAGATACTGCTCGTAGCGTCTCAGGACCACGGCGTCACACTCCTGTTTTGTGATCCCCGCTTCCTTCGACACGTTCTCGGCTGTCTGCAGCATCTTGGTCCGAACGCGGGGATCTCCGTTGAAATTGTCCATCATCCAGTTCTCGCTCTCCAGTTCCCCTCCCGGACCCAGCGGCTGGGCCCACACACTATGGGCGCCGTTCGAGCAACGGTCGGTCATCAGGCCGAAGGCCAAATTAAGAGAGCCATGATCTATCGCGAGGGCTGCAAGCTGGAGAACCGTCGTGGAGGTTGAACACGCCTGGTGGATGAAGAGGGCGGGCACGTGTTTCTGATCGTCCGTCAGGATCGCGGTAGACCAGGTATGGCCATAAAAGAAGTGGTGCTGCGCAATGCTGATTCCGAAGTAGACGTAGTCAATGATGGTCGGATCGATCTTTTTCTTCTGCAGGAACCAGTTGCGGGCTGTCTTGCCCCCGAGCTCGATCGAGTTTTCATTCTGGAGACTCCCCTGCCAGCGGCAGAACGGGCTCGAATAGTAGCCACTGTAAGGGATATACGCGTTCTTGAATGTGTCCATAGCACTACCTCCTTCTGTTTTATTTGATTCAGCCTGTTATTGATTTCGAAGATAACATATTCAATAGATTTTGGGTACAGGGCGCCGGTTCAGTGGGTACGTGCCCTTGATCATAATTCGTGGAGGACTGACAGTCAAGAAAAAACCGTTAACTGGTCCGTAATTGAATGGACTTTTGATTAACCCCACCCCCACCCTCGCCCTCCCCCTGAAAGGGAGGGAATTTACCATCTTCCTCCCCCTTCAAGAGGGAGGTGAGGAGGGGGATGGGGTATCTGTCCGAATAGTATTAGACCGTTTTGAATTATGATATAGTGGATCTTGTGGGCCTTCATTCTATTCTGACCATTCTGACCGAGGGAGGGGTTTCTTATGGGAAAGCCTGAGAGTGTTGATTACTATCAGATCGAATCCTTGTTGACGGAAGAGGAAAAACTCTTTGTAGAAAGGGTCCGGATGTTTGTGGACCAGGAGTGCATGCCTGTCATCGCGGACCATTTTGATAAAGGAATGTTTCCCATGAATCTTATTCCCCGAATGGCGGATCAGGGCCTGTTTGGGCTTCATGTGGAAGGATACGGATGCCGGAAAGTGAGCCATACGCTTTCCGGTTTCGTCTACCAGGAGTTGGGAAGGTGCGACAGTGGTCTCAGGGCCATGGTTTCTGTCCAGAATTCCCTGGTGATGTATCCGATCTATGCGTTCGGGTCCGACGAACAGAAACAAAAGTGGCTTCCTGAGATGGCCCGGGGAAAAGCGATAGGCTGTTTCGGGCTCTCAGAGCCCGATTTTGGATCGAACCCCTCCGGGATGACGACCGCCGCCCGGAAAGAGGGAGACCGGTACATTCTCAATGGGACGAAGATGTGGATCACGAACGGGCCGATTGCCCATGTGGCTCTGATATGGGCGAAGACCGATGAGGACATCCGGTGTTTCTTAGTCGAAGCCGGGACCCCCGGGTTTCAGGCAACAGTGATCCAGAGAAAGTTTTCTTACAGGACTTCTCCCACGGCTGTACTTATCCTTAAAGATTGTGCTGTGCCGGAGAGAAATCTGCTCCCAGGCGCAAAGGGACTCAAACCGGTGCTGGAGTGTCTGAATCATGCCCGGTACGGGGTCGCCTGCGGCGCGCTGGGATCGGCGATTGCCTGCTATCAGGCGGCCATCTCCTTTGCGGGAGAGCGGCAGGTCTTTGACAAGCCGATTGCTTCTTATCAACTCGTTCAGGATAAGCTCGTTAAGATGATCTCGGAGATCACCAAGGCCCAGTTGATAACCTGCCACCTGGGCAGGTTGTTGGATCAGAACAGGGCAAGGCACACCCAGATCTCATTGGCCAAGCTGAACAATGTAAAGGAGGCGATGGAGATCGCCAGGATGGCCCGTGACATCCTGGGAGCAAGAGGAATTCTTGCCGATCATCATGTGATTCGTCATCTCTGCGATCTTGAGGCAGTAAGCACGCTCGAAGGGACAGAGAGCATTCACACCCTGATTATCGGCCAGGACCTGACCGGGATTTCAGCGTTTCGGTGATATTCCTTCATTCACCCCATCCCCCTCCCAACCTCCCCCTTGAAAGGGGAGGAGTCAAAACAATCTTCTTTCCGGATATTCCCTCCCTTTCAAGGGGAGGGTCAGGGCGCCGCCGTCCAGAGCCGCCAAAATGACGTTAGAGCCAATACGGGGACTATGGCGCCGGACGGAGGGGATGGGGACTTCAACTTCTGAACTATCCCCTCAAAACAGCAAATTCCCTACTTCTTCCCAGTCGAAGCCCGTCTTGGGCAGTTGATCCTTTTCATTTAATTTGGCGTGGGCTGCGGCCAGGCGTGCGACGGGAAGCCGGAAAACGGAACAGCTGACATAGGAGAGCCCGATCGAGTGGCAGAATTCGACCGAATCGGGATGTCCGCCGTGCTCGCCGCATATCCCGATCTTCAAATCGGGTTTTGTCTTCCTTCCCCACTCAATGGTGATCATCATCAATCTTCCCACCCCTTTCACATCCAGCACCTCGAAGGGGTTATCCTGAAGGATCTTCCGTTCGTTGTAAAGAGGAAGGAATTTATTCTCAGCATCCTCCCGCGAAAAAGAGAACGTTGCCTGGGTCAGGTCGTTGGTTCCAAAGG
>Ga0214473_10007933_pt1 | contig 12575 bp, 10 predicted proteins | sample RVTome_7_FD_203509 | JGI IMG/M metagenome (GOLD analysis project Ga0214473, IMG submission 203509) | Soil microbial communities from uranium-contaminated site in the Upper Colorado River Basin, Wyoming, United States - RVT98D197 | ecosystem: Environmental > Terrestrial > Soil > Contaminated >... | reverse complement strand
CAGGTTTCGCCCACGGCGTAGCTCACCGTCTGGCCGTTCACCGCGTACTTGAGGAACGTGGCTGAGAACCGCGGCTGGCCCGGCTCGGGGTCCTCCGTCTCGCTCACGATCCTCCACGGGTTGCCGGAATCATTGTAGTAGTAATACGTCGTGGAAACCAGGGTCTCGTTGGGCCCGGGCGAGTCGTACAGCGCGTACTTCATGAGCCGGTTGTTGGCCGTGTCGTGGGTGGGCACGTCGTTGATGTCGTAGTCGTAGCGGACCTCGGTGTCGTTGAGCAGGTCGGTCTTCTTCGTCCGGTTGCCGCCCTGGTCGTAGTCGTAACGGAGATGATAATCGCTCGAGGAGACGGTGCGATTCTCCTCGATGAGCCGCCCGCGGTCGTCGTATTCGAAGTACGTCGAGGCCACCCGGGCGTCGAGCTCGTAATCATCGATCCGTGTCGGGGCGGGACCGTTGGTGCCGACGTACCAGTAGGTCAGCCGGAATAGGGACACGCCCAAGCCGTTGAGGTGGTTGATGCGGATGACGCGGTTGGCGTCGTCGTACCAGTACACCACCGAGGTCTCGGCCGCGGTCTGGGCGGCGTAGGTCACGGACTCGACCAGCCCGTTGGCGTAGTACGTGTAGTCCGCGGTGATGAGCGGGGCGCCCTCCGGCCCCCGGACGACGGACTGCACCCGGTTGGCCACGTCGTACTGCACCACGGTCATGTGCCCGTCGGGGCCGACCCGCGTGTACGTCCCGCTGCCCAGCTCGTGCATGTAGGTGAACCCCCGGGGGCCCTGGTTGGGCCATTCGGCGTTGGAATCGATCGAAGCGCTGTACAACCGGGCAAGGGCGTCGTACTGGTTGACGAACTCGCGCAGGGCGACCGCCTCGCCGTTGGCGAAAAGCGTCACGTCGGACTGTATGAGTTGCCCCAGGCCGGTGTAACCGCCCGCCGGCACGGAGAACGAGGCGTACATGGAGGGCAGCCACGGCGAGTCGGGCAGCGCCGGAAAGCTCTCCGGAGCGGACCGCGCGCAGCACGGGATGGCCACGCACTCCAGCGACCCGGTCGGCCAGCCGTCGAGGTTGTACGCGTTTGTGCCGGAGCTGCTGGGCGATCCGACGGACCTCGTCTGCCCGGCGGCATCGACGGTGTACGACTCCAAGTAGACCGCGTTGAGCCGCTGGCCGGAGGGATCGCCCTCGCCGTACTCGGCGATCTGCCCCCAGCCGTCGTAAGCGAACATCGTCACCACCCCGTTGGGATCGGTGACCTGCTTGACCTGCCCGTGCGAGGCGGCCGGGTCGCCCAGACCCGTCAGGTAGTAGTCGATGGTCGTGCTTGCGGCTGGGTTGCCTTGGCCGTCCGGCGGCTCGATGACCCCGCTGAGCAGCGTCGGCTGGCCCGGAACCTCGTAGCGGTACTGGGTGGTGTTGCCGTCGGCGTTGCTGTACAAGAGCAGGTTGTTGAGCGAGTCGTACGTCCACTGTTGGTCGTGGTTGAGCGGGTCGGTGACCGACAGCATGTTCCCGTTGCCGTCGTAGGTGTAGGCCCAGGAGTGGTTCAAGGCATCGGTATAGGTTTCGAGGTTGTAGTCCGCGTCGAAGACGAACGTGTCGCGCTGGGCCAAGGGATTCTGCGTCCACTGGAGGGCCTTGGTCAGCCAGGGCCCGCGGGCGGCCTGGTAGAGCCACTCCTCGCCGGCGCCGCGGCGGTCTACGTACGTGATCTGGACGGTCTCGAGCTGCGAGCAGTCGGTGACGAAGGAGTGCTGGTCCTGGTCGGGGTCGGTCATGACGTCGACTTCATGGCCCAGGTACGTGAAGGCGTAGGTGTGCGGCGTCTCCGCGTCGGCGCGCTTGTCGGACATTGCGGTGATGTGCCCGCCGGCGTCGTAGGCGATGTCGATGAAGTAGTACATCGGGTCGGTGATCTTGTTGACCCGCTGCTGCCCGTCGTACGCAAAGGTCCAAACGCGATCCTCGACGAAGGTGTCACCGCTACCCGTGGCTGGAGCGGTGATGGTGTGGATGTAGGGACCCGCCGGGGTCTCCACGTGGACGAACTCGAGGCGCCGCCCGGAGGCGTCGGTGATGCTGTTGACGACAGGGTAGTGGAAGTCGGGCTCCGTGTTGCCGTACGTAATGGTGATCTCGTGGCCGAGGCCGTCTCCGACCTCGCGGAGCTTGTTTCCCCGAAAGTGCTGGTACGATTGGTCCTTGTGGACGAGTCGCAGCCCGAATCCGAATGTCATTAATCGATCGTGCACCCCCGGTGGCGGGTCCCAGCCGCCGGCCCCGTTGGACGTGAACAGGTCCTGGGTGCCGTCGTCGTGAATGACCAGGCGGTCCAGGTTCAGGTACCCCACTTTGACGACCCGAGTGCTGAAGGACATGCTCCAGCCGGGACCGATGTTCGCCAGCATGGGCGGCGTTGGGGCGATGTGCGGGCCGATCCGCGCGGAGTTGTGGTAGAGGTTCATGACCATGTCCGGGCCGACGCCGGACCAGTGGAAGAGCGGGATGGCGGTAAAGAGGTTGCGGTTGAGGGCGTTGGCGGTGCAGTAGGTGGCCACGGGGATGCCGGCCTCCCACGGGCGGGGTGGGCCGGCCTGGGCCAGCGGGCGGCAGATGGGGTTCTCGACCGGCGGGTCAACAGGGCCCATGGCCTCGGGATCGCCCGGCGGCACCACGATGGGATCGCCCGCGGCCGTGTACATCAGCGCACCGACCAGGGCCAGGGCACCGGCTACCGCCAGGATGACGCCGCCCCTGATCGCGGCACGAAACCGGCGACGGCGGCGCCTGCCTTGGACGGCGGAAATCGAAACGCGGGGACTGCTGGCACGAGACGTGGACTTCATGTGGGCCTCCTGTCTGCTGGAGCAGAGAAAGGAAACGGAGTTTTTACCCGGGCATCACCGCCGGCGCGGTGTGCAGGAGGCCGTCTGGCGCCTTGGTCGGGGCTCCCCGCGCTTCCCCGACGCACCGCGTGAACGCCTTCACGGCCGCCCCACACGAGCGTATGCTCGCCGGACAACGGCCCGGTCGTATAACTGAACTTACTACATTTAGCGCCAAGGTCAAGAGAATGTCCGGGAAAAAATCGCGACTGTCGCGAAATCGTGGCGCACTTCGCCCGGCATGGGCTTCGGATATCAGGGTTTTCCCTGAGTGCGGAGCGCGGACACCAGGGAAATCCCTGATATCGGGAGGGCAAATGGTGACAATGGGACCGAGGGAGCAAGGGATCAAGGGAGTGAGGGGCGATTAACGCTTCGCGTAAAGGGCAGACTCCGGCACGAAGGGACGAGGCCAGGCCGGTGCGAACTCGAAGAAGAACCACGGGGTGACCAGCTACGGGATCGACGACGGTGAAGTGGAGTGCCGCGACGGCGGGATTACCCGCATCGTCTTGAACTTCGACATGCGCACGTACACGACGGCCGCCGATGAGATGGCCGCGGGCGATTTGACGCTGTCGTCGGGTTCGGTCACCTCGGTCGTGCCCATGACCCATCAGCCCGAGGACTCGTTCCCGGAGCGGTACATCGTCAACCTGTCCGGCGTCGTCGACGACCAGTTCAGCGGGGAGGGGGAGTGGTGACCGTCGGTTGTTCGGGAGCGATTCTCCTGGCCCCCCCTATATCCCCCCCAAGGGGGGGGGAGTGGTGCCCCTACGCTTTGCGTTCGCGAAGTACGGGCGGCGCGGCTTCGAAGAGCCCGTTGGCCGGCACGGTAAGCCCGTACGATCCGCTGTGCAAAGCGTCCGGTTCATCGGTGGGCGCGGAATGGTCCGCCGAGAGCTTGGGAATTTTTTCCCCCCCTCCCGTGACCGCATTGCCAAACCTGAAAGCGGGGCCGAAACGGCTCCAAGACGGGATTTTTTCCCAGGCTCCGAGCGGACCCTGCCCCGGTTTCGGGTCACTGCTGTTGCCGACCCGGTGTGAGCTATACTACGCCCGGAGTTGATGCGATGGCCGCGAATCTGACACCGCAATACCACGAGGCCGAGGCGAAATACCGGGCGGCGGAGACGCCCGAGGACACGCTCGCCGCCCTGGAGGAGATGTGGCGGGAGCTGCCCAAGCACAAGTCCTCGGAGAAGCTCCAGGCGGACCTCAAGAAAAAGCTCTCCGCGGCCCGCAAGGCCGTGCAGCAGCGCGTCAAGGGGGGGCCGTCCAAAGTCGATCCGTTCCACCTGCCCCGGTCCGGTGCCGGCCAGGTGACCCTGATCGGCACGCCGAACGTCGGCAAGTCGTCGATCGTGGGGGCCCTGACCAAGGCCCAGGTCAAGATCGCGGAGTTTCCGTTCTCGACCCCGCTGCCGGTGCCGGGCATGGTGGCCTACGAGGACATCCTCATCGAACTGATCGACACGCCGCCGGTGACCGCGGACCACGTTCCGCCGGGGTTTGCCGGGCTGTGGCGAACCACCGACGTCCTCATCGTGGTCGCCGACCTCGCCTGCGATTCGGTGCTCGAGGACGTGGAGACGTGCCTCAACCACCTGGCGGAGCGGCGCGTCGAACTGACCGGCGGCCCGCGGCGGATGCCGGAGGACGCGAGCGAGGCGCTGATGGTCCCCGGCCTGGTGTTGGCGAACAAGATGGACGTGGCCGGCGCGGCCGACAACGTGGAAATGGTCCGCGAGTTGTTCGGCCAGCGCCTGCGGATCGAGCCCTCCTCGATGCTCCGGCCCGAGCTCCTCAGCCGCGTGCCCAAGCTGCTCTTCGATCTCATTCAGGTCGTCCGAATCTACGCCAAGCCGCCGGGCAAGAAGCCCGACCTCGACGCCCCGTTTGTGCTGCCCGCGGGCAGTGACGTGCTCGCCCTCGCCCGCAAGGTGTACCACGGGCAGGAGCAGCGGGTCCGCTCGGCGCGTCTATGGGGCCACGGCGTGGCCGATGGGCAGAACGTACATCTCGACCATGTTCTGCACGACAAGGATATCATCGAGCTGCACGATTGATCGGTGCGTACGCGGGGGCCGACGCGGCCCTGGCGCCCAAGGTCGTGAACTCAACGAGAATGCGGCGCGGAAACGGCTGGGTCCACCGGCTTGCGCCGCAGACTCAGACCTTCCATAGGGCCGCGGCTTGGCAGCCGGGGCGAACTCCCCCGAGATCACAGCGCTCGGTTGGGCGGCCGCGGTGATCGGCGCGGCGGCGCTGTTCGCCATGGACAGAGTCTACGATGTGGCGGCGACGGTCCGCGCCGCCCGGGTGCACAGTGCTTCGGTGCTGCTGTCCGGGGCGTTGTTCCTCGGCGTCATTGGGTCTCTGGGCTGGCTGGCCCTGTTCGCCGGTGTCACCAAGGCGGCACTGTATATGTACCGGCAACGCCGGCGGGGAGGGCCTCGCCGTCCGTTGGGCCGCGGGCTCGGCGCGGGTCGGCCTCGGCCTGGTCGCACCGTTGGTGCTGTGGATCGTCGAAGGACCGGCGGCGCCGCTGGCGATGATCCTGTGCTGCCTGACCGGTGAGGTCATCGACCGTGCCGAGTTCTATGAGGGAATGGAGATCGTCACGCCTGCCCGGCAGATGTCCCTGGACCTGGCGGCGGAACTGCAGCGGCTGCCGTCCAGGGTCGTCGCCTGATCGCGGTAAGGCACAAGATCTGGCCCAGCGCCAGGCCCCGGCAAGAGAAAATAGCGTCTCCTCGCGTTCCATCCAGTTCCGCCATAAGCACTTGCCAGGAAGGGCTTTAGCTGCGATCGGCGGACAGGCCGGACGCCGCCGGGCGTTTATTCCTCAGCGCAATCTTGGCCAAGTTGCTTGCGGGGCCGGCGGAGGTCGTTTATACTTTGCAAAGTACGATCTTCGTTGATCGATCCCCTTCCTGAGGAACCGCAGCCTGACGCGGGCACTTTCTCCTGATCCGGACTGATCACTGAGGCTCGAGGGACAGCCTGACGGCATCGCGGTCAGAGTGTATCTGTCCGCGAGTTGCCCCGTTCAACGTGCGGTTTGTGCCGCAGAAAGAGTTTAGGGCCCGACTATTCAGCTTCGACCTTCCCAGCAACGCCGACGCAGTATCCGTCCTTTCCCTTCACTGGAACGAACCGATTACTCGAATGCTCCGCACGTCCACGGGCGCAGGTCCGTGCCAGGCAGCGCGATTCCTAGATCCGCTGTTGTCGTCGGGGCTCGAAGCGTTGGCATGCGCGGCGGCGGCAGATCTGTCGGACCCAGCAAGGAGACACATGATGGGTCGAAAATTGTATGTTGGAAATCTCGGCTACGAGGTCAACGGTAGCGATCTTGAGCAGTTGTTTGCGGGCCATGGCGCCGTGGACAGTGCCAGCGTGATCACGGATCGGTACACGGGCCAGAGCAAGGGCTTCGGGTTCGTGGAGATGAGCTCGAACGCCGAGGCCGAGGCCGCGATCACCGCCCTCGATGGCAAGGATTTCGGCGGCCGGGCGATCAAAGTCAACGAAGCCAAGCCCAGGGAGGATCGCGGCGGCGGACGGAACGCTCGCTGAATCACTTGAGGCTATTCGGCGACGGCGAGCACCCTCCAGCGGGCGCGATGGCCGGCGGCGGCGGCTCTGTGAGCGGGGCAGCAGTGGCTGATCGGGAGCCCCCGGTCAGTCCTGCTGGCCGGTTCGCTTAGTCGGCGTCCCGTGGATCCGGGTCACCCGCGAATCGATGCGGTTGCCGGGAGGTGGAGCCATACCGGCCGTTGCGGGCGAGCGACTCGCCCAGCTTTCCGACAACGGCCGGATTGCCGTGGGAAGCGCCGTCGCTTGGTTCGTCACGGGCACGCTGTCACTTTGGAGAGCGACAGCGAGCGCCGCGACGATATAATGTACGATGGCGACGGACGGCCGGTGCTTCTCTTGGACACGCTGATGGCGGAGCCGCTGAAGCTCCGTACGCTGGACCTTCCAGAAGATGCGTTGACCCTTGGGTTGCCCGTGGACGGCGCCCGGGGTCGGCGAGACCCGCGCCGTCCGGCCTGATGCGAGAGTGATGGATACTGGTGCCGGTATGATGCCCGACGAAAAAGAGCGGTTGCTCACCCTTTTGGAGCGCGAGCGGCATTGGTGCCGCAACTCCGAGGCCCAGGATGCCGACGGTGCCGCAGTCCCCTATGACCACCCTGCGGCCGTGGCTTGGGATATCACCGGAGCGATGTGCCGGCTTTTCGGCTGGCCGCGCGCACGCGTGCTCTTCGGACAGCTCGATCGGCACATCCACGGGAAACGGGTCCAATCCCGATGGCCAGGCACCGACGTGGCACTGGGAAGCATGGTCGCGTTGCAGGAGTTCAACGATCGGCCGGCGACGTCATTCGACATGCTTCGCGAACTGCTCCAGTCCTTGCCGGTCTGGCGCGGAGCCGAGACAGTGGTCGCGGAAGCGTAGCGTGCCAAGGCGCGCTGTGCGCAGGCCATGGAGACCGGCCGCGCGGCATTTACCCACGCAGAAGTTGGGGTTAGGATACGAGGGCGACCCCGGGAGGGCTCCTGACCGCAGGCGTAGAAGCCCAACGACGGAGCAAAATGGCCAAAAAAAAGAGAACATCGGTACACGAACGCGAACGGGAGCACGAGAAGCGTCGGCGGGAACTCAAAAAGGCGGAGAAGGCGACCCAGAAGCGCGAACGCCGCTTCACTCGTGAAGGACCGAGCTTTTCGCCGGGCGCGGAAGACCCGGACGTAGAACCTGACTTGGCCCGCGGAGACGGCGGAAGCGAGACGGACTGAACCTTTCCGAGTGCGCTCTGGACGTCGCAGTCGCCTGCCGCCGGTCGGACTATCAACTTTAGAACGGATGGTGCACAATGCTGACGGTATCCTCTGCGGCGCTGGAGCGGTTGTCCACGAAGCTGTCCCGTAAGAAAGCCGGAGATGACGTGGCCTTGAGGTTCACGCGACGGGCGGGCGGCTGGCGCCTCCGCCTGGACCGGGCCCGGCCCGCGGACACGGCCTTCACTCAGGACGGTCGGCAGGTGCTGCTGCTGGACCCGGTCGTGTCGCAAGCCATGGAGCACATGGCCCTCGACGCGACGAAAACGGACGCGGGCTCGAGGCTCAGGTTGCGAAAAACTTCGGGGGCCGGAGAGTAGAGCATGGAGCTTCCTCGTCGGGCGCGGGGCGACGAACGGCTCAGGCCGGGAGAATTCACCGCCCTGCGTCAACGCTTGCGGAGCGTGGCTCCGCGGCATCCGGTGTCGACGGTGATCGCCTGTGCCTTCGACCACCGCACGCGCATGCTGCCGTTCGCTTATGCGGACACGCGCATGGCACCGGCGGGGGTGCGGGGCATAGCATCCGCCATGGTCGACGCCGGGTTCGACCGGACTCGCATCGTCCTGCAGCAATGGAACCGGAACTTCCGTCCGTCGCAGATGCGCCTGGATGGACGCGTCCCCGATCTCTTCATGGTCTCGAGCATGCAACTGCACTCCGCCGCGTGCGAGGAGTTGATCCGCGACGCGTGCCGGATCGACCGGGGGTCGCGTCCGCTGATCCTGGCCGGCGGGCCGAAGGCGGTCTACGAACCCTGGGATGTTTTTGGCTCGGACCCGCGTGACCCGTGGGGCGCGGACGTCGCCGTCACCGGCGAAGAGTACGTCCTGCTGCACCTGCTGGAGGTCGTGCTGTCGACCCGGGCGAATGCGGAATCGCTGCGATCGGCGTTTGTGCGGGCGCGCGACGGAGGCGCCCTGGATGATATCCCCGGCCTGGTCTACCCCCGCACAGGCCGCACCGGGGTCGCGGAAGAGCTGGTCGACACCGGGGTGCAGCGCCTGCTGGGCGATCTCGACGAGCTTGCCCATCCGGTGCTGGGATATCGACTGCTGGAACCTCCCAGCGGGGGCCCGACGTTGAGTGCTCGTGCGCTCCCGGCAGAGCGCATTCGAAAGCTCACCCCGATCGGCTCCTTGGTGCTGACCTACGGATGCAAGTTTGCCTGCCCGTATTGTCCGATTCCCGCGTACAACCAGCGGCAATACCGGGTCAAGAGCGGACCGCGCATCGCGGATGAGTTTACCCGTCTCTACGAGGAATACGGGATCAGGCGGTACTTCGGCGCCGACGATAACTTCTTCAACGACAAGGCCCGGACCCTCGAGATCATCGACACCCTGGCTCGGACCGAAATCGGCGGGGCACCGATTCGCAAGAAGGTTCGCTGGGGAACCGAGGTCACCGTGCACGATACCTTGAAGTTGCGGGACGAACTCCGCACCGTGCGGACGGCCGGGGTCCGCTCGTTATGGCTCGGCGTCGAGGACATGACCGCGACCCTGGTGAAGAAGGGCCAGAGCGTCGATAATACCCTTGAGGCGTTTCAGCTTCTGCAGAGGCACGGCATCGCTCCCATGCCGATGATGATGCACCATGACGAACAGCCGCTGGTCAGCCGCGGCCCGCGCCCGTACGGCCTGCTCAACCAGATCCGGCTGTTGCGGAAGGCGGGGGCGGTCAGCATGCAGGTGCTGATGCTGGTCCCGGCGACGGGATCGAAGCTGTTTGCCGGGACGTATACCTCCGGCATGGCGTACGAGAGCGTCGGCGGCCGACCCGTTGAAGAGCACATGCTTGGCGGAAACTACGTGGTGGCTTCGCAACACCCCAAGCCCTGGCGAAAACAGCTCAACATCCTTGTGGGATACCTCTACTTCTATAACCCGCTGCGCTTCCTGGTGGCGCTCGTCCGGCCGAAGAGCAGACTGTACCTGGCGGACGCGCTGTGGCAGTTGTTCGGCATGTGGGGGCTGGCCCAGACCGTGCGGCGGACCTTCGGCTGGACCCTGCGGCTTCGCTGGGGAAGGATCCGGCGCCGGTCCGCGCCACCCATGAGCCGTATACCCATGCGGGCCGCCGACGGCCGTGCCGCGGACCACGCTTTACCCGGAACGACGCTTGCAGAATCTGTCGGGCCGCCGCAACCACCAAGGGCCGCTCATTGCCACACGGTGATGCCGTTGCCGGTGCTGGCTTCCTCTTGAAATCGGGGACGTACTCATCCTAGTGGTAGATAAAGACAAAACGCCGTTGCCGGCCCCTTCCGCGGCTGACCGGGCGGCCACGCTTGCCGGCGTGCTGTTGCCTTTTTTCGGTCTGGTCGTGGCCGTGTACGGCCTGTGGGGATGGGGCTTCTCCTGGCTGGAGCTGGTGCTGCTGGTGGTTATGTACACGGCGACCGGGCTGGGGGTTACGGTCGGCTTTCACCGGCTCTTCACCCATCGATCGTTCGAGACGGTTCGGCCGGTCGGTTTTGTCCTCGCCGTGCTTGGCTCGATGTCGGTGCAAGGTTCGCTCTTACAATGGGTCGCCACGCATCGGCGCCATCATCAGCACAGCGACCAGGAAGAAGACCCGCATTCACCCCACCGTTACGGCGGCGGTTTCTGGGGCGTGCTGGCGGGCTGGTGGCATGCCCATATCGGATGGATGTTCCTGTCAAATCAAGGCGACCTGCGTCGATACGTCCGCGACTTGCAGAGGGACAAGCTCATCCGTAACGTCAGCCGGCTCTTTCCGCTGTGGATCATTCTAGGGCTGGCCATCCCGACCTTCTTCGGCGGGCTCGTGACCGGCACCTGGACCGGGGCGGGTCTCGGATTCCTGTGGGGCGGGCTGGTCCGCATTTTCGTTGGCCATCATCTGACCTGGAGCATCAACTCAATCTGTCACTTGTGGGGCCGCCAGGCCTTCAAGTGCAATGACGAGAGTCGTAACAACCTCCTCTGCGGCGTGCTCGCTCTCGGGGAGGGTTGGCACAACAACCATCACGCGTTTCCCTTCTCCGCACGGCACGGACTCAGGTGGTGGGAAGTGGACGTAAGCTACCTGGTGATCCGCCTCCTGAGTGTCCTGGGGCTGGCCTGGCGCCTTCAGCTTCCCTCCCCACAAGCCATCGGGTGCAAACGCATTCAACGTGAACGATGAACAGACCGGCGCGCTCCCTTACGGGGCGCACCGACCGAGGCGCGGTTGACGCACGGGCCGATTCCCGGGCGCCGACCGTCGCTTCGATACCCTGAAGAACTACCCTTTTTTTAGTCGGCCCGACGTCGTCGTGGCCCATGGAGTACAGATTGTCAGCGATCAGATGTTCCAACGTATTGTCGGACCCTTCCTCACCAGGCCTCCTGTCGCGGCGCCGGTCATTCGATCGGCCCGACCTGCCGGAGCGCTCTGAAGTCGGTGGGCCCGAGAACAAGAACGAATCCAACGTCAGTTTTGCCGACCTCGGCTTGTCGTCGGGGCAGCTTGCCACCCTGAAAAACCTCGGCTTCGAGCGGCCCACGGACATCCAGCGGGCCATGATCCCGCCGGCCCTGAAGGGCCGGGACTGTCTCGGTCAGGCACGCACCGGAACGGGAAAGACCGCCGCGTTCGCCCTGCCCATTCTGGCCCGGCTGAAGGCCGGCGAAGCCGTGCAGGCCCTCATCCTGGTTCCGACGCGCGAGCTGGCCATGCAGGTGGGTGAGCACGTGCGCCTGCTGAGCGGGCGGAGCCCCCTCAAGACTTTGATGGTGTACGGAGGCACGAACATCGCGTCCGACATGCGCCGGCTCCGGGAATCGATCGATATCGTCGTCGGTACGCCCGGCCGCGTGCACGATTTGATTCGACGCGGAGCCCTGGACCTCGGCCGGCTCAAGGTCGCCGTCGTCGACGAGATCGATCGCATGCTGGATACCGGCTTCCGCGAGGACATCCTCCGCATCCTCCGCATGGGCCGCCGCGAGCGACAGACCCTCTTCGTCTCGGCGACCATCAACGAGGAGATTCGCCGCCTGGCCCGGGCGAACATGCGCGATCCCGTCGAGATCAACGTGTCCGCGGACCGCCTGACCGTGGAGCGGGTCGAGCAGAACTACATGACCGTCGATCCGCATGACAAGCTCGCCACCCTGCTGGGCCTGCTTCAGCGGGACGACCCGAGGCTGGCCATCGTCTTCACCCGGACCAAGCGAGGCACGCGCCGCGTCGCCCGAGGGCTGCGCGACGCCGACGTCGCCTGCGGGGAGATCCATGGTGACCTCGCCCAGGGCCGCCGGACGCGGGTCTTGAGCGAAGTGCGGGAGGGAAAGATCCGGGTCCTGGTGGCCACCGACCTGGCCTCGCGCGGACTCGACGTCGAGGGCGTCTCCCACGTGGTGAACTACGATATTCCGGATGACCCGGCTGTCTACGTTCATCGCGTCGGCCGAACTGCCCGCATGGGGCGTAAGGGCTATGCCCTCACCTTTGTCACCCGGGATCAGGGCAAGGAGCTGACCGCGATCCAGAGGCTCATCCGCCGTGAGCTCAAGCGGCTCGACCCGCCGGGGGGCGGGCAGCACGAACCGCAACGGACCTCATTGCCGCCGGCCGTCGCACGGACTTCGCCGGCTCCGGCCCGTTCGGCGATACGTTTCTCGCCCGCGGTCGTGGTCGGCACGCACGCGACGCGGCCGAGCCGCATGACCCCCGTCCGTCGATTCCACCGCGGGCGCCGCACGCGTTGACCGTGCATCCGTCCGGAGCCTGACTCAAACCGCCGGGGCGGGCGGCTCACCCGCCCGCCTACCGGCGGAAATGCGGCGCGACTTCCTACGGCACGCGAGCAGCGTGAGT
>Ga0214473_10007932_pt1 | contig 12576 bp, 8 predicted proteins | sample RVTome_7_FD_203509 | JGI IMG/M metagenome (GOLD analysis project Ga0214473, IMG submission 203509) | Soil microbial communities from uranium-contaminated site in the Upper Colorado River Basin, Wyoming, United States - RVT98D197 | ecosystem: Environmental > Terrestrial > Soil > Contaminated >... | reverse complement strand
TGAGCCGGTCCGGCCACAAGGTCCGCCAGATGTATTCGCAGGAGGAATCGAAGGATTTCTTCGAAAGGAAGAACGTCGCCGTCCGCAAGCTCTATCAGTCCGCGAGCGCCAAGGGGAGCGTGCCGGCGACGCTCAAGGCGATCACGCCGCCCCTGGTCGCCATGCTCATCCCGATCCTCCCCATCTTCGCCTACATCAGGATCCTCGGCAGGACGCGGAACGTGGATCTCGTCGAACAGCTCATCATCGGCGTCGTTGCCAGCCTCCTCTGCATCTGGTACGCCTTCTCGCTCTGGTATCTCGGCGTCGTTCCGTTCCTCCGCGGGCGACCGAAACTCTATGACCTCATGGAAGACCGGCTGCGCGTGATTTACCGCGACGGCACGACCCTCTCGATCCATTTCTCCGAAATCGGATCGCTGAGCATCGTCAACAACCGGACGAAGCGCCTCCGTCCCCTCCGGTACAAGATCCTCGACCCGTTCGGGCGGATCTCCGACTACGGCTCCATGACGTCCAGTCTCTGGATGAAGGAAGTGGCCCTCAACCTCCTCCCCCCGTATTCGTTCGGGTACGGCTCCACGCAGGGGGAGGTCCTGATCCGGCTCAAGGAAGGGTTCCGCGCCATGCGCGTCATCATCCCCTGGTGGAATACCGCCGTCCGGAGCAAGGATCTGAGCATCGCGCCCAATGACGCCCGCGAGTTCTTTGCGCAGCTCGAGGTCGCGTTCAAGAAGTGGAGCAAGCAGATCAAGGTGGATAACAGCGTGGAGCGCGATCAAAGCTCACAGCGCAATGCGAGCAACCGCGCCCTCGCCTGACCGCGCGGCTCCCTGCCGGCTCACCCCCGGGCGTGCGCGTTTCGCGTTCCCCCGGGCCGCACTCCTCCTCGCCGCCCTCTTTCAGCCCCTCTTCGCCCAACCGCGCGAGCAGGGATCGTTCCGCCCCCCCGACCTTGTGGAAATCACCTCCCTCGATACCACGATCCGGCTCGATATCCGCTATGCAAGCCCCCGGAACTTTATGGGCCGTCCCATGTATGACGAAGCGCGCGCCTTTCTCCAGCGCCCGGCCGCCGACGCCCTCGTGCGCGCACACCGCGCACTCGGGAACCGGGGGTACGGGATTCTCGTCTTCGACGGGTACCGCCCCTGGTCGGTGACAAAGAAATTCTGGGACGAAACGCCTCCGGCCAAACGAAAATTTGTGGCAAATCCGGCAAGGGGATCGAAACATAACCGCGGCTGTGCCGTGGACGTCTCGCTCTTTGACAGGAAGACCGGCACGGAGGTGGTGATGCCGAGCCCGTACGACGACTTCTCCCGCCGGGCCGCGGCACGCTACCCGGGGGGGACCCCCCTCCAGCGGAAGATGCGGGACCTCCTGCGCGGGTCGATGGAAGCCGAGGGGTTTGCGGTCAACCCGGATGAATGGTGGCACTTCGATTTCCGCGAATGGAAGGCCTACCGCGTCCTGGATATCCCCTTCTCCGGCATCGAACAGAGCCCGCCCGGCTCAGCCCCCCCTTGACTTTCCCGGCCGGCGCTGTTACGTTATACCTCCTCCCGTCCCGCCTCCCCCTCTTCCCTGAAGCCATGAACGCTCGACGCAATCCCGGCAGATTGTTCCTCGATGCGGGGCGGATTCTCGCGGCACTGCTCCTGCTCGCCGCAGGACTCGGCAAACTCCGCGACCCTGACCCGGTACTCCCTTCCCTGACGGAGTATGCCGCCATGTCCCCCGCAGCCGCCAGGGGGGCAGTTGCGCTCCTCGCGGTGACAGAGTGTGCGGCGGCGGCGTGGATCCTCTTCCGCCCCGGAAGGAACGGATTCAGGTTCTGCCTGGTTCTCTCGGCGGGATTTGTCGGGTGGACTGCGTACCTGCTCTTCGTGCAGGCCGCGGTGCCGTGCGGATGTTTCGGGGGCTTTGATGCGGAACGGCCGGTGGGATGGCTGGATCTGCTGAAGAGCGGGGGGCTCCTGATGCTGAGCGCTTCGCTGGTGCGTGATGCGGCCGCGCGGCAGGAGTAAGGAACGCCATGATCTCAACGTCGTCCGTTCCGGGGAACATGTCGAACGGCACGGCGTCTGCCAGCGCGTAGCCGGATTTGCTCCATCGTTGTATCTCCGCTCCCACCAGATCGATGTTGCAGAGCAGGTGGAGGACCCGCCCCGGCCTCCGCGCGGCGATGCACTCGAGAACCCCCGCCGCTGCTCCTCCCCGCGGCGGATCCAGCAGCACCGCGTCCCCGGGTTGCGCCGCGGCGACGAGCGGACCGATGCTCTCCGGCGTGATCTCGCTCCTGATGAATCGCACGTTCCCCGCGTGCTGCCGCCGCCCGTTGGCGATGGCGGCGTCGAGAGATTCAGGAGACCGCTCAATCCCGACACAGTGTGCCGCGGCAGAGCCCACCGTCAGCGAAAACAGTCCGTACCCGCAATACAGGTCGTAGAGAGTGCTTCCCGCCCCTGGCTGCAGAAGCCGCGACGCCGTCGCCACCACCTGATCGACGAGAGACGCATTCACCTGCGAAAACGCTGTTCCGGGATAGAGGAACCCCTTCCCCCCGTACCTCGCGTACACCTCCCCCTTGCCGAAAATCTTCCGGACGCCGCCGCGCCCGGATGGGTTCCGGGTGCCGAGATAATACCGGCCGTCACTCCTGTCTTCGAACAGTAGAACACCCGTGACCGCAGGCAGGGCATGCGTCAGCCCCTTGGAAACGGAGTTTGCGGTTTTCAACAGCGGTCCGTCGATTCGATCCACCGTGAACAACACCGTGAACTCTTCGTAGTTCCCCCGCACCACAACGTACCGGAGAGCATCGGCCAGGGGCCGCCCGGACGGCTTCTCGAGGGAGGCCTGCACCTTCGCGTAGATTGCCGCGTGCCCGGACGGCTCTATCGCGCACCGCCCGACGTCCATGGAGCGGCTCCCGGCGTTTCCCGCAGGGTCGATCAGGGCAAGACGAACCCCCCGCCCGCCGTGAAATGCCTTCCGCTTGGTCGTCGTCCGGTACTGCCGCCCCAGGGGCGAACGGACCAGCGGACGGAGAGGAGTCCGGATGCGTAACGTCCGCCAGAATTCCTGGAGTGCGTCATCCCGGGCGGCTGCCTCGGCGGAATACTCCAGCGCGGATGCATGGCAGAGCGTGCAGGTGCGTGACGCCGACGAACGGCATTCGCCGGGTTCGAGGACGGGAGGGACCGCGCGCAGCGCCCTGAGTCTGCGGGAAAAAATCTGTTCGAATCGTTCCATGGCCGTGCGCGGTGGATTCCCCGGACCGGGGTCAGGGCGTCGTGTTAACGGAGGGCTTCAAGAGCCGATTGTAACCGCGGGAGCGCGGCGGCAATCTCCTTAACGGAGACGCAGCCGACCGAAAGCCGGAACCACCCCGAGTCGTCCACCGCACCGAAGGCCTGGAATGGCACGATGGCGAGCCCTGCGGCCTGCAAAAGGTACTGGCGGATGTCCTCGTTGGTGTGAAGCATCCGGCCCGCGCCAGTCTTCTTCCCGTTGAGGGCGAAGCGGGCGCTCAGGTAGATTGCGCCCATCGGCGGGATCGCGTCGACCGGATGCCCATGGTCGCGGAGCTGCGCCAGGCCGGCAAAGAGCGCGTCAAGCCGCTGCTGCACGCCCTGTTTCATCGACGCATGATACCCGTTGATCTGATCGTCGGCGCTTAACAACCGTGCGCTTGCCACCTGCTCGGCCCGGGGAGCCCATGCGCCGATGTGCCCCAGGAGCGCCGCCATCCGGGCGGTGACATCGGTCGGACCGATGGTCCAGCCCACGCGCACGCCGGTCGCCGCGAACGGCTTTGAAATCCCGTCCACATATACCGTGTAGGGCGCCATCGCCGGCCTGAGGGAAACCGGATCAACGTGCTTCGTCGCGCCGAACGTCAGCATCCAGTAGACCATGTCGTACATAAGGTAGAGCGGGCGTTCGCCCTTCGACCGCCGCGCGTTCTCCTCGAGGACAAGGTCGCAGATTTCTTCAAGAACCTCGCGCGCGAACGCGGTGCCGGTGGGATTGAGCGGGGAATTCAGCGCGAGCAGCCGGGCGCCCCGCACCGCCTCCGCAAGGAGCGCGCGCGTCGGGAGGAACGAATGCTGCTTCGCACACACGACGGGCCTCCCCGCGGCGCCCGTCAGATGGCAGTAATGGTTGTTGTTCCATGACGGGACCGGATAGACCACCGGGTCGCCCGGGTCGACGATCGCCGCGTAGGTTGCATAGATGCCGGGGCGCGAGCCGCCGGTCACGAGGACGGATTCGAGCGGATAGCGGAGTCCGAGCCGGCGTTCGTAAAAACTGAGAATCGCCTTCCGCAGCACCAGCATGCCGTCGGAGGGGGGATAGTTGGTCTCTCCGCGGGCATAGGCGTCCCGGATGTTTTCCTCGAGGAAGCGGGGTATGCGGAACTCCGACGGGCTGAAATCGCCGACGGTCAGATTGCAGATCTGCTTCCCCTCCGCGGTCATCGCCCGTATGTCGCCGGCGATTTTGAGAATCTCCGAGCCGATCAGCCCGGCCGCCATCGCCGACACGCGGCCCGAAGCGACGTCACCCCCAGCCTTCATGCCTGCGGCGTCCCTGTGAGAATGAACGAACCGGGGACAATATAACAAAACACCTCCACACTTGTGCGCACCCGCCGTCCGCTGCCTTGAAAGTCGGCCCCCAAAACGGTACCTTGATGGTTACCGGACATCCGCATGGCGCGCGAACAGACCATAGGAAACATCTTCATTGACATCATCCCCGACATGTGTTTCGTCCTGTCGGGCGACAAGAAGATCCTTGTCTACAATAAGCGGGCCCGCGAGCTCCTCGGGCTTCCGAAAACCGTCGACGGAGAGATGCCGTTCCATGCACTGCTGACCGACGACTCCCCCAGGCCGCTCCTCCCCGTCCTCCGGACCATGGAGGGAGCCCCGGAAGCGGAGGTCCGCTTCAGGGCGCCGGGCGGCAATGTGATCGATGCAATCCTGTCGATCAGGAAAATCACGGGCGTCGGGGCCGAATTCCTGTACGTGGTTGCGCGCGATGTGTCCGAGGCCAAGAAGAAGAACCTCGACCTCCTCCGGTTCTCCAACGTCGTCCACTACACGGTGAATCCCATCCAGATTACGGATGCGAAGGGCCGGATGGTGTACGTGAACCCCGCCTTTGAACGGGCAACGGGGTACTCGAAGGAAGAACTGATCGGGGAAAACCCGAACAAGCTCTCGAGCGGCAAGTATCCTGCGGAGTTCTGGCACGACGTCTGGTCCACAATCAACACCGGCAAGGTCTGGACGGGGGATATCGAGAACAAGCGCAAGAACGGCAGGGCGCTCTATACCCAGCTGCTGATCTCGCCGATTATCGATGCCGACGGCGTCGTGGTCGGATTCCTCGGCACCCATCGCGACATCACGGAGCAGCGCCAGCTTGAGCAGCAACTGATGCACTCGCAGAAGATGGAAAGCATCGGGACCCTGGCCTCCGGGATCGCCCACGAGGTGGGAAACCCGCTCGCGTCCATCTCGTCGATCGTCCAGGTCCTCCTCCGGACGCTCACCGACGACTTCGCCCGGGAGAAGCTCGGCCTCGTGCAGTCCCAGGTGCACCGCATCACGAAGATCATCCGCGACCTTGTGGATTTCTCCCGCCCCTCGAATTACCAGGTCCAGCCCACCGACCTCGTGCGCACGCTCGCCGACGCCGTGGAAATCGTGAAGATGGGCAAGAAAGCAAAAGACGTCACCTTCGTCACGCATGTGCGCGGACAGGTCCCCTCGCTCTCGCTCGTGCCCGACCAGATCTCGCAGGTCTTCATTAACATCCTGCTCAACGCGGTGGACGCCCTGAAAGGGAAGCGCGGCACCATCACGGCCGAGATGGAATGCGAGGAGGATGCCGTCAGAGTCACGTTTGCCGACAACGGAACGGGCATCCTCCCGGAGAACATGCCGAAGATCTTCGAACCGTTTTTCACGACGAAGCAGGTGGGCGAGGGCACGGGCCTCGGGCTCTGGGTGAGCTACGGAATCGTCAAAAGCTTCCGGGGCGACCTGACGGTCACGAGCGTCTGGGGGAAGGGCGCCTCGTTCTGCATGACGTTGCCTCTGAACGGAAAGGACTACGAGAATGGCTGAAGCGGTCCTGATCGTCGATGATGAGGATATCATCCGCGAGTCCCTTTCCTTCGTCCTCACCAAGGAGGGCTTCCGCGTCCAGGAGGCGCCCAACGGACGGGCCGCGGTGGAGCTGCTCAAGGAGCAGGCATTCGATTTGATCCTCACCGACCTCGAGATGCCGGAGATGAAAGGGATCGAGCTGCTTGAGCATGCGAACCGCCTCGCGCCGGAAACCGCGGTCATCATCATCACGGCGTACGGATCGATCGACACGGCCATCGCCGCGTTGCGGAAGGGGGCGGTGGACTACATCCTGAAACCCGTCGACTTCGACGAGCTCCTGGTGAAAATGCGCCGCATTCTCGCCGGCCGCACGCTCGCAGTGGAGAACAAGCTGCTGCGGGAGGAACTTCACCGCCAGTACGACTTCGCGAACATCGTGGGGCGGAGCCCGGCAATGGCGAAGGTGTTCGACACCATCAAGAAAGTGGCGGGGACGGACGGGACCGTCCTGATCTACGGAAAGAGCGGCACCGGCAAGGAGCTGGTCGCCCGTGCGATCCATTTCAACAGCAGGCGGGCCGCCAAGCCGTTCATTACCATCAACTGCGGCGCCATCGTCGAGAATCTCTTTGAGAGCGAGCTGTTCGGCCACAAACGCGGTTCGTTTACGGGGGCGACGGCCGACCGGGAAGGATTCTTCAAGTCGGCCGACGGGGGTTCCATCTTCCTCGACGAGGTGAGCGAAATCCCCCTCCACCTGCAGGTAAAACTCCTCCGCGCCATCGAGCTCAAGGAGATTACGCCCGTCGGCACCTCGCTCGTCCAGTCGGTGGACGTCCGCATCATCGCCTCCACGAACAAGAACCTCGCCAAGGAGGTGGAGGCGGGACGGTACCGCGAGGACCTGTTCTACCGGCTCAATATCGTCGAAATCAACCTCCCGCCCCTCGCCGAACGTCATGATGACCTCCCGCTGCTCGTTCAGCACTTCGTGTCGAAATTTGCCCGCGAGATGAACAAGGATGTCCGGGGAGTCGACAACGAGGTGATGAAAGCCCTGCTCGCTCACTCGTGGAAAGGGGAAATCCGCGAACTGGAGAACATCATCGAACGGGCCGTCATTTTCGCCGAGGGCAACCTGGTCACCAAGAACGAGCTCCCCGGCCTCTTCGAGCAGCGCCAGGACTCTCTCTACACGTTCGATGCGCGCCGGTCCATGAAGGAAGCCGTCGACGAGTTCGAACGCCAGTACATCGGCCAGGTCCTCAGGGCAAACCAGTTCAACAAGGAAGCTACCGCCCGCGCGCTGAAGATCAGTCTCTCCTCCCTCTACCGGAAGATCGAAGAGCTCAATATCCCTTCGCAGGCGTAGGAATTCACCACAGGGTATTCCCACAATTTGGAATGCCCGGTGTTGAAAAACTCACCTGACGCTTGCATTTACGGCCTTTTTCACCCCCTCCTGCGTCCACCGCCCCCGGCGCCTTTGGCACGTATCTTGAAAAACACGTGCGAGAAAAACCGGCGCGCGGCCATGGTGTTCCTGAGAAATATCCTGATCACGACAGATCTCTCCGAGTCTTCGCTTGCGGCTCTTGAGTATGCGTTCACGCTCGGACTCCTGTTCGGCGCCCGGTTGTTTCTCCTGCATGTGGCCGAACATGGCCAGTACAGGAACGAGCAGCAGGCCGCGTCGTTGCTGGAACAGTTTGCGGCCAGGAACATCGACTCGCGGCTCAAACCGGAGCTGGTGGTCCGGACCGGCCATGCGGCGGAGCAAATCAGGGATTTTGCCCGGGATCGGGACATGGACGTGATCGTCATGGCGACCCACGGCCGGACCGGCATCAAGCATGCCCTGATGGGGAGCGTTGCCCAGAAGGTCGTGCGCCTCGCCACGGTCCCCGTCCTCACCGTGAAGCCCCGCGCCGCGCGGGAAATCCTGCTCCGGTTTGCAGACGTCGAAAACGAACTTCATTTGCGCTGAGCGCGTCCCCATGGAAGAGCTGACGGTACCGGCTGGCTCGCGACACCTCGCGGACGGCATCGCGATGAAGACGCTCCTTATCTTCAGTCCCGATCTCAATCTCTGCTTCAGTCTCTCCATGCTGTTCCAGGACAGGTTCCACGTTGTGACCAACACGGACCTCTCCATGATCGAACCCGTGGCGGTCGGGGAGTCTGCCGATATGATCATCGTCGATGCCCTCCCCTCCGAGCGCCTCATTGCACAGCTCGACGCGCTCCGCGCGGCCTGCGGCACGGTGCCGGTCCTCATGCTCTATGCGTACAATGCCAGGACGGGCGCCCTCGACCGGGCGATCCGCAGGCATGTCGATTCCGTCTTCTATAAACCGGTGGAGATCGCCGCGGTCACCAGGCGGATCGAAGAATTGCTCCCGATGTAAGGGTTTTGTATACTGCACCCCTCGTGGCTCCCAGGTTGTCCCCTGCCCGCACCTTTCCCATGAGTGAAAAGGCACCGATTTCTCTATGGCAGAATTGGGAATGAACCCCCCTGTGCAACCGCAAATGTGGCGATTTTCTACAAATTGCGCATTCCGGCCTTGGCATGCTGATTGACCCTTGAATCGTGCCCGGAACGGGCCTTTCAGAATCTCGGATCAGAAACCCTCGCCCACTTCATGACCATAATCGCAACCTTGCAGCGGATCCTGCCTCTGTGCCTCGCGCTCCTCTGCCTCTGGCGCCCGGAGCAGGCAGCGGCGCAGGAGAACGCCGAGTGCCTCGCGTGTCACGGTGAGCACGGGTTGAGCATGACCAAAGGGGGGAAGTCGGTGCCGCTCTTTGTCGACCGGGCCTCCCTCGCCGGGTCCGCGCATGCCGGCCTCACGTGCGTCTCCTGTCACCGCGGGTTGAACGCCGCCGATCTGCCCCACGCGAAAACCATCCGCCCGGTCGACTGCACGGCGTGTCACAACGGGGAGCAGTTTCTCAAACACGGGGCGAGCGTCCACGGCCGCCGGACCAGCGGACGCGTCAACGCCTCCTGCGCCGATTGCCACAGCACCCATGGAGTCATAAAGCTTTCCGCCGAAACGCCCGCGCAACGAAAGCACTTCGCGGCGCTTACCTGCGCCCGGTGCCATGCGGCGGTCGATGCCGCGTTCCTCGCGTCGGATCATGGCCGCGCGCTCGAAACGGGAGTCCGGGGCGCTCCGGCCTGCATCGACTGCCACGATGAGCACGATGTCAGAGCCCCCTCGGATTCCTCCGCACAGACCAACCGGAAAAACCTCGCCGCGATGTGCCTCCGGTGTCATGTGGACAATGAGGATGTGCGGGCGCGGGTGGGTCCCTCCGCCGGATTCATCGCCAGCTATGAGCAAAGCGTCCACGGCCGCGCGGTGCACAACGGGAGCGATTCCGCCGCGACGTGCATCGACTGCCACGGCAGTCACGAAATGAAGAAGGGGAATTCCCCCTCCTCGAAGGTCGCGAAGGACAACATCGCCGCCACCTGCGGGCGGTGCCACGGCGAAGTCCTCGAACAGTACCGGGGGAGCATCCACGGCACCGCGCTTGCGGCGGGCATCACGGCCTCGGCCACCTGCACGGACTGCCACGGGGAGCACAATATCCTCTCCCCGAGCGACGCCGCCTCCCCCGTTGCCGCCGTCAATGTCTCCGCCCAGGTCTGCTCGCCGTGCCATGCCTCGGTCAGGCTCACGCAGAAGTACGGACTCGCCGCAGATCGTTTCCAAAGCTTTGAGGACAGCTATCACGGACTGGCCGGGCAGGCGGGCAACGTCGAGGTGGCAAACTGCGCAAGCTGCCACGGCATCCACGACATCAAGCCCTCCTCGGACTCGACGTCCCGCATCCACCGGAAGAATCTCGCGAGCACGTGCGGAACGTGCCACCCGGGAGCCAACGAGAACTTCACGAAGGGATCGGTGCACGTCGTCGCCACGGCCGAAGGCGATGAGGTGCTGTATATCGTCGCGACGACGTACCTCATCATGATCATCGTGGTCGTGGGGGGGATGGCGGTGCACAATGTCTTCGACTTTGTGACGAAGTCCCGGCGGCGGCTGATGGAACGGCGCGGCATTATCGTCCGCCACCACCCCGGGCACCGCCTCTATCTCCGGATGTCCCTCGACGAACGCCTGCAGCACGGCACGCTGATTGTGAGTTTTATCACGCTCGTGATAACGGGCTTTGCCCTGAAATTCCCGGATGCGTGGTGGGTGGCGCCGGTACGCAACCTCAGCCCGCTGATGTTCGAGGCACGCGGCATCCTCCACCGCGTGGCGGGTGTGGTGATGGTGCTTGCCGGGCTCTACCACATCTATTATGTTGCGGCGGTCCCGCGCGGCCGTAAGCTGCTGCGCGACCTCCTCCCCGTCCGGCAGGACCTGCGCGACGCCGTGAACGTGATGAAATACAACCTGGGCATCATCCGGCACAAGCCCCGGTTCGGGCGCTTCAGCTACATCGAGAAGAGCGAATACTGGGCCCTGATCTGGGGCACGATCGTGATGGCGATGACGGGCGGTATCCTCTGGTTTGACAACACGTTCCTGGGCCTCCTTACCAAGCTCTGGTGGGATGTGGCGCGGACGGTGCACTACTATGAAGCATGGCTGGCCACACTCTCCATCGTCGTCTGGCACTTCTACTTCGTGATCTTCAATCCCGACGCCTATCCGGTCAACCTTGCATTCTGGAAGGGGACGCTGACGGAGGAAGAAATGGAGGACGAACACCCGCTGGAGCTCGAAGCGCTGAAACGGAAAAAATCACAGGCGGAAGCGGCGGACGAATGATCTCGCGGCGGGTCGCGCTCATGGCGGTACTCGCGGTTGTGCTGGCTCCCGGCAGCCGCGTGACGGCACAGGAAGACGCCGAGTGCCTTGCCTGCCACGGGGAGAAGTCGCTGACCACCACGCGCGCGCGCGCAACGGTGTCGCTCTACGTGGACGAAAAGAAATTCGGCGGCTCGATCCACGCCCCGGTGTCCTGCGTCGGCTGCCACGCGGACCTGCAGGGAAAGGAGCTCCCGCACGATGCGCCCCTGCAACCGGTCGCGTGCGGGACCTGTCATGTGCAGGAGCAGCAGGATCATGCGGAATCACTCCACGGCCGCGCCCGCGCCCGGGGAGACCGGCTTGCCCCCGGGTGCCGGGAGTGCCACGGCAGCCACGATATTCTCCGCGTCGGGGACCCCCGTTCCGCGGTCGCCCCCCAGCGCGTGCCGTTTGTCTGCGGTTCATGCCACCGCGAGGGTTCCCCCGTCGCGCGGCAGCGTGAAATCCATCAGTCGAATATCATCGAGAACTATTCGGAGAGCATCCACGGCGAAGGCCTTCTCCGGAAGGGCCTCATCGTTTCCGCAAACTGCGCGTCGTGCCACACCGCGCACAGGATCCTCCGCCATACCGACCCCCGCTCGTCGATCAACCGGAAGAACATCGCAACCACCTGCACTCAGTGCCATGCCCAGATCGAACCGGTGCACCGCAAGGTGATCCGGGGCGAGCTCTGGGAAAAGGAAACGCACGTGCTCCCGGCGTGCGTCGATTGCCACCAGCCCCACAAGGTGCGGAAGGTGTTCTACGACCAGGGCATGGCCGACGCGGACTGCATGCGCTGCCACGGGAAAGGGGACATCGTGGCGATGAAGGACGGCCGCTCGCTCTTCGTGCGCCAGCAGGAGGTCGCGGAGTCGCGCCATGCGAAGACCGCGTGCAGCCAGTGTCATGCGGAAGTGAACGCTTCGCGTAAACGTCCCTGCGAGACCATTACCCGGACGGTGGATTGCACGTCGTGCCACGCGGAAGTGGGGCAGCAGTTTCAGAAGAGCATGCACGGCACCCTGCTTGCCGGCAATGACCCGAATGCCCCGACCTGCAGGGAATGCCACGGGACCCATGAGGTGCGGGGCAGGCGCGACCCGCGCTCGGCGACGTTCCCCACGAACATCCCCGCCCTCTGCGCCCGATGCCACCGCGAAGGTCAGAAGGCGGCCATGCGGTATACCGGCGGGCAGCACGACATCATCGAACACTACCGCGAAAGCATTCACGGGAAGGGGCTGTTGAAAAGCGGGCTGACCGTCACCGCGACCTGCACCGACTGCCACACGTCGCATTCCGTGCAGCCACTCGCGAACCCCGAGTCCAGTGTCAACCCGAAAAACGTACCGGCCACCTGCGGGCGCTGCCATCACGGCATTGAGGAACAGTTCAACGGCAGCATCCATGTGACAGCGGCGGGCCGGACCAGCAAAAAACTCCCCGTGTGCAACGACTGCCATTCGGCGCACACCATCCGCCGTGCCGACACCGAAGGGTTCAAGCTCACGATCATGGCGCAGTGCGGGCAGTGCCACGAAGACATTGCAAAGACGTATTTTGACACGTATCACGGGAAGGTCTCCCAGCTCGGCTATACGAAGACGGCCAAGTGCTACGACTGC
>Ga0214473_10007931_pt1 | contig 12577 bp, 10 predicted proteins | sample RVTome_7_FD_203509 | JGI IMG/M metagenome (GOLD analysis project Ga0214473, IMG submission 203509) | Soil microbial communities from uranium-contaminated site in the Upper Colorado River Basin, Wyoming, United States - RVT98D197 | ecosystem: Environmental > Terrestrial > Soil > Contaminated >... | reverse complement strand
AGCACCACACTCCGCGAAAGACACATCCAAAGAAGGCAACTCAGATGAACTTCTTGACGCGGGCCTCTTCGGTCAGATCGTCGCGGAATTTCGGATGCGCAATGTTGATCAACGCCAAAGCGCGTTCGCGAATCGAGCGGCCGTAGAGATGCGCGACACCGAACTCCGTCACCACATAGTGGACGTCGGCACGGGAGGTGACAACGCCCGCGCCTTCATCGAGATGAATGACGATGCGGCTGACGGTGTCATCCTTGGCGGTCGCCGGCAGGGCGATGACCGGCTTGCCGCCCTTCGAACGCGCCGCGCCGCGGATGAAGTCGACCTGGCCGCCGAATCCCGAATAGATCGAGTAACCTATCGAGTCGGCGCAGACCTGCCCGGACAGGTCGACCTGAAGGGCCGAATTGATCGCGACCATTTTCTCATTCTGCGCGATGATGAAAGGATCGTTGACGTAGTGGCTGGGGTGGAACTCGCAGATCGGGTTGTTGTCAATGAAGTCGTAGAGCGCGCGTGAGCCAAGCACGAACGAGGCGATGATCTTGCCCGGATGCAGAGTCTTCTTTTCGTTGTTAATGATCCCCTCGTGCACCAATTCGATCACGCCATCGGAGAACATCTCGGTGTGAATGCCGAGATCTTTCTTCCCCGCCAAGTGGAACAATACGGCGTCCGGGATGCCCCCGATGCCCATCTGCAACGTAGAGCCGTCCTCGATCAGATCGGCGACATGAGCGCCGATGCGCGAGTGCAGATCGCTCATCCGTACCCGCGGCAACTCCAGCATGGGGCGGTCAACCGGGACGATGTGAGTGAGCTTGTGTATGTGGATAAAGCTGTCGCCCAGCGTGCGCGGCGTCTGCCGATTCATCTCGGCGATCACAACGCGCGCATTCTCAGCGGCCGTCTTTGTGCATTCGATTCCCACTCCGAAGGAGCAGAACCCATGCTCATCCGGCGGCGAGATTTGGATCAAAGCCACGTCAATCGGCAACGTGCCATCGGTAAATAATCCGGGAATCTCGCTCAAGAAGACGGGGACATAATCGGCGCGCCCCTCGTTGACCGCCTTGCGAACGTTGGCGCCGGTGAAGAGAGAGCGGTGACGGAAGTGCCCCTCCATCCCGGGCCCAACGTAGGGCGCGGCCCCCATCGTCATTAGATGGACGAGTTCAACGTTCTCCAGTTCATCGCGGCGCGCCACCAGCGCCTCGACCAGTGTTTCCGGCTCGGCGCATCCGGGATGGATGTAGACGCGGTCGCCGGACTGCACGGCCTTCAACGCCAGGCCGGCATCGCACACCTTCTTGCGATAGGCCTCCGCCCACGACGGAGCGGGGCGGGGAGCCGTGGAGGGGACGGATATCATCAGCGGATCGGACAGTGCGGCAGTCATACCTATCTTCTCAGTTCGATCATCATGTCAACGCGCATGAAGCGGTTGGACCGCGTCTATGAGATGCGCCACGGCCGGATGAGTCGGCTGGCCATCGCGCAGGTAAATTCCCTCGCCAAAACCCTGCTGATCGGCAAGGATCGCCGGCAGTCCGCCCTCGGCATACCAACGAACATACGGAAAGAGCGCATTCGCCAGAGCGAACGACGCCGTGCGCGCCACCGCCGAAGGCATGTTCGGCACACAGCAGTGCACGATATTGTCAACCACATAGGTTGGGTTCGACAAGGTCGTCGGACGGTCCGTTTCGCAAATACCGCCCTGGTCGATGGAACAGTCGACAATGACGGACCCGGGCTTCATCTCGCGAATCATTTCACGCGTGATCAGTATCGGCGGCTTGGATCCATGCACCCAGACGGCGCCGATCACGACGTCGGCGGTCTTCAGAACGCGTTCGAGACTGTAGCGGTAGGACAAGAATGTGATCACCCGGCGATCGAAGAGTCGATCGGCCTCCCTCAACTTGTCCGGATCTTTGTCGAAAAGAGTGACTTGCGCCCCCATCCCCAAGGCGGCGCGGACAGCGGCCATCCCGACCGAACCACCCCCAATCACGACCACCTGCGCCGGCGGGATTCCGGGCAAACCGGAGAGCAGCACGCCGCGTCCACCGTGATGACTTTCGAGAAACGTCGACGCCAAGGTCAGCGCGACCGGTCCGGCGACTTCGCCCATGATCTCGACAATCGGGCGGCGCCGCTTCTCGTTCTCGATCAATTCGTAGGCGACCGCTGTGATCGACTTCTCGACCATCCCCCGCAACGCACCCGACGTGAGAGTCGCCAAGTGCCCGAAGCTCATCACCATCTGCCCGGGCAGGAACATCTCGACATCTTCGATCTGAAACGGGGAAACACCCAGCACAAGGTCGGCACGGCCCACTGCTTCCGAACGTGAATACACGATATTCGCGCCGGCCTCGAGGTACTCGCGGTCGGGAAATCCCGCCGCAAGCCCGGCATCGTGCTCGATATGGACCGTGTGCCCCTTCTTCGTCAGAAGATGTGCCCCGGCCGGAACCAAGGGTACACGCCGCTCATCATTGCGCGTCTGTTTGATAATTCCAACATTCATGATCAACCCGCCACAGGCGCCGCCTGCGTTGCAAGCTTCTCGTTGGCATCATGCGCTTCGGCCAGTCCGGCCGCCAGCGCTTTCAAATTCGCATCCAGGAGGTCTTTCTTCAGAGTTCCGAGCAAGACCCTGAAGGATTCCTCGTTAGTGACACCGGTCAATCCGATGATGGCCCCGGCGGCGACGGTATTGGCGACCTTCGCGTTGCCCAAGTCATTGGCGATTTCCGAGAACGGGATCGGCACAGCCCGCACGTGCGCCGGCAATATCACGCTCTTCACGAACGAACTGTCGTAGATGACAACTCCACCCGGCTCGACGAGGGCGGCGAATTTTTCCAGCGACGGCTGATTCATCGCAACCAGCACGGTCGGGTTTGAGACATAGGGCGAGCCGATGCGTTCACGCGAAACCACCACATGGCAGTTGGCGGTGCCACCTCTCATTTCGGGGCCGTAGGAGGGCAACCACGAAACGAATTTCCCCTCGTGCATCGACGACTTCGCAAGCAACTGCCCCAAAAGCAGGACACCTTGTCCCCCGAATCCGGCCAACACCAACTTGTGGGTTGGGAAAGTCGGCGATACCGGCGTCGGCTTCCTTTCGTCTCCGCCCTTCACGCCAAGAATCTTGAGGACTTCATCGCCATCGTAGACAGGCGTGGGCGGGGCGGGACGCGCCACGGCATCGGCGCGATTCTTGTAAACATTCGGCGGGAAGACACTCAGCATGTTCTTGGTAATCCAGTCGCGCGAATCAATCGGCTCCAACTTCCATCCGGTCGGGCATGGGCTGAGAACTTCGATGAACGAAAACCCCTTGTTGGCAATCTGCAGCTCGAGCGCTTTGCGGATCGCCTTGCGCGTCTTCATGATCGTCTTGGAGTCTTCCAAGGTGCAGCGCTCGATATAGACAGGCGCTTGCAGCGTCGCGAGCAATTCCGAGACGCGTAAAGGGTATCCCTCATTCTCGGCGTGACGGCCATACGGTGTGGTCGTCGTTTTCATGTCTATCAAAGTTGTCGGCGCCATTTGCCCGCCGGTCATGCCGTAGATCGCGTTGTTGACGAAAATGACCGTCATCGATTCCCCGCGATTGGCCGCCTGAAGAATCTCGTTGGCGCCGATCGCAGCCAGATCGCCGTCGCCTTGGTAGGAGATGACGATGGAATGTGGCAGCGCCCGCTTGATTCCGGTCGCGACCGCGGGTGCGCGTCCGTGCGCCGCCTGCACGTTGCCGACACGGAAATAGTAGTACCCGAATACCGAACAGCCCACCGGACTGACGAAGACGGTACGGTCGGCGATTTCGAGATCATCGATCGCTTCGGCAATAATCTTGTGCAGATTCCCGTGGCCGCAGCCGGGACAATAATGCGTCGCTTCCTTGTCCGCGCCGGCCGAGCGGGTGAAGAACTCATAAAACGAGTCGGGTTTCTTGAAGATATCTTTCACGGTTTACTCCTTGATTGTCTACCCGACGATCTTGGTCAGTTTGAGAATGGCGTCGTACAGTTCCTGTGCGCTGGGAATGTTGCCTCCATTGCGCGCGTACAACTGCACCGGAAGGCGGCACTCGATCGCAAGCTTCACGTCATCGACCAGCATTCCCTTGGAGCACTCGGCCACCAACATCCCCTTCGCCTGGCGCGAGAGCCGATCAAGTTCCTTCACCGGGAATGGCCAGAGCGTGATGGGACGCAGCATGCCGACCTTGATACCGGCGGCGCGCGCCTGGTCGATCGCGGTCATGAGCACTCGCGAAACGATGCCATAGGCGACGGTGACATACTCGGCGTCATCGAGACGATACTCCTCGTACCGGGTCTCATTCTTTTCGATCTCGGCGTACTTCTCGTACAGGTGCTCGATGTGCGCTTCGAGTTCGTTGTGATTGAGATGGATCGAACTGATCAGGCAGTCACGCGATTCCCCGGTCGCCTTCACCGCCCACGGCTTTTCAGGGAGGGTGCGCACCGGATCGGGGACATTGACCGGCTCCATCATCTGACCGATGAATCCATCGGCGATCAGAGCGACGGGATTGCGGTACTTGTCGGCCAATTCAAAGGCGAGCATCGTCAGATCGCACATCTCCTGCGCGCCGTTGGGCGCCAGGACCGGCATGCGATAGTTCCCATGACCGCCGCCCTTGACCATCTGGTTGTAGTCTGACTGCTCCGGACCGATGTTCCCCAGTCCGGGTCCGCCGCGCATGATATCGACCACCACACAGGGCAATTCCGACCCGGCACAGTAGGAAATTCCCTCCATCTTCAGCGATATCCCCGGCGACGACGAGGCCGTCATGGTGCGCTGACCGGTCGATGCCGCGCCATAGACCATGTTGATCGCGGCGACCTCCGACTCGGCCTGCAGGAAAGTGCCGCCGAATTTCGGGAAAAGTTTGGCCGCAGTCTCGGCGATCTCCGAGGCGGGCGTGATCGGATAGCCAAAGTACGACCGGCACCCGGCCAAGAGCGCGCCGAGGACAACCGCCTCGTTACCTTTCATCAATTCCTGGCTCATAATCTCTCCTCACCGGATGCCGCGTGTCACGGCGCGTCTGTGATACCGATCAGCGCCCCTATGGCATTTCGCAGCCGATCGACAACTCGATCATTGGTCGCCAGACGAATGTCGATCGGGAAGAACCGCCCGCGCGGGAAGTTGTAGGCCGCCAAGAGGGATTCGAACTCCTTCTCCTGCTGATTCGGATCGCAAGCGCCGCAGATGATGTAGGTGTCGTCGTCGGCTGTCTTGAGGATGTCGGCCAGGGCCTCACGTCCGCCGTGGCCGCAGAGTTCCGGATGCACAACGGTGTAATCGATGTCAAGCTCGCTTTCGAGCGCGAACGGCAGTGTGTTCATGTCGCTGTCGAAGGCGCTCGACAGACCGCGACAGTTGCACAGGACAACTTTGATCTTCATGGCTTTACCCTCTCGTGGTGAGCGTTGTCGAACCGCTTGTGGCGAGCGTAGTCGAGCCGCCCGCCTGGGCGCTCGTCCGCCAGTCGACGGCTGGCAAGCCTTGGACGGATCAGCTCAGAACTTTCTTTTCCTTCTTGTCCGACGGCTTCCGCCAGACGATGATCGCGCCGGGCTCGGGGCAATTGTAGAAACAGATCCCGCATCCGGTGCAGCCATCGCCGAGGTAGAACGAGTAGCGATATCCGCGTTCGTTGATGTCGGTGGAGAACCCGAGCACCTCCGGTGGGCATGCCTTCACACAAAAATCGCACCCCTTGCACAGGCGGCTGGTGACATGCACCCAGGGCAGCGTGGGCGGCACAGGCATTGTGGAGCGTTCGCTCATCTTCGACACCCCTGCTTGCGGTGAGTCTATCGAATACGCTGTGTGTTCGGCCATCTTCTCCATGTCACCTATTCTACTGCATTGTCGGCCCTCTGTTTGGCAAATGCAGTGCGCTTTTGTCATATTTAACAACGACTTGTCCGCCTCCAGTGGGGCTGCCGCCCGCCCAGGGCGGGCCAGCCCATGCACAACATGGCTGACCCGCCTGCGGCAGACAAGCATCATCATTGGCGTCCGATGGGGGGAAGTCAAAGGCAGGGGGGCGGATTTGTGTCAAAATCTGGAGCAATCCACGGAGTCGTGCAGCCACACGATAGCCGGTCGCGACAGCTACTCAGGCTCGGCGGTGTGAGGATCTGTTTCACTTACATCGTCTCCAATCGGCTTTGAGGGCGAATGCAAATCGCGCCACAATTCCATCGCACTCTCGGTCCTGTAAGCGACGTGCCTTCGAAGCGCCTTCTCGAGCGCAAAACTGTATGGCGCGGGCAACTCCAAAGCCAGTGAGCGGGGCTTGCCATCTAATATCTCCTGCTCTGTAAACCGCAGTTCGCCAGCCAGGCAAAGCTGAAGGAGAAGTAGCGCCGCGTGATAAATGTCAATTCGATGGTCCAAGGGACCGAACTCTGCTTCATTCAGGACCTCGGGGGGGAACATCCCATCCGCCCGAGTGTTTGCCAAATCCACCTCTCCAGCAAGTCGGGCGACCCCAAGATCCCCTACCTTGAACTGTATGATCTGGTTCTTGTCAGGCTCCATCTCGTCCCTGGCTAGCGACATTAGGACATTGCCTGCGTGAATATCTTGGTGAACGTACCCGTTTACATGTAGGTAATGTATCGCTTGCAGGATACAGCGCGCGACAGGCATTACCCAGATTTCGCCCTTAAACCAAGACTCTCTCAATAAATCGGAGAGTGTATCTTGGCATCGTTCCGTGACAATGTAGAATGTGTCTCGGAATTCAAATGCGTCGTAAACAAAGGTGACGTTTGGGTGTCTCAACTCCCGAAGTTTGTCCAGCTCCCCGGTGGCATTCCCTCGTACCTTTTCGTATGTACTTATTGGTTTGAATACCTTTGCCGCCAATTCATTACCCCACACATCGGTGCACGCAAAGACGATTCCAAAAAAACCCTCTCCAAGCCGCTCGCCAAAAGTGTACGTATTTCCTGTTCTTGTGCTGGCGATTACCTCTCCTTGAGCAGGATAGATTACCTGCTTGAGGGGTGTGGCCACTCCAGCCGACTGCTCCGCATTCGGTCCAGTCTCTGACTTGATCGGCTTTTCTTCACCAGTTACTGGTTTTTGTGACATTGCGGACATTCTTGTTTTACCGCTAAATCAATTCGACTACAGAGGCTTCGCAATCTCCCCCACCCACGGCTGCGCCTCCAACACCCGCCGCCACACGTCATACGCCACGACCCGATACGCCTCGTGCCCCTTCGATCCGCCGCGCAGTTTGACGAAGTGGCAGACTTGGCGGAGATTCCACTCGAAGAGGGTGCGTTTGCGGAAGGCGAGCATGAGCGGGTATACCGCTTCGTTCGGAAAAACGGGCTTGAGGGCATCATGGACTGAGGCGGACTTCTCGATCAGCCGTTCGAAGTCGGACTGCAGACCGAGGTCTTTGATCAACTGCGGTGTAGTCCAGCCGAGATCGGGTGTGAGTTCCTGCGCGGTTTGGGTACCGATGCGGTGACGCTGAATGTCGCGCCAGGCACCGTAATCGACGGTGATTTCGAAGGTGTAATTGAGGTGCTCGAAGGCGCGCGGCATCGGGTCGAAGGGGCCGAGTGAATCGACACTGCGGCGGATCAGGTCGAGCATCTGATCGGTCGACCATGACGCGATTGTCTTCTCCATTCGCGCCCAGTCAGCGGGCTGATTGGCATAGGCGACGGCACAAGCCATACGGCGCAAACCATCCTGATCGTATTTCAAGAGCCGCACTTCCGCCTTGGTTTCAGAGGTGATCCGTTTTGGCCGATCGAAGTTCCCGGCCAGCATTTCAGAGACACGGTTGGCGCTTTCGCAGCGTGCCATGTCGGGATCGGCATACTTGAGCAGTGTCGGGACTTTCTCAAGCGACGTCTTTTTGATCTCGGCGCCGATTTCCTGCAACTCTGCCAAGGGCGAGCCAGTTAGCTTGCGGATCGCATGCGCCAACGCGCGCGCATTGACCGTCCAGCCGAGATTGGTCAGCGTTGCGGTCGGCAAAAGATAACGGATCGCGTCACAGGCCTTGGCGCGCAGGCGTGTCTCCCACATCTTCGGCGACTTGTCCGGCAGGCACGGATCGACCTTGCGCAGATGTTCGACCGCCTTCTCCGACCAGGCGATGTCTGTGTTGGTCAATTCGCGAATCAGGTCTTCGTACTTGCGATTCAATTCGGGATGGCTCTGAAAACAGGCCGGACGGTAGACATGGTCGGGGTCATAGATCTGGTACCGTGTCGATTTCTCGGTGTACGACGCCAGACGGTTGTCCTCAATCGCCTTGGCCGCCAAGATCGAGACATTCTCAACCGCCAATGACAGGATCGCATGCTCGGCGACCGAGGCATGCCCGTAGCCGACCACCCATTTCTCGTGGAATTGCGACGATTTGGCCTCGTTTAGCTCCTGCGCGATCTGATCAAACGGCTCCGGCGACCGCGAAGTCTTGGCAAACGCCACCGCGATGACCTCCGGCGGCAGGTCTTTCATCAGATAGATGCGGCGGCGGGGCACGGTGTTCACAGGCCCTGTCGGTGAATCGGTTTGCATGAGGGTTTGTGTCATATCCTGTCTTTGTAGGGACAAACCGGAGCAGCCGGTCAGTCTTGGCGCACATTCCCCCGAACTCATGCAACGCCTCACCCGGTCCGCCTACGGCGGACCACCCTCTCCCGAAAGGGAGAGGGGAACAGACCCTTGCCTCCCTCATAAGTTCAAGAGAGACAGATTCACCTCTCCCTTTGGGAGAGGTCGTCCCGCGCCGAAGGCGTAGGGACGGGTGAGGGCCGATGATGGAATACAAAAATCGTCAATCCGATGCCATCATCTTTCGTCGCAGATTTGTATATTCCCGCTCCCCGTAGATCGAGAGCGGAAACGAAGTGCGGGGCAGCCCTTGGGCTGACCGCTCGTGCGAGACAAAGAACCGTCAGCCCAAGGGCTGACCGGCACATGAGAGGGTCATATGAAAGACGCACGTCTCGTCAAACTCGCCGACACTCTGGTCAACTTCTCGACCAAAGTGAAACCCGGCGAAAAAGTTCTGATCGAAGCCAAGGGTGATCACACACACGACTTGGTGAAGGAGATCGTCTCGAAAGTTGCCGAGGCCGGCGGCCTGCCCTTCTATTACTACAACGAGGAAGAAGTGGAACGCCGCTGGGTGCTCGGCGCCTCGGAAGCACAACTGAAGGCCTACGGGAAGATGCACCTGCGCATGATGAAGGACATGGCCTGCTACATCGCCGTGCGCGGCTCGAACAACTCCTTCACAATGGCCGACATCCCGCGCGAGAAACGCGAGATGTACCAGAAGCATTACTACAAGCCGGTACACCTCGAGCAACGAGTCAAGCGCACGCGCTGGGTGGTCCTGCGCTACCCCAACTACGCCATGGCGCAATTGGCTGAGACCTCGCGCGAGGCCTTTGAGGATTACTACTTTGCAGTCTGCAATGTTGATTACGCCAAAATGGACAAGGCACAGGATGTTTTGGCCGACGTCATGCGCAAGACCGACAAGATTCACATCAAGGGACCGGGCACTGACCTTTCCTTCTCGATCAAAGGCATCCCGCCGAAGAAATGCGCCGGCGAACGCAACATCCCCGATGGCGAAGTCTACACCGCTCCGGTGCGCGATTCGATCAACGGCGAGATCACGTACAACTGCCCGTCGCTCTATGAATCGACCCTCTTCGACAAGGTGCATTTTGTCTTCAAGAACGGGAAGATCGTCAAGGCCGACTGCGCGACCGACAATGCCAAGCTCAACAAGATCCTCGACACCGATCCGGGCGCGCGCTACGTCGGCGAGTTTTCCTTCGGGCTCAATCCAAATGTCACAAAGCCCATGAAAGACATCCTCTTTGATGAAAAGATCTTCGGCTCGATCCACCTCACCCCCGGCCAATGCTACGACGAGGCGCCGAATGGCAATAAGTCGGCCGTGCACTGGGATTTGGTCTTGATCCAAACGCCGGAATTCGGCGGCGGCGAGATCTACATGGATGGGAAGCTGGTGCGCAAGGACGGCATCTGGGTCCATCCGGCCTTGAAGGACAAGCTGTCAGCGAAGGCCTTGCGATAGCGATTCGCACATCGTTTCATCTGGTAAACAAGGGGCTCAAGCCCCTTTGTTTACCGTCAGGTGGAGAGCGCATCACTCTGTCCCGTAGTCTTATGATGAGAAGAAAAAAGTCACATTTCGCCCGCACTCTCCTGATCCTCCTCGCGCTCCTGGTCGCCGCCGAGATTACCGGACGGAGCGCCGGCGCTCCTACCCTTCCGCCGGACCCGGCATTCATCGAGGCGCGTGAATGGAGCTATCCGGATTGGATTGAGAAAGATGCCGAGCTTTTCTGGCGATACCGCCCATCAAGGACGATCGACGGCTCTTTCCTGAAGCCCGGACGCTACACGATCAACGCCAAGGGCTACCGCGGACCTGACTTCACCCCTGAGAAACGGGACAGCGTCACACGCATCGTCTGCCTCGGTGAATCGAGCACGTTCGGGTTGAGTGTTTCGGATGAAGCGGTCTGGCCGCGACAACTTGAGAAGAATCTCAACGCGCTTGATCCGCAAAAACGCCGCTGGGAAGTGCTCAATCTCGGCGTGACCAATTACTCGACCTTTCAAGGCGTGCGCTTAGCGCGTGAGGAATTCCCCCGTCTCAAACCGGACATCGTGCTCTTCTGTTTTTCATGGGCCGATCACCAGCCGGCTGCGGATGGCATGAACGATGACGGCATCGATGTGGGCGCTGACTGGCAGGTGGGCCTTGTGAATCTGCTCAATCGTTCCGCCCTGTTCCGCTGGGCGCAGGTTGGCTGGGCGATGGTCGTCCCGCCGCAGACACCGGCGGAGTCGTCGCCGGGCTTTGATCAGAGGCGTGTCCCGTCCACCGAATTCTCGGAGAATGTCGAACGAATCACGCGTGAAGCGTTCGCGGTGGGGGCGCGTCCCGTGATGGTCACCTCGCCGATTTCGTGGCCCCCGCCTGGACTGACGGATATATCGGGGATCTTTCACGTCCACCACCGTTACCGACGCCTGGCGCGATTCGGCGCCATCGCCGCCGGAGGCGAGTTTGTCGAACTGGCCAATGCCTTCGACGACTACCCGCGATTCTACGACGACCGCAAGTCCGGCAATGAGCTATTCAATGCGCAGGGGCATGCGTTTGCCGGAGAATTTCTTGCGCGGTACATCCTGGGCGACACAACCATCATGGCCAAGTTTGGCAGCCAAGTATACACCGAAGGACGTTGACCCTCAGCCGCGACTCACTTTGTCACATACGACTGTTGCATCCCTACCCGGCCAATAGAAAACGTCCCCCGGAGAAACCCCGGGGGACGCGTTCAACCCCTCCCGTGCGCGGACGGCCGCTATTGCGGAGTGGGGCCGTCCGGTCGTTCAAAATTATCGGAATGGAACTTTATGATCCTCTTGAGTCGCGCGAACAACTGGTCCGAATGGCCTGCTGCCAGAGCCCCCGTGGGGCCGTACTCATCATACGTGAGCGCCACACTCTTCTGCGTCAGTGCATCGCGGAACTCGCGGTTCTGTTCCAAGTACCCGAACTCGTCCTCCGTGCCGACATCGATGTAAATCTTCATATCGTTCCATAAGGCGGGATTCTCCTGCTTCTTCCTCAGGAAGACGTTCTTGACGTCCGCCGAATCGCGCCAGAGCGCCCAGACCGATTCGGTAGGAGTGCCGGCGGCATCGAAGGGCAGATCGACACCAACGCCAAAGGTATCCACCAAGCTCGTGAACGAAACCGTATTGACGCCCGCGGGTCGCCCACTGAACCACTCCTGGCCATAGAGGGTGTCGAACTTGCCGGTAAAGGGAAATCTCGGGACCAGCTTGATGCCCAGCGAATCAAAGACGCGCAATGGGTGCGGCGAAAATGCCGACGCCATCGCGAAGAAATTTCGCGTGTCGTAATGGAGAGAAGCACCGGCGCGGAGCTTGCCATAGAGCGATGAATCCCCTGGTCCTGTGCCGTTCTGCTGGAAGACCGTCTGGATCAGGCCTCCTGGTTCGCTCCAAACCCCCGTTCCAGCCGAGGGATCACCGAGAGACAGCGGACCAGACAACGACGAGACCGATCCGAACATCTCCGGATGATGAAGGGCATAACGGACGGCGCCGTACCCTCCCATTCCGTGGCCTCCGATGGCCCGAGCGGCCTTGCCGGCACGCGTGTGTGTCCGGAGATTATTCTCAACCACAGCAATCGTACTTCCCAGCATGTCCTCGTAGTTCCCGGTTGTCGCGGAATTGCGGTAGTATGAGCCGCCGAAGTAGTTCGACGCATCGACGGTGACAACAAGCATTCGCCCAATCTCGCCTTTCTGGAACATGTCGTCCAACAGCGCCTGCAAGGAATACCGTTCAAAGTATCCCGCATCGCCCAAATAATCGTGCAGCAAATAGAGGACCGGGAACGGGGCCTGCGGCGCGGCCAGCACGTCGTCGGATGCATAGGCGA
>Ga0214473_10007929_pt1 | contig 12578 bp, 10 predicted proteins | sample RVTome_7_FD_203509 | JGI IMG/M metagenome (GOLD analysis project Ga0214473, IMG submission 203509) | Soil microbial communities from uranium-contaminated site in the Upper Colorado River Basin, Wyoming, United States - RVT98D197 | ecosystem: Environmental > Terrestrial > Soil > Contaminated >... | reverse complement strand
CGCAGAGCGGGCCATGGCCCTGACCGAAACGCGGGACTTTTCCGATCGCCCGCTGGCGACCCTGTCCGGGGGCGAGGCCCAGCGCGTCCACCTGGCGGCGGCGCTCGCCCAGGAGCCGGAACTGCTGCTGGCGGACGAGCCCACTGCATCGCTGGACCTTCAGCACCAGCTCGCCGTGTTCCGCATCCTGCGGGCGCGGGCGGAGGACGACGGGCTGGCCGTGGTCGTGGTGACCCATGACGTCAACCTGGCGGCGCAGTTCTGCACCCGCGTGCTGCTGCTGCACGGGGGTCGGGCCGTGGCCGTCGGCCCGGCGGAACAGGTGCTGGCGCCGGAGGTGCTCGAGCCCGTCTATGGTGTCAAGCTCATGTCCCTTTACGCGGAGGGCGGCCGAGGCCGGCGGTGGGTGGTGCCGGCCGGCGAGCTGGAGGGCGCACCGCCATGAAACCGCTGACGCCGGGCCGGTATTGGCTGGCCCTGGGGCTGTGCCTGCTGCTGCTGCTTGGGCTGGTCGTGGTGAGCCCGGGCGTAGGCACGGAGTCGGCCACCTTCGGCTGGCGGGACGCGTGGCGGGCCCGCTTGGGCCTCAGGATCGCCCCGGAGGAATTGGCCGGCCGGCCCCTCGCCGACCTGGACGGCGACGGGGCCGTCTCGGACGCCGAGCTGGTCGATTTCGTCGACCGGGCCAGGATCATCTTCGGGCAGCGCTTCCCCCGGACCCTGTTGGCCCTGCAGGTCGGGGTGACGCTGGCTCTCTGCGGAGCGACGTTCCAGGTGCTGTTTCGCAACCCGCTGGCCACGCCGTACACCCTGGGCATTGCCAGCGGCGGTTCGCTCGGGGCGCTGATCGCCATCCGGCTAGGCTGGGGCATCGCGGTGTTGGGCGTGTCCAGCTTGGCGGTCAGTGCTTTCGCCGGGGCCTTGGCGGTGGTGGGGGTGGTCTTCGCGCTGGGGCGGGGGTCGCGGCGGCTCACCTCCAACGAGCTGCTCCTTGCCGGCGTCACCATGGGGCTGCTCTGCTCGGCCATGATGATGTTCGTCACGGTGATCTCGAGCGAGCGGCAGACCTTCCAGTTGGTCCGCTGGATGATGGGGGCGCTCGACCCGCTGACCACGGTCGAGGGAGCGGTGATGCTGCCGCTCATGCTGCCGGCATGGATCGTGCTGGTGCTGAGCGCCCGGTCGCTGAATCAATATCGTCTGGGCGACGAGACGGCGGCGGCGCGGGGCGTCGACGTCGTCCGGCTCCAGGCGGGGTGCGTTCTGGTGTGCACGCTGGCTACCGCGGCAGTGGTGGCCCAGTGCGGCCCGATCGGGTTCGTGGGGTTGGTCGTGCCCCACATCGTGGCGTTGCTGTTCGGCACGGACTGCCGCATGCTGCTGCCGGCGTCGGCCTTGGTCGGCGGCGCCTTTCTCATCGTGTGCGACTGGGCTTCCCAACTGGCCATGCGGGCCGGCGGCTGGGCGATGGGCCGGCAGCTCGGCAGCGCCACCCTGCCGATCGGCGTCGTCACGGCGATCATCGGCGTACCCATTTTTCTGGTCCTGTTGCGGACCACGCGGCGGTGACTGCGCCCAGGCAGCCGATGCGGCCGCGTGCCATCTCGTCCGCAAGTCGTAAAAAAGTGTGCGGAGCCCGCCTGCGTCGTGGAATAACCGCCGCCGCCGTGCGAAGATAAAGCAGAGCGGGCGCAGGACCTATCGCGTGGGCGGCGCCCGCCCATGGAGCGCGGTTCGTCCACCACGTTGCTCGAGGCGCCATCGAAACTTAAGGAGCAGGCAATGAAGGTGCGGACAAGTATGTCACTCGGCGGGCTCGGGGCGGTCCTGCTGTTCAACTCGGGTTGCGTGGTCTGCGGCTGGGGCTGCTGCGGCTCGACGGTATGGACCGATCCTGCCACGGAGCAATTGCAGATCGACACCAGTGGGCTGGAGGCGCTTGAGGCCCAGACCCACAATGGGGCCATCCACTTCGTGGGTCGTCCCGGCAGCGACGCGGTTGTAACCGTGACGAAGAAAGGCGGCGGCCGCACGCACGGTTCGGCCGAGGAGGCCCTACAGGCGATCGAGGTGTACGCCAACGACGAGCCCGGGGGCGTCAAGCGCCTGGGCTGGAAGTGGCGAGAGCGCAAGCACCCGGGCTGGTCGGCCGCGGTCAGCTTCCGCATCGAGGCTCCGGGCGGACTCTCGTTTTCTGCGGAGACGCACAACGGCTCGGTGACCGTCAGCGGGGCGGAGTCGGACGTGGTCGTGACCACCCACAACGGGGGCGTCAACGTACTTGCTCGCGGCGGCAAACTGTCGGCCGAGACCCACAACGGGCGGATCGAGGCGAGCTACGCGGGGCGCGAGCTGCGATTGATCACCCACAACGGCGGAGTGGTGGCGTCGCTGGCGGGCTGCGACGGCATCACCGGGAGCATCATCACCCATAACGGTGGCGTGCAGGTGGAGGTCGGAGGGACGACGTCTGCCGGCTTGCAGGCCCGCACGCACAACGGATCGATTCACTGCGAGGTGCCGCTCAACCAGGCCCGGTTCTCGCGACAGGTACTGACCGGCACCCTGGGCCAGGGCGGCGGCACGTTGGACGTGACCACCCACAACGGCACCATTCGGATCAAGCAGGTCGCCGGCTGACCCCCACCGGCGACCGACCGTGTCCCCTACGTTGCGAACGGAGCCTGCCGGGTCCGGCCCTCGGGCTCCGTTTGCTTTTGGCTTGCAACGCAAGTGTCCAGGGCTGGCATGGCCACTCGCCAACGGCGGTGAATGGGACGATCGGCATGCGGATTGCTTGCCACGGTCCAGCGGGCGCCGCCCGTGACGGCTCGCCGTAAACGCGGCTCGATCGCCGTAACTGCGGGCAAGCCGGCGTCGCCGGTCGTGGGGTGATTCCAGACGGGCGGTGGTGGTGAGGCTGTATCCCCGTAGCGCCGCCCCGGTTTCACTCCTGATCGGTTGATGCAATGGCGGATCGTTGCGCTGCCGGTTAAGCTCCCCCCCTTCCAGGTTCGCGTGGCTCGCGAACCTGGGTGACATCACCGCGTCGACAGGTTGGGATGATGACATGAGAATCGCAGTCGCCCAGGAGATGTTTCCCGGCGAACGGCGGGTGGCCCTGAACCCCGAGTCGGTCGCCGCCCTCAAAAAGGCCGGCCACGAGGTGACCGTGCAGGCCGGCGCCGGGGCGTCGGCTGGTTTCCCCGACGCCGACTACCAGGAGAAAGGCGCCACCGTCGTGGCCCAACGAGCGGAGGTGTTCCGGTCCGCGGAGATGGTGCTGCAAGTGCGCGGGTTGGGGGCCAACCCGGAGGCGGGGCGGGCCGATTTGGAATTGATGAAGCCCGACCAAGTCGTCATCGGCATGTTCGATCCGCTCGGCCGTCCGGACTGTGTCAAGGTCCTGGCCGACCGCAAGGTCACCGCGTTCGCCCTCGAGCTCATGCCCCGCGTCACCCGGGCTCAGAGCATGGACGTGCTCTCCTCGCAGGCCACGGTGGCGGGCTACAAAGCGGTGCTGCTGGCCGCCGCCCACGCCCCGCGGATGTTCCCCATGTTCATGACCGCGGCGGGGACCATCACCCCGGCACGGGTGTTCGTCATCGGGGCGGGCGTGGCCGGGCTCCAGGCCGTCGCGACCGCCAAGCGGCTGGGAGCCGTGGTCTCGGCGTACGACGTTCGCCCCGCGGTCAAGGAGCAGATCGAGAGCCTCGGGGCCAAGTTCGTGCAGATGGAGCTCGCGGCGGCCGGCGCCGAGGACCAGGGCGGCTACGCCAAGGACATGGGGGAGGAGTTCATCCGCCGGCAGCGCGAGCTGATGACCCGGGTGGTCGCCGAGAACCACGTCGTGATCACCACTGCGGCCATCCCGGGCAAGAAGTCGCCCGTGCTGGTCACCGCGGAGATGGTCCGGGGCATGATGCCGGGCTCGGTCATCGTCGACCTCGCCGCGGAGCGGGGCGGCAACTGCGAACTCACCCAAGCGGATCGGACGGTGGTCGAGCACGGCGTGACCATCCTCGGGCCGACCGACCTGCCCAGCACGGTCCCATTCCACGCTAGCCAGATGTACGCCAGAAACGTGGTCACGTTTCTCAAGGAGCTGACCAAGGACGGGGTCCTGGCCCTCAACCTGGAGAACGAGGTGCACCGGGACACACTCTTGACCCGCGGCGGCGAGGTGGTCAACGCCCGGGTGAAGGAGCTGCTGGGAAGCGGCGGGTAGTCGAATGAGAGGATGCATCGTATGGAAAGCGATCTGGTCGCGCTGCTGACGATCTTCGTGCTGGCGATCTTCGTCGGATTCGAGATCATCACCAAGGTACCGCCCACGCTGCATACCCCGCTCATGTCGGGGTCCAACGCCATTTCTGGCATCACCGTGGTGGGCTCGCTGGTCGCGGCGGGAAAGGGGGCAGGCACCCTGGCCACCCTCTTCGGGTTCCTCGCCGTGGCCCTGGCCACGGTCAACGTCGTGGGCGGCTTTGTCGTCACCCATCGCATGCTCCGGATGTTCCGAAAGAAGGGCTAACCTGTGGACTCGGCAAACGTCAGGACCATCGAGAATCTCGCTTACCTGGCGGCCTCAGTGCTGTTCATCTTCGGGCTCATGGGACTGACCCATCCCCGGACCGCCGTACGGGGCAACCTCATCGCGGCGGTGGGCATGCTCCTCGCCATGGTGGCGGTGCTCGTGGCCGCAGAAATCGTCACCTGGGCGTGGATCATCGTGGCTTTGATCATCGGCTCGGTGGCGGGTGTGATCCTGGCCCTCATCGTCCCGATGACCGGCATGCCCCAGATGGTCGCCCTGTTCAACGGGTTCGGCGGCGGGGCGTCGTTCCTGGTCGCGGGTGCAGAGCTGATCATCCAATTGCGGGAAGGGGCTGCGGCGGCCGGCGGCGAGGCAGCCGAACACGCGGCGCTGGGCACGCGCTTCCTCATCGCCACCGCGGCGGCGGGGCTGATCGGCTCAGTCACGCTGCTCGGCAGCCTGGTGGCCTTCGCCAAGCTCGCCGAGTTCAAGGTAACCCTGGGCGGGAAGAAGGTCTGGCTCAGCAGTTCCTTGCTCATCCCCGGCCGGCACGCGATCAACGCCCTGCTGTTCATCGGCTCCATCGCCCTGTGCGTGGCGGTGGTGCACGTCCCCTCGCCCACGCTCTGGTACTGGCTACTGGTGCTCGTCGCGGCGGTCCTCGGAGTGCTCATCACCATCCCCATCGGGGGGGCGGACATGCCCGTGGTGATCGCCCTGCTGAACTCGTACTCCGGCCTGGCGGCGTGCGCCACGGGCTTTGTCATCAACAACAACGTGCTCATTATCGCCGGGTCCCTGGTGGGAGCTTCCGGGCTCATCCTCACCAGCATCATGTGCAAGGCCATGAACCGGTCGCTGGCCAACGTCATGTTTGCGACGCTCGGGCCGAAGGCGGGCGGCCCCTCCGCGGACGACGTCTACTCCGGCAGGATCAAGTCGACTTCGGCCGAGGAAATCGCCATGCTGCTCGAGGACGCCCAGCGCGTGGTCATCGTGCCCGGCTACGGGCTGGCGGTGTCGCAGGCTCAGCACGCCGTCCGCGATCTGGCCAACCTGCTCGAGTCGCGGGGCATCAAGGTGGAGTACGCCATCCATCCCGTGGCGGGACGGATGCCGGGGCATATGAACGTGTTGTTGGCCGAAGCGGATGTGCCGTATGACAAGCTCCGCGCGATGGACGACATCAATCCGGAGCTCGCCCAGGTGGACGTGGCCATCGTGGTGGGGGCCAACGACGTGGTCAACCCGGTGGCCCGCACCGACCCGAACTCCCCCATCGCGGGCATGCCCATCATTGACGTGGACAAGTGCCGCACGGTGGTGGTGATCAAGCGGAGCCTCAGCCCCGGCTTCGCCGGGATTCCCAACCCGCTCTTCGCCAACGACAACACCCTCATGTTCTTCAACGACGGGAAGAAGGCCTTCACCGAGTTGATCGCCGCGGTCAAGGAGGCGTAGTAGCGGCCGCCCCCCGTGGCGGCCGGGGTGCCACGCTTTCACGGCGAAGCCGGGTAAGCGTGTCCGGCGATGTCGTAAGCCGGGTGACACATGCTTGGCACAAGTATACATGGCCCGACGACGGTACGACCATCAGGTCGAACCATGCAGATGTTCGCCGCACTCCTCCAAAAAGCAGTGGAGAATCCGGGCGGTCACGCCCCAGATCTCCGCGTCAGGCAAGGCATAGACGAGGGCCTCGCCGAGTTCGGGCTCCGGGCGCGAGCGGAAGCCCGCCTGAACATGGAGATCGGCCAGTTGTCGCAACGGCACCTCGAACACTCGGGCGATCTCCCGTGGGTCCACCTGCAAGGCGGACCGCCCGGTCCAGCGGGCCACGATCACCTCCAGATCGTGCTTTGAGGTGCGTGTCTGAAAGTGTCCCAGGCAACCAACGACCTCCACGTCGCCGCGGGGGATGCCCAGCTCCTCGTGCAGCTCGCGCAGGGCCGCCTCCTGCGGGCTTGCATCGGCTGGTTCGATTCGGCCGCCGGGCAATGCCACGTGATCGCGCCAGTGGTACCCGTTGGTGTCGGCCTTCTGGATGAGCACGGCCTCAGTCTCGTCTCGATCGACCAGGAGCAGGCAGACGGCATTGCGGGTGTGGCCGGAAGGGGCGCCGTCCGCGCCTCTGGCCTGCCGGCGCAGCAGTCGTCGCAACGATGGGTAGTCCACCAGCACGAGTCGGTTCCCGAGCCTTCGAGATGCCCAAGCGCCTTGTCGCCGAAATCGATCACGCGCGGCGCCGAAATCGCCGCGCGAGAGATGGTGCCGCCTCCCCGCTCCAAAGGCAACCTCCCCCGTGGTGGAGGTATCGTCCGGCCGCCGGTCGAAGTGAACCACCGCCGCGATGCAGCTCGGTGGCGACCGCGACCACCGGCGCCGCGGCGCCAGCTTGAGAGATTATCGGCGCCGCCGGGTGTCCCGTCGCTTCCGAGGTCGGCCGCCCGCCACCAGCTCGCAGGCGCCGTGGCAGACGAGCTTTACCCCCGGTTGTGCAGCAGGGACATGACCTCGCTGCGCGTCCGGGCGTCGCTCTTGCACAGCCCCCGCACGGCCGAGGTGACCATTACGCTGCCGGCCTTCTTGATCCCGCGGCAGGTCATGCAAGTGTGGGTGGCCTCGATCACCACCGCCACGCCCTTGGCCTGGAGCTTGTCCATGAGCAGGTCGGCGATCTGCAAGGTGAGCCGCTCCTGCACCTGGGGCCGGTGGGCGAAGTCGTCGACCACCCGGGCCAGCTTGGAGATGCCCACCACCTGCCCGTCCGGCAGGTAGGCCACGTGGGCTTTGCCCTCGAAGGGCATGAGGTGGTGCTCGCACATGGAGTTGAAGGAGATGTCGCGAAGCACCACCAACTCGTCGTACCGCTCGGTAAACACGGCGCCGAGGTGTTCGGCCGGATTCCGCTCGAGGCCGTCGAACAGCTCCTGATACATCCGGGCGACTCGGTTGGGCGTCTTCTTGAGCCCCTCCCGGTCGGGGTCCTCACCCACGGCGAGCAGAATCTCCCGGACGGCGTCTTCGATGCGTTGCAGGTCCATGTCCGTCGATCGCTCAGGTTCAAGGGCGATAACACCGGATGGTAGCGCCCCCGCCGCAAACCGGCAAGATCACCGCGCCCGATCCGAGCCGCGCCCGTCAGGAAGCGGGCGCACTGAGGAGTCGGGACCGGTGTAACCAATGCTCAGAAGCCGCCGACCCATCACCCCAATAGCGCATCGTCCGGAAGCGGCGGCGGCGGATGGCTCGACATCGCGGCCAGGAGAAGGTGGTACGCCAGGCGGGTTGAATCACGGACAAAGGCAATGGCGAGTTCGTGCGTCCCGCGCTCCGTATCCACAAAAACGACGTAATTTTGAAGATCAATGATGAGGTGCGCTTGCCTCAGATCATGACGGGCCACGACAGAGTTTCTTGTCCGAAAGGGACTGAAGCGCATGACGTCCACACGCCCGGGGACGACGCGCAGATATGTGGGGTGGAGCCAGTCTGCCGTGAGGCAGCCGACCGCCCATCCCCCGAACGTTTTGAAGACCAATAAGTCGTCAAACGCTGCCCAGAAGCCAAACAGCCGACCAAGCACCTCTATGACGAGAATGGCTCCCACGCTCGCGGACAAGGCGACCCAAAAGACAGACTTAGGCATTCGGTCGACAAAGGCGGCGCGGTAGATCATCGGTTCAAACGCGACGTCAGCGAATTCGCCGTGACGAGTAATCCACGCGGCGGGCGCGGCGCAGGCGAGGCGTTTGCGGAGCGAATCTTCGGGAGCATCGCCAAGAATGCGGCGGAGGCGGAGAACACGCAGAGCACCAACCAGCAACCCGCCGAGCATAACGCCGATGGCAACCAACGATCCGGCTGTCCGTCCGAATCCGAGCAGCCTCGTACCGAAGAGTAGACTCAGAAAGGATAGGCCGGTCCACCACCAGAACCGTATGTTCTGGACTCGCCTCGCATACTTGGACCTGCGCCCCGATTCCCGGCAGAACTGAACCGGTTCGGGTGACGAAGTTGTCGATTCATCGGGCGCGATCAGCACGATGTCCGTGCCGGCATGCATAGGTGGTCCTGCACAAACGACAAAGCGGAGGACAGGCCCGCGTCGCCTCGACCTGCCGTTGCCTGCTCATCGGCGCGGCGTGCGGAGCACGCCCTACGCACGGATTCACGCGGCAAGCCAGGGCCGGCCGTGAATCCTACCTGCTGCGAGCGCCAATCGAATCGGAGCTTGACCATAGTGCTCAAGGCAAGCTTCGTCCTACGGATAGATCAGCGAATCCGTCGAGGCGAAGAAACCTTCGTCCCTGCCGAGGGCCCCTTGTCCGGGATAGGGGAACTCCGCCACGGTGGCGAAGTGGGGCGACTCCCCGTGGAGACGGTTGAAGCCGGTCTCGTCCCACTCGTCTACCATCAACGTGTAGATGTTGTCCCCGTGTATGCCCATCGCGGGCGTTCGGTCGAAGGCCACATGGGCGTCGACGTACAGGGCGTTCTGCCCGAGGCCGTGGTGGTTGGGAGAATTGAACCGCCGCCAGTGCGCCGGCGGCCGTTCCAGGGTCAGTTCGCCGCCGTTCGGGGCTTCAAACAGCGGCGCCGTCGTCCTCAGGTAGTACGGCCCCTTGTCCGCGGCGAACACCACCCGGGGATCGTGACTGTCCCGCGGCTGGATCTCCCGTGGCCCGAACGGCACGTAGTACCCGTAACTCACATTCTCGTACCCGGCAAAGTCGTAATACCATTCCGGCACCAACGCTGGGTCGCGGAAGTCGCGAGTGACGGGACACACGAACGTCTCGGTGTCCAGGGGTTCATTGCGCAGCAGCAGCCAGAACGCCCGGGTCGCCGCGACCGCGGTGCTCCCGCTCAAGGGGTCCGACGGGTGCTCGCTGGTGGTCTCAATCTCACGCTCGTATCCCACCTCGCCCGGCTCAACCGGTGGGTCGTTCACTTGAGTTCCTGCGAGATAGTCGATCCCGCCGTTGTCGATGGACTGGCGCCGGAACGGAGGGATCATCCACCGCTCACCGTTGTCGTTGGCATAGAACTTTGCCGAGAGCCCGATCACGGCGAGGTTGGCGCTGCACCGGTCCTGCCTGCTCACGTGTCGCAGGTGTGCAGCACTCCGGGCGCCCACCAGCAGCACCAGGCAGAACAGGACCACACAGGCTACGGCATCGCGAGAATTCGCGAAAGCACGTCGTCGCTTCGTCATGGTTCCCACTCCGCAATACGAGGATACGGGCCGTTTCATCCACCCTGCTTGGCCAGCAGGAGCCTACACCCCAGGTTTGGCTTGACGACCGACTACTGTACCACAGCGTGGCATTCGCCCGCAAGTCGCGGCCGAAATAGGGCACGAGCCGGCGCCGCTGTGTGACATCGCCTACGGGGCAGCGACGGCACGGCCTGTGTCGGGTCTGCCGACCCGAACTACGGCCTCGGTCATCTGGACCGGCGAGGCGGAGAGGCGGTCGGTGTGGGTGGTTTCGCCGGTGTTGAGGTCGACACGGCCGAAGGTCAGCACGCCGGTGGGGCAACTCTGCACGCAGGCAGAGCAGCGGACGCACTGCGGATCGGCCATGGGCAGGCCCTTGTTGGCGAAGTTCATCACGTCGATGCCCTGGTGGCAGACCGAGGTGCAGACGTTGCAGGAGATGCACTTCTTCTTCTCCGCGAGAATCCGAAACCGGCTGAAGCGGGCATAAACGTGCATCAAGGCCGCCAGGGGGCAGGCGAAGCGGCACCACACCCGCCCGCTGAACCAGAAGTACAGGCCGTAGCCGATAACCCCGGCGAGCATGAGGTCCACCAGCCATTGGTAGTTAAGCAGCGGCAGCTTGTTTGACGCCTGCGTGAACACCCTCGCGAACATCGACCCCGGCATGATCCAGCCGAGGATGCGCACGACGAGCAGGACCACGGCGAAGGCCAGCACTGCCTGCCCCACCATATTGAGCCGGTTCCACCTGGGCCCGTGAGGCATCTTGTGACGGTGCATGTCACCGAGCGTCTCGGCCAGGGCCCCGCACGAGCAGATCCACCCGCAGTACGCCCCTTTGCCCCAGTAGTAGATGAGCAGCGGAATGAGCATAAACGTCTGCACCGAGCCGATGATGAGCCAGCCCCACAGCGGCTGCTCGGTGAAGAAGTTCCAGGCCATGAGCGGCCAGGCGAGGATGAAGCCGTACGCCCGCCAGTACTCCCGCCCGTGACCGTAACCCACCATCGGAAAGAGACCGTCCGCCACGCTTTTGAGAATGCCGTGGTCAAACCAGCCGTTATGGCCCAACCACGGCAGGACGATCTCCGGGAGCAGAAACAGCGGCACGCATTGAATGGCCATGAGCGTGACGGTCTGCGCGGTGACGTACGGCGTCTTGCGGCGGCGGATGCGGCGGATGCCGAAGATGACCACGACGAGCGAGTACGCCAGCGTGTAATAGAACGACGGATCGGAGCTGGAGATGCGCAGCGTGCCCAGCAGCATTGACGGATCGGCTGCCTTCGCCGCGAGCGTCCCGCCGGTCGACTCGATCCAGGCCCACAGGGCCGCGGGATCGGGGTTGAGCCATCGCGGCAGCGGGCCCAGCAGCGGAGCCGGCTTGCCGCCCTTCCAGTGATAGAGCCAGAAGCAAAAGGCCACGAAGGCGAGACAGCCGACCCAGGTCCGGGCCCGCCACTCCCCGCGGATAGGCACGCCGGAGCGGCGGAAAAAGTCCAGCGGGGCCTCCCGCCCGATCATGGCGAAGACCGCGTCGTTGGGAATGATCTCCTCCCGGCCGGCGCGGTCGGTGATGACGATCTCGCCCTCGCGAATCTCCTTGACGTTGCTGGCCATCATCAGGCGGATCGAGCCCGGCCGGCGGTGTTCACCCATGAAGGCCCCGGCGGAGGTGGTCACTCGCTCGGAAACGGGCTCCTCGACGGCCACGTCGGCGTTGGGATCCGCGGCGAGTGCCTCGAGCTTCTCGAGGTTTTCCGGCTTGGGGCGGCTGAATTCCGGCTTGCGATAGGAGAGGGTGACCCGGCCCCCGCACCCGGCGACGGCGATGGCGGTTTCCAGGGCGCTGTCCCCGCCGCCGACCACGGCGACGTCGCTGCCGCAGAAGTCGCGGGGATCGTGGAGGCGGTTGTAGACCTTGTCGAGGTCCTCGCCGGGCACGCCGAGCATGCGGAAGTTGCCCGACCGGCCGATGCCCACGACAACTCGATGTGCCAACAGATTGTCACCATCGGCCAGCACCACTTCCAGCAGCGCCCCGCGGCGGCGGACCCGCTCGGCCCGGACACGGACGGGGGCGATGCCGGCCTCGAGCGTCCGGGCCTTCAGCTCCGCCAGCAGCGGCTCCTTCACGTCGGCCGCGGGGGAAAACTGCAAGTCGCCCGCGGGGATCATGTCCGTCGGGTAGGTGTAGATCGGTTTGCCCTTGGGGAAGTTGACGATGGTGGAGAACGGCTCGGAGGCCTCGAGGATCTCGAAGCGGAGGGCATGCTTCTTTGCCTCCAACGCCGCGGCCGTTCCCGAGACGCCGGCACCGATGATGACCAGGTCGAGAGGGGCTTCGCCGTCACCGCCGCCGCCATTGCGCTTCCGGAACGTGGGATCGGCCAGGATGGTCTGGACCGCTCTCGCCCCGGTATCCGAGGAGAACTTGAGCAACGGGATGCCGGTGATGTCCCCGACAATGTACAGCCCGGGCACGCGGGTGGCCCCGTCGGCGGCGCAGAGGGGAAGCCTCTCCACGTGGCCCGCCGGCCACCGGGTGTGCAACCATCGGGCGTATCTGCTAATGAGCGAGATCAAGACGATCCCCTTGGCCCTTCCCAGTTGTCAGTTGTCAGTTCTTAGTTGTCAGTACGAGCCGTCAGCCATCAGCCTTCAGCCTTCAGCCATCGACATACCTACTCGCCTTCGGCGTGAAGGCATGGCACCCAACGCCGTGAACCCAACGCTATCCCGCCTTTCGGTAAAGTTCTTTTGCACAACGACTTTCCTCCGCCGTGGCCGCGCGGATTTTGGGGAGTCCCGGTGGGC
>Ga0214473_10007928_pt1 | contig 12578 bp, 9 predicted proteins | sample RVTome_7_FD_203509 | JGI IMG/M metagenome (GOLD analysis project Ga0214473, IMG submission 203509) | Soil microbial communities from uranium-contaminated site in the Upper Colorado River Basin, Wyoming, United States - RVT98D197 | ecosystem: Environmental > Terrestrial > Soil > Contaminated >... | reverse complement strand
CAGGTCCGACGCGCGCTACGATCGATCACGGAGCGCGGCTACAACCGGCAACGGGATCTGGACGCGCAGCTGTCGTCCGTCGTCGAGGAAGTGTCTCGACGCTGAGTCAACCGGTCGAAATGATTCTTGCATTCGGCCCCCGGTGCTTTCCAAACGGGCCGGGAGTACGATGAGGGGAAACGGGGGAGGTCCCATGCAACACCGTAGCGGGACCGTGGTACGGAACGTGCGGCTGGCTGGCTGGCTGGCTGGCTGGCTGGCTGGCTCTGCTAGGAGCGCTCGGAGCGTCCGGGTGCGTGGCTGAGACGTCGACGGAAGCGGAGGGCGTGCGCGAGCGGCTGGTGGATTCCGACGAGCTGCCTCCGGGGGTGCACTGATGGAAGCCCTGCTGCGCGTCGCGGTGCTCGCCCTGCCGTCTCTCTTCCTGCTCGCCTGCGGTGGTGCGAGCCACACGCCGGACGCCGCACCGCCGGACGCGGGCGGGCCGGTGTGCGAGGGCGACGGGTGGCAGGTCATGGACTGGGTCGTCGACGGAGAGAGCGGCCGCACGCCGTGCATGCCGGCCTACGGGGTGGGCGCGGTCTCCGGCGGTCACACCGACGGGGCCGAGCCGCTCGCGTACTGGATCGGCCCCGCCTTGACATCGGAGTCCGACCCGGCCTTCCTCGCCCGCCCGCCCCTGTGCGAGGTGGGTCTCGCGATCTACAACATCGAGCTTCCCGACGGCGCGAGGGGCGACGAGCTTGCGGCGGCGCGACCGCACGATGCCCGGCCCGCGTTCATCGTGCTAGGTGAGATCGTGCACGGCGGAGCGGAGCTCTGCCTCGTGCAGGTCCCGCCGGACGGCGCGCGCGAAGGGTGGCCCGCGACCGCGGGCACCTGGCGGGTGCTCCAGGGCGGGAGCTGGGGCGACGTCGTCGACATCGAGGCCGAGGGTCTCACCTTCGACCCGGTCGACGGGCACACGATCGAGGTGCCGTACGCGCGCTGGCGCGTCGCGCTGCCGGTCGAGCCCATCCGATACCCATAGGCGCGAGATGCAGCAAGGCCGTATTGGCTCACCCGATCTGCAGCCGCGTCGGTAACCGACCGCCACCCTGCACTTCCAGGGGGTGTCCCGCGACGCGGTCATCACATCCGTCGTGTCGAGGCTCGCGAAACGAGGAGGGCCGGGAGGTGCTCGGCGTCACGGCAGCGGGCAAGCCGGAGGATCGCCGCAGGAGCGCGTCACGCCGCCGGTGCAGAGGGGGTCCGTCGCGCAGTCGACATCGGCGCAGTCGACCGCTTCGTCGCCGTCGTTGTCCAGGTAGTCCGCACAAAGACCCCTCTCGCTGGAGTGGCACCCGGTGCACCACGATGTGAGGGCGCAGTCGGAGTCAGCGCAGTCGACGCCGCCGTCGCAGTCGTCGTCGCGCGAGTTGGCGCAGTACCCTCGCTCGTTGGCGAGGCATCCGCAGCAATCGGGGTCACGACAGTCCGGCAGGCCGTCGCAGTCGTTGTCCTCGGCGTCGACGCACGAGTCTGCCTCGCTCGTGCTGCATCCGCTCGTGCAATGTCGGTCGGTCGCGCAGTCGGAGTCAGCGCAGTCGACGCGGCCGTCACAGTCGTCGTCATCGCCATCGCGACAGAGCCGGTTCTCGCTGTCTGCGCAGCCTCGGCACGTCGCGTCGTGCGCCGAACCGTCGTTACGCGGGCCCTCCTCTGGCGCTGCGTCTGGCACTCCCACGTCCCGCGGTCCGTCGGCGCCCTCACGCGGCGCGTCCTGCAATCCCTCCGTGCCACCGTCCTGCGCCCCCGAGTCGTGGGCACGGCCGGCGCCCGTGCACGCGGCGGTGGCGAGCGCGACGGCGAGCGCGAGCGCGAAGCCGTCAGCACCTCCGCAACGTCCTGCGCGCATGCCGACCACGCAACAACAACCTATCATGTTTGCGTGCGCAAAGCTGAACTGCATTGAGCCGAGAAGGGCGCCTTCGGACCGGGTTGACTCCGTCGCCCCGCCCCAGTACGCCACAGGGGCCACGGCGCCGCCAGGAGGCTCGGGATGCTGCGTTCACAACTGCCGCTGCTCGGAGCGGCCATCCTCGCCGGGTGCGCCACGGGGACGCCTGCTCGGTCGGACGGCGGGCCCGACGGGTCGGAGCCGCCGGCCGATGCCGGCCCGGGCGACTCCGCGACGACGCTGCCCTGCCAGGACGTGGCGTTCTCGTACGCCGATCGCACGGCGGGCAGCGTGTGGATCAGCGGGACGTTCCTCGGATGGGCGAGCACGCCGGCCGAGGGCGCTCTCGTGATGGAACGCGGGAGCGATGGTGTGTGGACGCTGACCGTCGCGCTGCCGCCGGGCCGGCAGCTCTACAAGATGATCGTGGACCGGGAGACGTGGGTCGAGGACCCGACCAATCCGGTGCGCGTGCCCGACGGCTACGGCGGATTCAACAGCGTGATCGACGTGTGCTCGGAGCTGCCCATGACCTGCGACGGCTTCGACTGGCGCGACACGGTCATGTATTTCGCGATGGTCGACCGCTTCTTCGATTCGGACGGCGCGAGCGATCCCGTCCCTGGAGCGACCGACGGGGACGCGCGGACGGGGCCGAGCGGCCAGTACGAAGGCGGGGATCTGCCCGGCGTGGAGCAGAAGGTGCCGTACCTCGCCGACCTCGGCGTGACGGCGCTGTGGCTGTCTGCACCCTACGAGGCGCGCAACTCCGCTGGCGCGGCCATCGACCCCGGCACGGACGGCCGCAGCTACTCCGCCTATCATGGCTACTGGCCGTCGCCCGCCGACGTGGACTACACGGACCCGTCGAGTCCTTCGCCGCGCCCGCGCGTGGAGTCGAGGATCGGCACGGAGGACGATCTGCGAAACCTGGTCCAGAGCGCGCACGCGGTCACGAGCGCAAACGGCGCCGGCATCAAGGTGCTGTTCGACTACGTGATGAACCACGTGGACATCGAGAGCGGACTCTACGCGGCTCACTATGACTGGTTCGCGCGCCGCGACGGGAGCTTCGCGCTGTGCGGGCCCGAAGACCTCTGGGACGATCCCTACTGGGGCACGCGCTGCGCCTTCACCGACTACCTGCCGCCCTTCGACTTCGACAATCCCGCCGCGCGGGCCTGGTCCGTGGCCGACGCCGTGTGGTGGGCGACCGCGCTCGGCATCGACGGCTACCGCCTCGACGCAATCAAGCACGTGCCCCTGCGCTGGCTCACGGACCTGCGGACGGCCCTCGGGTCGGCCGTCGCCGATCCTGCCGGGGGACGCTTCTACATGGTGGGCGAGACCTTCACCTACGACGACCGGGGCCTGATTGCGGGCTTCGTCGATCCGGCCACCATGCTCGATGGTCAGTTCGACTTTCCATTCAAGGCGCGGCTGTGCGAAGCCGTCTTCACCGACGCGGGGCGGCTCGATACGTTCGCCGACTGGGCCGCGGGCAACGACGGGTTCTACGGACCGGGTGCCCTCATGACGTCGTGGATCGGCAACCACGACGTCCCGCGCGCCATTCACTTCGCGAGCCACCAGATCGGCAACTGCCGGGAGGGCAGCCACGTCGGAAACTCTTGGACCCCCGAATCCTACAGCCAGCCCACGGACCAGGCGCCCTACGAGCGGCTCGGCGTGGCCTTCGCGATCATGATGACCAACCCCGGCATCCCGCTCATCTACTACGGAGACGAGGTGGGTCTGGCGGGTGGGGGCGATCCGGACAACCGTCGCATGATGCCCTGGGACGACGCTGTCCTGAACGACCACCAGCGCGCGCTTCGGGACCGCGTCAGAGCACTCGGGAGAATTCGCGCCGAGCATCGAGCCATTGGCCGCGGCTACCGTGAGAGCCTCGCGGCCGATCAGGACACCTGGGTGTACCGCATGGTCGGCTGCGACGAGGTCGTGGTAGTCGCGATCAACCGCGCCGACGGAGACAGGACCGTGACCATTCCAGATGGTGCGTGGGTCGACCTGATCACCGACGCGGCCGTCGCGGGAGGCGCGCGGACGCTCGGGCCGCGGAGCTTCGTGGTGCTCGGCGCTGCTCCCTGATCGCCCCGTGGGCGCGCGTGCTGAGGCGCGAACAGGACGAACCATGGCGTGGACGCCACACCTGCGAACGCCAGTGGAGGCCGACGACCCCCCGATCGTCGGGTGATTTCTTCACGGTTGCCCAGAACCACAGGCGATTCCGACGATCGGCCCGTGCGGCACGCGGTGTGCATGGTTTCGGGGCGTGCTGCCTCCCCACATCATCGAGCAACTCCGCAAGCGAGAGGAGCAGGCGCGGCGTCAGAGCACGGAGCAGCCAAGCCTGCGCTTGCCCCTGCCCGAGTCAGCACCCCTGCCCGTGGACCCCGCGCTTCTGCCCGTGCCCGTCGATCCGGAGTCCATCGAACGCGGGGTGGCGGAGATTCAGGTCTGGGGCTGAAACCCCCGGGGCGCTAAGCGCCCCTGCCTTGCCGATTTCTAGAGTCCTGCGCTGTTTTGTGCCTTCCTCTGAGTGGGAGGCTGTAGGAGATGGGCGCACAACTCGATGGGGGGTATCGGTCGAGCCACCAGCTGAACGTGCGAGTGCTTCGATTTCGGGTGCACCCCGATCGGGAGGAGCCGGTGCTGCTCGCGCAGGACTTGATCGCCTGTGGGCGCGCGGACGACGCGGTCGGGATCACCGACGCCGCGCTCCGGGAAGATCCCGCGGATGCGGATCTTCTGCTCGCGCACGGGTTGTCCTGGCTCGGGTGTGACGAGCTCGGTCGCGCCCAGCGCGCCCTCATGAGCGCCGTGCGCGCGGCGCCCGGCTGGGCCGAGCCCTGGCGTCGCCTCGCCGAGCTGTTGATCCTCCGCCGCAGCTACGGCCGCGCGGCTGACGTCGTGGAGCGCGGGCTCGCCGCCGCCGGGGACGACGCCGAGCTGTGCGTCATCGGGCGCGAAGCGAGCCGACTGCACGGTCTCACCGAGCGTCTGGGGAGATTCCGCCGGGCGCCAGACACGGAGGATGCGGCTCTCCTCGCCCAGCACTTGCTGTCGCTCGGCCGCCCGGACGAGGCGGTCGAGGTCACCGGCCGCGCCCTCGAGTGCGATTCGGATGACGAGGACGTGCTCCTCGTGCACGGCCGGATCCTGGTTGCTCGGGGAGAGCTCGGGGCCGCCCGGGAGTGCTTCTCCAGGCTGGTGGAGCTCGCCCCGGACTTCGGCGAAGCGTGGCGCTGCATGGGCGACGTGCTCTGGCGTCTTGGTGAGCTCCCGGCCGAGCCCGAGGACGCCGATGGCCGGGTCGCAGTCGACCGTTGGGTCGAGCTCATGACAACCCCGCCCGAAGAGCCCGCCACCGATCCGGTCCTGGATCTGCTCGACGTGCTCGAGCAGGAGATGGGCACCGAGGCTCAAACCAATGGGCTCGAGCACGAGTGCGTCGCCGAGCTACCGGTCGCCCAGACGACGATGCAGGACTCGGTTTGCGAGCCCGAGCTCGAAGTCGCGATCGCCGCAGCCGAACCGCCCACGCAGGACACCGTCGCCGACGCCGCAAACGACGTTGCATTGTCGACGGACGCGTTGGAGCCCGCGGCGGAGGTCGAGCCCTCCGCATCGGACACACTGCCCGGGCTCGGCCTGAGCCCACGTGCCGCCTGGGCCCTTTCGACCGTCGAGCCGCACGCGCCCGTCTCGGAGGCGCCCCGCGCCGAGCCCGCCCAGGGATCGCGTACCTCGTGGGTGCTCCGCCAGGGCCGTCCGGGCGCAAGACCCTATCGCCCGCCCGCGCCACGCGAGCTCCGGCCCCGCGGCCACGGCATCCACAACGCCATGGATCGCGCCTGGGGCTACTTCACGGGGCGCTGAGCTTCCCGTAGGCCCGGTCCTACAGGCCGGTCGCCCGGGAACGCCGGGACTCGACCGCGCCCCAGCATCGCGCCCGCTTTCGCGCATCGGGGCGCACTCCGTTGTTGGCACGCATGCTGCTCAAGTCCTACCCCATGCGACGTGTCACACGTTTCCAGGTCGAGGGTTGGTTCCTGGTCGCTTCCGGTGTCGCGGTCCTAGCCTGCGGCGGGCTCAGCCCGGGCTGCGCGGACCCGGGCGGTGTTTCGTCCATCGTCGACACGGACGCGGGCGAGCTGCCGCCGACCACAGACGGGGGAGACGTGCCCCCGACGCCTTCCGTCCAGCCGCCCATCAACATCACGTGGGACCTGCACTGCGACCCCCTGCCGCAGAGCATGGGCGTCGAAGAGAGACGGGTGATGTTCCGACGCCAGCTCACCAACGCCGCGTGGCTCCTCGACCTCGTGGAGCCGTACGGCGCCCGCATATCCTTCCTCGCCGTCGGCGAGTGCTACGAGTTCTGCGTGGAGGAAAGCGAGCGGGACGTGTGCCTGCCGCTCCTGCGGCGCCTCGAGGAGAGCGGCGGGATCCTCGGCACGCACGCGCACGCGGAGTACTCGCAGGGCCCGCATGATTGGGCGACGGTGCCGAACGCCTACACGAGCCCGGCCGAGGCGGACGTACGGCGCGCGTGGGAAGGCAGCAAGGGCTTCACCGACGAGGCGGTCCGGCAAGCCCTGGGGCTTGCGGACCCGGAGGCCCTCGCGCGGGTGAACACCGCCTGCGAGAGCCACCTGCAGCTCGCGGACGCGACCGAGCTCATGGAGGAGCACGGCTACACGATCCGCGAGGGCGGCGCCGATCAGGCTCTCGCGCGCTTCTTCGGACACGTCCCCTGGAACCCCTATCGCCCGAGCGGAGCCAACCCGATCGCCGAGGATCTCACAACGCGCTTCGTGACGATCCCGCAGGGGATGGTCATCGGCCAAGTGGGTCTGCACGCCGGTGTGTGGCAGGACGGCAGCGCTGCGCGCAAGGAGGCCGAGCTGCTCGCGCTGTACGCGACCTGGATCGAGCGGGCGCGTGCCGGGCTGCCCCCGAAGGTGTGGAGCTTCGGCTGGGGCGTCCACACTCAAGACCTGGACGAGGGCTCACCATCCCGCGCGGCCATCGAGGAGCTGGTGCCGTGGCTGTACGAGCACTTCGTCACGCGCACCACCGCCGATGGGAACTCCATCGCGCGCTTCGCGTCCTACGTCGACGTGCGCGACGAGTACGAGGCGTGGGAGGCGGCGAGCCCCGGCGTCTCTTCCTTCGACTATCCCACCTCCTCCGCGGACTATGGGCTCTATCCCTACCTCGAGCACGTGAATCACTACCTGCGCAACGCGCGACTCGAGGAGCAGATCGAGGCGCCCGCGGGCGTCGAGCTCTATGGTCTGGCGGCCGACGGTCACCCCCTCCTGCTTGCGGTCTCGGGCGGCGCTGCGGCGACGGTGGACGCCTCGAGCCTCGGTGTGTCCACGGTACGGCGCGTCGACGTCGTGACCGGCGAAACCTCGGAGGTGAGCGCCGCGTCGGTGGGGGTCGGTCCCCACTCGGCGGTCCTGTGCGCTCCGGACGACTGCGACGCGATCCTCGGCCTCGAGACGGCCCCGTCCATGCCGGACGGCGGGCTGCCGCGCCCCGACGGCGGGTTGCCGCGCCCCGACGGCGGGCTGCCGCCACGGCCCGATGGCGGTGCACCTTCCTGCGCGAGCTCGGGCATGTGCCCGATGGGGGCGGTATGCTGTCCGGCGGGGCTTCCCTGCGCTGGCGCCTGTGTCCCCGATTGCCGAATCGACGGCGGAGTCCCCTGTCCGGCCGCCGCGCCGAGCTGTGACCTCAGCACCGGGCTGTGCCGGCCCTGACCCGCCGGGGCTTGGCGAACACCATCCCCGACGGTGTCTGTTCGGCGGCCTTGCGGTACTGATCTCGCGGCTCGTCGGGTCTCAGAATTCGCACCAAGGACACGCCGAGCCAGTTCGCGCCACGGCGCGGGGCGTCGAGACCCAGCCGAATCGCTCTCACACGAAGCGAGCCATGAGCTCGGCGACGGCGCCTTCGATGGGTCCCGGCCATCGTTGCCGGAGCTCGGCGGTGACGGCGCGGGCGCGTGCCGAGGCCGTCGGGTCCTGCAGCTCGTCGAGCTTCCGCAGGAGCCCGAGGCGGCGGCCGACGACGAAGACCTCGCGCGCGTCCGAGTCGAGTGCCAGGAACTGATCGACCGCGGCGAGCATGCGCGGCAGGTCCGTGGGCAGCGAGCCCTCGACTTCCTCGAGCAGGTTGAGCACGTGGTCGCTACGCACTTCTGACGTCATGCCCGTCATGCCCTCGAGCAGCAGCTGCAGCTCGCGAGCGATCTGCAAGTCGTCCATCGGATCGATCTCGCCGCGAGCGACCAGGTCCGCGAGGGGCGATCCCCCGGGGACCGCCAACGTGCGCAGTCTCACGAAGTCCGGATCGATCGCGCGCAGGACCCGCGCCGTCTCCCGCGCGTGCTCCTCCGAGAGCTTGGCGCCGCCGAGGCCCGGCATGACGTACTCGGAGAGGGAGAGCCCCGCCGCCTTGATGCGTAGGCCGGCCGTGACGTGTCGCTCGGAGGTGGCTCCCTTGTCGACGAGGGCGAGGACGCGGTCCGAGCCCGACTCGAGCCCCACGTGGACGCGCGTGAGCCCCGCGGTTCGGAGGCGGGTCAGCTCCTCGACCGTGCGCTTCGTGATCGTGTGGCTTCGGGCGTAGGTGGTGACGCGATCGACGGTCGGGAAGGACTCCTTCAAACACCTGAGGACGCGCTCCAGATCCGCGACCGGCATGATCAGGCTGTTGGCGTCCTGCAAGAAGGCTGTGGAGGCGCCCGCGGCCAGGAAGCGGGCGACCTGCAGAGCCACCGCCCGCCCGTCCTCCCGGGCGACGGCGAGCATCCCAGGGGCGCCGGCGTCGCGCGCTCGCATGCGGTCCGCGATTGTGGCCATTTCCCGGATGTCGGCGCAAACCTCGTCGGCGTCCCGCAGGGAGAAGCGCGTGCCCTTGTACACCGGACAGAACGCGCACCTGTTCCATGGGCAGTTGCGTGTCACGCGAACGAGGAGGCTCGAGGCCTCGCTCGGCGGCCGGATGGGGCCGAGCTCGGGATCGCGTGCGTGCATCGGGTGCACTATGGCAGCGGCCGGGCCGTCGGGAAAGCTGGCCTGCCGCTGTTCGAGCCGGGGCGACAAGTGCAGCGCGGGCGCCTATGATTGGACCCCTGCCTTGGAGCTGCCATGACCCGAGCCCTCCCCCTGGTTCTCGCCCTCGCCCTGCTGCCTGCCCCGGTAAAGGCCGCCACCATCCTGTTCGTCTCGAATAGCGGGGGCGACGGGAACATCGCGCGCGTTCTCACGGCCGAAGGCCACGCGGTCACGTCGGCGCCCATGGGATTCGCTGCCCTCGCCGGGGACTTGAGCACCTATGACGTGATCTTCTGGTCGGCGAACGGCTCCTACAGCGTTCCCTCCACGACCTTCACCGCCCTGACCGCTTGGGTCATGGCCGGCGGCCGCGTGTTCGTGACCGGCTACGACTCGATCATCTCCAACACGGAGCTGGCGCGGTTCTGCGGAGGCTCGGGTGCCCTGGATCTCACGTTCAGCTCGGCGCCGGGACCCATCGCCCGCGTGGAGAACAGCCTCACGGTCGGCGTGGTCGACATCCAGGGCGTGACCCCCACGGGCGGCTACGACGATCGGGACGGCCTCACGGGGCTCGGGTCCGATACGGTCGAGGTCGCTGCGAGCTCAGGCGGTGGCAGCTCCCAATGGTCCCTCAGGACCCTCGGCGCAGGCGAGGTGGCGTGGGTCAGCAACGGCACCTATTCGGGCGACCACGCTTCGTGGGAAGTCACGACGGCGGGGGGAGCTGGCGCGTACAACGCGGCCATCCGCAATTTCGCGGCAGCGGCCGAGCCCGGCGTCACCGAACCTGGCGCGCCCGACATCGAGTTCACGGGGGACTTCTCCGCGGAGGAGGGCGCAGCCTACGAGCTGACCGTGTCGGTGACGGACCCGGAAGGGGATTCGGCGAGCTGGTCTTGGGACATCGATGACGACGGCACCTTCGGCGAGATGCCGGACATGACGACGTTCCGAATCGCGGAGGGGACCACGGACGGACCGAGCACGATCCGGGTGGGCGTGCGTGCGACCGACGGGATGCACGTCTCGGAGCGGCGACGGAACATCCGGATCTCGAACGTCGCGCCTCATATTTCGGGCTCTCCGCCGCCGATGACGAGCGTGGGCGAGAACCTGCGCTATCCGCTCGCCGTGACCGATCCGGCCGGTGCGCTCGACCCGCTCGCGTACGCGGTTGTCCACGGTCCGACCGCCATGACGATCTCGCCCGAGGGCGTGGTCATGTGGACGCCGAACGAGCGGGACGTCACGGGTCTGGGCGAAGTGGTGGTCGTCGAGGTGCAGGTGGACGACGGCGACGAGGGACAGGACACGCAGCGGTGGGAGATGACGGTGTCACCCAACCGCGCGCCGTCGAACTTGACGCTCATCTACCCGAAGGACGGCGTGGGTCTCCTCGACACTCTGCCCCGGCTGGTTGTCTCCGATGGGACCGACCCCGATCACGACACGCTCGAATACTTCTTCCAGATCGACTCGGTGGACACGTTCGACTCCGCTGCGCTTCAGGAGTCCGGGCCCGTGACCGAGACCCCGGGCTTCAGCTTCTGGTACGTGCCCGAGCCGCTCGCGCCGGGCCGCTGGTTCTGGCGCGCCTGGCTCACGGACGGTGCGGTCGTGACGGATCCGGTTTTGACGAGCTTCTTCGTCGTGCCCGACCCGACCATGATTCCGGATGCGGGGCCGGAGCCGGACGGGGGACCGACGCCGGACGCGGGGCCACCGCCGCGTATGCGGGACAGCGGCGGGTGCGGATGCAGCACGCCGAAGCTCCCCGTCTCCGCGATGCCCCTCCTCCCGGCCACCGTGCTCGCTGTGCTCCTGCTGCTGCGCCGCCGGCGCCGCTGAGGGCGTCGCGGCGACGACGGGCCATGACGCCTGACGAGATCCTCGAGCGCACGCAGTGGGACCTCTTCTGGGTCCCCGACGACGTCACGATCGTGGACCGGCCCGAGCTGCTCTACGTTTCGTGCGATCACGATGTGCCCTACCTCAACGTGGCGACGCGCACGCGCGCTGGGGCACAGCGCTTGCCGGGCCTCGTGGCCGAGGTCTCCTCAGCCCACCGGAGCGTGAGATCGCGGTGGCTGGTCTGCCCGCAGAATCGCGGCCCGGACCTCGAGCGCGCCCTGGGTGACGGGGGCTACGCGCCCGCCTATGAGACCGTCGGCTACGTGCGGGACCTGAGCTCCTTCGGCGCGCCTGACCCGCGCATCGTCGTGCAGCGGGTCGAGTCCGTGCCGGCCCTGCGAGACTCCGTAGCCGTGGCCGACGAGGCCTTCGGCTTCGAGCGCGATCCCTCCGACGGCGAGCTGCGGCGTGATCTCGCGGCGTGCGCCGACCCCGCCGGACGCGTCCATCGTTTCCTCGCGTGCGACGCGGCGACGGGTGAGCCCATGAGCGTGGGCGGGATGACGGCCTTTCCGGAGCTTGGCTTCGGATTCCTGTGGGGTGGGGGCACGGTCACCGCGCACCGTGGGCGCGGGGCATACGGCCAAGTGCTCAGGGCGCGGCTCGAGCACGCTCGGCGCCTGGGGCTCGCCACCGTGGGGCTCTACGCGCGCGTCGACACGTCTGCGCCCATCGTCGAGGCTCGGGGTTTCACGGCGTGCGGGCCAATGACCTACTGGGACCGCCCGCCCCCTGCGATGGAGTGATCTGCGACGGCGCGGAACGGCCGCGCCCGGGGGTTGTCTAGAGGCCGTGCCAGCGAGAATGGCCATGCTTGCCGCCGCCCTGCTGCTCCTGAGCGCCACGGTCGCTCGTGCCCACATCGCTGTCGAGCCGCTGCGGGAGATCCTGCGCGGGGCGAGCGCTGACATCCGTGTGTGCGCGGGGGCGCACGATCTGCCCGCGGGCCGCTATGCCGTTCGGATCGTCGTGAACCCTCACGGCAAGGCCGACGAGGTCGAGCTCGAGCGGGCGCCCGCGGCGCTGGGTCGTGCGGCGACGTCGTGCCTGGAGGCGGCCTTCGCGCGCCTGCGCTTTCCGGCCACGGCGGCGCCCGACCGGCCGCCGTCCCGCGTCGCCGGCACCGAGCCCGCGTCCCACCTCCCCCCCGCCCGCCGGCGCGACGCGTTCATCACGGTCCACTGGCCCTTCGTGCTCGCCCTCGGACCGTGAGCGTGCGCGGCCGACCTCGTTAGGCTGACGCGCATCGTGTATGCTGGTCGCTGGAGAGGTCACCATGCGCGCCTTGCGTCTCACCGTCGGTCTTGTCTTGTCTTGTCTGAGCGCGATGGGCGCGGGCTGCGAGCCGTCCGTGCGCGTGGCGCCGTCGTCGACGTGCAACCGTGGAATCGGCCCGCAGGCGTGCGTCATCGTGCCGCCGCAGCGCGTCGGTGACCCGCCCGCGCGCCCGCCCTGGACCGTCGACGGGGTGGAGTCGACGTTCGACGTGAGCGAGGCGGTGCGCTACGGCGAGTACTTCGGAGCATATCATTTGCCGTACACGAGCTTGGCGCTTCGGTCGAGCGCCAACGGGCGCGTCCTCGTCGCGCTCGAGGATGACGGCGTCCCCGGCGGTAACGCGACGCTGCACG
>Ga0214473_10007927_pt1 | contig 12579 bp, 10 predicted proteins | sample RVTome_7_FD_203509 | JGI IMG/M metagenome (GOLD analysis project Ga0214473, IMG submission 203509) | Soil microbial communities from uranium-contaminated site in the Upper Colorado River Basin, Wyoming, United States - RVT98D197 | ecosystem: Environmental > Terrestrial > Soil > Contaminated >... | reverse complement strand
GGAACACACGTCAGGGCCGCTGTGTACCCGTTTCCGGGTAACACCGGCGTCTCAACGCGCTGACTGGGCCCTGCGGACCTCCGCGTGGGCGATGACGTCACCCGCGAGCTCGAAGGTCAGCGTGACCGTGAGGACGTCCCCGATGCGAGGACGATTCGCAAGCCCTGCCAGCCGCAGGGCGGGGACGCCGCCAGGGACGACCTCGACCTCCTCCTCCGCCGCGATCGTCAGGGCGCCCTCGATCTCGACGTCCGCGTCGCAGGCGCATGCGGCGCTCAGCAGCCGGTCGGTCTCGGACCCGGCGTTGTGCGCCCGGAACGACAGGTCCGCCTCGCCGGGCCGGGCGCTCACGACCGCCGCGTCGAAGATGTGCACCTCGGGAGGGAGCCCAGCGAGTCCGCTTCCGGTCGGCGACCCCGAACCGCCGCCTCCGCAAGCCGTCAGAACGAGCACGAGGACGGCCGATCGTGCCGCCGCCCGTACGAGACCTCTACCCACGGGCGGTCGATCCCCGCGGCTCCAGACGGGTCGGCACCGTCTCGCGCACCGGCGCCGAGCGCCGCCCCTCGACGAGGTCGAGCACCAGCTCGGCCGCGCGCCGTCCCATCTCGCGGCTGTCGAACGTGAGGGTCGTGATCGGCGGGTCGGCGATCTCGACCCGGCCGGCGTCGTACGTGGTCGCGAGCATCACGTCATCGGGGATCCGTTTCCCCAGCGCCGATAGGGACTGGGAGACTGCGGCGCCGAGCATCTCGAGGGGCGCGTAGATCGCGTCGGGCTGCGCACGATCCATGAATCCGGCCACGGCGCGTGTCACGGCAGCCTCCCGGTCACGAGCGAGACCGTGGAGCTCGAGCTGCGACACGAGCAGTGGTCGACCTTCTCGCTGGGTCCACCGTTCGAAGCACGACCGTGTGTCGGCGAGGAACGCGTTGAGGGGAGGAACCGTGAGCAATCCGATCCGCTCCGCGCCGCGCGCGGCCATGTGGTCCAACAACCGGCAGGTGCCGTCGTCCTCGTCCGCCTCGACGACCGCGTCGTCCGTCCCGACCCCGGACGGGTCGGCGCCGATCGTCACGAACGGGATGCGCCGTTCTCGCAGGATGGGCAGCGACGGTTCGCCGACGAGCGGGTCGATCACGATCACGCCGTCGAGCGGGACCCGGTCCCACACGAACCCGCCGCGGTCTCCCGGCGGGGCGACCACGAGCGCCACGTCTCGGGCGACGGCCGCACCGGTCGCCGCGCCGATCAGGTCGGTGAAATACGCGACCTCGGAGAACTCGATCCGAGGCTGGGTCGGGAGCGAGGTCACCACGGCGATCAAGCCGGTGCGCCCCGACACCAGGCTCCGGGCGGCCGGATTCGGCCGGTAGCCGAGCCGCTGCGCGACCTCCTGGACCTTCCTTCGGGTATCGGGGTTGAGCCGCCCCTTCCCGTTCAGCGCATGGGAGACGGTCGTGACCGAGACGCCGGCCTCTCGAGCGACGTCTTTGATGCTGACGCGACGGGTGGACATCGGGAGCCGATGGTACCCCCCCGAGAGGCAACCCCGGGACGGGCCTTCAGCTCGCGCGGCGTCGTCGAGGAGCCGTGACGGCGCGTCTCCTCCGCCTGCTCGAGGGCGGGTATGGATACCACGCGCCGGCTCAGCCGTCGGCGAGCGACACGGTCACCATCAGCGGCAGGTGATCGGAGGCGCGGGTCTGCACGATCGCGAAGTCCGAGAGCACGAGATCGGGGCTCGCCCAGATCCAGTCGACGCGGTTGCCCGGGAACTCGGGGTCGCGTGCGGTCGAGGCGCCGGGATCGCCCACCGCGTCCTGCGCGCTCACCAGGCCCGCGTCGGTGAACAGCGCCGCGTTGTCCTCCGTCGGCTCCATGTTGAGGTCGCCCGCGATCACGGTCGGGCCGTCCGTGCCCCACGCGTCGAGCAGCGCGACGATCTGATCTTCGCGGGTGCTCGCGTCGTCGCCGTTCTGCAGGTGGGTGTCGACGAACCGCACCTCGCGGTCGCCGATCTCCCTGATCCATACCCCCAGGGCGCTGCGGTGCTGAGGACCCTCGCCGTACGGCAGGCGCAGCACCTCCGCCTGCAGGGGCCAGAGGCTCGTGAGGATCGCGTTGCCGAATTGGTCGTCGGCGGCGCTGGCCCATGCGAGGTCCATGTCGAGGCGTCGCGCGAGCCACTCCGCCTGGTCCGCCTGCCCGGCGATCGGCCACCCGCGGCCCACCTCCTGCAACAGCACGACCTGGGGACCCTCTCGTTCGATCTCATCGGCGATGGCGGCGAGGTCGACGTTGCCGTCCTCGTTGACGGCCGTGTGGATGTTCCAGCTCATCACGCGCACCTCATCGACCACGATGACCGGGTTCGGTGAGTGGTTCCCGATGGCCAGCCCCGTCCCGACGGCGGCGGTGAGCGCCGCGGGCCCGACCCACAGCCACCGCGGTACGGCGAAGCGATGGCGCTCCAGCCGTGATGGGATCGCCGCGGCGCCGAGCAACGCGGCGGCGAGGATCGGGAAGGCCGCCCGTGGCACCGGAAGCGGCACGTCGATATCGATCTGATAGGCGAAGGCTCCGCCGACGAACACGGCCATCCCGAGGGCCACCGCGAGGGACGTACGCTCGGTCGAGGCGCGGGCGTCCGCGCCGTGGGGAACGTCGATCGCCCACAGCAGGAGCACCGCCGCCAGCACCTGTGCCGGCCCGAGGAGCTCGGTTCGGTCGGTGAGCGCGAGCGCCGCCACGGCCCCCGCGAACACGATCCCGACCGTCGCTCGGACGCCGGCGCCCGGGCTCCGCTCCGGGTGTCGAACGAGACCCGTCACCACGGCGAGCGCGACGACGTCGCCGGCGAGCACAAACAGGACGGCGGCGACCATCGGCTGCCCGCCCTCCGACGCGACGAAGGCGACGTTCTGGAGGAACAGCGTCTGGAGCAGGAGGAAGGGACCGATCAGCGTGAGCGACCAGGGCAGCGTCGGCTCGGCGTCGGTCTCCTGCGGCTCCCGCCGCGTCCCGAGGGTCGTCGCGAGGAGCACGCCGACGAGGACGGCGGCCAGGGTCGTGGGCGCCGGCCCCAGGCGCCAGACGGGATCCCACGTCTCGTACGCGCCTCGGATCGCCGTGTCGACCGCCAGCGCGAGCACGATGGTGACCGCGGCGCCGGCGCCGTCGCCGCGAGCGCGGCTGGTGTGGAGCTCGAGGATCAGGGCGATCAACCCGGACGCGACCGCGAACGCCGCCAGCCACGGCGGGATCACCGGGACCAGCTGCATCCCGATCCGCGCCGCGGCGAGCGCCGTGACCGCGTACCGCAGCGCGCGCCCGGGCCCTGTGAGCCTGCGGAGGACGGGCGTCAGCGCGGGGACGGCGGCGAACGCCCCGAGGGCCCAGACGACGGCGATCCTCGCGCCGGCATCCTCGCGGACGTCGTAGAGCAGCGGGAACGCGACGCGGATCGACTCACCGAGGATGACGAACGTAAGCCCGACGAGCAGCCACCAGGCGATCCCCGCGGACCGCACGGTGCCGTCGCGTTCGCCCATCCGGGACCTCCGGGGGCGAGCCTACCCGTGCAGGGGTCCGCGGGTGTCAGCCGACCGGCTGGCTGGTGAGCGCGAGCGCGCGCCGGATGGCCTCGGGGGCATCGGGCGCGTAGCCGTCGGCACCCGCCTCGTCCGCCCACTCCTGCGTGACGGGGGCCCCGCCGACCATGACCTTCAGCGAGTCGAAGAGGCCCTCGGCCTTGAGGGTCTCGATGACGACCTTCTGCTGCGGAACGGTCGTGGTGAGCAGCGCCGACAGACCGAGGATCTGCGGCTCGTACTCCTTGACCGCGTTCACGATCTTCTCGGTCGGCGTGTCCTTGCCGAGGTCGATCACCTCGAAGCCGGCGGTCTTGAGCATCGCGCCGACCATGTTCTTGCCGAGGTCGTGCAGGTCGCCCTTGACGGTGGCGAGCAGCACCCGCGCGCCGGCCTTCTTCTCGCCGCGCTCCAGCAGAACGGGCTCGACGATGTCGTTGCACATCTTGAACAGCGTCGCGGAGGCGACGACCTCGGGCAGGAAGACCTCGCCGCGGCTCCACATCGCGCCCAGCTCGAACATCGCGGCGGCCATCCCGTCCTGCAGGACCACGACCGGATCCGCGCCGGTGTCCATCAGCTGCTTCGTGGCCGCGAGCGCCTCCTCGCGCTTGGCACCCATGAGCGTGGAACGCAGGGTTGCGATCAGTTCCTCGTGCGACATCGGTTTCCTCCTGGTGCCGTTCGGGCGGGCTCGGCAGCCCGTCGCCGACCCTAGCCTACGGTCGCGCCGGGGCGGTAGCCGGCCGGCCGGCCGGTCTCGGGGTCAACTACGCGGCGACGTGCTCGCGCTCGAAGTCCTCGACGATCTTGCGGATCTCCTCGGCGGCGCCGTCGGGCAGCGGATAGGGCAGGTGCGTCTCGATCAGCTCCTTCGCCCGCTCGGTCGCCTTCTGCTTCGGGATCGGACGGCCGGCGGCCTCCCAGTCCTCCCAGTTGCCGCGGTCGAAGAACCGCGTCTGCCACACGCTCAGCATGTTCGCGAGGGTGTGGTCCTGGTCCAGGAAATGGCTGCCGGGCCCGACCACGTCGATCACGTCGACGGCGAGCTGCTCGGCGTCCCAGCCGCGCACGCCTTCCGACAGGCTCGTGATCAGATCGAACAGCTCGGCATCCAGCACCAGCTGCGCGTGGCTGAACACGCGAGCCGCGTAGAGGAGGCCGGCGCCGCTGAACAGGTCGACGCCGGAGAGCCAGCTCGCCATCCCCGACAGACCGTTCTCCGCCCCTCCCTGCCAGTCACTCGTCTTGGAGCCGGTCGCGAACGTGCCGATCATCGACTTCAGGCCGTACGTACGGGCGATCTGTGCGTTCGCCATCTGGAACAGCAGGTCTTCGGGGCCGCCGCACGTCGCCGCGCCGGTGCGCAGATCCATCGTGGTGGCGCACGAGCCGTAGAAGGTCCGGGCGCCGGGGCGCAGGAGCTGCAGCGCCACCACACCGCCGATGACCTCCGAGTTGGAGACGACGAGCGTGCCACCGCGCGTGATGGGGGACGTGGCGCCGAGGATCGGCATCACCATGAATCCCGAGGGCACCCCCATGTCCGCGAACGCGACGGCGGCTTCGAGGGGACCTCCGTCGTACACGAGCGGCGACACCGAGCACTGGAACGCCGACAGGATCGGGCGCTCGCGGAAGGCCGACTCGCCGCCGGCGGCCGCGTAGGCCATCGCCGCCGAGGCTCGCGCTTGCTCGGGGGTGACCGCGGTCATCTGGCACACGTGCTTGCCGGTGTTGTTCAGGTTCGCCTCGAGGTTGTGCAGAGGCTCCGAGGGGACGGGCACCTCGCGCGAGACCGTCGGCTGCCAGATGTAGCTGACCTGGGGGAGCGCGTCGCCGATGCGGGTGGCCGTGGCCACGTCCTCCTTGCGAGAGGCGCGGCGCTGGTCGGTCTCGAGGTCGATCACCTCGGCCGCGTTGCCGTCGACCCCGAGATAGCCGCGGGTGCCATCGAGGATCAGGTCGAGCCCGGGCTCGCGGGAGCACAGGGGCAGGTCGAGCGGGAGCTGGGCGAGCGCCTCGGCCTGCAGCGTCCTCGGGAACCGCGCGCGGCCATCCGTCTCGTCGATCACGGCGCCGGCCGCCCCGAGCTCCTTGAGCATCCGCTCGGACCGCACCTGCACGCCGGTGCGCTCGAGGACCTCGGTGCTCGCCTCGCGGATCGCATCGATGGCGGCGTCGGGCAACATGTCGAGCTTGTGCTCGCGGTGGATGACGGGTCGGATCTCGCGGTCGGTCATGTTCGCTGCTCCCCTTCGAAGACGGGACCCGGCGCGCCCGCGCACGCCGTCCGAGCACGGTGCCACGCCGACGGTCTCGTGGGCAGTCGCGGCCTTGACTCCCGGTCAGCCTGCGGGCTTCGGCCGGGGTCGACGTAGACTCGCCCGCGTGCCGCCCGACGACGCGAACGTGGAGGTGCTCGACGCGCACGTACGCCGAGCGGGGATCGAAGCGCTCCTGCCGGCCCGGATCTCCGGCGTCGTGCGACTCGAGGGGGATCCGGTGGTCCGCGACGCGCTCACCCTGCCGGGCGGGTGTGTGCTCGCGGTCGTGCAGAGCGGGGACGAGGTCGTGGTGGCCCCCCTCGTGCCCGGGCCAGAGGGGGTGCGGCGGGCCCTCGCGGGCGACGGCGCGTTCTCGGGGATCGCACGGGTCGTGAGAGCCGGTGAGGATGCTGGACGGTTCGAGGTCCGAACCTACGACGAAGTGCCCGACGTCGGCGATGAGCGGGCGATCGACGCGGATCAGTCGAACGACTCGATGGTGGTCGGCGAGCGACTGGTGGTCAAGGTCTACGCGCGGACGGCGCCCGGCTCGCAACCGGGGCTGGACCTTCCCGCGCACCTGGCGGCGGTCGGGTTCACGCAGCTCCCTCGTCCGTACGGCGCCCTCGTGTGGACCGACGACGAGGCGGCCCGTCCCGTGCTGCTGGCGACGCTCGCCGAGTACCTCCCAGGCGCGGAGGACGGCTGGGACTGGTACGTGCGACTCCTGGAGGGGTGGATCGACGGCGACGTGACCGCGGCCGGTGTCGAGGAGCCGGCCGACCGTCTGGGAACGCTCGTCGCCGACCTGCACCGGTTCCTCGCGACACCTTCGGTGGTCTTCCCGAACCCCGTGACCTTCGCGGACGCGACCACGACGGCGGCATGGCGCCGCCGGGCAGAGGCGACGCTCGACGAAGCGCTCGAACTGACGCAGGGCGAGGTCGGCGAGCGCCTGCCCTCGGGGGGGCCCGAGGTGCGCAGGGCGCTCGCCGACCTCGACGCCGTGGATCGCACACCGGTGATGCGGATCCACGGAGATCTCCACGTCGGGCAGACCCTGCGGTGGGACGGCGGGTACGCCGTGAGCGACTTCGACGGCAACCCCCTGGCGCCTCTCGACGTCCGCACCGCGCCCGACGCCGCGGCGCGCGACGTCGCGAGCATGGCGCGCGCCCTCGATCACGTCGGACGCGTCGTGCAGCGCCGCCGTCCCGTCCACGGGCCCGACGTCGACGGATGGATCGGCGATGTCCGGACCCGTTTCCTGGCGGCGTATCGCGCCGGCCTCGGCGCCGAGGGGCACCTGTTCGACGAGCGCCTGCTCCGGCCGTTCGAGGTGGCGCAGGAGTGCCACGAGCACGTCTACGCCGTCCGTTACCTGCCGCGGTGGGCCTACGTTCCCGACGTCGCGCTTCCGGCGCTCCTCGCGGAGCGCTCGTGACCTCGAGCCCGGATCCCGACATGACGCTCGTCGCGAAGCTGATGTCGGCCGAGGCGTGGCGCGCATCTACACTCGGCGACGATGGCGACGGAGGCCCCGAGCCGGCGTGACGCGATCCGCCGGTTGACCGAGGAGCGCGACCGGATGCTCGCGCTGATCGACCGCCTGCCGCCGCGCGCCCTCGCGCGGCCCGGGCTCGGCGGCGGCGAGTGGTCGCCGAAGGACCTGATCGGGCATCTCGAGAGCTGGGAGGAGCACGCGCTCTCCGCGATCGCGGCCTGGGGTCGCGACGAACCGGCTCCGATCGATCGCGCCTTGCGCGAGCAGGGGCTCACGCGTGTCAACCTCGCCGAGGTCGCCCGCAAGGCCCGGCGTTCCGTGCCCGCGGCGTTCGCGAGCGCCGCCGCGACGCACGAACGGTTGCTCGGCGTGATCCGCGGCCTGCCCGCCGAGCGGTGGAGCGCGCCGGCGACCTCGCGTGGACGGGCGCCGCTCGGCCGGCGGGTCGGGCAGATCCTGGTCGGCACGCGAGACCCGTTCGCGCACGACTCGGCGCACCTGAAGAGCCTCAGGGCGTTCGTCGAGGAGCACGGACGTCCCGAACGGTGAGGCTCACGCCACGAGCGTCACGGGCACCAGCCCGAAGTTCTCGCCGCCCTCCGGGTTCAGGCCCTCGCTGGTGTAGCCCACCCAGCGTGCGAGCATGCATCTCGAGTTCGCCGTGGGCTCGGCACCGGGGATCCGCGAGGTGCACAGGTCGACGGTCTCGTCGTCCTGCTTCCCGTAGAGCTCGATGATCTCGAGCCGAGCGAATCCGATGATGTCGTACTTGTCCACGCTGCACCCCTCGTAGAGCGCCGGGTCCTCCATCAGGTCGGGAGGAACGCAGGGCTGCCCGTCCGCGTCGATCTGCCCACGCGGATCGTTCACGGGGAAATACAGGAAGAACGGAGGATCCTGGCCGATCGCATCTTCGATCAGCTTGTCGAGCGCCGCGCCGAAGTTCCCCTGTCCGCGGCAGACGAAGGTCGGCACGTCGGCGCCCGAGATCGCGTCGTCCGGGTAGATCGGCAGCGGGCCATCGAAGCCCTGGTACATCCACTCCTCGAACTGCGGTGGCGTCGAGTTGTCGCAGTGGGTGAGCGGTGGCACGCCCCACTTCAACAGATCGAGCGTCCCCCATTCGGATGCCGAGAGCGCGGGGTCGTCGGAGGATGCGGGGGAGTTGTCCCACCAGAAGGCGCAGATCCGCTCGATCGCGTCGGCCGCCGGCGGGATCTCGCAGTCGGTGAGGCGCTCGGCCGAGAGCATGAGCGGCGCGATGTGCTCGCCGACGCCGGCGCCGCCCCACAGCGCCGTCGCTTGGGCAGTGACGTCGACGGGTCCGGCGATCCCGAGCACCGCCCCGAACGCCAGCTCCTGCTGCGCGTGGACCCGCACCGTGACCGTGCCCGTGGCGGCGTCGCAGTTCGGGGAGTAGGTCGGCCACCCCGGCATGACGTCGGCCCGGGAGCTGTTGGCGACGGTTAACAGGCCCGCCTGGGCCTGAGCCGCCTGGGCGCCTTCCTGCCTGCCGCAGGAGATCGCGGCGGCGAGCGCTGCGGCGTCGGCCGCGTTCTGCAGCTCGAGGCGCCGGTACAGCATCCCGCCGACATCGACGGCCAGCGCCGCCATGCCGAACAGGGCGACCATCGCGAGCGCGACGAGCGCCAGGACGGCGCCGTCCTCCTTCGAGGCACGCCGACGATCGTGCGGCCGCTGCGCGCGGGGACCCATCCCTCCCTCCGATCCACGATCGGAGCCACGTCCTCCGGGCCGATCCCCATCCACGCACCGAGTCCCGCGCGGCGCATCGGCTGGAAGACCTAGAGGGTCGTGAAGGTTGTGTGAACGCCTCTGCGGGCGCTCAGGGGTGGATCACGACCGGCGTGCCCAGACGGAGCAGCGGCAGCATCCGATCGAGCGTGAGCTCGGAGACGCGGACGCACCCCGCCGACACGCTCCGCCCGATCGTGCCCGGCGAGTTGGTGCCGTGGATCGCCAGTTGGTTCCCGCCTGTCCAGCCGGCGGGGAGGTTCGGCTGGATCCCGCTGATCCCGAACGCGAAGGTTCCGAGCGAGCCACCGCCGGGGAACGGGACCCGGTCGCTCACGAAGAAGTCTCCGGTCGGTGTGGGCGACCCGGGCGCGCCGGTGGCGCCGGGCACCTTGAACAGCAGGTCGTCACGTTTGAACACCCGGATCGCGTGTTGGGAGAGATCCACGTCGACCGTCACCCACGTGGTCTCGCGTTTCAGGCCGTCGAGCCGGATCCAGCCCTCGCGCCGCGGCGACACGTAGGGGAGCTCCACGCGGCCCCACAGTCCGTTGCGGCTGACCTCCTCCACCCACAGCACGAGCGGGACGCCGTAGTACTTCGAGACGGTCGAGACGGTCCCGACGGTCGGCGCGGAGGCCCACGGGTTCCGGCGGGCGACGAGCCCCGGGCGCGCACGGACGAGCAGGTGGGGCTCCGGTCCAGCCTGCGGTGCGGGCTCGGGACCGGGCGTGCCGGGGGGTGGTTCCTGCGAGCTGGCGGCCAGGACCCGGGTCTCGACCGCCTCGTCGGCGACATCGGACCCGGAACGGTCGCGCTCGGCGTTCGACGCGCGGCCGAGGTGGGATCCGACGATGTGCGGCGGGGTGACCCGCGCGCCAGCCTCGGCGATCAGGTTCGCCGCGACTGGTGTCGTCACGGCGAGCAGCCCGGCGAGCGCAGCGGCGAGCCAGGACATTTGCAGGGACGTGCCGCGGGGGGGTCGCACCCTCCCCCTATCGGCCGCGAGCGTGGCAACCCTGAGTCCGGCCGCCGCCTCGCGCCTGGCCGCAGGGCGACCGAACGGATTACGCTCAGGTGCACCGTCCGAGCACAGGCCGGGCCCGCCCGGCAGGAGGGATGACACGATGAGCGACGCGATGAACGCCACCGCTCGAGAGCTGGTCGCACCCGGTAAGGGGATCCTCGCGGCCGACGAGTCGACCGGCACGATCAAGAAGCGCTTCGACTCGATCGAGGTCGAGAACACCGAGCCCAACCGGCGGGCCTACCGTCAGATGCTCTTCACCACCCCCGGGTTCGGGGAGCACATCAGCGGCGTGATCCTGTTCGACGAGACGATCCGCCAGTCGACCGACGACGCGATGCCGTTCGTCGAGCTGATGAAGGCCGCGGGCGCGATACCGGGGATCAAGGTGGATACGGGGGCGAAGCCCCTCGCCGGCTTCCCCGGCGAGACCGTCACCGAAGGCCTCGACGGCCTCCGCGAGCGTCTCGCGGAGTACCGGGAGCTCGGCGCGCGGTTCGCGAAGTGGCGCGCGCCCGTGAACGTCGGTGGCGCCACGCCGACCGACTTCGCCATCCTCGCGAACATGCACGCGATGGCTCGCTACGCGGCGCTGTGCCAGGAGGCCGAGATCGTGCCGATCGTCGAGCCCGAGATCCTCATGGACGGCGACCACGACATCGCGACGTGCGAGGCCGCCACCGGTCGTACCCTCGCCGCGCTGTACGAGCAGCTGGCCGCGCACCGCGTCGACCTGCCCGGCACCCTGCTGAAGGTCAACATGATCGTGCCCGGCAAGGGCAACGCCGTGCAGGACGACGACGTCGCGATCGCCCGGGCCACGCTCCGGTGCCTCGCGGACCGCGTGCCCGCAGACGTCCCCGGCGTGGTCTTCCTGTCGGGCGGCATGAGCGACGAGCAGGCGACGAGCCGTCTGAACGAGATGAACAAGATCGGCGGGGTTCCGTGGCAGCTCTCGTTCAGCTACGGGCGGGCCCTGCAGGCGCCGTCGCTGAAGGCGTGGAAGGGTGACCCGTCGAACGTCGAGGCGGGGCAGCGCGCGCTCGCGCACCGCGCGAAGATGAACGGGCTCGCGCGCAGCGGTGCCTACGACGCGTCGATGGAGTCCGCCGCGTAGGCGGGTCTTTGGAGCAGCCCCTCGATCTCCGCGAGCAGGGGAGCTGCCCCGAGCGGCGTGAGCAGCGTCCGAGCGTCCTCCAACAGCGGCCGGGCTTCACGGTCGCGGCCCAGCGAGCGGAGGCATCGCGCCTGTCCGAGCCGGCACTGGCCGGCCTCCAGGGGGAACCCGAACGCGTCCCAGTCCTCGGCGAGCGCGGCGTATGCCGACCCGGCGACGTCGGCCTGGCCCTGCGCCTCGGCGATCACTGCGCAGGCCGTGTCGTACGAGAGCCGGCGCCGCTCCACGGGTGGGGCGGCGCCCTCGGGAACGAGCTCGGCGGCGGCGTCCACATGGCCGGCGGCGACCGCAGCGCGAACGACCACCGGAAGCAGGTGGATCCGAACCTCCGGGATGTCGCCGGTCGCCTCGACGAAGGCTCGCACTCGGAAGAGGACCTCGGCGTCGTCCCCGTCTTCCTGCGCGAGGACCGCGCCGATGGCCGCAGCCGTCGCCTGGAACTCGGCGAAGCCGAGGAGGTCCGGGGACCGTTCCACCTCCGCCAGGGCGGCCCGCGCCACGTCGACCTCGCCGCGTCGCACGTGTACCCACGCCTGGGCGAAGCGGCCCCACATGCCGATCTGGGAGGGCCCGTGCGCCGCGTCCCAGACCACCAGTTCCCCCGCGAGCTGCAGCACGCGGTCCCACTCCCCGAGGTCGAAGCACGACTCGATCTCCGCCGCTTTGCCCCACATCTCGGTGACCGAGAAGCCGCGGGCGCGGGCCATCGTCTGGATCTCCCGCGCGATATCCATGGCGGCCGCCGGGCCGTTGCGGAACCACGTCAGATACGCGAGGTTGCCTAGTCCCACGCCGAGGATGTCGGTGAGGTCGTGCTCTCGCGCGATACGGATCGCCTCTCGCAGGTCGTCCATCCCCTCGGGCTCGCCGCGCTCGACCAGGACGCTTCCACGGTATTGGAGGGCGAAGGCGACCGCGTCGCGTGGCTCGTCGCCGGTCACGTCGGCGAGCGTGCGTTCGGCCCAGGCGAGAGCGCGGTCGTAATCGCCGGAGACGAAGGCCAGCCCGGCGATGCGTGAGCGGACACGGGCGAGCTCCGGACCGGGCGGCAACGCTTCGAGGATGTCGACGGCCACCGCGAGGGTTTCCTCCGCCTCGCGCGCCCGTCCCTGGATCACGAGCGATCGACCGAGCAGGCCGGTCGTCTCGCCGAGCTTCAGCATCGCCGCCCGCTCCCGGTACGACGCGATCGCCTCTCGATACCAGCCGTCGGACAGCTCGAACCGTCCCACCACCTCGGCCGCCACGGCCGCGCG
>Ga0214473_10007926_pt1 | contig 12579 bp, 13 predicted proteins | sample RVTome_7_FD_203509 | JGI IMG/M metagenome (GOLD analysis project Ga0214473, IMG submission 203509) | Soil microbial communities from uranium-contaminated site in the Upper Colorado River Basin, Wyoming, United States - RVT98D197 | ecosystem: Environmental > Terrestrial > Soil > Contaminated >... | reverse complement strand
TTGTTTTTGAACGGCCCCCGCCGCGTCACCCGTTCGATCACGGTATTCGCATTCTTGAATAACGCGGGCTGGACGCACGATTCACGAAGGCGGCGTCCGCGCGGGAGAGCAGGCGTCCCTCACGCCTTGCCCGTCGACTTGCGGTACGCGATGCCCATCAGGCGCCGATCGCCCTCGCTCCAGGTGACGGTGAGTCTGTACCGCGCGATGCGCCAGCCGGCGGGGGTGCGCCGCATCTCGCCCGTGTAGTAGCCGCCGATCGTGTAGTGGGCGTCGCCGAGGACGTGGCGCGCCTGCATGTAGCGCAGGTCGGTGGCGCGGTCGCCGTCGAGCTCGACCGAGTGGTTGGCGAAGAAGTGCTGCGTCGCATCGAAGCCGGTGATGGTCGAGCGAATGGCGGCGAGGTGGTGACCGGGGGCATGTACCTCCTCGGGTTCTCGAGCGAAGCTCAGGACGAGCTGTGGTGACGCGCCGTGCGGGTATATTTCAAACGGAGTCGCTTATGCGGTTCGCTTCACTTCGTGGCCGTTCTTGGAAGTGATGCAGCCGGCGTGTGGCCAGCGACAGGCACTTCAGGAGAGGCAACGACCAGCCGGAACCGTTCCGGCTCGGACGGGTCGAAATGGGTAGAAATGGGTACTTCTGGGCAGAGCGTCCAGAAGCCCCCGAACCCGCTCAGAACCGCGCCCGACGCGGCTAGGAGCGGAGAATAGGCGCTCCGGCGGTGGAGTCTTGATCGCAGCTTCCCAAGCTGGACGTCGCCGGTTCGATCCCGGTCGCCCGCTCTGCGAGAAAGCCCCGTCGGACGGGGCTTTCGCCGTCTAGAGGCTCTCGGCCTGGTATTCGCCCGGGGGAAACCGTCCGGCAACCGTCCGGGTCGAGTCTTCCGGAGAAGCCGCCTTCGAACCTGTCCCCCGATTGCGTCGTTACGCTGCGGACGATGCCGGGGGCAAGTCGGAATCGCATCGACTGGAGCGTCCCGGCCAGCCATCGACAGGTCGATTCGCGATGCTGGGATGCGGTGACATCCCTCTTTCGTGCGATGCCGCCCGTCCGGGTTTCGGGTAGAATAGCTGCGTCCGGTCGAGCCGTAACTGACGCCCCTACATCGGGAATCGCCAAGCGTTCCGGGAATCCGGGCCAGAAGGGGTCACCATGGAACGTCGCACCGGCAAAGGCGTCACACGCGCGAGCTCGCCCAGGCGGGCCACCTTGATCGGTATCGCCGGGATGTTCATCGCGCTCCTCGCCACGGGTCTTCTCGCCGAGGCTAGTACCCGGACGCGCGGGGAAGGCCTCACGGGCCGGGATGCACGCTCGCAGCTCGCCGTCGATGCCGGCGAGCTTCACAACTGCGCGGTGCGCAATGACGGGACCGTGCGCTGCTGGGGGTACAACGCCGACGGCCAGCTGGGCGATGGCTCCACCACCGATCGCCTCACACCCATCACGATCGGCGGGCTCAACACCGCGGTGGCCGTGTCGGCCGGAATCTTTCACACCTGCGCGCTTCGTGTGGACGGCACCGTCCGCTGCTGGGGCGACAATTCCAGCGGCCAGCTCGGCGACAACTCAAACACCCAGCGACGGAGACCGGCCACGGTCAGCGGCTTGAGCAATGCCGTCGCGATCAGCGCCGGCGGCTTCCATAGCTGCGCGCTCCTCGCCGACGGCACCGTCCGGTGCTGGGGCGAGAACGGCAGCGGCCAGCTCGGCGATGGCACGACGACCGACCGCCGCACGCCCGCGACCGTGAGTGGGCTCGCTAACGTGACGGCGCTCGCGGCAGGTGTCGACCACACGTGCGCGCTGCGCTCGGACGGGACCGTGCACTGCTGGGGACTCAATGCGTTCGGCCAGCTCGGCGATGGCACGACGACTCGCCGGCTCACGCCCGTCGCGGTGAGCAGCCTCACCGGCGTGGTGGCCATCGCCGCGCACGAACAGAGCTGCGCCATCCGGGCGGACGGCACGGCGCGCTGCTGGGGCAACAACGCCTTCGGCCAGCTCGGCGATGGGACGACCACGAACCGCCGCACCCCGGTCACCGTGACCGGCCTTACCGATGCCGCGACGATCACGGCGGGACCCGGGCATACGTGCGCCTTGCGGGCGAATGGGACCGCCCAGTGCTGGGGGGACAACGAATTCGGTCAGCTCGGGGACGGCACGCTCACTGGTCGCTCGACGCCGGTCGCCGTCGCGAGCTTGACGAATGCGCTGGCGGTGACGGCGGGCGGGGGACACAGCTGCGCGCTCCAGGGCGATGGTGTGCTGCGCTGCTGGGGTCTGAACGTCGTGGGCGAGCTCGGGGACGGGACGACGTCCGCCAGCGCCACGCCGAACGTGGTGACGGGCGGCAGCGGGGGAATCAGCGCTCGTGATGTCGCGGCGAGCAATCAGCACACGTGCGCCGTGCGCGCCAATGGCGCGGCCGCCTGCTGGGGCGAGAACCGAACTGGTACACTGGGTGATGGCACTGCGACGCAGCGTCTCTCGCCGGTCGCTGTGAGCGGGCTCACGAACGCCGAGGGCATCACCACGGGCCAATCGCGCAGTTGTGCCCGGCGGGCCGACGGCACGGTCCACTGCTCGGGGGAGAACGGCTCCGGGCAGATCGGTGATGGGACGACCAACGACCGGTTCACTCCCGTGGCCGTCAGTGGATTGAGTACCGTTGTCGGCGTGGCAGCCGGACCCGACGCCCACACGTGCGCCGTGCTGGGGAACGGATCCGTCCGTTGCTGGGGTACGAACAGGTTCGGAGAGCTGGGAGATGGCACCACGACCGGTCAGTCCACACCGGTCACCTCGGTCAGCGGGCTGTCGAACGCGGTGGCGATCGCCGCCGGCGGTGTCTACGGATGCGCGCTCCGCGCCGAGGGGACGGCCCACTGCTGGGGTGGGAACACCACCGGGCAGCTCGGAGATGGCACGACCGCAAACCGGAGCACGCCGGTCGCCGTGAGTGGCCTTGCGAACGCGGTGGGGATCGCCGCGGGCGCCGGACACACGTGCGCGCTCCGCGCGGACGGGACGGTCGGCTGCTGGGGCTTCAACAGCAGCGGGCAACTCGGCGATGGCACCACGACGACCCGGTTGACCCCGATCACCGTGCCCGGACTGACGAACGTGGTGGCGGTTGCCGCGGGTAATTTTCACACCTGTGCCCTGCGAGCCGATGGGAGAGTGCGCTGCTGGGGCGACAACGCCGTCGGTCAGCTCGGCGACAACTCGACGACGGATCGCCTCGTCCCGGTCGCTGTCAGCGGGCTGACGAATGCCGTGGCGGTCTCCGGCGGCGGCGGGCAAACGTGCGCGGTGCGGGTGGATGGGGCGGTGTTCTGCTGGGGCGCCAACTCATTCGGTCAGCTGGGTGTTGGCACCACGATCGATCGGGACACGCCCGTGGAAGTGCCCTCCTTCCGGGCGAACGTCGACGAGAGCGCGGCGTTCGCGTCCAACGGCCACCGCGTTCTCCTCACCGCCGTCGTCAACTGCCCGCTCGAGCACAAGGTCAGGATCGAGATGAGCCTCACACAAGACGAGGTGATCGGACACGGCGACACCACCGGCAAATGCCGGGGCGGCTTGACGGAGTATCCCGTCGAGGTCTCGGTCCGCCAGGGAGCGCCGTTCGGGCTGGGCCCAGCCCAGGCCGACATCACGGCCACCGTACGAGAGGGGCACAAGGTCGTCGACATCCAGGTGTGGACCCGGGAGGTCGAGATCGTCTCCACGCCCTGAGGCGGGTAGCCCATACCAGGACAGCGGGCTGACGGTGCGCTCCGATCGGATCCACTGCTCGCAGCCTCACAGCACCTTCCAGCCGCGCAGCATGTCTTCGAGCGAGGCGGCGAGCTCGCATTCAGAGTCGGTGCTGAACGGCGCCAGACGCTCGTCGAGGTTGTCCCACACGATGCGAACGGCACCGGTCAGATGGGCGGCGACTCCGCGTTCTAGGCAAGGGAGCAGACCGTACACGGGCGCCTCGGAGGACTTCCGGACCTGTTCCCACCAAAGCCTGATAGGCGGTTCGGCGAATAGGGCGTTGGTGGCTTCTACGATCGGCCCGAGTCCCCGGCGGCGGGTGCATACGCGGCTCCACGCTTAGATGATGTCTCATCGCGTTGGTGGCCAAGGACGCCGAGCGCACGGCTTCACGCAGTCCGGGTGCGAGCACCACTCGCCGGTCGCGGCGTGGAGGCGTCGCGGGTGCGAGCAGCGAGCGCAGCGAGCTTCCGGGTCGACCGCCGAGCTCATGCGCGCCTCCCCACCGCGGCCGCCGCGATCGCGGTTCGCGAACCGGTGCAGCCAGACGCACTCTGCTTTGAGGCTGCCGAAGAGCGCTCCCGATCAGCCCGTTGTCCTCCCGGCGATCATTCTGCCGGTCGATGAGAGAGCCGGAACCGTTCCGGTTTGGACGGGTAGAAATCGGTAGAATTGGATACATCTGGGCAGAGCGGCAAGAAGGCGCCAAACGCCGTTGAAACCGCGTCCGTTGCGGCTGTGCCATCGGCTCCTGGGACGGCCAGCGGCCGAGTCTGGGGAGATTACGTCAAGTTGGCGGCGACCAAGGCCGGGGCGACCGCCTCCGGAGGTCGTTCATGTTGCCTATCCTCTCCTCCGGACAGGAGCGCAGGCGCTTCTCACGCTTTGCCGGTGAACTTCCGATACGCGATGCCCATGAGGCGGCGATCGCCGTCGGTCCAGGTGACGGTGAGCCGGTAGCGGGCGATGCGCCAGCCGGCGGGGGTGCGCGACATCTCGCTGGTGTAGTAGCCGGCGATCGTGTAATGCGCGCCGTCGAGCACGTGGCGCGCCTGCATGTAGCGCAGGTCGGTGGCGCGGTCGCCGTCGAGGTCGACCGAGTGGTTGGCGAAGAAGTGCTGCGTCGCATCGAAGCCGGTGATGCTCGAGCGGATGGTGGCGACCCAATCCTCGGCCGAGCCCCGGAACACGCTCTTCGTCCCCATGCTGGTGAAGTCGGCCTCGACCCGGTCGGCGAAGACGGTTCTGAGCCGCGCCCAGTCGCGCAGGTCGATCGACGCGGCGTAGCGGTTCAGCACTTCGTCCAGCTCGGCGCGGTCGAGCAGGGCCTGCATGGGACCGGCCATTCACGCGGCCTCGACCGCGGAGGCGTCATGCGCGTAGAGCCAGCCGATCGCCGGAATCGATCGATCGCCGTCCGTCGCCATCAGGGCGTCGCGCGCCCGCTGTGCCGGGCCGTCGGGCAGATGGAACCGCGTCTTGTTGGCGCGCGACATCTCCTGCAATCGCGTCGCCCGCGGCACGCGCAGTGCCTCGTAGCGCGCGAGGGCTGCGGCGACGTCGGAGGCGCCGTGCTGGCGCAGGCAGGCCGCCAGTGCCGCGCCATCCTCGATGGACTGTGCGGCGCCCTGCGCCATGAACGGCAGCATGGCGTGGCAGGCGTCGCCGAGGAGCGTGACCCGGCCGACCGACCAGCGCTCGAGCGGGGCGCGGTCGAAGAGCGCCCACAGGAAGGTCTCGTCCGCCGCGCCGATGATCGCGCGCACGTCGGGGTGCCAGCCCCGGAAGGCGGCGAGCGCATCCGCCACCTCGCCGCGGTCGGTCCAGGATTCGCGGGTCCAGGTCTCCCGCTCGTTGATGGCGACGAAATTCACGAGCCGCCCACCGGCGACGAAGTAGTGCACGAAGTGGCCGCCCGGGCCCATCCAGTTGCTCGCCACGACTTCGAGTCCGAGATGCGCGAGCCGCTCCGCCGGCACCAGGCCGCGATAGGCGACGCAGCCGGTGAAGCGCGGCCGCTCCGGACCGAAGAGCGCGGCGCGCACCGTCGAATGGATGCCGTCGGCGCCGACGAGCAGATCGGCCGCGGCCCGCGCGCCGTTCGCGAACGCCAGCTCGACGCGGTCGCCGTGGTCGGTGAAGCCGGTGAGGCGATGCCCGAGATGCACCCGCTCCGGGGGCAGCGCGGACGCCAGGGCGTCGAGCAGGTCGGCGCGGTGGAAATGGTAGTAGGGCGCGCCGAACGCGGCCTCGACCGCCCGGCCGACCGGCGCGCGCTGCAAGGTGCGGCCGTCGTCCCAGCGACGCTGATGCACCGCCACCGGCCGCACGCCCGTCCGATCCAGCGCCTCGCTCAGGCCCAGTCGGTGCAGCAGGCGCGACGCGTTCGGACTGATCTGGATGCCGGCGCCGACTTCCCCGAGCGCCGCTGCCTGCTCGAACACCTGTGCGTCGAACCCGGCGCGCAGCAGCGACAGCGCCGCGGCGAGGCCGCCGATGCCCCCGCCGACCACGGCGATGGAGCGATCGCCCTCCTTCAGATGGTCGAGATGCTCGCCGTACGGCAAGAGATCGAAGACGAACACGCGCATGCGGAGCCTCCCGGGGGACGGTCAGAACGTGCCGAGGCCGGACACGCCGGTGGCGAGGTCCATCCCCTCGACGATGCGGCGCCCGACGAGGTTGCGCAGGGTCTCGGTGGTCCCGCCGCCGAGGCTGCCGTAGCGGACGCCGCGGAAGAAGCGCGACACCGGGAACTCGTCGGTGAAGCCGTAGCCGCCGTGGACCTGCACGGCCTCACTGGTCACGCGAATGCCCATCTCGTTGCAGTAGATCTTCGCCGCCGCGGCCAGAGCCGGGTCCGGGAACTCCGCGCCGCTCACCGCGGCCCGGTAGAGGAGACCCCGCCCCGCCTCGATCTCGATGTACATGTCGGCCGCCTTCCAGCGCATGCCCTGGAAATCCCCGATGGGATGGCCGAAGGCCTCCCGCTCGCGCAGATACTTCACGGATTGCTCGAGCGCCCCCTCGGCGAGCCCCAGGCAGATCGAGGCGTTGAGACAGCGCTGGGTGTTGAAGGCGTTGAGGAGCTTCTTCATCCCGTCGGCCTTCACGATGACGTTCTCGGCGGGGATCTCGCAGTTGTCGAAGAGCACCTCGCAGAGGTACTCGCCGCCCATGGTGTGAAAGGCGGCCTTGGACGACAGACCGGGCGCGCCCTTCGGGACGAGGGCGCAGCCGATGCCCCCGGCGCCGGGCACGCCGTTGACCCGCGTGAAGACGACGAACAGATCGGCCACGTCGGCGCGGCTGATGAGCGTCTTGGTCCCCTTCATGACGGCGCGATCGCCCGAGATCTCGGCGTTCGTCCGGTAGGCGGGCACGTCCGTGCCGGCATGGGGCTCGGTCATGCAGATGGCGAGGATGCACTTCCCGGACGCGATGGCCGGGAGGTATTCCCGCTTGAGCGATTCCGGGGCGAAGGCGCTGATGATCCGCGTCTGCACGCCGACCTCGCCGAGGGCGGCCATGGCCGTGACGTAGCAGGCCTTGCCGATCTCCTCCAGGGCGAGCACGGTGTCGAGGACGCCGAGCCCGGAGCCGCCGTACTCCTGCGGCACCGCCATGCCGAGGACGCCCAGCTCGGCCAGCTTCGCCATGTTCTCGTGGGGGAAGGTGCCGTCCAGGTACGTGATGGCATTGGGCTCCAGCACGTCCCGCCGGAGCTTGCGGAGCGTGTCGACCATGCGGCGCTGCTCGTCGGTGAGCCGGAAATCCACGTTGCCCTCCTGTCGATCGGCCTGGGGGATCGTCTCAGCGCTCCGGGCCGGCCTCCCGGAGCGGCTGGAAGGGCGACGGCGCGTGCTCCGTCCAGCGGTCGGGCACGACGCCGAAGGCCTCGATGAAGCGCTGCCAGCCCGAGGCGAATGCGATGGTCATGCCCAGGTCGAGGATCTCGCCATCGGTGAAGTGCTCGCGGAGCGCGGCCATGAAGGCGGCGTCTACCGCGCGGTCGTCGCCGGAGAGCTTGTCGGCCAAGCGCAGGGCGGCCTTCGTCCGCTCGGGCAGGTCGGAGCCCTCGTAGTCGGCGAGCTTGGCCACCAGGTCCTCCGTCGCGCCCCGGCTCACGGCCGAGGACGAGCGCGCGAGGCTTCAGTGCACGCACTGGTTGTTCCACGCCAGCTTGACGCGCACCAGCTCGAACAGCTCGGGCTCGATGCTCGAGCCCCCGCCATAGATGTAGCGGATGAAGCCCCAGGTGGCGTCCAGGAGCCCCGGGCGGCGCGCCATGGTGAGGAAGAGGTTGTCGTCCTGGTAGGCGTTGTTGTACCAGCGGTCGAGCTGGCGCGTGAGGTGCTCGCTCAGCTCCTCGCGCGAGGCTTTCGGCAAGAGCCCGCGGTCATTGGCCATGCTGTCCTCCATCGTGAAGGCGGGCGCGCGCTGCCGCCTTGCGGCGTTCCGTCTCGGCCACCACCCGCGCCCGGGCGAGGATCACCTGCGCGCGCTTGTAGACCGGGATGTCCACCATCCTCCCGTCGAGGTTGACGGAGGCCGTCCCGCGCGTGAGCCCGTCCTCGAACGCCTCGACGACACGCCGCGCGTGCTCGACCTTGGCGGGATCGGGCGAGAAGACGCGGTTGAGCACCTTGACCTGGTCGGGATGGATGCAGCCCGCTCCCTCGCAGCCGAGCTGGCGCGCGCGCAGCGCCGCCCCCTCGAACGCCGCGAGGTCGCGAAAGTTGGCGATGCTGCCGAGGAGCCCCGTCGGCTGGACGCCGACGGCCTTGCAGATGGTGACCACGTACGACACGGCGTAGAGCAGCTCGACCCCGTCCGGTGAGGGCTCGACGCCGAGCTCGAGACAGTAGTCCTCGACGCCGACGCCCATCGTGGCGATGCGCGGAGACGACGCGGCGATCTCCTCGGCGTGGAGCAGCCCACGCGGCGTCTCGACGGCGAGGGAGAGCCGGACGTGTCGGGGTTCGATCCCGCGCCGGCGCTCGAGGTCCTCGAGCCGTCTCACCAGCTCGTGGATCTGCTCCGGCGACTCCGCTTTCGGCAGCGCCAGGCCGTCGAGCCCGGGATGCACCGCGGCGTCGACGTCGTCCCACAAGAGCGCGGGGTCATTGTTGACCCGCACCACCACCTCGGCCCCGCCGCGCCCGGCCAGCGCGAGCGCGTCGCGCACGAGGCGCCGGGCATTCGCCTTCTCGGCCGGCGGCACCGAATCCTCGAGGTCCAGCACCACGGCGTCCGCCCCTCTGAGGGCGGCCTTCTCCACGAAGCGCGGCACGTTCACGGGCAGGATCAGCGACGAGCGCCGCGCCCGGGGCATCGCCGCGCTCATATGACGCCCTCGGCCGCGAGCGCCGTGATCCGCTCCCGCGAATAGCCGATGCGGCCATAGATCTCGTTGTTGTGCTCCCCGATGGCCGGGGCTGGTGTCCGCAGCCCGCCGGGGCTCCCGCCGAGGCGCGGGACCACCGCGTGCATGGGGACCGTCCCCATCTCGGCGTCCGGCGCCTCGACGACGATGCCGCGCGCCTGGACGTGAGGGTCGTCCAGGAACTGGGCGATGTCGTATACCGGCGCCGCCGTCACGCCGGCCTCCTCGAAGAACTCCACCGCCTCCGCGAGGGTCCGCTGCTCGATCCAGCCGCCCACGATGCCATCGACCTCCTCCCGCCGCTTGATCCGCTCGGCGTTGGTCTTGAACTTCGGATCCTCGTTGAGGTCGCCGCGCCCGATGGAGGCGAAGAGCCGCTCGGTCATGGCCTGAGTCGAGGCGGAGATCGCGACCCACCCGCCGTCCTTCGTCGCGTAGACATTGCGCGGGGAGGTCGACTCCGAAGCGCTCCCGACCCGCCGCCGCACGCGGCGGCTGAGCTTGTGGATCGCGGCCTCGGGCCCGAGGATCGAGAAGATCGAATCGAGCAGGCTCAGGTCGATCACCTGGCCCCGGCCGCCGCTCTTCTCGGCGTGGCGCACCGCGATGACCGTCGCCATGGCGCCGTAGAGCCCCGCGATCATGTCCGCCATCGCGAGGGGAGGCAAGACCGGCTCGCGGTCCGGAAAGCCATTGCGCGAGGCGAAGCCCGACATCGCCTCGACCAGCGTCCCGAAGCCCGGCCGCTGGCGGTAGGGCCCGGTCTGCCCGAATCCGGAGACGCGAACGATGACCAGCCGCGGATTGCGCGCGAGCAGCGTCTCCGGCCCCACGCCCAGGCGCTCGAGGTAGCCGAAGCGGAAGCTCTCGATCGCCACGTCGAAATGCTCGGCCAGATCGAGGATGATGCCGGGGGCATCGGGCGCCTTCAGGTTGAGGGTGATGCTCTTCTTGTTCCGCGCATAGACCTTCCAGTGCACGCTGATGCCGGCCTCGCGCCAGTCGCGGAGCGTGTCGCCGCGGCCGGGCGTCTCGACCTTCACCACCTCGGCGCCGAAGTCGGCGAGCTGGAGGCTCAGCATATTGCCGGCCACGAGCCGCGAGAAGTCCAGCACCCGCACGCCCTCGAGCGGCCCCGCCCGCCCGGGCTCGAACCCCTGCTTCGGCAGCGCCATCACGTCCTCCTCGCGTGGCCGGGCCCGGTCGAGTCCCCGGCGGCTCCCGCCAGGATACCCGGGCGTGCCCGCGCGTACTATAGCCCGGATTGTTCGACTTCATGGTCTTCGCGACCGTCGCCGTCACCTCGGTGACGGCCGGCCGGCTCCTGCACCACCACGGCTCGGACACCATCCTCTTCACCCCCGGGTGCCCGCCGACCGGGGGGAAAGCGCCCTATTGACGCGCCCCGGGGTGACGTCGGATGATCGTCGCCGCGCGGTGGTCGAAGCGTCGGCGCGCGTCGAGCGGGACGACGAGCGCGCAAGCCCATGATCATGCCCGTCGAGAACTGACCGGACGACGGCAGGCGCGTGACCTGCCGTGACAAGGAGACCAGCGATGATCGTCTCGAGGATGCTGTTGTCCGCCGTACTGCTCGTGCTCGCCGGCGTGGCGCCCGCGCTCGCCCAGGGCAAGGAGCTCGTGATGGGCAACGTGAACCCGCCCAAGCACGGCACCGCCATCGCCGCCCAGTTCTTCATCGACAAGCTCGCCGAGCTCACGGGCGGCAAGGTCAAGGTGATCCATCACCACTCCGGCGCCCTCGGCGGGGAGCGCGAGGTGGCCCAGCAGATCCAGCTCGGCACCGTGGACTTCGGCCCGATCACGACCGCCCCGCTGTCGACCCTGGTGCCGGAGATGTCGGTGTTCCAGCTCCCGTACATCTTCCGCGACTACCCGCACGTCTATCAGGCGCTCGACGGCGGCGACACGATCCGCACGTACTACGACGCCGTCCTCGACAAGAAGGGCTTCAAGCTGGTGGGCTTCATCGCCGCCGGCTATCGCGGCATCTACGGGCACTACCCCATCAACAGCGTGGCCGACGTCAAGGGCAAGAAGATCCGGGTGCAGGAGGACAAGATCCTCGTGGCGACGTTCAAGGCGCTCGGCATGATCTCGACGCCCATCGCCTTCCCCGAGGTGGCGACGTCGCTGCAGACCAAGGTCATCGAGTTCGCCGAGGGCGGGATCAACACCTTCTACCACAACAAGTTCTACGACATCGTGAAGAACGTGGCCGACGTGCGCCACACGCATCAGTGCGTGGCCCTCATCATGTCCAAGGCGTCGTGGGCGAAGCAGGACGCGGCGACCCAGAAGGCCATCATGGAGGCCGGCAAGCAGGCCGAGCGGTTCAACAGAAAGTTCATCCTCGACGAGGACAAGGGCATCCAGGAGCAGGTGCGGGCCAAGGGCGTGGCCATCACCAAGCCCGACGCCACGCCGTTCCGCGAGGCGACGAAGAGCGTGTACGAGGAGTTCTACGCGACGCCGGCGGGCAAGGACGCCCGCAAGATCGTCGACTACATCGTGAGCATCAAGTAGCGTGGCCGGGGGCGCTCCGGACAAGGGCTCCCCGCCGCTCGGGCGGTGGGGGGCCCGCGCCTACCACGGGCTCGGGTTCCTGGGGGGTGCCATCCTCGCCGTCATGACCCTGGCGGTCTTCGTGCAGGTGCTCTCGCGCTTCGTCGGCCGCTCGGGCATCGACGGCCTGGACGAGGTGCCCCGGTACCTGTTCGTCTGGCTGGTGATGATCGGCGCCGCCGCGGCCATGCAGCGCGGCGAGCACACCAACCTGGAGTACTTCCGGCAGCGCATGGGCCCCCGCGGCCGGGCACTCATCGCCGCCCTGACCAATGCCGTGGGCATCCTGCTCTTCCTCTCGCTGATCCGGTCGAGCCTCGTGCTCGTCCCCAACTCGCAGCTCCAGACCAGCGCCGGGCTCGGCCTGCCGCTCGGTTACGTCTACGCCGCCGTCCCGGTGGGCGCCGTCCTGATCATCCTCCCCATGCTGTGGAACCTCGTCGTCGCGCTCCGGGCCGTATGGCAGAGACCCTCCTGATCGTCTTCGTGGTGTTCGTGGTGCTGGGCATGCCCGTCGGCATCGCCCTCGGGGTGGGCGCCCTCGCCGCGGCCGCGCTCTACCCGGCGCTGAACCCCATCATCATCCCCACGCGGTTCGTCGGCCTGCTCTCCGACTCGTTCCTCTTGCTCTCCGCCCCGCTGTTCATCCTGGCCGGCAACATCGCGGCGCGCGGCGGGGTGGCGCGGGTCATCATCGACTTCGCCACCGTGCTCGTGGGCCGCTTCCGGGGCGGGCTCGCCTACGTGAACATCCTGGACAGCATGTTCTTCGGGGGGATCTCCGGCTCCGCCGTCGCCGACGTGTCGGCGCTCGGCACCTTCCTCATTCCCCAGAT
>Ga0214473_10007925_pt1 | contig 12580 bp, 12 predicted proteins | sample RVTome_7_FD_203509 | JGI IMG/M metagenome (GOLD analysis project Ga0214473, IMG submission 203509) | Soil microbial communities from uranium-contaminated site in the Upper Colorado River Basin, Wyoming, United States - RVT98D197 | ecosystem: Environmental > Terrestrial > Soil > Contaminated >... | reverse complement strand
ATCCCGGCTGACCTGGTGGACATGGAGTCTTTCTGGAAACACAGCATCGCATGCGGGGTCAGCGCTCGAATCATCGCCAGCTATAAGAACATTTCCAATACCGAACGCCTTTTCGTCGCCGGGTTGCTCCATGATATCGGAAGGATTCTTTTGTACACCACTCTTCCCCATGTGGAGAAAGAGATCCTGCTCTGGGCAAGACGGACCCATGGCCTGCTCACGAATGCAGAGATTGAAGCCCTCAGGATAGATCACGCCCAGATCGGTGGGATGCTCCTCAAAAAATGGAAGTTATCGCTGGTCCTGGAGCATGGAGTAGCGTATCATCATGCCCCTCTTAACTCTCAGCACCCCTTAGAATCTTCCATCGTCTCTCTTTCGGATATCCTGGCCAATGCCATGGGGATTGGCTCCAGTGGCGAGCACCTTGTCCCTCCCTTGATGCCGGGGGTTTGGGAGGAACTTGCTCTCCCAACGGAAGTGTTGACTCAGATCATCCAATTGACGGACCGTCAGGTTGCGGAGATCATCCACCATTTTTTCAATGAAGAGTAACTATGGATATTGACGCTGTCCCGGAGGATCTTAAAGCTCGTATCGATTATCTGGAAGAGGTTCATCGGTTCACGGTGGATGCCCTGGAAATGGCTGCCTCCCTGGGAGACTTCCAAAGCAGTATTAATGGACTCCAGGAGGCTTCTGCCATATTGAGAGAAACGGGGGCCCGGGTAAGAAGACTGATTCCATTCCAGGCTATGGCTTTCTATCGGGTGGACGAGACCAACAACGATTTTCAATTGGCCAACTGCGAGCCCGAGAGCGGAAAAGATTTCCTGAAAGAGGAAGTCGAATTTTTGATTGAAAACGGGACCTTTGCCTGGGCCTTAAGGGAGAACCGGGCGATCCGGGTGAGCACCAGGGATTTTCAGGGGCAGATCCTCTTGCATGTGATGGCCACCCGTTCAAGGATTCGTGGCCTCTTTGCCGGGATACTCCCCCCAAAGGACAAGAATGTTTCAGAGGTCTCTCTCTCCTTGCTCTCCATCATCCTGCTGAACAGCGCCAATACTCTGGAAAGCTATGAGCTTTACGCCATGGTTCAAAAAGCTCGGAATGAATTAGAAGACAGGGTCAAAGAACGGACCGAGAAGATGATCTCTCTTCAAGAGCAGCTTCGTCAGGCCCAGAAGATGGAGGCCGTGGGCCAACTGGCGGGAGGTATCGCCCATGACTTCAACAATATTCTGACCGTGATCAATGGCCGCTCCGAGCTCGCTTTGCTCAATCTCGAGGAGAAAGACCCCCTGCGGGTGGATATCGAAGAGATCAAGGGAGCTTCAGAACGGGCAGCATCCCTCACCCAGCAGCTCTTGGCCTTCAGCCGACGTCAGATCCTGGAGATCAAGGTCCTCGATTTGAATACCGTCTTGCTCGATCTGAATAAGATGCTGCGTCGCGTTATTGGAGAAGACATTGAATTGGTTACCTTTCTGGGAAGCGATCTTGGAAAGATCAAATCCGATCCCGGGCAACTTGAACAGATGATTATCAACCTGGCGGTCAATGCCAGGGACGCAATGCCGAGGGGGGGAAAGCTGATCCTGGAGACGGAGAATGTGGAGTTGGACGAGGCGTATACCCGGTCCCATGCAGGGGTGAAGCCCGGGCCCTATGTCAGACTATCGGTGAGCGATACAGGGACGGGAATGAAACCGGATGTGAAGGAACGTATCTTCGAGCCCTTCTTTACGACGAAAGAAAAGGGAAAGGGGACGGGATTGGGACTTTCGCTGGTTTATGGAATCGTAAAGCAATGCGGAGGAAATATCTGGGTCTATAGTGAGCCGGGTGAAGGAACCGTCTTCAAGATCTGTCTCCCCCGGGAGGACGAAGCTGCCGAGGAAAGGGTGAAACAGGAGGTTCAAAGGGTAGAAGCTCCTCGTGGACATGAGACGGTCCTACTCGTTGAGGATGAAAGAGACGTGCGGGAACTGGCTTCGTTGTTGTTGAAAAAACAGGGTTATACGGTCATGGAGGCACAAGACGGTGAAGACGCGCTTCAGATCTGCGGGCAATACCAAGGCTTGATCAATCTGATGGTGACGGACGTGGTGATGCCCGGGATAAGCGGTCGTGAGCTGGCAGAACATGTGGCGCTCCTGAGACCGGAGATGAAGGTGGTGTATATGTCGGGTTATACAGATGATGCCATTATCCATCATGGCGTATTGGAAAAAGGAGTGAATTTCATCCAAAAGCCCTTTGCATTGCTGAGATTTGCCCAAAAAGTGCGCGAAGTCCTGGATGAATCCGGGACCTTCCAGGGTTATGTCACGTCGAGTCAGACCAACGTAACGATCTGATATTCCTTCCCCGATTTCAAAGAATCTGCCATTCAAAAAGTAATCCTCTTAACGCTTTTCTGAATCTTGCACATGATTCTGCCCAAAGGTTATAAAGTATAGTTAGGAAAAGTGATCTTTGCGGTATGCAGGCGCGGTCTTCTGCGAAGGCGGGTAACGAAACCGAAAGGAGAAGGCGGGTGAAGAAAAGGTCCTTTATCGCTTTCTTATTCCTTTTTTGTTTGATCGTTGAGGAAACCCCCCTGACGGTTGTCTTCGGCTCCGAGTCGAGGCGTTTCACTTTTCCTGAGGTGAAGGGCTGGAAACAATCTGGAGAGATCCAGACTTTTTCACCTGAAGATCTCTATGAATATATTAATGGCGGTGCAGATCTATATCTGGCCTGCGATTTCCAGGAATTGAAGATTGCGGAATATCAGAATGACAAAAAGGCTGCTGTGACCGTTGAGGTCTACCGTCATGAAACCCCTTGCGATGCCTTCGGAATCTATAGCCAGGAGCGCCTTCCCGTTGCGGAATACCTCGATATCGGAGCGCAGGGATACATCGAAGGAGATTCCCTGAATTTCGTCACGGGCATCTATTACGTCAAGATCAGCCTCTATAAGGCAGGCGCAGAGGGCCGGGAGGTATTGATTTTTTTTGCTAAGAAAGTGGCTGAAAATCTTGGGGGAAAGGGTCAGCTTCCTTCAATCTTGAAGTCTTTCCCTGCGGAGGGGAAGGTGAAAAATTCGGAAAAATTCATCGCCAAAAAATTTCTGGGCTATTCATTTCTCCATTCAGCCTTCACTGCAGACTACATTCTCTCCGGGAAGAAATTTCAGGTCTTCATTATCGAAAGCGGAGGCAAGAGTGAGTCCATAAATATGGTTAGGAGATACCTTCAGCAGAACGGTAAGCCGGTAGATGAGGTCGTAGAAGGCCGGTTCACCCTATCCGATCCCCATCATGGGGTGGTAGACCTTTCATGGAAAGAGGGAAAGATCTGGGGCATACTCAACATTGGTGACCTTGCGCTTCGGTCAAAATATCTGAAACTGATCGAGGAAGGATTGAAGGACAGGAAAGAATAAGGATCATTGCACAGTGTAAAGTCACTAACAAGTCCATCCCCCATCCCCCTCCTGACCTCCCCCTTGAAGGGGGAGGAATGTATAGTGGGTTCCTTCCCTCTCACAGGGGGGAATCACGCGAAGCGCGTAATGATTTCCCTCCCCTTCAGGGGGAGGGTGGGGGTGGGGTAGAAAGATTTGGGCGTTTCTACAGGAGGGAGTGACCATGGAAAAGAAGTTTATCGGGAGAAGGGACTTTATGAAGTCGACGTTGGCGGGACTGGGTGGATTCTTTTTTCTGCCGGGGAACGAAAAGAAAGAAGAACTCAGAGTCGCTCAGGCCAAAGGAAAGGAGAGGAAGCTTGTTTACCGCACCCTGGGAAAGACAGGGATAAAGCTTCCGGTGGTCAACATGGGGGTGATGAATTCGGACAATCCCAACCTTATCCGGGCTGCCCTGGACGCGGGGTTTGTGCTGCTGGACACGGCTCACGGCTATATGGGAGGTCGAAACGAGGAGGTGATCGGAGGAGTCATCAAGGGCCGGCCCAGAGATTCCTTTCTCATTAGCTCCAAAGTGAGCCCTTCTCAAGATCGTAGGACCGGGGTCTACACGGAGGCGGCGACGACCGCAGAGTTCCTCAGGAAATTGGACCTCAGCCTCAAGCGTTTGGGATTGGATTACGTCGATATTCTGTGCCATCACGGTGTCATGCGGAGAGAATCAGCTCAGTACGAGCCGGTCCTCAAAGCTCTGGAAAAGGCGAAGAAGGATGGCAAGATTCGATTTGCGGGGATTTCCACTCATGCGAATGAACCGGAGGTCATTCGCGCAGCGACCGATGCGAAGGCCTATGATGTGATTGTCACCGCGTATAACTCCAAGCAGAATCATTACACGGAAGTAAGGGAGGCCATTGCGAGGGCCGCCCAATCGGGCATCGGCATTATCGGAATGAAGTCACTGCGGGGCGGTTTTCGGCGGGGGTTTCCCGTGAAGAATCCCGGGGCAGCCATCAAGTGGGTCCTCCAGGATTCCAACGTCCATACGGTTATTGCCGGATTCACCGCCTTCGATGAGATGAATATCGATCTGGAGGTCATGGAGGATCCTGTGCTTACCGACACAGACAAGAAAGAGCTTCAAAAAGAAGCACTGCTTCGCAGTCACTATTGTCAGGGTTGCGGGCAGTGCTTGGGACAGTGTCCGGAGAAATTTCCTATCCCGGACTTGATGCGAGCCTACATGTACACTCACGACTATCGAAATCTTGCCCTTGCACAGGATCTGGTCCTTTCGCTGAACCTTCCCAACCGTGTCTGTGAGAACTGTTCCCAGTGCACGGTGAAATGCCCAAGCGGATTCAATGTCTCCGCCAAGGTTCGGGACATTATGCGGCTCAGGGGTATTTCGTCCGGGTTTATGGCATAATTATCGGTACCCGCACCCCATCCTCCTCCTGACCCTTCGACTTCGCTCAGGACAGGCCTCCCCCTTGAAGGGGGAGGAATATAGTAGGTCCCTTCCCCCAAAGGGGAGGAATTGTGATTTGCTTTCGTCTCATGGGAGGAATTTAGCGATTTCCCTCCCTCTCAGGGGGAGGGGCAGGGTGGGGGTGGGTTTAGATGGCTTATCTGTCTGAGTGGAATCAATTTGGGATCTGATCACTGTAAAGGGGGTTGATCATGACCAAAAAGTCTGGGGTGATGACACGTCGGAGGTTCTTGAAGGCGGCCGGGGCAGGCGTTGCCTTAAGCCTGGTCGGTAAACCGCTCTTTTCGCAACCCAAAGGTGACTATGATCTCGCCGTGATCTCCGGTGATCCCGCAGCAGCGACACGGAAAGCGCTCGATGCATTGGGTGGCATCTCCCGGTTCGTCAAGAAAGGCCAGCAAGTTGTGCTCAAACCGAATATGTCCTTTGCCCGTCCCCCCGAAGCGGGCTGTACCACACACCCTCTGGTCGTGGCTGCCGTAGCCCAAGCCTGCATGGATGCAGGCGCAGGACGGGTCCTCGTTCTCGATCACACGTTGCAGCGGGCGGAGGTTTGCCTCGAACGTTCGGGCATTCTTGAAGTGTGCAGGCCTATTAAGGGTGTTCATGTTCTGGCTCTCCAAGAAAGGAAGTTTTTTCGTGAGATCCCGGTGCCTCAGGGAAAAGTTCTTGACCGGGTGGAGGTGATGAAGGAAGTTTTGGAGGCTCAATTGCTGATCAACCTCCCCACGGCAAAATCACACTCCGCAACTGGAGTAAGCTTGGGAATCAAGGGTCTCATGGGACTCATCTGGAACCGGGAGAGTTTTCATTCTCAATATAATATGAGTGAGGCTTTGGCAGACCTCGCCACCGTGATCAAGCCTCAACTCACGATCCTTGATGCCACGAGGGCTTTGACTTCCGGCGGACCGGGCGGGCCGGGAGAAGTGAAGAAGCTCAATCTCATCATTGCGGGAACGGATCCTGTAGCCGTTGATTCCTACGGTGTGACCGTGGCCCCGTGGTATGGTCAGAATTTTAAGGGACGGCAGGTGGAGCACCTTCTCGTTGCCCATCAGCAGGGCCTTGGAAAGATCGACCTCGATCAGCTCAGAATCTTCAAGGAGAAGGCATGAGGACCTTCATCCAGGCGGTCTCCCTTTGCCTTTTCTCCGCTTTTTTCGTCTTTGCCACCTACAAACTGCCAGGATGGCTCCCAGCGGACATCTACCTGCGCCTCGATCCGCTTCTGGGACTGAGCGCCGTTCTTTCGGCAAGAGAAATCATCGGTCGGGCTTTATGGTCTCTTGTTGTCTTGGGAGCTACCCTTGTTATTGGCCGTTTCTTTTGTGCTTATGTGTGTCCCATGGGAGCTTCCATCGATTTCCTCGACCGGCTCTTCTTTCACAAGAAGGTCCGTAGAAACCTGAAGCCGGAGGCGCACCTTCGAAAGATCAAATATGCTGTCCTCATCGTTGTCCTCACCGCTGCCCTCACCGGTCTTTCCCTCGCATACTTCATGGATCCCATAGCCCTTCTCACGCGGACGTATACGTTCGTTTTCTACCCGCTCGCCATAATGGGGATCAATCTCTCCCTTGACGTTCTTCGCCCGGTATTTCAGGCTTTCGGTTGGGTCGCCCTGTCTCACCTTCATGTCGTTCAACCTCTTTTCTATATGTCTGCGGTCACGTTCCTGATCTTTGGAGGGATTATTGCCCTCAACCGCCTCGCCCCGCGTTTCTGGTGCCGGTTTCTATGCCCCCTGGGAGCGTTGCTCAGCCTGATCTCGCCCCTTGCCCCTTTCAAAAGGAGAGTCAACCAGGACTGCAATGAATGTCTGAAATGCCAGAAGAACTGCCCCATGGGAGCCATTCCGGAGAATCCGAGGGCGACACATCTCCCTGAATGTATCCAATGTCGGACCTGCTCCAGGGTCTGTGCTCAGGAAGCTGTCTCTTTTCCGGCATCCCTCTCCGTAGGGGGAGAATATTCAACCGTCGATCTCTCCCGCCGGGAGTTCTTCTATTCCGCCGCCGGAGGACTCGCTTTTGGCTTTGTCTCTTCGAGGACTCCTTTCACTTCTCTTCAAAGCAAGCATCAACTCATTCGGCCGCCGGGAGCCATCCCTGAGACTGAGTTTCTACGCACCTGCATCCGGTGCGGAGAATGTATGAAATCCTGCCTGACCAATACGCTTCAGCCCTGTTTGTGGGAATCGGGTTTGGCAGGTCTGTGGACGCCCCAGATGAAGCCTCGTCTGGCCCCGTGTGAACAGAACTGCAATGTCTGCGGCAAGGTCTGCCCGACCCAGGCCATCCGTTCCCTCGGGCTGGAAGAGAAAACGCATGCCAAGGTGGGAACCGCTATTCTGCGGAAAGAGCTCTGTCTGGTCTGGTCCCAGAATAAACTCTGTTTGATCTGTGATGAAATTTGTCCATACAACGCCATCGTCTTTCGTCCTGTCGAAGGTTATCGACGTCCTGTGGTCATCGCCTCCAAGTGCAATGGCTGCGGGTATTGTGAGCAGAGATGTCCTGTCCGTGGGGAATCCGCCATTGTTGTCGTGCCCGATGGCGAAATCCGCTTGAAGGAAGGATCTTACATCAAAGAAGCAAAGAGACTCCAATTGGAGTTCAAACCCGACCCCGGAGATGATAAATTCATCCTTGACGAATCAGGACTCAAAACGGATGAGAAACCTCAACCTTCAAAACCCAAAGGGTTCTTGTAAATCCTGTAGGGATCTGATGAAGATTTGGACTTTTTTTGCTATGATGGTCTGGATACTCACGGCAGCCGAAATGGCCGACTCCCTGCCCTTGGGACCCGCCGACTGGAAGTGGGACGGGAAGGAGATGAAATACAATTCCAAGACCCTATTCGATTACATGGATGGCGCCGCAGAACTCTATCTGGCCTATGGGGTTCAGAATCTCACGGTTCGCCGGTTTGAGAAGTCGAAACAAACCCCTATTACCGTTGAAGTCTACGAAATGGCCTCTTCAGAGGATGCCTACGGGGTATTTTCTTTCGAGCGTCAGGATGAAGCCGCAGGAATCGGTCAGGGGTCGGAGTTTGGGGGAGGATTGCTGCGGTTCTGGAAAGGGAGATATTTTGTCAGCATCTATGCAGACGGTGAAGGGGCGGAGGTCGAATCGGCAATCCTCAAGGTGGGGAGGGACGTGGCGGATTCAATTCCGGCAACAGGTCCTGAGCCGAAATTAATTGGCCTTATTCCAGGCAAGGGACTCGGGCTCGTCGATAAGAGCGTTCGCTATCTTAAGAGCCACGTCCTCCTGAACCAGCGGTTCTTCATCGCCCACCAGAATATCTTAAACCTGAATAGGAAAACGGAAGCCATCCTTGCTCAATACCTCCGAGATCGGCAGAAGACCCATCTACTTCTGATTCGATACCCCGGTTTGAAAGAAGCTGGAGAAGCTTTTCAGAGCTTCATGAAGGCTTACCTTCCCGATGCCGGGGGAAAGGATCGTTTAAAAACGGAAGACGGGAAGTGGACCTTTGCCCGCCAGCGGAATGAATTTGTTCTCGTTCTTTTTGGATCTCTCACGGAGGCCGATGCCGAGGCCCTGCTCAAGGCTACAGAAGAAAAATTAGATACAAAATAACGCAATTATCTCCCTCGATGAGCCCTCTCCTACTCAGGGAGGATATGGGTTCGGATATCCGATACAGAAAGGAGTTTTAGCCGATGGACGGAAAAAGCATCACCCGCAGGGATTTTCTCCGGGTCGCAGCCGGAAGTACGGTGGCCGCTGCCCTGGGATCGGGAATCCTGGGGGAAGCTCGGGCAGAACCGGCCGCAAAAGTCATCCTCATCCGGAATATTGAGGCGGTTGGGGACCAGGGTAAAATGCGAGTGGAAATCCTGCAATCGATGCTGGATGAGGCCGTTAAGACCCTCCTGGGGACAAATAAACCCCTGGAAGCCTGGCAGAAGCTCTTCAAGAGTTCGGACATCGTGGGGATTAAGAGTAACGCATGGTATCGGCTGCCGACCCCAAAAGAATTAGAAGAGGCTATCAAACGCAGGCTGTTAGATGCCGGAGTGGTGGGGAAGAATATCGACATCGATGACCGGGGAGTCCTGAATAATCCGGTCTTCCTCAATGCGACGGCGCTGGTCAATGTGCGACCCTTGAGGACCCATCACTGGTCCGGGGTCGGGACCTGCCTGAAGAATTACATCCAGTTTGTTCCAGACCCTTCAGCCTACCATGATGAAGGCTGCTCGCCCTTGGGCAAGATATGGACTTACCCCATTGTAAAAGGAAAGACCCGTCTGAATATCCTCAGTGCCCTCACGCCCCAATTTTATGGAAGGGGAGCCAACTTTTTCGACAGAAGATACGTTTGGCCCTATAAAGGACTCATCGTGGGAACCGATCCCGTGGCTGTCGATGCGATTGGCGCCCACCTCCTTCAGGCAAAGCGTCTCGCTTTCTTCGGCGAAGACCGGGCTCTGGATGTGCCTCCAGTCCATATCATGGTGGCAGATAAAGAATATCACCTCGGGGTCAGTGACTTGAGCCGCATCCAGCTCATCAAACTAGGCTGGATGGAAGAGGCGCTCGTCTGATTCCCACTCCTTAGTTTCACTTCTTGGTGCTGATTGAGATGCCTGAACTGCTGGAACGATCGAGGGTGGTCTGGTAGTTGGGCAGGCTCCTGATATAATCCAGAAATTCCTTTATACCCCCATAAGCATTGGTCACATTGTGGGCCGTGAAGCAGCCGCCCTTTACCAGTTTGGGGTCCACATCCTTAAAATACTGCAAGTACCATTCCTTGTCGGCATCGGAAAAAACAAAATCAAACGGCCCCTCCAACTCCTTTACAAGTTGATGGGCATCGGCCAATCTGGCATCAATGAAGTCTTCCACTCCGGCTTTTTTGAAGTTCTTCAATGCCGTCTTGTACCGACCTTCATCGATCTCGATGGTAATCAATTTGCCGCCGGTTTTGCTCAATGCCCAGGCCATCCATATAGCCGAATGGCCCGTAGAGGTGCCGATTTCCAATGCCCTTTTGTATTTATTCTTGATGATCAGGTCGTGTAGCACCCCACCATCCTGGTAGGGCACATTCCAGTCACGCCACTGCGCTCGGTTTTCACCCAGGAACTTTTTCACCTTAGCATCCAGATCTGTCGCCGCCTGTGATTTTTGGGCAAAGGCTGAAATCATCGTGCTACCCAATAAGATCAATGCGCTTAGGCAAGCAATCAGAACTCTTGTTGATATCTGATTCATGTTTTCCTCCTCCATTATGCCACACAACATCCGCCCTCATCGACATGAAAAACTAACGCTATACACAGGGACATAAGTCTTCCACAGTTTGTCATTCCGGGCTCGACTAAGCCTGCCCCGTACTCGATACGGGGGAATCCAGTCTTTTTCCGCCCCGGCTTTGGCGGGACCGATGGAGTTTACCCTGTGTAGAACGAGGCGGGAGTGAAGTGCCTTATCGCTATTGGTGTCGTCATATATGGAACGATCAGGCATCAAATACACCTTTAGCCCATGATCTTCTGGATCATTATTTTATATTCTGCCGGAGTTGGGTGGTAGGGGCTCGTGGCATTGAAGAAACTGTCAGCGGCATCATTAGCCATCTCATCGATATCCCCACCTGCATAGCCCAACTCACGCAGGCTGGCAGGCAAGCCCAGCCGGGTGTTGAAGGCTTTAATCCAGTCTGGCACTGCCTTGCCAGAACCGAGTGCCATTGCTTTGGCCAACCGGTTCATCTTTTCGGGAACGTGCTTTTCCATGAGATGCAGTACGGTCGGCAGCGCCATTGTAACCAAACTCCCGTGATGGAATCCACGGTCGCCGAAGGTGTTTCCGAGGGCATGGGCCGGACCGAGTCCCTTGGAGATCGTCATGCCTCCTTCGAGGGCGGCCATCATCATCTGCCATCGGGCCTCACGGTCATTCCCGTCTGCCACTGCACGTTCAAGATAGGCGAAGATGCGTTGGATTCCGTCGAGGGCGATGGCGTCCACCGGCGGATTGACGGATTTCGCCAAAAATCCTTCAACGCAATGGGACAGGGCGTCCATCCCGGTTGACGCCGTCAGGCGGGGTGGAAGGCTTAGCGTGAGATTAGGATCGCAGATCGCGACCTTTGGTACCAGGTGGGGGCTGCTGACACCATCGGACCGGCTTGAGGAATCAGGGTGGATGCCGGCGCCCCGCGAGGCTTCGCTTCCCGTTCCTGCGGTTGTTGGAATGGCAATCAGCGGCGCGATTGCCGAAATGATCTTCTCCGTGCGGCCATGGTACTGCCCGAGAGGCCCCGGATGCGTGGCAAGCAGAGCCACGGCCTTTGCAGTATCGATCACCGATCCCCCGCCTACGGCGACAATCCCATCACAGCTTCTTCCACTGTACACCGCCAAAGCGCGTTCAACTCCGCCGACGGTTGGGTTTTCAGGCGTCTCGTCGAATGATACAAACTCCCCGCCCACGGGCATCGCCTGGCGAACCGTGGAGAAGACCCCGCATTTGACCACCCCCTGGTCGGTCACAAAAAAAGGCCGGGCGATACCGAGCTCGGAAAGCTCCGCAGGCAGTGCCTTGATGGCACCGAAATCAAATTGCACTTTTGGAAACTTCAGTAATGGAGTCATCATCTCTTTTCCCTCCATAGCGGTACCTTTTTAAGTCAGCTTTCTCGTTTATGTTGAACCATTTCCGATAAACTTCCGATAAAATGTACCTTCGTGACTTATTCGAAGCGCCTCTTATCACCAACCAGCCATCATTCACCCATGTCTTCAGCAATGTTTTTGGCAATTGAAGGGGTGAGGACGAACCTGGGCTTCCATGCAATAAACCGGTTATTCATGGTGATTCCTACCCCCACCCGTTACACCGTAAAGCTATTATTTTCCAACAGAAGTATAATCTGAAACCGTCCCAATTTCCCTGCCCCGCTGGCGGTCACCGCCCGATTCTCGCCGAGCCTCTTATCCCAGCAATTTCATCCTCGACGGTTTCCACAAGTGGAGGTTAAATTGTGATAGGTTTAATATCTTTGGCTTCAAGGTCTTTTCTGTCCCCATAAACCAGGAACGGAAGTTTTGAGATCTCTATTTCTACCGTCTTTAACATTTCCCGTTTGGTAGGGATATTTAAGAATTCCCCTTTCTTGTCAAGACCAAATTCCCCTACGATTAATACCCCTCTTTCCGTCTTGCACAAAACCGGGACCTTCCATGTCTCAGTTTTCAAATCAAATCTCGGTGTCCCTGGGGTGGTTAGATGGCCGATGTTTTCGTACAAATATTTCTTCACTTTTTCGTAGATTTCCATATCGTTACCCCTTTAAATGAAAATTTTTCCCAGGCAGTGAAAAACAATTGAATGTCTTTTGCTAATTCTACCCCCATGTCAGGATCATGGTAATAAATTGCATTTTGTTCTAATCCAATAATTATCACAAAATGCCCAAACCCCTGTAACCCTCCATAAAGTACGGCAGGGTCCAATAAAGCTACAACTGGTACTCCCTTCTCTAATGTGTCTTTTAGGCTCTCCAAGGTAAAATTTTCTACTACTTCCGAAACAAATCCAAGTTTTTCAACTCCGGAGGCAAGTTCTTCGCAAGTATTACCAAGCCAACTCGTATCACAAATATCTTCCAGCTCTCTTTCC
>Ga0214473_10007924_pt1 | contig 12581 bp, 12 predicted proteins | sample RVTome_7_FD_203509 | JGI IMG/M metagenome (GOLD analysis project Ga0214473, IMG submission 203509) | Soil microbial communities from uranium-contaminated site in the Upper Colorado River Basin, Wyoming, United States - RVT98D197 | ecosystem: Environmental > Terrestrial > Soil > Contaminated >... | reverse complement strand
CCACTTTGACGAGGTGGACTTCCAGGCCTGGGTCGCCTTCGGATCTGTCGCGCCGGTCCACGTCCTCACCTACGACGGCGTCCCCATCATCTCGGTATATAGTAGGGACAGGTAAATTCCTGAACCGGACCGCGGACCGTTTCCACAGTAGATTCCAGCGAGGTCCGGTTCACAAATTTACCTGTCCCCGAGATTACCTAGGGGGCGCGTGGTCCAGTGCGGTAGGGGACCTCGAGTGCTTCGCCGCTGCACAGGTCGATGCGGGGCTCGAAGCGCAGCAGCACGTCCGTGCTGGCCGGCAAGTCGAAGAAGGGGTTGTCGAGCGTGACATCGACGATCCCGTCCTTGGCCACCGCGTCTCCGTCCGTGCTTCCGTCATCACGCAGGTCCGCCAGCGTGAACACCATCGTGCTCGGTCCCGCGTCCGGCAGCCCGACACGCGAGGCGAGGCCGCGCACCAGTATCCGATGCGGCATCGGTGCTTGCTCGCCGCAGGTGTCGAGGACGACGTGCACCTGTGCGCGGACCGCGGGGTCTCCGGGGGAGATCCCATCGGGGGTGACCGACGCCTCGGTCACGACCGCGTACTCGTAGGCCCTGCAGTTGCCGACCGTCTCTCCGCCGCAGCTGCGTTCGAGGGGAGGGTCATCACCGCAACCCGACGACAGCGCAGCGCCCGCGACTACGATCCGGAGCGCCCGTGCTGCGACTTGGGACCGTGACATGGAGGCCTTCGAGACTCATCCTCAGTGGGCCGACGTCCTGCCGGGCGAAGGCTCCTCTTCGGCAATCACCTCGGCGTGGCGCTTTCGGGCCAGCCCGCGCCTCGAGAGGCCGAAGAGCGTCTCCGCGAGCCCCATCAAGACGTAGCTCGTGAGCAGCCACACCAGGACGAAAGAAATGTGAAACCGCACTGCGATGATGGCGCTCGACCCGATGGCGACGCTCACGAACAGGACTGCGCGTCGCGACAGGCGCAGGTCCTTGAAGGAGCGGAACTTGATGGAGCTGACCATGAACACCGACAGGGCCAGCACGACCGCGAGGATGATGTAGGGCCATCCCGGAAGCGCGCCGCCCACGGCGTGGTTGGCCACGACTAACGACACCAGAATGCCCGCCGCCCCCGGGATCGGCAGGCCCAGGATGTACTTGCCGGGCTTCTTCGGCGCGCCCCGGTCTCCCATCGCGAGCACGTTGAAACGCGCCAGGCGAATCGCCCCGCACGCCAGATAGGCGAAGCTCGCTGCGACGCCGACGAGCCCGAGCTCCTCGAGCGACCACCGGTAGACCAGCAAGGCCGGCGCCACGCCGAAGGAGACCACGTCCGCCAACGAATCGAGCTGCACCCCGAAGGCGCTCTGGGTGCGCGTCATGCGTGCCACGCGGCCGTCTATCGTGTCGAAGAACATCGCGAACACGATGAGCACGGAGGCCCGATAGAAGTCATCCGGTGCGGGCTCTGCGGCGCACAGGATGATGGCGTACAGCCCGCAGAAGATGCTCGAGCAGGTGAACAGGTTCGGCAGAATGAACAGGCTCTTCCGCAGGTCGACTCTCACCTGGGGTCCTCCGCGAACCGCCTCGTGCTTCCCCCGGGGCAGTGGCACGCAAGCCTACGAGAACGGTCTGTCATGTTCAAGGCGACGCGGCGACGACGGCCGCCAGGGAATGATTACGCAGGCGGAGCGAGCCGCCTTCCTCGTACGCTTCCTGGAAGGCTTCCGCCGCCCCGAGCCCGTCGCCTGACAGGTACAGCAGAGTCGCCCGCGCCTCCGCGGCGCGCTCCGCTCCTGCGATCGCCGCATAGTGGCGCAGCGCTTCCAGGCGGTGCGACGGAGCCGTCGCTCGGGCGCCGAAGGCGAGCCAGCCCCAATAGGCCTCGAGCTCGATGGGCGCGAGCGCGTCGGCGAGCGGGCGGTTGTGAGATGCGTTCCAGCGCGCCTTGTACAGGGCTCGCACCGCCATCCTCGGGGCGCGCATGTGGCCGCTCTCCCGAAGGTGATAGCGTTCCAGCATGACTGGAAAAGAGCCCAACCAAGCCGTCGCCTCCCGGTGGCCGTCCAGCTCCCCCATGGCCCGCTCCGTCGTCCTCGCCCGCAGGTCCAGGACGGCCTCTGCACCCTCCTCTCCCTCGAGGGCGGCGACGGCCGCCTCGAGCCGCCTGGCGCGCTCCTCGGACCGTTGTTGGGCCTCGCCCGGCCCAGTCTCCGCCGCGCATTGGCGGCGGTACAGCAGCTCGGCACGCCGGGCCAGCTCGGACCTGGACGCCCGACCAGCGCGGACCTCATCCTCCGCGATCTGGGCCGCCACGGCGGCCGGATCCAGATGCAGGCCGGGCATCTCCATCGGAGGGACCGGCCGGGGAAAGGCCAGCACGAAAAGCGCGCTCCCCGTCGCCACCACCAGCACGAGGGCGGCCACGCCTCCGTCACCGAGTCTTCTCTGCATGGAACCTGCGCTCGTCACCTTGACTGATTCCCCACCGCGTGACTAGCCTCGGGACCCTTCACCATGACAGAGCAGCGCCGCGTCCACGAGCGATACGAATGCGTCCTTCCCGTCACACTCCGGCTGGGTGATCGCGAGATCCAGGGAGAGACGCGAAACCTGAGCCTCGGGGGCATGCTCATCGTGTTCGCTGAGCAGGTGCCCTACGGAACGGAGGGCAAGCTCCGTGTGCGTTTGCCGGCGCTCAAGGAAGACTCCGATATCCCGGTGACGATTCGCTGGGCTACTGACGATGCCCTGGGCGTGCAATTCGGGAGTCTCCGCGCACTCGAGGTGTGGGCGTTCAATCAGATGTTCAAGTCCAAGTGATGGCACGCGCGCGCCCTCGCACGTCATTTCGGGCGCGCGCACGCGGCTGGGCGGCGTAGCGAGCTCCCTACTCGTTGAGCACGAAGCTCACCTTCAGGTTGACCCTGTATTCGGTGACTTTTCCGTTCTCGACGACGACCTTCTGATCCTGGACCCAGGCGCCCTTGATGTTCTGCAGCGTCTGGCCCGCCCGTTCGACGCCGTGTCGGACGGCGGCTTCGAAACCCTCAGGAGACGAGGCGGTGATCTCGGTGACTCTGGCGACGGTCATGGTCGTTTCTCCAATCGTTGGCTAGGGCGAGCATGGTTGGCATCGCTCGCCCAGATGGACAGCCCAACCGAGGCCGATGCCTCCCGGAGTCAGGCTGCAGGAACGAGGCCGGCTTGCTCGTCGGTGACGCGATAGGCGCGGCCGCATCCGCAGCGGAGATCTGTGGGCAACCGCTCGCCGCAGGCGCACATCCACCCGATGCGCCGCGCCGGATTGCCGACGACCACACCATGGGCCGGCACGTCGCGAATCACTACGCTTCCAGCGCCCACGAACGCTTGCTCGCCGATGGTCACGCCGCAGACGATGGTTGCGTTGGCTCCGATGGAGGCCCCTCGTCTCACCAGCGTGGGCAGGAACTGATCGACCGTCTTCCTGAAGGCGACCCGGGGATTCATGTCGTTGGTGAAGACCATGTTGGGACCGAGAAAGACCTCGTCCTCCACGGTCACCTTGTCCCAGATGAGCACGCAGTTCTTGATCGTCACGTGGTTGCCAACCACGGCCCCCGACTCGACGAAGGCGTGATCACACACGTTGCAGTCGGCGCCCACGCGTGCGCCCTTCATCACGTGCGCAAACGCCCAGACGCGGGTTCGAGCCCCGATGTCGTCGGTCTCGACGAGGGCGCGTTCGTGGACAAAGACGCTGGGGTCGAGTGCCATGGTGTTCACAGGGCCGCGCGCAGCGCTGCGGCAACCCGCTCCTGTTGCTCGGGTGTGATCTCCGGGAACATCGGCAGTGAGAGGATCTCGTCGGCAGCCTTCTCCGTGACGGGGAAGGCGCCCTTCGCATGGCCGAGGTGGGCGAACGCGCCCTGGAGGTGAATGGGTACGGGGTAGTGGATGCCGGCGCCGATGCCTGCGGCGTTCAGCTTCTCGAGCACGCGATCCCTTTGCTGCACCCGAATGACGTAGAGGTGCCAGATGTGCTCGTTGCCCTCGAGCGTGCCAGGCAGGCCCACACCGTCCATCCCAGCGAGGAGCTCGTGGTAGCGGGCGGCCGCGGCTCGGCGCTGCCCGTTCCAGCGATCGAGGTGCGGAAGCTTGGCGTTCAGCACCGCGGCTTGCAGGGCGTCGAGTCGCGAGTTGAAACCGAGCTCCGGATGGTAGTACTTCACCTCGCTCCCGTAGTTCCGCAAGGCCCGCACCTTGGCGGCGAGCTTCTCGTCACGGGTGAGCACCGCGCCGCCGTCGCCGAAGGCGCCGAGGTTCTTGCCCGGATAGAAGCTCGTTCCGGCCATGCGCGCCACGCTCCCCGCGCGATGGCCGTTGCGCCGGGCGCCCTGGCTCTGCGCCGCGTCCTCGACCACTTCGAGGCCCGCCTGCTCGGCAAGGGTGACCACGTGCTCCATGGGGGCCATCTGACCGAAGAGGTGCACCGGCATGATCGCCCGCGTGCGCGGGGTGATCGCGGACTTGGCGCCATCGACGTCGATCAGCTGGTGGACGGGCTCGCAGTCGACCAGCACCGACGTCGCGCCCGCCCGTTCGATCGCGAGGGCACTGGCGATGAAGGTGTTGGCCGGCACGATCACCTCGTCGCCGCGGCCGACGCCCAGCGCCCGTAGGGCGAGCTCGAGCGCGTCAGTGCCGTTTCCGACGCCCACGCAGAAAGGGGCGTCGCAGAGCTTGGCGAAGTCCCGTTCGAAGGTGGCGACTTCCTTGCCAAGAATGAAGGCCGTGTTTTCGACGATCCGGTCGAAACCGCGGCGGACGTCGTCACCGATCTGCGCGAGCTGGGCCTTGAGATCCACGAGCGGGATGTTCGACACGGCAGCACCTCAGGGGGATGGCGGAGCCGTCATATACCAGGGTCGGGGACCGAGAGCACGATCGTCCTGTGCGGCCCGTCCAGGCCGACCCGGTGGGGTCGGGACGGTCCTCTGTCCAAGAGCCCCACCCCGAGCGCCCGATCGGGCTGTCCGGATACGGGCTGACGCGGGTTGCGGCGCCGAGTCTCGACCGCCGCTCAGGTTTGGCTCCGAGGAGTTGGCGCGGGCTAGCGTGTCCCCACGGGCTGTTCGCGGCCGTGGGCTTCCATGGAGAGGTCCATGGCCTCGAGGGCGCGGACCACGCCGACGCCGAACCGGCCGTCGGCGGCGGGACGAGCGCCCTCGACGATGCAGCGCAGGAACTCCTCGCACTCGGTCTTGAGGGGCTCGCCGGTGGCGACGTTGGGGATCGAGATGTCGCCGATGCGCACGCTCGCGCGGAAGGAGGAGATCGAGTCGACGAAACCCGGCTTCACGCGATCGTCCGTCACCTGCTTGTCGTAGATGCGGATCGGCTCGAGCCCGTCCATGTCGTCGAAGGTCAGCATGCGCTTGTCGCCAACGACGGTGATGTCGCGCGCCTTGCGGGGGTTGAGCCAGGAGGCGTGCAGGTTCACCAGCACGTCGTTCGGGTAGCGCAGGGTCGCAAAGACAGCGTCTTCGATGCCCGAGTTGATCCAGTCGTGCCCGATGGCCGAGGCGGTCGTCGGCTCGCAGTCGAGCCAGTAGCTCACGATGGAGATGTCGTGGGCGGCCAGGTCCCACGCGGCGCTGACGTCCATGCGGATCGGTCCCAGGTTCGTGCGGACCATGGAGACGTAGTAGATCCGCCCGAGCTCCCCGTCCGTGATGTATCGCTTCACGCGCTGAACCGCGGAGTTGTACAGGAACACATGACCCACCATGAGCACCACTCCGGCGCGGTCGGCGAGGTCGCACAGCTCCTCGCCTTCGGCGGCGCTGACGGTCATGGGCTTTTCGACGAGCACGTGCTTGCGGCGCTCGAGCGCCTGCTTTACGAGGGGGTAGTGAGTCACCGTGGGTGTGGCGATCACGACGGCATTGACCGCGTCGTCAGCGAGGGCGTCGGCTGCGTCGGTTGAGACCCGTACGTCGGGGAAGCGCGCGCGCACCTGATCGAGCCGCTGTGTCGCCGTGTCGACGACCCAGGACACGCTGCTCGAGCGGTGATCGTGGAAGTTGCGGATGAGGTTGGGGCCCCAGTGGCCAGCCCCGATGACGGCGACGTTGGTCATGATGTTCTCCCACGGTCGGATGTTGTCGTGGCGGGCGCGAAGCCCTGGCCGTCCACGCGTGCGACGAGCCAGGGCCTGAGCATCGCCCACCACCCGGCGAAGGGGGTGATCTTGCTGTAAGGTCCCTTCGACGGGTAGCGCATCGTGATGGGCACCTCTCGCCAGTGGAGGGTGCCGTCCATGATCACCTTGGCCCTCAAGTAGTACTCGAACCCATACGTCTCGAGCCAGGGGGCATGCCAGTCGAAGCGAGCCCTCTCGAGGAGATCCAGCTTGAAGGCCGAGTATCCGCAGGTGCCGTCGGTGACGCGCGCTCCCGTGAGGGCGCGAACCCAGCCATTGACCATCGGGATCGTCGCCTTGCGAAAAGCCGGCAGGTTGGGGGAAGCGCCTCCAGGCATGAAGCGGCTTCCCGTCACGTAGTCGGCGTCACCGCGGAGGATCGGCTCGAGCACCCGCGGCATCTCGCCCGCGAGCATCTTGCCGTTGCCCGCGATCACGCCGAGCACCTCATAGTCGCGCTCGAGCGCCCAGTCCGCAGCCACCATGAAAGCGTAGCCCACGCCCCTGTTGCGAGGGACATCGATGTGCTCGTACCCAGAAGCGCGCACGAGATCCTCCGAACCGTCCGTCGAGCCGTTGTTCACGACCAGGATCTCGTCGCACGGGAGGACCGCGCTGCGCAGGTCATCGAGCAGGCCGGGGAGCTCCCGGATCTGATTGAACACGGGGATGAAGAAGACACTGCGCATGTGCCCGCTCGGGGGCACCGAGGGTCGTCTCGACGCCCCGGGCCGTCAAGGCCCCTCGAGCTCTCCGTCGATGGCGACGGCGGCCCCCGACCGGCCAGCGGGCGTGACGCGAAGCGCGAGCTCTATGGTCTCGCCGGCGACCCGTGCGGTGTCGACGATGCGCTCGCGGATCACCCCGTCCGCCGCCGCAGGGACCTCGAAGCGGTCCACCTCCTCGCCGTTCACGAGGACCTGTACCCGGACGCCTCCAGGAGCCCGGTCGGGCGTCGCGTGCCGAAGCCGAAGCCTCGCGCGCGCCTCGACTCCCGACCAAGTCACGGTCCTGGCCTGGCCCTGGTTGCCCGTGGGGACGAGCAGCAGCCCCGACCGCTCGCCGCCGACTTCGACGCCTTCGGGAAGGGCGAAACCGACTTGGTTGAAATGGCCCCGATCGTAGTGACTGCACTCCCAGCTCATGTGCTCCCAAGGGATGAAGTCACATGGAATCCGCTCAGCGAGCAGCACTCGCGCGGTGCGCAGCCCGCGTTCGGAGGCCATGCGAAAGGGCTCGGCCGCCCGCGCCGCGCGCCAGGTCCCGCCGATGACGAGGAGTGCGCCGGCGACCGCGATGACCAAGAGCGTACGACCATGTCGTTTCATGCGCTCGAAGAACGAACACAGCGCCCACGCCAAGGCCGTGCACGACGCCGCGAGGGGTGCCCACGCGAGCATCACGAGCAGGGGAGATCGCAGGTCGCTCTCGTTTGCGATCTTCAGCGCGCCGGGTGCTAGCACCGAGAAGAGCGAAAACGCCAGCAGGACAGCCACGCGCGGATCGCGGCGAAAGGTCGCGATCAGGCCGAGGGGAGCCAGGACCAGCAGGCCCACGAGCAGCCGCCCCGGACCCGTGGCCAGCCCGTCCGCCAGCGCATCGAGCGGCTCTCCGGACTCGAAGGCGGCTGTGGTGAGGCGACCGCCCAGATCGACGAGCACGAAGTCGTCCGGTGACGCGAAGGGTCGACCGATCAACACGAGGTGCGACACGCCCCAGGCGAGCGCGACCCCGAGCGTGCCGGCAAGGGCGCGCAGCGGTGCGCGACCGCCCTCGAACAGGGCGGCCACGAGCACACCCAGTCCGACGAGCCAGGGGGCGTCCGCGACCCAGGCGGACAGCACGGCGAGGGCGCCGGCGACGACCCATCGACGTCGGAGCGCGAGCGCGATTGCCAGCAGGGCGCACGCGGCCGCGAGCACGTGAGGGCCGCTGGCGAGCGCGGTGTCGCGGACCCAGGGCAGCAGCAACGGTGCGATCGTCACGGCGGCGGCCACGGCCGGCGGTGCGACACGCGTCAGGATGCGGGTCATGGACCAGGCGGCGACAGCAACGGCCAGCACCGCGAGCACGACCAACCCCCAACGGCCGCCCACGGACGTGAAGGGAGCAGCGACGAGCACCGCGATGGGAGAGGCGCGTGGTAGCCAGTGGCCGAACCGACTGCGCGTCACGACCGATTCGGCCGGATGGCGTCTCGAGAGATAGTCGGGACCGAGGCGGTCGCGCAGGTCGAAGGTTCCGTCCTGGCCCAGCGCAAGGGCACCGGTGACGTATCCGTCGTCCGGCAGGCGCTCCGTCGGGAGCTGTCCGAACGGGAAGGTCGCCGCGAGCGCGAGCGCGCAGACAGCGGCGGCGGCCAACGGTGCTGCGCTGTCAGCCGAGGGGCGCCATCGTCTCCTCGCGGTTCGGGCGACCCTCCCCAGCAGGTCGAAGCTCGCCGCGAGCGCCGGTGAGAGCAGAGCGATGGCAGGCCAATGAAACCGGTCGCCTTCGAAGTGGTACTTGGCGAAGAGAAACAGACTGCCGAGCGCCGTGACGAGAGCAGCGAACGCATAGAGCGGCCGTCCGGCCAGTAGGCTCAGCAGACCGGGAAGCGCGAGAGCGACGAGGGTCTGGCGGTGCGTCAGGCCCCACGCACCGCTCCAGGTGCGCGGCAAGCCTTCGGACAGGGGCGTGGCGAAGGCGTCGGTGTCGGTGAAGACGACGGGCTCGCCGTTCTCGACCGTGAGGACGCGAGTATAGCCGAACCACCATGGCCGACCAAACATCCACGTGTTGACGCAGGCGACCGCGCCGAGCACGACGGCGCCCCCGATCGCGGCACGGCGAAAAGTCGCTCCGTCACGACGCTCCCACAGGAGCAGGAGCAGGGCGGGAGCGAGGATCAGGCACGTGGGTTTGATGACGAGGCAGGCGGCGAAGAGGACGCCGAGGGCGGTTCCGCGTCGACTGACCAGCGCCGCGAGCGCCGCAGTGAAGAGCGCGAGCAGCATGATGTCCACGTGGTAGTCGTAGGCGTATTCGTGGACCGACGTTCCGAGCAGGAGAGTGCCGGCCGCCACGGCAGAGGCGGTTGAGGATGCGTGCTCGCGCGCGAAACGGTAGGTCGCCGCCGCGATGACCGCGAACATGAGCAGGTTGAACATCAACGTGCCCGCGATGCCGAAGGCGAAGAACAGCGGCGTGCTCATCACAGGCATGAGCCACGGGTGCATGGGCCAGTGCTCGCCGTTGCGGCCGAGGGCTATGTTGCTGAAGCTCGCCGGAAGGCTTCGGTTCCAGCCGAGGCTTCCGTCGTACCACGACGCGGCGAAGTCCTCCTGCAGCAGGCTCCCGTTCTCCGCGAGAGTCGTGTTCATGTTGGTGTAGAACCGGCCGTCGCGGTTGATCCATGTATTGGGCGCGTAGAGGGTGACCACCTGCGCAATGGCAGCGGCGAGGACGGCGAGGGCAACAGCGAGACCGACTCGCCGTTCCTGCCGAATGAAGCGTGCGGAAACGATGCTGCTCACCGGTCGGACCCGATTCGGCGCCAGACGCTCCAGTGCTCGTCGCGGAAGAGTGGCTCGTACACGTCCCTCTCGGCTGCGATTCGTCCCGGCCCGCCGCGTACGAGGACGTAGTCGTACCAGGCGAGATCACGTCGTGGATCGACGTGCTCGGGCATCCACTCCCAGCGCGGAACCACCCTGGGCGGGCGGTCGCCCTCGCGGAAGCGGAACGGAGAGTGAGGAAAATCGGCGAACGTGAACATGACGGCGCCGCCCCGCTCCGCCTGGTACCAGGCCACCGAGTGGATGAAGGGAGAGAACTTCACGAGCCGCGAGCCGCGGTCCCAGATGAGGCCAGCCACGCGACTTCCCGGCGGGATCACCTCGATCGCTTCGTCGAGCGCCCCGACCTCGTCAGCCTCGAATTCTCGGAAGGTCTGGGCGATCTCGACGAAGCCGAGGACGGCCACGAGCGCGACCGCGCCGAAGATGAGCACGCCGGTGGCCCTGCGCGGCGCGGGCAGGACGGGCACGAGGAACAGCAACGCCAGCAGCGGGAATCGGGTGTTGATCGGCCAGATCCAGTCGTAGGAGGCGGGGGCGACGAAGTAGGCGAGCCCGGCAAGAGGCGCGAGCAGCCCGAGTCGGCGCCCGAGTCGCGCGTCGCGCCCGTCACGATCACGGGGGCCGACGCCGAACGCGATGCTGGCCAACAGAAGCAGGCCCCACGCCACCAGGAGCTTCTCGTCGGTCTCGCTGTGCAGCACGTCCGTGAGCCATGCTGGGAGCTCTCGCAGCGCCTCGAGCACGCCCATGAACTGCGGCTGCGGCCCTGCGCCGCCGTCCGCGAGGAATGCCGCCGTGAGGGTCGATTGACCCGCAGGGCTGGTGCGGCTCCACAGTATGGCGGCGAGTGCCGAGGGGACCAGGGGAAGCCAGCGCCGCAGGGTTGGACGTACACCGTCGCCGACAGCCACCAGCGCAGCGCCCAGACCTAGAAACCCGAACGGGACGACGTGCGTGTAGAACGTGACGACTGCGATCACGGCCAAGCCCACGGCGCGGCCCCGCGAGAAGCGCTGCCGGAGCTGCACAGCGACCGCGAGGCCCCACAGGCACAGGGGGATGGCGGCCACGAAGTTGAGGAAGCCGAGGATGAGGTGTGCGTTCCAGATCAGCGGGAGGACGAACAGGGCGAGGCGCTCGTCCCGCCCGAGCGCTCGCAGCAGCGCCCGCATCGCGTAGGGCGTGCCGATGATGGAGGCGCTCACGAGCATGGTGTTGGCGGTGATGACTCCGAAGGGCACGGCCAGCACGCGGGCCGCGAGGTAATAGGCGAGGTACTGGGTGCTCCCGAGCGACAGCTCGAAGAAGCGTTCGAATCCGAGCTGCGCGTCGGAGTAGTCGGTCAGCACGCGGATGGCGGCGAGGTGCTGGGTCAGATCCTGGATCGGAGGATGGCGCACGATCCACAGGGGAACGGCCCCCATGGTCGCGAGCGCCGCGAAGAAGACCTCCCAGGGGAGAGACAACCGCTCGAGCAACCGTCGCACCGGCGCCGGAGACTACCACCACTGGGTCCCCGCTCGGAGAACCCCGTCCCTGACCCCGCCCCTATCGCCGCCCCTGTCCCTGTCGCTGCCCCCGTCCCCGGTCCCCGTTTCGAAGTCCGGTACAGGAATTTACCTGTCCCCCCAATTGCGTCAGCTGCCGATGACGGCTCCGGCGGGCAGCTTTCCGAGCTCGGCAAACCAAGCATAGGCATCGCGGATGCTCGCGCGCAGGGGTCGGGGCGTATGGCCCAGCTCGGCCGCCGCCTTGTCACACACGATGTGACGATTCGCCCTCAGCGCCGCCAGCGATTCGGCCGTGTAGAGGGGCTCGCGCCCCGTGATGCGCCCCCAGGCGGTCGTGAAGGGCGCGCCGACTCGCGCGAGCCACTGGGGTGCGGTCAAGCGGGGCGGGCGAACGCCCGTCGCTTCGCATGCCAACGCGGCCACCTCCGCCACCGATCCCCACCGTCCGCTGAGCAGGTAGCTCTCGCCGGTGCGTCCTCGGTCCGCGGCCGACAGCGCAGACTGCACGACATCGCGCACGTCGACCCAATCGAATCCGCCGTGGACGAGGCTAGGCAGACTGCGGTGGTACAGATCCAGGAGCACGCGACCCATGCGCGAGGGCTCGTGATCTCCGGGTCCCACGATTCCCGTCGGATGCAGGATCACGGCATCGAGACCCTCCGCGATGACCTCGCGCACGCCTCGTTCCCCCGCGGCCTTCGAACGGTCGTATGCGGGACGGCCACGTTCGTCGGGGACGCGCGCCCGGGTCTCGTCGAGGGGTTGATCGAGCGGAGACTGGTCGAAGGCGTGCACGGAGCAAAAGTGGACCATGCGGTCCACGCCCGCTTCGAGCGCCGCCCGGGCCGCGTTGCGCGCGCCGTCCACGTTGACGCTTCGGACGAGCCCATGACGATCGCCGTCGATCGAGATGATGGCTGCCAGGTGGAAGACCACATCCACCCCTTCGAAGACGCGGCGAAGGGAGCCTGCGTCCCGCACGTCGCCGCGCAAGCGCTCCACATCGAGTCCCTCGAGGGGAGCGTCGTTGTCGTGCACGAGCACCCGCACGTCGTCGCCACGCTGGACGAGCGCAGGGACGAGGTTGGCCCCCACGTGTCCAGTGGCGCCGGTCACGGCGACCTTCATCGCGGCCGACGGCGCCGGCGTCCGGCCAGGATCATCGCCGCGAAGGGCAAGGCCAGCGCACCCCACGACATCTCGCGCGCGGCGCCCAGCATGCAGAGCCCACCGCTCCGGCCCGACTCCGAGCGCGCAGCAGGCGGCGGCGCGGTGCGTCGAGGCGGCGGTGCCGCCACGGTGGGATCGGGATCTTGGGCCGGA